>Ga0065711_1000526_pt1 | contig 116651 bp, 64 predicted proteins | sample Hoacrofraction12_FD_59098 | JGI IMG/M metagenome (GOLD analysis project Ga0065711, IMG submission 59098) | Hoatzin crop microbial communities from Cojedes, Venezuela - Epithelial fraction 12 v2 (version 2) | ecosystem: Host-associated > Birds > Digestive system > Esophagus > Crop | place... | reverse complement strand
TTTTTTTTTTTTTTTTTTTTAACGGATTTGAATAAAAATTGCAAGAAGTGAGATGCTGTAGAGGAGAGCCTGTAGAGAAAATAAAATCAAACCTAACGTATGAAAAATGATACTTTCTAATGTGGCAGGATCCTCAACCAGTTGTGAGATGAGGAAAGGGCTTCATTTAGTGCCAGTGATCAATGAGCTCTGTTAAAAGTAGTTGACGTGTACCACAGTTTTTTTGATTATACCAATGTGGCAATTTCTGTGTCTTGCCTTCTCATGTGGTAAAATCTGAGTCTCTTTCTGACAAACAAAGAGTGAATAAATGGTAAAAGGAGAATGAAGAGTTCTCATTTATTTTAAAAGGGAAATGCTTTATTTTGCTATTTTCCACCTGTGAGGAGAAGCATCTTGAGTGGTTGTGGACTTGGTTTCTTAGTGCTTTCCCAAAAGTTGTTTGGGCAGACGTAGAATGTACTAATGCTCTGTAACGAGCAGGGTAGAGGCAAGTGTCTTTGGTGTGGCAAGTTCCAGTTGTTCCCGGGAATGGATGCTGTTGCATCTCAGAGAGTCTAGTGACATAAGTTACTGATTTACAATCTCACATATAGGATAAATAAACGTAGCAAGGCCATGTATGTATGCATTTATATAGCAATCATTGACCACTTAGGTTTCCCCAGAGACCGTTACGTGACCCGAACAGAAAGGAACGAAACCTCTTTCCACTGTTCCTCATCCGGTGCCTTTGATTACCTCTCTCAGGGGACACGACAAATTCCTGCTCTGAAGTGGCTTCATTTCTAGCTGTGTTTTTGCATGGCAATGGTTGAGGCTTCCACACCAAATTAGTGAGTGGCAGAACACGACGACAAATCAAACCTCAGTGAATTCTATCACAGTATTAGCATTTACTTTGCCAGACTTTATATGAAAGAGGTGGCATTGCATATCTGTATCTACCAGAGACTAAATGTCTCTAACTCAGTGAAAATTTCAAGTTGAATTCCCTTATATCTATTTTATTTAGAGATGGGGTTTTTGTTACTTAGCTAAGAGAGTGGGATTTTATGACCTACCTTGATGGCTAAAGCTTCTCTCACATTGCTTTAGTGGAGTTAAAAACAGTTTATTCCCCTTCTGTATCTATATTAGCATCTAAATATGTTCACATATTTTGATCTTGAAGATAGCTGTTTTATTTAGTATGGTTTTGGGGATCATGATACAAAGGAGTCATATACATCTTGCACAAACCTATATTTTTGACATATTTGCTTGGGTGAATCCTGGAGGCATTGTTGATTTGAATGAGTTTTGGCTTTTTACATGTGCCTAAAAAATGAAAACAAAGCAAAATATTAATGTTTGTGACACTTCAAGCATATTGGTCATTTCTAAATCTTGGTCAATCATTTATTGATTTTGCAGAGATTTTTTTTTTCCTAATTTAACAAAATATTTTGCATTCTATTAAGTTTTAATAAATGAAACAAAATCTTGTCATTTATCTCATAGGAAATACTTTGTGTAGATTGTGTTTCCAAGCACACTTTTATATTTTGTCATAGTATAAAATAAATCACATAAAGAACTGCACTGTAATTTTTCTCCTTTTTTGTATTGTCACTAACGTTCCACAATAGTTAAAATAGAAAAAGGCCTTTTTATTATAGGGAACCTGAATTGGTAGCTGCTTTGCATGCAGAACATACTAGCTTCAATGGGAGTATTGCTCATGGAATGATTGCAGAACCGGGCCCTGAAATTACCTTGCCAGCTAATGATAAAATCGCATGCAGGCCACAGGGGTTTTTGTGGAATAAATATAAGAGTGGAACAATATACAGTACACATTATACCAGTAATTTAAAGCATATTCAGGACAAAGAGAGAGTTCCTAGTGCAGGCAGCATCATAGAGATTTGCTGTATCTGATAAAGATTAGGTTTCTCAGCTCATAATACCATACTATTACTCTTCTTTTGTTAGTCTTTCAACACCTACACTCGTGCATTGACACAATATCAAGTAGGAAGAGGAAGAATAGCCTTGTATTTAAGGTACTGAACGGGGATTAAAGAAATTTCGGTTCTTTTCCCTGGCTCTGCCAGAGACTTTTGTGACCGTGTACAAGTTACTTATTATTTTCATGCCTCTATTCTTGATCTGTGAAATGGTGATATTTTTTTTTCTTTTTTTCTTTTTTTTTTTTCTTTCTTCCCCCATCCCTAAATGCTTTCTTGCTAGCTTCTTTGCACTTTATCTTCCAGGTTTGTTGCTCGAGTTCTAGAGACACGAGGCTGTATCAGTTGCTTAGGGACAGAAAACGGCTGACTGATGTAGGTGATGCAGAAATCAGGGCAGGCAGTGGCTAGAATTAGCCATATAAACACTTTGAAAGATGGCTTGCTCTATTACAGTAATGTGTTTCATTATTTCTGAATAGGAGTGTGTGTCATGTTATTTGGTCTAACATGAAAATGCCAGGTATCCTAATAAACTAAAAGGGTTTGAAAGGAGAAGCAAAAACATTGCTATGTGATGTAAATTTTTTCCAGGTACACATTTTTTGTTAGTTTCATCTTTCATTTGAAGTTGTTTTTGTGCAAAGTTTGTCAGATTCTGTAATGGCATTGGATGTTGTCATCTGAAATAATGTGTAAAAGGGTGTTGTTGAACTTTCACTGAATCTGTCAGTATCTGAGCTGGATTTCTTAAAAAGTTTTAATGCAAATAAATATTAGTCTGTATTTTTTCTACAAATGTTTCATAGTAATTTTAATACACCTAAGGTTTTTTGATCTGAAGGCGCTTTGGATGTTGTAGAGTTGATTACAGCTTAATAATGCATTGCATTATAATAACAGGTGTATTGCTCGGGTTCTGAAAGAAGCACAGCCACAGAGTTCTAATTACAGTGTTAAAGAAGATTATGATGAAATCTGAATGTCTCTGTGTTATAATTTCACATTTAAAGTTGCGTTGTGTGTTTAATGATACCTTCAGTGGTTGTAGGAAACAGATATATGTCCTTTCTGAGGATGCTTTACTTTTATTTGGGTTTTGGTCAGGACTGTATTTGTTGATATGAGTATAGTTTTCTTCCTGCAGGCTAACTCACAGCTCCAGTTGATATCTAGTTTTATAGAGGGAGTTGTGTAATAGTTTTAAGAATGCTCACAAGGTAAAATTTTGACATTTATTAATTTGCAGTATCTACAGGAGAAAACTGTGTTATGGCCAGTAACCACAAACAATTCTACATTTTTACAAGCTTTTTCCTGTTCTCTTTTGTTAGTGTGAGGTGTGTTCTATGTCTTCGTAATACAGTCAGAAAAAACATTTCTGTGACTATTTAGTCATGTCCAAGTTAGGAGTTTGGGGAGGCATGTTGTTTAAGTTTTGTGCACTGCAGAACATGACTGTCTCACCTCGTGTGATTTTTTATGTCAAGAAATGTTTTGTGAAAGAAAGCTCCCCAGCTCTTGCGAGGGTGATGCCTGTGTAGCGGAATAGAGCTCGCTCTGTGTGCGTATGCGCATGGCCCACAGCACAGGTAGAAGCTAAGTTTTGACACATGACATCTTGAAGGGGACGTTGATGTGATTGTTGTAGTTGGTGTCAGTGATTCGACTAACTTCAAATCACCGGTACCCCTTTTATTGCTCCTTCAGTGGTATTATTACAGCTGATTACAGGAGTTATCAGACCACATGCAGAAGAATGACAGCTGTCAGAAATTTCAGTTCACCAGCAATTTGAAGGGCTAAGAATTTAGAGAAATAGCCTGTTCTGCTTGATGCTGTAAATCTTATAAAAAGTGTCTAGAAAAAGTATAGATACTGTAAATCTATTTTTAAAAAAAATGGTAGGGATATTCACTCTTGATGTATCTCTACCAGAGATTATATACCCTAGTGAGGAACATGGAAAAAAGTCTGAAATTGGACTGGTAATGGAAATGGGCATTTACGTGAGACAGTGTTTGGACAGTACAGTCTGCGTTGGTAAATACATGTTTTTTGAATGCTTTTCAAGATTACACTTAGCAATACTAATTTATCAGAACAGGTAGTCTCTTCCTGAACAGAGTCTTAATTTAGCTTTCTTTAGAAGAAGTGTGGTCAAATCTCTGAGCACATGATTTCTTTGTTCCTGAGCAGCATCTTGAAATGCTAATAAAGCTCTGGTATCATTTGCTTAATGCAGAGTATTTGATCTGTGCTTTCTTGATTCCATTATGACTGAGGCAGATGCAAAGAGCTTTCTTGTGCTGAACGTATGTAATAGTTACGGGGAGATTATTTGTCGTTGCGATTGCAATCGGAATGAGCCAATGTCCTATCAGGTGTCTGTTACCAATTTCAGATTTCCTTTATGGAATCCCGCTGGCTGACTTCAGCTATGATAAGCTAATCTTTCCTTGACATTGTAATCACAATTCTTGAAGGGTCTGCAGAGCAGTTGCTTGCCTTTGGTTGCTGTTGTGTCTGACATTGACATATATATCTAGATCAGCAAGATCACTCTCCTATCTTAGTTTCATTGTAATTCTGGATTGAATTAAGGGTGATGATTCCTGGAATATCCAACTAGGCTTTACTTTGTCATTTGCAACGCAACCAGTTTTAGTAAAGGATGTGGTTATTTGCAACATCTAGGTAGTAATAAAACAGCGATATATGGTTGTCTTGCATGTCATTGTTCTTGCCGTAGATTTGGGGTTTTGCTGCATAGTATACTGACATTAGACTTCCAGCTTGTAGACAGTCAGATTGTCATCTTGTTCTGCGCCTTTAAATTCCACCCACAGTTTTTCATTTCGTGGCTGGTTTACAGAGCAGCTCTAATGGCTTGCGTATTTATTAGAGAGGCTTTGAAAGCACACCTACATGGTTTAAAGGCATGCATACAGCAGCACAAAATTCATTACCCTGCACCACATGCTGACCGTGATAATGCAGAAGAGATTACATATATCTTCCATAGCATAACTTTCAGAGTTGTCCAAACAAAGTCTTCAGGTGTGAGTTGTTACGGTGGGGGGTTTTTTAACCCTTAGAATCAAGCTTAGTGAAATCTTTGCTTGTGCAAGACACTCTCACTGTTGACCTAATTTGAACCCTGTCTTTATTATCTTAACGTTTCCTACAGCAGCCACACGCTGGCTTTAAAGCCCTGTTACCCAGATGCACACTTCGGTGTCTTGTCTCTTGCGGGAGTGGGAACACTTAGACTTCCATGCGTTATCTTAGCACCTGTGTGTCTTTCCAGACGTAGCATTTGTGTTTACCTCTGTTCCTTCCTCGAAATCCTTCTCTAATCTGTGCTGTTTTCTGTCTACATACATTTATAGTTCTTTATATTCACTGTGAAAGTTACTGCCATAACTAGTTAGCTGGCCTGTCTGAGGGTATGGTAAGTCAGGCAATTCAGATACGATACTTGTCTCACTGTCTGCACGATGTCCTGTAGCCTCTTCTGAAAGAAAGTTTGTCTTTCTGAGGAAAAGTGATTTCCTTGAAAGATGGGGGATCATGGTTAATTTTTTTACAGTGTAGCTAATCAAAATCAGACTTTATGTTCCAGTTTGCATTATGGCTTCTTAAAATGCAGCAGCGGCTTTCGTGAAACTCTGCAGCAGTCTGAAATGAGTCCTAGACTTCTTTCATTTTTCACTTGCTGCCCGAAGTAGTTTTAAACATTATTTTAGAATGTAACAGAATTCCAATTTAAAAATAAGGCTGGCAACAGATCAGATGTGGGCTGAAACTTTTCAGCTTTTTAAGGGGTCGTGAGGTAGCAGCACTGCCCTGATGAACTTCCTTATGCCATCTGAGTATAAAATATTCATATAAAAGGAGATTTGCAAGGGCATAAAGGAAAGGCACCTGTTTTTTCAATGCATCAGAGAGTCTTAAATCTTAGTCTTATATTCTACAGTTACTTCTCTTGTGTTAAGATTGCAGATTAGATGTCTTTGAAATGTGTAAATTTTTGTTTTTTAAAAAAAATAATTTTGTGATCGAATCTTGAAATATATGTGGATTGTCTAATATTACAGATAATACCAGATTCCTCACAGAGTCATATTGTGCACACATGTAGAGCATTTGCAGCGCTGCGTCTTAGCCTCTGTTATGCATTTGTAGTTGGAGAGGGGAATAGAGGGTATTTAAGGTGTTCATGAATCAAGGCCAAAATTCTAATTGTTGGAAGCAGCAAGATTTGGAGTAGATTTTTTTTTTTTTTTGAGTAGTTTATCAGGACAAGTCAGTGTAATTGTTTTACATGTGAGCAAGACCATTCATTTCACAAAATACCTGCAGTTCGTAGCATGTCCCCTCATGTATAATGTCATCTGTCAGTAAAAGCAGAGTTGATTAGCTTTATAATTTACAGTTAACTAAATCTGTCAAGAAAATGGTCTTACTGTCCAGCTTGTCTTTTTGTAATGAAGCCATGGAGGGGGGTTAGCAACAGTGTGTTCACCCTTCTGGAGGTCATGGAGGATGGAAGGTACTAATGCATTCTAAGCTGAAAAGCTCACGCTTGACCTTGATGATTAAAGTTTTTCCTATCATCTAGCAGCAGTTGAGCCTGGATTGTCTCTTACGAAGTCAAAAGGTCTAATCAACTTAATGAACAAACTCAATCATTAGTACTTTGGGGAAGGAAGTATGTTAACGCTATAATAATACCGAGCTCCCCCAGCTGCAGTGGGTGTGTGTGGAGGAATGGTGCGTACCTCGGTTGTAAGAGGAGAAGCTGGGGCCGTTGTGCTGGATGTGCAGTGAAGCAGAGGTAGCTTCTGTTTGGCAGGGCGTAGTTCTGCCCAGTGTTCGTACTCTTCTCTGGCCGTGGGAGAAACATTGGGTTCTTGTAGATTATAGGAAGGGTTGCTTGTTTCCTTTAAAGTGTTTTGTGAGTGGGGGTTAAATGAAAGCTAAACCTTGCTCTGGGTGTACAGCTTCTCTGATTGTGGACTTTGCTTCATGTATTTCTCCCAGCTCTTTTCACATTTATATCTATCCAGATTGTGTCTATGTCAGGCAAATAATTTTCAGGCGTCCTTTGTAACGTTCTGGTAGCTGAATTTGATGGGAAAGCCTTTTTCGTGCTGGTCAGGTAGACATTACATCCGCTTGTTTGTTGTACTGTTCCCTGGGCCTCGCTTGGAAAGTGTCTGTCACTACAGCTTCTGTAGTAACAGACACATTGGCAGATTTTCTCTTACTGACTGTAGTGCTACGTAGTATCCTGACTTTTCCTTCCTGGTACCTGTGGGATTGCAATAGCTGAATATAATATATATTAAGTTCTTGCATGGGGAGCTTGTATTAGTCCAAACTGTCAGTCCCATCTCAAAATCAACGAATGGCTTTTTCCATTTGCCAAGTTACCCCTTGCTCGAAGTCTTGTTGGGACACTTCCCTGTCATGCAGAAGTTCTGTCCTTTTCTGATACCTACTAACAGGAGTGCATGATCAGCATTAAAACCTTTCAGACAGTGCATACCTTAATTTTTGAGACAGAACCTTTGTCGTGGCAGTAGTCAATGTGTCATGGACACCATCACCAGTGTCTTTTATACAAAGCACATACCAGCCAGAGCTGTTTTGCCAGACATTTTTTCTTTGCTTCCTTTGAAAAGAAGTGTCTTATGAGTCTTTATCGTGATGAGAGCAAAGCCATTGGGGGGGAGAATGTTTTTTCATACTCATGCTTTTTGCCCGGAAAGATCATAGTGATTTTGGTTTTCCCTGTAATACCTGCTAGAGTAAATCAAAGATAGGTTATTATCTTTAAAATTAATTATCCTGAAACTGGAGTTGTCACATAAGAAACCTGCATTCTATTCCAAAACCATGGAAATTTATTGGCCCAAGGAAAGGGTGAGAGACACTATCCCAAAAGAGTGACTTCTTCCCTCTGTGAAAGAGCCCCATCCCGTGCTTAGACAGCCACTTGCAGCTGATCCTTTTCCTCGTGTTAAGAACAGTCTGTGAGCTCTGGCATTTGCTGACCTCTGGGGCGAGAGGTGAGGTACGTGGTGTATCATCTTGGGGATTCTGGTTGTCCAGTTCATTGGGGGCCACTGGCTGTCCAAGTCATTTTATTACTGCGGTCTGATTATCTGAAGCCAAGTAGTTCCTTCACTTTCCTCATAAATTGCGTTAAGAACTGGTACAACTGTTTGCCCCATCTGGTTACGATGGCGAGGTCAGTGGTGTCAAAGGACAGGCGGTCAGCAGCGGGTGTCAGCCGTCGGGATGGTCAGCTCTGCGGTGGTGCCAGACCTCAGCAGGAGATGTGTCAGTGAGCAATTCAGTTGACTGTGACCTCGGGGGGAAAAAAAGTGAATGCCTATGGATGTTAAAAAATGTGGGTGCCATCACAGTTTGCCCAACAGAATTATAAGGATTTAGTATCCCTTTAGTGCAGATCAGGTGTTAGAAGCCCTGGGGCCACATGGTGGCTTCCAACATAAATTGGTAGGGGAAAAACCAGTGTGCTCAAGTGATGCTGTGGCGTGGGGATTTTATGAACAGAGTCATTTTAGTGGCCTTGTTGTCCTGAATTTACACAGCCTATGGTAAACGAGATAGCTAAGACACAGAGCTTTCAGAAACGGAGTGGTGCCACCTTCTAAAGGGAGTGCTTTGAGGTTTTTTGCTATCGAAGGTTGATTTTAAACACTCAACAGATGAAGAATCCAAATATATTTGAATATGAGTATGAAAAAGCCTCCATATCAATTACACATCAGTATAATTTTACCATTCTTTCTTACTTTCTTGTTTTTAATTCAGTAAATATATTTGCTTGCTATGTTGAGGATTTGTAGATTTAAGAGTGGAGGAAATTTGTGCCCTTATGGCAGATGCGCAGCAGACTTCAGCATTAACATAACTCATTAAAATAAGATAAAAGTAGAGCTGCAAAACAATTTCTGTCTTTTGCCAACAAGGTTGTGAAATAGGGAAATTTCACTCATTCAGTATATGAAAGTCGAATCTTTCTGAACTGTGGAGAGAGCAGAGTAGACATTGCTGACTTGTTTGTGCAGGTTAACTGGCTGCGTCTACTGAGGCAGGTAAGCAGAATATGCAAAATTCAGATGACTGTGTGTCATATTTTGGGGATGTTGAGTAAAATTACCTTTTTGGATAGTGAAAGTTCCTTCACCAGCATTAGCAAAATGTGCATAAAGCAAACGTGTTTTATTTTGATGATAAGCAATTTGCCAGTTTCCACCCTGCTTCTCAGTCGCGTGATTGAAACCTGGAAATAAACTACAGTTTACTCAATGTTATGTAAGGCCTACTTTATTTATCGATTTATTTTGGAAGGGAAGTAGATAAAGTGGAGACAGTGGAGTCAAATGAATTCAGACAAGGCTTTTTCACTCTTTAATGCTCTGAACTCTGCAGGGTGAACCCATCACTTTTTGTGAAGAAACATTTGTGTCCCATCGCTCTACTGTCATGAGGCAGTTTCTTCAGAATGCCATCCAGCTCCAGCTCTTCAAACAGGTACTGGCTTAATTGCTGTAATGCAGAAACAGATTCTTTAACAATACAACTGTTTTTTTTGACAGCTGTTTCTATATTCTGTGATGGGTCAGCCTCATAATGAGGAAAATTCATGTAGTTGGCGGCACCTTAATTCCTGCTTGCTGGCTTTTCTCCGAATCAGGTGATAAGGCTTTTTGTATTTTAAGAGGTGTGTGGTTTTTTCCCTTGCAGGTCGCTGTGCTCAGTTTTGATCTGAGCATACCTAGACCCAATATATCTGCTGTGTACAGAAAGCGTTTTACTGTTAAACATGATGTTCCTGCTTCAGGGACGCTGAAAGCGTATATGTATAGACAAACACATGAATGCTGTTTTTTCAGTGAAGCAGCATACCTTTTTGCATTGGTAAACATGTTGCTAGTTTTGGTTGTGTTTTCATTCTGTGTAGAGTCCCTTCCTGATAAGAACATCAAGGTTGTTCTAGCAAATGCAGAATAAAGATTTTCTGAAAAAGTAAAGGATGGAATGGTTTATTTGTTTACACTCTCTTTTAACGTTGATGTAGTTCATTGATGGCCGCCTGGATCTTCTTAACTCTGGAGAAGGCTTCAGTGATGTTTTTGAAGAAGAGATAAATATGGGAGAATATGCAGGTAAGAACTATAGTATTTTAAAGTCTTTTCAGACACTGTTCTTGACTTAACTGTTTGTGGGCCATCATGATGTAATGGTTCATTGTGGTTACTCACCTAATTAACTGAGGCTGCAATGATCCCTGTGGATTGCAGTGTCTTAGATTTTTTTCTTTCCTCTGTCAAGAACTTTGAGTAATGTTTTGTAGTCTGAATAAAGTCTGTTTGGTCTTACAAAACCTCGCCTTTACCACTTGGCTAAAGTACAACCAAAAGAGTTCTTACAACTGGAAAACGTTGGCTTTAACCAGAACTACCTCAAATTTTTTTTAGCGATCTTAAAAAAAAAATCTCAGTATTTTCAAATGCCTGAAAGACAGCCTAGATAAAATAAAAATGCCTCTTAGCAAGTAAAAGAAAAATTGTGAATATCTAGCCAATTTTTTGTTGCTGTGTTTCCATTAGAAGAGAAGGGTGATTGTCCTGTTCGGTCTCTGTACTGTTCATGCTCCTCAAACCAAGCAGAACCAACGAAGAGCTAACACTTTGCGTTTCTAGCTTGTTTTCTGTTCGGTGGAGAGTTACAGTTTGTTTTTGTGATTCTCTCTAGGTAGCGACAAATTGTACCATCAGTGGCTCTCTACAGTAAGGGTAAGACACAACATTCTGCCAGGAGATGTTCTAACTCTTACTGGAGCATTGCCCAGTGCTGTATGGCTGTTAACCTCTGTCCTCACAAACATGACTAACCTGCTTCCTCTGGTGTGTAGCTGTGACCAACTGGAGTTAAGTTGTGAGAAACTAGTGGGCTCTTCAGATGGAGTAAAGAACAGAAGAAAAAATACACTAAAAAAAAAATCACGACTTTTAATGTCTCAGAGACAGCTGGAAAGAAGTTACTGTCATTTTGTAAAATAACGTGGGGTTTCTTTCCTTTTAATAGAAAAGGAAACNAAAGGGAACATTGCCACACCAAAAAGCTCTTTTCAGAAAGCTAAGCGGTANGAAGNGCTGAATGGGGACAGCACTGTTTGGAATGGTTNCAGATGTCTTTGGTTTAGTGCTCTAGTTGTGTAAATTTAAAATTTAAGTACTTTTAGAGAATAATACATTATTATAGCTGATTTAAAAAGTCTCTTTTGATGCATAAAATGTGTTTGATTGAAAAGTAAAATATTTCTGATTTATGAGTACGAGTCAGTAGGAAAGATTGAATTGTTTTGTGGCAGAATTGAGTTTTGCAGCATTTCATTTGCCTATTGCCTACATAGGATGACAAGTAATCTTAAAGGGGAATGGCTGACAGTGAATATAAAAATACGTGTAATTAAATTCAACAATTTATAATTTTTGTTGAAGATTAAGTGTCATTTATTAACAGAAGTAGTAAATCTTAAAACTTCTAGCATCTGATTGCTCTGATCTCTGGAAATATAATTTTGCACTGAAATAAGAAAATATAATATTGTCTAAGATTTTATTCCTTGGATTTTACCCATCTCCTGAATTTATCAAATAAGGTACTGTACAGCAATAGTCAGTGGTGTGTGGAAGATGTATAAAACACTGACCAGACTAACAGATTATTCTCTCTGACATATTACTGTTTTATGACTTTTATTATGTTCACCACATGCAATTCAGCTTTTCTAGAGTTAATATTTATGACTGAGTTCATTTTCCCTCAGTTTATCCCTTTATTGACTACTTAGATCTTAAAAAGGCAGCATGCTTTTGACAAATAGTATTGTGGGATCATGAAAAGGAAAATAAAGAAAGGTCTTACTTCTTCAGATTAAATGTACAGGCTTTCCTGAAAGTGAATTATCGGCCCCAGACATTGAGTATTTGGTTGGATGCTTTTGTCTTAGACTTATTTAGGATTTTAATGCAACGTACAGAACACCCTAAGGGCAAGTGGAACAGTCATAGTACACTGTGTTGTGAGATGACCTGTAAGACAAGGGCTCTTGGTATTAGGAGACACTGACATTTTTCATTTGAGAACTGCTGTATTACACAGAATTGGGATTCCTCTGGAAAACCAGACAGAAACATTTAATCTGTTTTCACTTGTGTTCTTTTTCTTTAAATTTACCATTTTAATACTCAACTCTGCTAATAAGCATAGTTAATGCTTTGTTATTTTAAGTTAAGAATGGTGGATTTTAGATTGCTGTTTGCTTTAAAGAGCTTTGATAAAATTTATTCTATTGTTACTATAATTATAGAAAGGAAGTGGAGCTATTTTAAATACAGTAAAGACCAAGGCTAACCCTGCCATGAAGACTGTCTATAAGTTTGTAAGTATCAAGTACTGGCTTACTACTGAGATAAGAGTCTAATTATGATTCTGTTTTAACCTTTCAAATGTAACTCAAGACTTAAATTCATTTTTTTTTATTGGACTCAAAATTACTTAAAATACGCTTTCATCTAAATTTAAAATTTAAATGGAAAATTCGTTTGGAAATTTAAACATAATTGAAATGCAAAGGAGAAGGGGAACTTGTGATTTCTTTTGAAAGTGTAGATGATAAATTCTATTTATTACGTAGAAGTATTTCTGGGAAATAGTGCCTGTATGCTTTGCTAAGCAGCTCTACCATCTCATCATGACTCTGTTGGAAATCGTTGTTACCTCAGGTTTCTCTGCTTGCAGCTTCATCGAAATAAGGGAATCCTCTCATTTTCCAAATTGCTTCCATCTTTTCTAAATGTCAATTAATTTTCCCTAGAGATTTCTTATACCTGCTTATTTAGAGCCCAGCTTACTGAGTTATTCTTCAAATGAAAATGTTTTCAGTTCTGTTAACAGACAGCTAGTATGTTACTGTGTTATCATGTATGGCTGCCAGCTTCACTGTGCAAGATAAAGCAACCCAGGGACAAGCGAGGATTTCATATAAACTCGATTTTGGGAAATAATGCTACATAAAGCATTAGGATAACTGTCCAAACTTTTATTTTCGACTGTCGTCCTCCAGGCTGAGAGAAAGGAGTAGGATGAGATTGGCTCTGCTAAATGGAACTGGCATCCAGAGTACTGCAGGGAGAAAGTTTGCAGGTTTACTATTGCTTGTAGCAAAGATAAATACTTAGAGGGGAAAACCTAGGGTATGGAATGCAAAAAGACGAAAGATATCTATGGCGTCAGAGAAAACAACATTTTTCAGTGAATGGGGGGGAGGGTTGGGGGTGGAGTTGTGTTTTTTGTTTGTTTGGGGTTTTTTCGCTTTCTATTTGTTTTAATGTGTTTTCAATATCCTGTTACAATTTTTTCCCTGCCATTTTTAGTAACCAGAGAAGGTGAATCTTGATGCACTGAAATCAAGCGTAGTCACTGCTGGAAATAGAAGGCGATTTTAACTTAAATTAATTTTTCATGCAGGCAAAAGATCATGCAAAGATGGGAATAAAAGAAGTGAAAAACCGCTTGAAGCAAAAGGTACTTGAAGTTCTTATTCAAAATGTATAAGCACCATGTATGAAATACTTAGCCGCAAAAAGCATTATGTGATCAATAGGAAGCTGTTTGATACAGTGTTGTTAGCACACTTCAAAATGCATTACCAGCTGTCCCGGATTTTTCACACTGTTATAAATATTCACAGACAAAAAAAACCTGTCTTCAAATACATTAAGGCTCTGACTTAAACCCACAAAAGCCAGAAAATTGAGTGATCTATTTGGAGTGGTCGCTCTCCTGTCCTTTGTGCTGGGGCATTGTGGAAGGGGACTTTGTGTGGACTGGGAGACCTTTCCTACAGTAAGGGCAGTGAACTTTTTGCGAGTGGCAAATTATTGTTATTTCTACAGTAATCTCCCAGGGAAAACAGGATAGTGTTGCTCATTGGGAAAAGGATTTATATGTTTCATGAGTGTCTACTGCAAAGTTTAGAAATAAAGGAATTAAATTGGAGTTGGTGTTCATTTCAAATTTGAATTATTGCAGAACAAATATTGCAGCTGTGTTTTTGCAGATCTGTCTCTGTTTGTAAATAGTACAATTCCAAGAATGCTGAGTTGTGTTTGAAGAACGTGTTATCCAATACTAATTGCTCCTTTTGAGCCAGAAGCATGGCCATATTGGTACATACCTTATGAATGAATGGTTAACTCTGCCCGAGGTTTATTTCAGATATTCTGTTTATTCTGTGAAGCAGAGCTGTTAGAGTCTTTTGGGAAAGCAAGACAGCTAACTTGCTAATAGAACTGAAGTTCTTATCAAAAATTTTTACTCAATTTGTTGCATAATAGTTTGGGGTTTTTTTAATCTGTGCTATCTCAGTAAATTTCTTCTCAAAATTTCTAAACCATCATCACAAGGTAGCATTGCAAATGTGTTCCTGTGGCACAGACAGAAATCTACAGGAACATGTCAACGAGATGTTGATTATTCTGCAGCCAGGTTGTGAACTGATTAAATTAACTGTGTGTGCAATCCAAGTGCTGTTAGCTTTCTAAATACTCTAGCAGATTGCTAAAGATTTTTGAGGAAGATATTGCTTCAGATGCTTTTAGTCTTACTTTATTTTATTACACTTACTACTTTATATGTGACCACTGTAGGTATAATATGAAAATACTGGAAGCATGAAGCAGTTTTCTTGTACATGGAATTTTTTATGTAATTCCATGTGTTTCACTTCTGGACATAACCTTCATGAATAATAAAATATGTGGCCTTCTCATGTGCATTTATAAAGCAGTTGGAGCTGTATAAAATGACCAGATTGTTTTCCTGGATTTTAAATGCTGATATAATTGTATGCTATTCTGTGACATTTGTATGAAAGGATGAGCAACGTCTCATTCATTGCTTTGTTTTATTATTATTGTTATCTTCTTAGTCCTTCAAGCAGTAAGCATTCTTTTAAAAAAAACACACATAACATTTACAAATAAACGGCCCGAACTTGTTTCACCTTCCTTACTATATGGCATTTCCGTAGGTAAGATGGTTAAACATGATTGTTCAACATACCCTTTCACGAGAGCTTAAAAGAGTTCTGAGTAGTTGACACATACTGCTCCACCTCTCCTTTCTTCATTAGGTTTGTTCTTTTCTATGCCATCACCTTCTTGCACTTACTGGTATGTGCAAGCGTTAACTATTTGAAATTCTGGCATCATTAAATACTTAATTTTTTCCAAATTTGGGATGCTAGTATTTCGTCTTCTAAGGATAGCCTAAGGTTATGTTTAAACTGAACGTGCCATCCACTGCATTTTAACATATTATTTTCCATTGTTAATACAAGAAGTATGCAGGCCACTGGTAAGGAAAAGTCAAATATAAACATCCCTTTTCCAGTTTTCACTGCCAAATATGAGCAGCTTCTGTACAAGACAGAATTTAAAAATGCGCTAAAGCTAGAGGTCTGCTTCCTACAACTCTGCATAGCAATGGTGACCTCTTAAATATAATCAAGAGCCCATTTTGCCCTTGGTCTGCTCTAGTCTTGGGTTTGAATTGCAAATGGGAAATGCAGGATTGACCTGTTGAGAGGTCACTGTGGTGTGTGTAAGGTCCTTCTTTAATATGATAGTAGAGATTGAATGGGGCTCTATTTCCATCCCTTGTTCATTTGTGGTACAGTATTTCAAAGCAACAGAAATAGTTTTCAGAGGATTCTTATGAGTGATAGCAAATAATTGTTAATAGATACAGCATGGTAGCTTTATTTTATAGCTGATACAGTACTTTTTTCTTTTTCTTTTCTTTCTTTTTTCTTTTTCGCCCCCTTCCCTTCCCCCCCCGGCTGCTTTTTCCATTTCACAAATGGACCGTGGTGGTCAAGTCACTTCGTTATTGGCTCGTTTGAAGCTTAACTACATAGAATTAGGAAGAAGGAGGAATATGGATGGTACCGTCCTCAACTTTCAGTAAGGGGAATGTAACTTACTGAAAGCTTCTGCATAAGACAATTTGTATAAATGGTTGGGCACTTGGCGTTAATGTATTTAACATTATTTTACGTACTAGAGCCCTGTGTGGCTCTAGTTAATGTGCTGTCAATGGGCTGTTGTCAGTGCTTTATTATCAGTGCAGCTAGAAACCACTCATTTAGAGGTTTATAAAATAACCTAAAGAATCCTTCTAGATATTCTGGAATGTGTTTTTTGCTCTTCTAATAGACAGTATTTGTAGTCCATTACAAAAGGTCCCTAGAAAAATTACTAATGCATATTTAAACAGAAGGAAACCTTTCTCAGTTTACAGGGAAAACTTGACATATCTGTAAATACGTATCCTACCCATTCTCTGAAGTTCCTCCTTTGAAATAAATAGGTAGTAAAGATTTCACCTGAACAGACAGTTATTAGGGGAGCACTGTTTGTATATGGAGATAATTATGGAGTGTGATAGATCATTGTCATTGTCTTTTTCCAGTAATCTATAAAATATCTTTTTTCCTCAGGCAAAAGGTGTTTTTGTTTTTAATAATATTCTTAAATTACACTGTATTTTCATTAATAAGTCACTGAGACATTGCTAGGGTTTTGCATTTCTGGAGAACTTTTTCCAGTAATGAGTAACTTACTACCTTCCATTTTTTTCCATATTTTGGGAGGAATAGGTCTCATGTATTTTGTTGTTATCCTGAATAATATATATGGCTTAAGGTATTTCAGGAATGTCTTGCTGGATTATATGAAATCCCTTTTTTGGGGACATGTCAGAACTGAAAAGTCAGGCTTGGGACATATCTGCATGGTATGATGGACTGCAGCATGAGGAGCAGCTCGTGAGCACCAACCCAGCTGGAACACTTACACAGCGCTGCTTCGGGTGGGAGTGCTGGCCCTGGTCTCACCAGCAGCGTGGAAATGCCAGACAGCGTTCTGGCTGGTAAACCCTCTCGCTCCGGTGGGATGCATAGGTCTGCCTGCCTTTTCTTTCAGTACCAGGAATGGGCACTGGTTTTTTAAGGCTTACCTGGACTCTGATCCGCTGCAGTTCTTTGGTCATTTGTAGTTCTCAACCTGAAGAACTGCTTTTATCAGTAGACATTTCGTGAGCCCTGGTACCTTTCTGAAGCTGAAGTTCAGAATCAGAGAGTCCTGTTTTCTTGTTTGTAGTTTTATGTCTCTCTCTGTCTTGTACTCCCCATTGACTCTGAATAACTATTCAAAGTCTGCTGGTGGATGGAAGGTGTGTCACAGGCTGCTTTGAAGGACTGTTGTCTAGTTTCCAGTTATAGAACTGCCAAACACTTTGACATTTAATCATTTTAAAGCCACTTGGAGCCCTTATTTGGGGCGATTAAAATCAGGTTTCTCTGTTTATTTAGTACAAATGTGTTTTCATTGGAGGTAGAAAACGAACTTTGGTGAAGCAAATTTTGCTTTGATGACTGAAGCTGTGTGGTTGATTTGTCTGCCTTTTGGGAACTGTTAATAAATAGAGAGGTATCATATTATTTACTTCTCATATTTTATTAAGCATATTTAAAAATATATATTTTTTTTTTACTTAAATCTGCTGCAGTTTCCTTAGAAGTCTGTACACCTAACAGAGTGGAAATGTGCTTTAGGAACATGTTACCTTTTGTATGCAATTACATCATCAGAGAAGTAAAGCAAATCTATAGCAATAAAAGCTGCAAGGATTTTCAGTGATCGTTATACATCTTGAGGGGTTTGCTTAATGGCTTGATCTATCTGTATCTTTTATCTCCTCCCATTCCCCTGATGTCCAAACTTTTGTGTCTGTTTCACATTTTTCTGGAAATTTTGCCTGGGCTGAAAGATGCTTTGCTTTGCATTGATTCCCAGCGTGGCTGGTTGTCTTGGTTGGAGCCCCAGCTCCAGGTGGAACCCTGGAAGCTCTGAAGTGCTGGCAATGTCCACGGTTCAGCCCAGGTCGGGTGGCTTTGACTGTGCTGGGTACCTTTAGGGCGTATCCAGAACAGGTCTGAAGCTCACAGAACATTTAATATGGCTACACTTGTATAGAAACATGTAAATAGAGTTTGTATTTGATGTCATTACATTTCAAAACAGTGTACATTGCTGCCATATGTTATGTGATCCCCAAACTGACCAGATCCCTTGGTACCTTGTTGCTGTTTTGGAGCTGAAGTTTGAGCGGGGCAGAAGCTTACATTTCTTGCCATGGAGTTGTTTTGGGGCTCTTTGTTGCTAATCCAGTGTACTTTGTTGATTTTCTTTAAAGGCGAGGTAGCGTTGTGCAGCTGGAGAGCGGGGCGAGGAAAAAGTTTTTCTCTTTAGTTTGGCCTTAACAAGTTGTTCATTTCCCCACGATCCTTATGCCCATATTGGTGAACCACTGCTCTACCAGCTGGATCTAAAAAGGTCTCTCCGCTTCTCTGTGGAGCAGACAAAGCCCCTTAGAAAGTCCATCCAGCTTTTTGTTTCATTTGACCTAAACACATTAGGTCAGTCTGTGTCCAAAAGAACCATTTCTAATTGGCCATCAGCTTACATGTCTCATTATTGTACCTTAGCAAGACGGAAGCTCGAGGGGGCATGTCAAAGGTCAGGGAATCAAAGCAATGTCTGTGTCAGCAGCCACCCTTAGGTCAGTCTTGCAGAGCTACAGTGTGTGCAGGTTTCTCTCTATATTTACCAAGCATTATTTCCTTGACATTGTTGCAAAGAGATGTAAGGTTTGGGGCCCACTGCGATACAGACTGTTTCTCAACTGACTTTCAAACTCTTTTCTCCTTGTCTGACTCCTGATGTCTGCATGCCTTTGTCTTTTTCAAAACCTATGTTACATATACCATACAACGCTTGCCAAGTCTGCTAACCTAGGCTGGTGGGTCACTTCCCTTCTGCAGATGAGGACTAATGTCAAAAGCAAAAGCAAAGCAAAACAAAAAAGCGTCCTGCTAGGCAGCAGTTTGTTTTATACAATCTCCTGAAGGCATATTAAGTATACACAGACTCAAAGATAAAATGCAAAGCTAAGCAAGCCGTGAGTTTCATCTCGCCTTGCCACTTCTACAAGTAATTGTTCTGCTACAGATAATTCTGTGAAGTATGTAAATAGAATTACCATTTTCATTTAGGTTTGCAAAAAGCAGAATAGCCTTGTTCCTAAGTTTCTGTTGAATTTGTTCCTAGAATAGAAGTTTTGAGCTGTGGGGTTTTTTCTCCGCATATATTTCCTGGCTTTTGCATGTTTAAGTCAGACATTTTATTGAATGTGTCTGTTTGCGTGCAACATGGGTATTAGCAGGAGAGAGTGATTGTGTACAAGCTCTGATTGACAAAGCACAATGAAATATTTTGATCTAATCGTGTTTTCTTTTCTGTACTTTGATTTTGTTTTTTTCCCTGACATCAAAATTGCTAGTCAGCATTATCCTCCAGTGTCTCCTTTGTGCCCCTTACCCTTAATCAAGAATGCTCCTGGCCATGCTATTCACCTTTTCCTACCATACAGGACATTGCTGAGAACGGGTGTTCTGCAACACCGGAGGAACCTCTGCCACGGGCAGCGCCTTCTCCATTGGCTGAGAAGAAGGACCCCAAAGTAAGAGAAGACAGAAGACCAATCACAGTACATTTTGGTCAGGTATGTCTTAGTGTTAGGTTTCTTTAAATTGTGTGACTCGGCAAAAGTAGCTCAGACAAAAGTCACAATAACAAATGTGCCAGTGGTTTCATTATTTTTTGTAGATGAATGATGTTATTATAGATTTATTTCTGTTGTATCTGTTTAAATGGGATTCTAAAGACCTGTTTTTTTCTGGGGTTTACTTATCCCTTTTGTTCATATGATGATTTTGAGGAAAAAAATTGTAATTGAATGGGGGAGAAGCATAATTATTATAGCAATTTTATAAACTTTTAGCATGCAAAGAGCTATAGCCCTCAGGACTGAGGATTTAAAATGTCCTCCGTTATCTAGCCAGATCATTAGTGTCAATATGGAACATCCAACTATTAAAGCATTTTAACATTCTCTGAAAATTAAATGTGATGAACTAAGATGGAAAAATCAATTAATAGCTTATTAGTGTACTCTGTATTTCAGTATTGACAACTGAGCTATACACATTAGTTGCTCTTACAGCGTTTCTTTTGATACATCTGCAAAAGAGTGAGTTTCGTTGTGTGGGGTTTTTAAGAGCTAATTATTTAGAAAATGTTGTAGTTGCTGTGATTTTTTCATGGAGAAACTTATAGTATTTACTATCAGTTTGCCAGTGTTCCCCCATTAAGTGTAGCCTGACTCAAAAAATAACATTATTTGTGTTCACAATTCTCTTTTATTTCTCTGTATCTATTTTTTACACTATTATGATCATAAAACAAGAGTGAGTATCTGATTTCTTTTAAGAAAACATAGTGTAATTTTAAAACAAATGTGAAATAAATGTGAATTATAAAATGTGAAGCAAAACAGATTTTGAAATGAGCATCTATTAATAGAAACTAGTCAGTGTAGCTGCATTGACTGTTTAGGTATCAGGCAGGGCTACACCAGATCTAATCATTGCTCAGAGCAATGTTGTCTGTATCATTTTAGATTTGTTCTTTCAGAACTTTCACCACTGTGCTAAACATAAGTTCTTGGAGACTTTTTTAAAACATATTCTCTTCCAATTAAATATTTGCAGTAGTGATTTGTTTTTCACTTACTTTCTGTGCCAGTACAGTTGAGAGGAACTGGGACTACTGGAGAAACGCAGCCATCTAGCTCTAGCAGGAAATGTTACATTTCCTTTAATGCAGTCGGAAATCCAGAGAATATTATAATCTACTTCCACTTTTTTCCATTAGATTTTTATGAAGGATGGATTGTTCAAACATTGTGGTAGATTAATGAAATATATAATCAAGTGGAAAATGCAAATTTAAATTCATGAGGTTTTTTAATGGCCACTTTCAAATTTTTTAATGATTACTTTCTCTGTGTCAGAAGAAACACACATCAGCTTTACTGAAAGACTAGCTGTGGTGAAAGGCTCGCTTGCTAAATGCTTATTCCTGTCATTACAATACAAATATCGGTTTCCAAAAAATTATCTGACTTAGCAGTTGTAGGGCTATCTCACTTGTAGCCTTTGTCCTTTCACGGGTCCTTTTTTCCTGATAGCCCAATGCCAAAATGAAAATTAAATCATATTTTCATTCAAAAGGAAAAGATGTTCAGATTTCTGAAATATAAATTAAGGCTTTGGGGAGGAAAAAAGCAGCAACATTTACTGTTTAAACGGGAGATGGCTTCTAACTAGTGATTAAAGGGAGAGATTTTAGTGTCACTTTTAACTCTGTCTAGAATACAGTAGGTGGGAACAATTAAAAAGCCACCAGAACTCTGAAATAAGGGCTGTTTGTGCATTCACAGTTCTTATAAACTGAAGAGGATGAAAGAGGCTTTTTTCTCATTGTCACTTGCTTTCTATGTCTGCTAGTATTATGCTAGTGTGTATGGCAAAGGCAGACTTTTTTAAAATGCATGCATGCGGATTGGGGTCAAGCCCTGTGTATCAGTAATGCAGTAAGCCTCGTCCATACCACTGCAGTGAGAGAGCCTACCAACAGCAGCGAGATGCTTTAATTGAGACATGCTGTCAAAGTGACAAACACATTTGCATACAGTCTATTTATTTTCGTTGGAAAGGTCTGCAGTCTGCTGTTGGTTGAACATTCTTAATCAGCTCGCTGTAAGTGAGCCGGCAGCTAGCTGTCCTATGCTAGGTGCTTCTCTTCATTACATGACAGATTAGCTAAAGGGGGATGGGCTAGCAAGCCAGCAGCAACCTTTAATTTTAACTCATTATCTCTCACCCTATAGTGAGGTAGTTTCTGGCTTTTCCAAATGCAGTTGTGTATCTGTGGTTGTTAGGCTACAAAAAAATATCAGTAAAATGTCTTGAAACATCTTTGAGCGTGTAGCACTTCGGCTGATTGTTCTCAAAGATTTAGCAGCAATTATCTAACTCTCTGAGATTCCGTAATGGTGTAGCTCATCTTGGCGACTGGTTATCAGGCATTGTTTGAGAGGGTTGTTTATTATGGGATTAACAGTGGTTTCTGTAATACTAAGACGTTGTGGGAAAGCTCTCCTTGATTGTGACAAGAAGGATTTTAGCCAGATAACCCAGGGCAATGCAATAAAGATTTAAACAAAGTGTTCTTAATCAGGCTGTAGGAGGAGACCAGCATGGAAGGGCGTGACCACAGCTTTTTGTCCAGTTGGACTTTGCGTGTTTTTTTTGATTTACTCAGGGTGTACATTTAATATTGACCCTCAGATCAACCAAGTATAAGAAACTATCGTCACGGACTCTGAGGCAATACAACTCTACTCAACCAGTAGCGAGAGCAATACTGGCAACTCAGGTTTAATGAGTGGGGAGAAGAGGGAACGATTTTTAAGCCAAGAAAAACATTCAGATGGATAGTACGTAGTACTGAATAGTACTCTCTGTCTGGGGGAAAAGTAAGGCTAATTATAGTAGAAGATACAATGCTACAGAGATCATCCTTTGTGAATGTCTTATTATTGCTTGCTTTCTTCCTGCTTTTTCTCTTAAAACCTGACCAAAACTTACTTAAAACATCAGAGCACATGCTGCCTATTCGACTACCAGCTTCCACGGTACACTCCCGCTTTTGAGGTAGAACGTGCCTGTTTGTGGGCTGTTAGCTATTTGGACAATGAACACTCACTGTGTCACTGTCACTGTTTCGAGCGCATTCTTCGTCCAAGCGAGCAGCTATTAGGGGCGACTTTGACAGGAGCCCCAGCTTGAAGCATGGAGGCCTGTTGTGATGCTGGATGTGTTTGGGTTGGGGTGTTTGGGTTGTTTGTTCGGGCAGTGGTGTGGAGGGTGTTGTTTGGTTGTTGCTTTGTTTTTGTTGTGGGGTTTTTTTTGTAATTAATGTTCGTTTTCATCTCATGGCTGCAGAAATATTAGTTCTGTTGATTGTTCATAAGTCTTATCATTTTGTGTTCAAAATAAGGAAGAAAGACTGAATACAGACCTTTTGATAATATTTTTCAGATTCTGAGTTTGCATTAGCGGTGCTTGAGTTGTGTGTTTCTGCTAGAAATTTTGGCTTCCATCACTGAATGGTTGGCAGTGGTGAGGTACAGTGAGAAGGATGCTGCGCAGAGCATAACGTTGAGCAGCCTTGGATCCCTTCTGCTTTGTGGCTTTCGTTAACTGATCTGTATTGCAGTTCATTTTGTCTGATTTCAGAAGTATGTTGATTGAGGAGTTCTTAGTAGCTCTATAACCTAAAGAAACATGACAATTTATAAATTGTCTTTATGCCACACACACACAAAAAAAACCCAAAAAACAAAAAGAAACCCACAAAACCCCCAAAATATCTCTCTGAGCTCTCAAAAATATCTCACTGAGTTTTTAATGAGCAGCAGATTTTCACAGTTCTCTTACATATATTTATTTTTGCACTATCTAACACAAAAGAAACAAAATTAAAACCCTTTATAATGTATAAATTGATGATTTTGCTGAGGGAGAAAGGTAGATTAAGATCTGAATCTGATCTTTTAGAACGCTTTTCCCTCCGGAAGGCAATGCTCAACTATTAGGCCACTAATACACCAGCTGTAGCTAGGATAAACACCTACAGTATCTGTGTACCACAGCCAGGGGAAGAAATGCTGTGCGATGTTGCAGACACATTGACAGGTCCCTTCAGCTACTGCAGCTGGGTGTCCTGGGGTGTGCTTGTACAGCTCCAGCAGAACCTGTACCGTTGCGCAGTCTGGGACTGTGAGTATCACGTGAGCAGGCAGAGCACCTTACATTGGGCAGAGTTGCAGTCCTCTTCTTGGGGCACAAAGAGAGCACTTTATTTTCCAAAAATACTATTTTTAACTTGTATAACACGAATGAAGCTTCTGCTTCTATCCACGCTGCTTCCCACGCCTCCGCCCCTAATCGAGCCTTCATGCTCTTCCTCTGGAACACTGCACTGACTGCTTCTGCAAGAGCCTGCCTGTTCGTACAGGATCATCACCTGTGCCCAGTCTTCCCATCAGCCGTTGAGAAGTGGTGTACGCACAAGACGGGGTGAGCCTAGATGCTTTAAAAACAAATCTATACTTAGGGAGGTTTTTTCTCTGAAGCTTTTACACAGTCAGTAGCACAACTGATCTAGTACAATTAAAACAGATGATAAGCTGCCAGAAGCATCATTTGTTGGGAAAACAAGTTACACTGGCAGTTCTGTTCAGCTCTCTGAGTGTTTCTATTATAATTAGAATGTCTTTTGTCAGCTTAGGTGTATTTATGTTTCAGTGGCTTGATTTTTTTTTTTACCAGCAAATAGAATATTTTATTCCATTTATGTACCAAAAGGTAAAGCTTAATAAAATACAAAAGACTCTTCCAAGTATGTCTTTACTTAAGAGATTCAATCATATTCCATTCTGGATGCAAACTAGAGAGAATTAGTATTCTGGGGGCTGATGTAAATAACTCTGAAACAAATGGAAAATTAAAGCAGCTTATCTGACTGTGGAAAGACTTGTCCAAGTTCTCTTCCCAGCTGATTCTTACTGCTGTTAAACTTTTGTGGGCCATAAAACGGAAATTGCCAGCTTATTTGCAGTTTTGATCATTTGCTGTAAATGAACACGTTCATTTTTCCCGTTCATGATCATGCAGAACAAACAACTCTGCTTTGTAGGGCAGTTTTCTTCTTCAGGAAGATTAAACAGCATTAAGAGGTCAGGGGGAAGATGGGGAGAAAACCAGCCAGCTACATTCCAGAAATGCAAAACTGGATCACTGAGGCCAGAGGCAGCAGAGGGAGGGATTATCTCCAGGGTAAAGGAGATGAAGTAGGGAAGGGAGGAAGGCTCCTTTGCCAGACCCTGTGACTCCCTTCACACCCAGGTGCATTGGAACAATAGCAGATTCCCCTGGATCACAGCAGGCATTGTGTGGCACTGAGGTAGAAACCAAAGGGGAAAGGGGAAAACAAGTTCAGTTTCTAATATTCATGCAACTGTGGGCTATGGTTGCAAAGCCAGCCTCCTGTTCTTGCCACTCTGAACTGTTCTGACAATAGAAATACCTTCATTAAGAAAATGAGCTTCTATTCCACTCTTCCCCACTGATGAGCAATATGGTCTCCCTGTTCCTTTCTGCTGAGCTACGTGAGGTTTCCTCCCTCTCTCCATTTGATTCTTTGTGGATATAGTAAAAGTATAAGCCTAGTTCTTTAAAATTATATTTTGTCTTCAGGAAGCATATTTTCTACCCTCTTTTCTTCTCACTCTTTTCTTTGACTGTTCCTTTCAGAGAGCAATTCACTGTTGCTGAGTAAAAGTCACCTTGCAAGAAAGGCAAATGTGTTTGCCTGGAAGCACTTGTCCGTCTAATGTCTGCTTGAGACTACTCAAATGTCCCATCACATTCTTGGAGGACAGTGTTCGTAGTCAGGGGAGTAAAAATAATGTCAATGGACAAGAAAATAATTCATTTGATTGAAATTCTGCTTTGTGGTGTGCAAGATTTGCAGAAATGGCAATCCATGGGATAGGAGTTATCTAACTGAAAGGCTTGCACTCTTGTCATGCGTGTAAATATTTGACAAGTGAGACCTGGCGCTCTCTTTAGGAAGATGTACACCACCTGCAGAGCATACCCAAAGGTTACTGCCTCTCATGCACTCACTTGCCAGTGTTTTCTAATGAGCAACCAGACAGCTATGTCTTCTTCAGCTGCTACAGCAATGTAGTATGTATGTGGCTTAGGCTATGTAGGAATTCATGCTTTGCAGTAAGATTATGTGGCTGCAGTCCTGCATCCAGCAGATGTGTTCATCCACGAAAAAGCACACTCCGGACTATGGTTTTTAGTGTTTTCCAACTGTCTTGGCATTTCAAGCGCTTCTTAAACAGGGATGTTCAGAATAAATTTACTGCCCTGGGTACATGCAAGTCAGATGCCACAGCTCTTGGATGTATGGAGAGAATACTGTGGGTGAGCCGACCTCCTAGGGCTCTGTGACAAGCAACAGCAGCTGTAACATGTCTGCAGAATTTCCTTGTTAGTCCTGTTATGTTGAGGAACCCATAAATATCTCGTAGAGAGTATCATGGTCCATCACTGCTGGCATGTGGAAGAAGAATTGTGCTTTATAAATAATACATACATATAAAATAAATACATCAGTACATGCAAGGCTAACCAAATCACCTAGATTGACAACCTGAGAAAAGCTCAGAGGGTCTTATGGATGACTTGCTTAGTCTGTCAATGTAGATCAGCATCCAGAAGCTTCTTATGTGTTACTTACGAAGTCGATGCATGCAGTTAGGCCAGAACTGTCTGAATTGACCTCTGGGCCTCTCTACTAAACTAGAAGATTAAAAGGAAGAGAGTATGTGAAACATGATTCTTCTAACCGCTAACCCCACTGTGATTGCTTGTTTGGCCAGGCGTTTTTTGGATTTGCCCTTCAGAACTGGACTGATTAATACCAAGTAAAACGGTTGTGGAGTGCCATGCTACAGATACAGGAGCCGTGTACTTTTGGGTGGTTTTGTGGGGGAGTATCCCCCTAATTATGCAGACTTCCTCGGTGAATGATGAAGCTGAGCGAAGCAGATAGCCATTGCTGTTTGTACAACTCCTTAAATGAGAGACCATCTCTTTTTTTTTTTTTTCTGTACAAGTATTCTGCTTGCTGGAGAGGAATAGCTGTTAAAAGATAATAAGGGATATGTCCATTTTCCAACATTTTAAATCACGTGGGTTGCATGATCTCCTTGATTTGAATTCCAGTATCAGGCCCACAGAAAGCCCAATGTAAAGCTGACAAAATGACCAGTTAAGAAAGAAAACACACAGAAAACAGCCTGGCTTTTTTCTTTATGTTTAATATGGCATTGCTGGATTTTCCAGTATTTTAAATGAAAAATATATGTAGTTAGTTCCATGTTGACAATGTCCTTGAGGATTTGACAGTGAGATTTTCCAGCAGTTGCTCTTCGTTAGAATCCTGGTGGTGTTTAATAAGGCAGCCGAACTGCTGGCACCTTCGGTTCTTGTTTGTTCTCCGAGGGCTCGGGGCTGCTGCAGTAAGCACATCGACCAGGGCTGATCATTACAAGGGCGTACGCCACCATGAATAAAAATGTCACACGTTTTCCCATCTCACAGCGGTACAAAATGTCAGTCCTGTCAAACAGACATTGCAGGTAGCAGTGAGCAGTCAGTACAAATTGGGAAGCTGAATATTCCCCCAGCTTTCTGATATTCTTCATTTGAAGCAGAAGAAAAACAGTTGTTAACCTATTAGCTGTGATTTTAAACTCTGCTGAGATAGTAGATGGATAGACTTTAACACATGGGGATAAATATATTCCTGGGGTCTGGGATTTTTTGCAATGTGTCGCTCCATTTTGTACGTTGAGAAACAGATAGGATGAAAACAAGTCGCTGCAAAATATACCTAATTTTGGTAGAACTCCTTGGAAATTTGAACATCATCTCGATGAGATTCTCTCTCAAACCCTTCCCTGTTTTAGCTCTGTGAATAGTTATGAAGAAAAACCTCCTTGCTGTTTTGCTAGTAATCCAGAAAGGACATAGTTCAATGAGTTAAGGAAGTTTTCTTTCAGGGTCCTTTCATCATGCAGTAACGTAATGGATGATCGTGATTTTACTCTCTTTCTGTACGAATGAAAGTTAGGCTTCTTTCAGGCTGAGGCATATCATGCAATACAGAGTCCATGGGATATGTTATTTTCTGGGTGTTAAATGTGCCTTAGTACCATAAGCATACCTGTGTGTTCACTGAGTTATCCATCTAGGATGGAGGCATGGATATTGTCAATGCAGGATTCTGCTGTTATTGCAGGGTCCAGAAAAAATCTGATGCAAAAGTTTAGGTGCAAAGGAGGTGACAAAATACCAAAGACATAACAATAAATGGTGCTAAGTCACCAGTGGTTGCCCTAAGGGGCAAGGAGAGCAGGTAATATGGGTGCACTAGTCTATGTAAAAGTGAGTATCTTGAAGAAATTTACTGAGAAGCCCATTCTGCAAGTAGAAATTTCTTAGGTTTTTCTCTGATACGTTCTCAGAACAAAAAGTGGTGTCTGCATTTAAGCTAGTGAATCGTTGCAAATTACCCTTTACCCAGACGGCACCAATTGCTGAAGCGAGTTGCAAGAGGAAGGCTCAGCCAGGAACACTGATGTCAAAGTACTGCAGAAACAGAACGGAGCCGTTAGAAACCGGATTCAGAGAATGCTGGCCTGCTCCTGGCTTGTGGTTTTAGCTGTCAGCAGCTCGTTCTCAGAGGCATCTAATGCCTCACTACATATAAACAAACTAGGAAACCAAATGTGTGAGGCTTTTGAACCAGAACGACTCTAGATGGAATTAAATATTTTGTGTTCTGTAGACATCTCTTTCCTGGGGGAAGAGATACCTACTACGTACAGCTTAACTTACAGTGGCTTTCAGACTGTGGTCTGCAGGCACCTGGGATCTGTGCCAGGTAAATAAGAGGCTGTTGACAGTCATGTGCTTTGGAGAATATCAGGAGCCTTCAAACTGCAAAGTGTTGAATAATACCAGTTTAATAGTTAGGGTTTTTTTACAGTGTTTTAGAAGAACTGAATGCAGGTGTAGACAGGAGGAGGTCAGGGTTTATTTTCAACTGCACAGCAGATGAAAAGTAAAATAGAAGAACTAAATGGTCACAATCTCAAATTGTATTGATACTATCTTTTGTGGGTTTTGTACTGCTTGTTTCCGTGGTATATGGCCTTTCCTGTCACCGGAGCTAGGAAGTAATCAGAAGTCTTGACAGGTCTTTAAACCACAGATACCATTACAAGTTAACCACTACTAGATAATGTTCCTCCCATCAACATCATATAAGAACACATGCTACCTTGGGGCATGGCTTGAATATGTCTGTCTGCTCAACACTTCCTGCACACATACAAAAATACATATAATTCTCAAAATTCATCCTTTTTTTCCTCTAACTGCAGACAAAAGAAATAAAATACCATTCAGTTCTACAGCCAAGGGGTTTATTATGAAGCCATGTGTTTTTAGAATAGCATCGGTTATAAACATTAATAATCCACAGTAGTATAACCTACGTTTTTAGGATTTTCTGTCCCTGGCACTCTTCCATAACAAGCAGATTAGAAGACGTAGCTAAGAGGCCTATTTGTTTCACCCTGGTGGAACCTTTTAACTTGACAAGATATACATGATCCTGGTGTCGTGCTCCTGCTTTCGTCCTTGGTTTTAGGAGAGATTTACATCTGGTTAGTACAGTGTAAGTCCTAGACTTAAAGCAAACTGTGGTATGTTGTACATTATAATATTTAATATTTTTTAAAGTTAGCTATTCTGGCGTTGTTTGCACAGTATGAGATTAATAGATAGACATTATCAACATTGCCAAATGAGGATGAGTTATCAGTGCTCTGTGTCTATATACACCCTAAAATACATTTTTTGCCCTTGATTAGGAAGCACAGAGTTTGTCTCAGGCAGGAGAGAGAGGAAGCGAAGGTAGACGTTCAGAAAACCCCTTTATTCCCTGTTAGTGAAGAGTGAGTTTCCTCTCGGTGGCTTTGGGATGGACCTATGCATCTTTGGCATTATCCCACAACACGGGATATGACTCGGACATCTGAAACAAAGATCCTTATTCAGTATTAGAGAAAACAGGAGCTTATAGGCACCTACCTTTAATTTCCTTCTCTTACTGTCTACTTCTCTGTTAAGTAATGGAAGATTCCTGGCTAGAAAGGTAAGGAGATGGTCCTTGTTTTTCTCATTAAATTAATCAGAGGGTTTAACCATGGCAGTCTCTGCCCCTTACATAAATTCTTGGCACAGCTATAGGCATTGCTACATTTTTGCCGGATTCATTCTACCTTCCCAATCTACAGATATGGCTTGAAGAATGAGGCATCCCTTAAAACATGGAGATTATTTTTATCACAGGACCCAGCAGATTTCTGTTGAAGTATTTCAGAGTGTAAATTAAAAATATATGCTGTAAAGCATACACTGTTCTTGTCATCCCAGTTTGTGAGCTGTACATATGGGAGTATGTAAAAAGTAGTGTGCGCGCTGTGCAGGGATCTGGATGGATAATAAAACAGCTGCCTCATAGATTCCATCTGCTTTCTGTACTGAATCTTTTTAGGTACCATACATTTTTAGTGTTGTTATTTTCTCCCTTTTTTTTTTTTATTGAGTGTTCAGTTGAGGTCCAGCATATTCTTCCGAAGTCAGCACTTCAGAGCTTTCGCAGCATGGTGTGTTTGAGCATGGGTGTATTCAGGACAGTCCATCTCTCTCCCATGTCTGATTGTCTTTAAAACATATTAGCAGTTTTTAAACCAGTCCTGAATTTCTGAAGGAAATAAGATATTCATGTAGAAAAGCTTTGCTTTGGAAATTATTAGAAACACCACTTACTACTAATTGAGAAGGAGAAACATTTCTTTCTGTATGTACTGACAAACCACTTTTCATCTAGTTGTGTTGCCTTGATGCATTTTTTCTAGTTGCACTTGTTGCTGTATGTGAAATAGCACCTCTAATTTACTCATAAAGGCTCTGTTTTGATACCACTTAAAAAAAATCTCAGCAGACATCCACAATTAGTTTGAGATAATATTCTGCTCATGAGCTGTTACCTCACAGACCAAAAATGATCGTTTTGTAATGTTTTCTCTAGTATAAAAAACCTAAACAGCTCTATTGTGAAAGTTCCTTGGATAAATAATAGCTACTTTAAGAGATGTGGGATCTATAATTTTTAAATAGTATTTTTACAGTGTAAAAGTGAATGTAAGATTTTTTTTTATTTTTTTTTTCCCTCCAGCATCTCATACCTTAAAATCACTTGTCTGATAATTAGTTAAAACAGTGCCAGATCTCCAGTCAGGAAGTTGGCTTTCTGCAAATTTTCTGTCTTCTTGCTTCAGAAGCATTTAGAACAAGACAATTAAGAAAATACCTAGAGTAAAAAGGTATGGTGGTAAATAGCTATTGGTGAGAAAGTGCTAATTTAGACATTTCTACCCTTTATAGAAAAAACTATAGTATATATATTTAGGAACGTACCTAGAATAGCAATTTAGCAGCTTTTAGCAGTGTAGCCTGTGCTGTTTTGTACCCATTCATCCTTACAGCGCAGGTAATTAAGTTGATATTCCAACACAGCTTCCCCTACTGACCTTTCAGAAACAATGTGTTTTGCTGCATTAACAAATTAACTTCAAATCAGTGGCTTTTCCTGTAGATATGGTCTTCAGATAGTTCGGATACACTTGCTTATCCCATTCTAGTGGCAGATATTAACATCAACATTAAAAATGAAACTCTGGTAAAGGGCAAATAACTGTTATGTCCTGGTGGACCTCCACGTCAGTTACTCCTCGCTGCCCTTTGCCTATTCTTTTGTATGCTTCACAGCACTGATTTAAGCCATAATATTTCCCTATCTATATTTGATTGAGAAACCACACTGCTGTGAATACGTAGTTTTGTCTTATCAGTATGTTCAGATCTCTTTAGGGTTCAGAAATACTGTGTGTGGCACAGTACGTACAAGACCTCAAAATAAACTTTATTTCTGGTAACACTTCGATGGACAAGATAAATTTGAATCTGAGGGTTGGATTTGACTGCGTTGTTACAAGTACTGGGGTCACAGTTCTGAGAGTGAGCACAATCCCATTTTAAAAGTCCAAGAGACGCAGAAGTTTCTACACCTTTAGTCTTTTCCTAAAGCAGCATTTGTATGTGTCTTTGTTGTACCAACACATAGAATTATCTTTTTGATCAGAGATGAAAGCCTAATCATATGTGATATTTAAAGCTCAGCTGGAAAAAGTAATCCACTGGCAGGATAAGAATATGAAAGTATTAGCTCCTGCAAAGGAGTAGTTCGTAGTCACTGAGTAGATCTACCTGTAACCATCACCCAAAGCAAACTGCCTCTGTTTGAGCAGCAGCGTCAGGAAATGTCTGGCAGAGAGGCCCTTTGTGTACAAATGCCGACCGACTGTGTGTTCTCCTGCTTTACCAAACCCCTTTCTTCACTCCGGTTTTTGTTGTTAACTCAGTCGCTGGGTGCAGTTCAGCGATAACCTCATCCCCTCAGATCTGGACGGTGGGACCAGCTCGGTGCATGGAGACAAAGAGCCTGCCTTAGTCCAGCTCTTAGGAGCTCTGTGTGACTTCTGCCACTGCCTGCGCTGCTCTGGGAGCAGAGGTAGTTTATGCATGCACTGCTCCCGGAGCTGGGCATCCTTGAAAATGAAACTTCAGCATTTGTCTTTCGGCTTGTTCAGAAAGCACTGCTGGGATCTCTTTCGGAGGGTATTTGGTGGAGTTATAACTCCTGTCCCTCCTCAGACCGGCCCTCCTGCTCCCCGGTTTGTCTTAGCGTTAGATGCGCTGTGTGTGCTGGCCTGCGAATAGACAGAACCCTAAGGAGAGAAATCCTGCATGGCATGTACACCAAATAATTGCTTCTAGAGTTTGCATCAGGAATTTGTCACATGTCTGCGAAACTATTCTCTGCAGGTAGTTTTTGTGTCGTAGTTTGCTTATTTGCCTGAAAGTCTCACTGTCTGCTCCTCACCTGAGTTTGCATTGCAACTTGAAACTCTTGGCTTATACTATGAATATAAAAGGTAGTTTTTATTTTCACTTACACAGAACTAAAATGATACTTGCACAAAATGTGCCCTAGCATGTTCTTGTTCTGTCCTTGGGCAAACTAGAGCACTCTGTCTGAAATCTTCCTGTGATCTAGAGAAAAACCTTCTTCCCTTTCCTTCCCTGCTTCCTTCCTTCCTTCCTTTTCCATTTAACCAAATTCTGCATTACAGAACCTTGACTGAAAACAAGCCAGCTGAAACTTTCGCTGGAGTGTATCAGTGCCTCTTCTTGTATGGACTCACCTTATGTATCATGTGTCTTGTCCAGTATCTTGCCACTTGTAGAGAAAAGTACCAGCTGTTCTGGAGGAGAAATAAGAAACTTCTCAGTAGATAGATGCAGAATTTTGACTGCTGTCTGAGGAAAGCTTCTCAAGATGCTGATGCCACCGATGACAGTGAAAAAGCAGCTATCCGTCCTTTCTTTCACTGGCAAATCTTGTGGCAAGGTCATGAATTTGAATGATGATTTTTTTTTTAGGGTAGATCCGTAAGGAGTTTAGATTATGACTCTTCAAAGCTATAGATTTATCAGTAAATTGTGGCTGGACTGAATTCCACCTGGAATTCAAGATGTCAGTCTGTGTGGCATTGATTTGGCATGTGATAACTTCAGTAACAGGAGAGTTCAGTTGATGAAAAGGTAAGTTTGGAAGAGCAGCAAGATTAGTCAATGCTGATATCAATAGAAAGCTTAGTAAAAAGGAGAATGCTGGGAAGAGGTATGACATCACACTTGAGTTTACGAGTTTACACTGTGTTAAAAAAAGTCTATCGGAATCACAAATAATTAAGTAAAGAATCCCCAAATAAAACAGAAGCTCGGTAACCTCAGGAAGTGTAGATAACTTGTGTGTATATCATAAACCTTTAGAATTCTGTCTTCAGTAGTCCCTTGTCCTGGAGTTGAGTAATTAAGTGAGAATCACAGCTCATATGAGAGAAAAATTGAAAGCAACATAGGCTTACACTTATCCCGCAGAGACCAAAAGGAAAAAAAATAAGTATATATAGTTTTGAGTTCTAGGCCAACATCATGATGTTTTAAGGTCTGACTTGTGATTGTTGGACAATTAGGACTAACAGGGGTAAAATACTAGTGCTGCGTGTGGTTTGGCTGCAGGCAAGGAGTACATAATGAGATGGTAGCCCTATGAAACTCCTCCCCACTGTACTGGAATATTTCATGCTCTTAACTCTTTTGTGTACTCCCTGACTTGTGCGTGGATATTCTGCAGTTCACATTAGTAATTCAGCTGAAAAGGGTGCCAGTATCGGGGACTCTCTTAACACAAAACGTAGTTTTCAGATATCCCCAAATATTTAAAACTTTATTGTACTGTCATTGTCTAATCAAGCAGTGATGTGACCGATAATTAACAAATGCTGTCACACATTTTCTCAGAAAAATATTTTTCCTCCAGTGAGTACATGGGTGGGTAAATACAGTTCAGTCGTACATGTCCTTGCAGTGACTATAATCAATTTATTGACCATCTCGCTGGGAGGTAATCCTCAGCTGCTGTCTTGTCTCTCTGTCTTGCTCTCCGAAGGGCCTGCCTTTGTCACACATTTTTCAGAAGTTTTAATAAAAAAGCTGTGGTATGGTGTTTCAAACAACAAGCATGTTCAGTGATATGAACTAATACTGAAGAGATAACATCAACATGTTAAGTAACACCTTGTAATTCGTACATCAGTAAAACCATATTTGTTCAGAATTAAAATAGTAATGGAAAATAAATAGTGCTCGAGACACTGCTAGCTGTGGCATTTGGAAAATACTTAAATTTCCTACAAAAATAACCTACTTGAGAATTTTCTAATGTAGAGGTGTTCACAATTTCTGGGTAAGTAGAAGATAAAAAATTACAAAAGGAAGTATATATGCAGAAGGCATAAAAAATTTGAAAAAAAATGGTAGTAATTGTGTCTTGTTTTTCTGCTTCATCAAATACTTTACCTGAGTTGCTAGGTAGTGAGTGAATGTCTTGTAAGTGACTGGAAAAGTGCAAATTTCAGATTTTTCAGCTGTTCCATTATGCTTCTGAAACATAATGGAAAATAAGTATGCTACGTCACATAAGAGAAGTTAAATATATTTTAAGATTGTGCTCTCTGCCTGAGCAGATGAGACGGGAAGATACACAGCAGCGTAGCTCAGCTTCTGTGCCTGACTTGCGTCATGTGAGGTACAGAAGGGAAACAGTTCCGCAGGGCGAGCGGCAGCCACCTCAGCTCACCCCCCTCTCATTTCTCTCTTTGTTCTCTTTGTTTTCATCCTCACTTTCTTAGAAAATACAGAGGGAAGTTATCACATGGAATAATTCTGGCCTCAGCTCTGCTTCCCAAGTGTCCTTTTTTTCCCCCTTACCCACCCCAAAAAGCTGAGCCACGTACATGTGTGCGGTCTGGCACTCCTTCATTGACAACACAACTAAGGAGAAATGAACCAATGGATGCAAAAGTATAATTTCGTGGGCAATTTGAAAGAAAAGTCTGAAGAGATGCAAGAAGAGAATGGAAATGGTGTGAAAAAGGGTAGGCTGGAGTTGTACTATTGCACAGTGTGAGAGTAGCTGAGAGAGAATGTCTGTCAATCGAATAAAGACTCTGTGAGTAAGAAGTTAAGAACTGCTGAGATATGAATCTGGAATATTTTTGGAGAGAAATGCAGTGATCTGCGTAAGCTTGCTTTTTCTGTCTGAAGAAGCTGACTCCCACTGGCAGTCCCTGTTCCTTCCCTGTACGGCTGCCTGGCTTTTGTCCATGGAAGGCACCGTGGGCTGGGGCCAGCGACGCAGTCGTTACTGGCTGGGCGAGCAGGCCTGCGGAGAGGATCCGGGGTGCTCCTCGCTGAGGGCTCTGCTTCTCTCCTGAAGCGCAAATACGGGTGCACAAGCTGCCACAGAAAGGACGTTAACTTTGATCTTGTTCGTAATATCAAAGTTGTTCTTTAGGATGGTTTTATTTAGAATCTTGTTAATTGTCAGTGGATTCCTCGTCTAACAGACTATACCTTAAGATGCCATCTGTGTGAGCAGAGTCATGCTGCTGGCTCAGTCAAAAGCAGCTTAGCTCCAGTGCTGTTACAAAGCAATGAGTTGGCCAACTGCTAATTTAAAAAATGAGAGACTGAAATAGGCATCATAATGCACTGTTCTGTCTTCATTAGAACTGTTGGTGATGGGTCTTTTCATTTTCTTTACGGTGACGGTACACACTTTGCTCTCGGCAGTGCATTTAAACCTTGATCCAGTACAGTATCTAAATATGTGCTCATCTTGAAGTGTATGGAAAGTATAATTGACTTAGGGTTTTTTCCCATGCTCTTAAATGTCTTTGCTGGTTTGAGGCCTTTACCATAAGTTTTCACAAGCACTAAAATAACTCTTGAGATTTTAGTGAAAGCTTTTTTGAATATGCTGTTTTGCAGGATTCATTCCATTTGCATAAGTGTTGTCTAGAATACTTGGACCTAGAGGTCCAAGAATTCGCCTTGAGCATCTTTGTTGTCGCAATAGATTTTGGATGATCTGTTCTGGAGTGCTGATCGTGCTGCCTTTGGTTTAACATAAGCTATGTTAAGCCCACATCAACAGGCAGATACAGCTACCTTTCCTATTGCAGCATTTTGTAGGTCATGAGATTTGTCACTGTTTTGGAAAAAAAAAAAAAGGAAAAATTGCATTCTGTGAGGTGAGTATGATGTTAAGGTAAATCACATGTTGTCATCCACTCATACTGCTTTTTCCACAAAATCAGAGGTGTTTTCATGTAGGTGACTATTTAATTTAGTTTCCACTTTGATACAGCAGCAAAGACTCCGTCCACCTCGGCCACCGCCTCCAAAGATACAGCGTTCATCTAGGCCCGTGAGTAGCTGGTAGTTTTGTTTCACTGCCACAGCTTAACACTGCCTGAATTATGCTCTTCGTAGCATTACTAAACCTCGGTAGTCTGGATTGTCAAACTTTGCAAAAAAGCAATGTGTGAAGTATGCTCCTAAACTCCCTTCTTCTCTGCTGCGGCACAGCCCTGGGACCTGCATTTATTCTGCTTTTTGACGAGTTCTGCAGCTTTCAGTCAGTTCTGCAGGTAACTGATGCTGCTGTTGCAACATTTGTTTTTACTTTTGTGGTGATTTCTTAAACAAAGAGTCTTGCTAGGCTGGCATAAGTTTTTAGCCAGTGAGCTTTTGAAGACTTGCACTAAACTCAAATATGAAAGGAAGCAGAAATCTGAAGAGGAGGTATTTATTCTCTGCGAGTTGTGCTTTAAATTAATTTGGGATGCTTAATTTTTCTCCATGGAATAGATGAGTGAATACCCGTGAAGAAAGCGAAGTCTCTATTTGGGCTGTAGAACATTAGTACCACATTATGGATGATATACATATATACTTTATGTTCACTTAAAATGCAAGCTGGGACTCTATATAATTACATAGTATACAAAAATGTAGGCACAGCATGTTGGCCAGAGGAAGTGACTCTTCCATAGAAGAACTGCGCAGAAATGATTCTCAGTACAGTACCTACACTGTATTAGGCAGGGATACCTTATCTCAGCAGTTTTGCATTCAGAACACTAACTGTAGGACAGTTGTTATATGTTAACTATGCCAGATGGCTTTAAAACTGGAAATTGTGCTAGATCTGCACCAGAGATTTTTTTTTTCAGTAGTACAGGAAAGCGGTATCAGTTTGGAAGGGGTGTTGATTTTTGCAACAGCCTTGGAAGATACTTAATTTCTATTCAGGATTTTTGCTTTATGAATAGAATTGTCCCCAACGGCAAATACATCTTACTTCTTGCTTCCTTATACATACATGTATGTGCAAAAGAAAGAGAGAGATGCAAGTTTTCAAATCCAATCTTGCTAAAACTTGTTAAAAATACGGTTTGGACGAGCAGGCAACCGGTTAACAAGTGCACTTGGGTGTGTGTTAACTTTTGGTCTTTGGTGCATGTTCCTGTGTCATATTTCAATAGCATGTGTTTCTTTTCCTCCCTCTTTTCAATTCTTGGGGTTTACCTTAACAGAGTCATTTTTATGGGTTCCTGCACTGAAGATTTGTTTTCTGTGTTTGAAAGGTTGCATTGACTATGCTTGTATGTGTTCTCTTCAATGTGGTTGATACGGGAGACCCTCCCAGATATGTTACACTAGGAACAAACTTTCCGTGGTACTGGGGGGTTCCCACAGTGCTTCAGAGCCCTCTTGTTTGGTGTTTGGCAGGTGTGTGAGGGCACAGCGCCATTCCTCGCTACAGAAGTTGCTAAACAGTATTGTTCAGATTAAGTAGTACATTCCATCAAAGTCTTGCTAAGACTGTTTAATCTCCCAGCTGTAGTGCATTAATAGTCCTCACTGTAATGTGTTTGTGTCAACTGTCTTTGCTCCCAATGTGATTGATAAAAGGTTGGAAATGTAATAATAAAAGCTCCTGTTGCATTCATCTAGCTGTGTCAATAAGCAGAATAGAAATGCTTCATTCATCAAGAGGAAATTCAAGATAAATGTAAATGATTATAATCACTCCCAAAAATATGCTTGTACCAAATATACATAAATTTGTTGTTGTTCAGAACTGTTATTTGGCTTTTAATAGTTGAAACACATTTTTGTGTATGTAAATAATACTTTGTGCAGGCTGCTTTTTGCCTCTCTTAGTCTTGGCATGTGTTTACAGAGGTTGGTATTGGCAAGTAGTTTATCCTAGCCTTTTACAGCAAACACTGAAAGAGGAGACTAGGTCCCTCTGCGCTTCCAACCAAGTCCACATAATGCAGGAATTCCTGAGAAATACTTACTGTTTGCAAGATATATCTGTTAGGAGGAGGAGCCCATGGGCACTGGTGCTTTCAATATGAGTCATTACTAATAATAAACACAAAAACACAGACCAAAGAAAGGTTAAGGAATCAGAACAGATATGTTCTTTACATTCTGCTGTTTTGGAAAGGAGTTGTGGTGGTATTATGAAAGATAAAAGGTTCTTGCTTATAATTAATAGAAATCTGTTTGGATTAATAGTAGCTGTTTGGAAACTTCAATTAGAAAAAGTTAAAATATAATAATTATGCATAAAGTTGATGGGGACAGTAATAAGCACATTTAACCCTTCTGTACTGGATGTTTACCTTTATTCTTCTGGCTGTGTGCTCACATAACTGGATTTCTTTCATACTTTTGCATTTGATAAGCATTTAACCTTGTCTTTTTGGCTACATAAGGCTCAAAATCCAGCAAGGAATTGGCTTGGTTCCTGGCTTTTCCCTGCAGTCCCCCATGAACAATGCTCTAAATCCTACTTAGCATGTCACCCTGCACTTTACCGGTCTGGTGGCCCCCTGGAACCGTCCAAAACTCTCATCTCTCTCCCTCATCACCATCACTCCCCCAGGGTACCACCCAAAAGGTGAAAGTGTTCACAGCATGATGACAAGCCGGCTTTACACATCATCTTCCAGCTCAGATTTAATTAAACAGGTTTCTTTCTTCCTCTCTTTTCCTCTTTCTCCTTCTCGCTCTCTTCTCCCCCCAGTTCCTCTTGCTTCTCTCCCCCCTCTCTTGCAGGCACTCGCTCTCTCTTGCTCTCTCTCTCTGTTTTATCAACCCTAATGAAGCAGTATTCTTCATCGATCCTGCTGATTGCCAGCCCATTCCTTTTGTTTGTTGGCACCGAGCCATTCAGCCGCACTCTGACAGCTCAGCTCGTCTAATTAGCTCTGTTGTTCTTTTCCCCATGTTTCACCACGTTGCAAGTTCAGTTGAAGTTGCCACAAACTTAATCCTTCCATTCCTGCCATAAATTCACATTCTTAAGCCGTCTTTATTGTAGAGAGGAGCAGCCTTGTGTGGGGACTGATCTTCAAGACCTTAACATCTGACCTTTTTATAAGCCCTTTTTCCTAAGAAATGGTGGCAGTACATCTCTGGATTTCTTCATCATATCTGCTGTACACCATTTCCTTTGAAATGAAAATGCGATACGATAATCCTGCTACTATCCTCTGCATACTGTTGTGTAGTGTGGAAACACTACACACAGTTCGGTGGTTTTTTCCTGGCAAGAAAATTTGAGGTTTATGTGCCTGAACAAATAAAAAAGCCCAGCAACACCCTACCCACAACAAATAATAATTTTAAAAAAAAAGCCAACACCAGCGAAAACTTGCAGAGGTGGGGGAAATCTGCATCTATTCTATCTTTGCAAACAAATTCATTAGTCATCGAAAGAGCACTTAGGTTGCCGGCCTTTAACAGCTTCTTTAATATCGTGGCCATTAAGGGAGCACAAGCCCAGGGAGGTCAGAAGCGGAGTTGTGTTCCTAACTTTAGTTGATGGCCTTGGGGATTTCTGCTCAAACTAGCCAACAGATCAGACTCAGTTTCAGGTGAGGTAGTACTTTCTTAATAAAAAATGGAAAGCTTGTTTGTTCAACCTGACCCTGATGCTGCAAATATTCATTCCCTTGTCTGATTCAAAGGGATGAGTTCATCAGCAGGATTACTCACCAGTATGGGCAGGCACATGCATCAACTTTGCCTACATAGTGACCACGTGTGCTTATTCCTTCCCATGAAGTAAAGCTTGTTTGCTTGTGGAGTCAATGCAAGTAAATTAAGCTTGATTTCTGAACATTGAAAGATGTTGGATAGATTATTTAGGACTGGATTGGCAGCAACATCATTTTCCCCAGAAAACCTCTGGATTTTATTACAGACAACAAAAGAGAACACTAACATAACATTAGTGGTAATAATGATAATATGTCTGGTTTCTGTTCAGCTACTGAAAGGAAGCAAATTTTTAATGAAGAATGATTTTTTCATGTTAGAACATTTATTCTAAGCACAAATTTTTCAGTGCTCCCTTACACAGACATCTTCACTTGAGAAGTTGGGTTCCTGTGGGCAAGAGGACAAAAGGACGTGACGTCAGAGCTGAACTCCACTTTCCAATATAACGTACAGCAACACACAGGATTTTCCAACTTTATCAGTTAACTGCGTTAAGGGGAAGCTCACATTTAGGGAATGTTTTATCAGAAGTTTAGCCTATACCAGACCAGACATTAGAACAAATTTTCGCTGCTTTGCTCATAGCTAACAGTCAGTGACAAGCATATGTTTCATTTGCTGTTCAGAAACGTGGGGTTTTTTGTCCTTAAGCTGTGGGACCCCATAATTTATATTCATACTTTATATTCATTGGTATATTTATATTCATTTGTAACGTTGTGGCACAAAAAATAAAGAAGTTTAAAAACAGTTCTGAATAGGAGATACCTTCAAGATAGTGGTGTTTATACATATTTTATGTCTGTTGTTTGATCAGCTTGAAGTATTTGATGAGATGTCTTCTATGTGTGTATGTAATAGGTTCGCCCACCGAGACCTCATGTTGTTAAGAGACCCAAGAGCAATATTGCTGTGGAAGGACGAAGGACTTCAGTTTCTAGTCCAGAACAGTAAGTACTTTGCTGCTCTGCTGCTCTCTAGTTGTGTTCTTGTCACCAAACAGCACCTACAGAACTGGAAGTAGCCAAAGGAGAAATTAAAAAATACTACAGATTAAAGTAATTCTTTAACTACCAAAAAATCTGGGGTTTTTTTTTTTTTTTTTGAGCATTTTAGAGGAAGTGTGAAAAAGCAAACCAAAGTTTACTTACTGGAAAATTCTGGTTTGCCAAGACATAATCTGGTCAGCCTGCTTAGTGAAAGTTTTCAGGTGCTGGAGGTTTGTTCATTGTTTTGTTGTTTTGTTTTGAACAGTGCTTTCAATGAAATTGTTAGCCACATCCCTGCAGATCCACCGTTCTTGCCAGGCTTTACCTAGAACATGTAGAATTGTTTGTTTTATAGTGATGGCAGTAAGAGTTGTGTCTCCTGCTTGGTAGAGTCCCATTAATAGAAGGTCTGTAACGAGCTCTACAGTGAAGGTTTGTAGAGTTTAACTGTCTTGCATAGTACTAGCAAATCTATCATCTCTTTAGATTTGACTATGAAGTAAACAGGGGTAATGTTCCAAATAAGTTGTACTGCTGTAGCCTACTGCTCGTGTATGAAATGTGTTGGTTTCCAACATCTCTCTTCTTCAATATTCTGTTACCTTGGAGAAATTTTTTCAGAGAGTTTCATGAATGTCACGTATTAAAGTACTTTTTATGAAGAAGACAATACTGTGTATTGTTGCAGATATTCTTAATGCATTGCCCTAGTTGAGTTAAACAATAAGCCATGAAGTGACAACCTAAAAAGAGAATGGATATATTGAACTTTACCAACATAGCCCAAAAGACATTATTGTGTGTGACAAATACATGTGTGGGCTGCGTCAATATGCATTTCGGATTTAAAACTGTTTGGATTCTTCAGAGGGTAGCTACTGCAGCTGTTCAGAAGTAGAGAAGATTCAACAGCACAAAGTTCTGATTGGATATGGAGGATGGTAATAGCTGCATTTCTGAAGGGTCCGAATAAGCGGGTTCCTTCCTCTCAGTTCAGAATTTGGGAAGCTTGAGAACTGTGTGCTTTGCCTGGGGCGGCTGATGTTAGAAGAAGGTGGTATGAAAAATGCAGCTAGAGTAGGGACAGACCTGCTGGCACTCCAGAGGAAACAACTGAGCAGTGGGGTGAGAAGTGAGGCAGCAGAGCCAGTGTGTGCTTTCCAAGTCCTGTGGCACGATTCCCCATGTGTGAAGCATCTTCGGTGCTGTCCTTGAACAGAGCAGAGTGGCATTTTCCAAATGTCCAGTGTTGCAGCAGCGCAGCCTTGGCGTGGGGAGTCACCCTGGAGCTGCTCGCAGACTGCAGGCAGGAGGCTCGGGGCCCCCGGATGGCTGCACTGATCCAGTCTGTCACAGAGGTTTCCTTGTCACCACCCGTCCACTGCTGCCTGCAGCCCAGACCTGTTCCTGCATCATGGCCACTTTGCAGGGTTGGTTTCTGTCCCAGCCTGTGGTGCCTTTATTGTCAGTGAAGCGAAATGCTTTGGCTGATGCCCAAGATTACAGGGTATTTGTTGTATCTGAATGTACTAAAATCTCATAAAAAGAAAAATGGATTGTTTCTTTAAAAACACCTTTTTCCTACATGTGGACCGGTTCCCTGTCACCACTTTTTATGAGGGAAAAAGAGGTGGAGGTTGAGTTTCCCCCTGCCCCCCAAAGTGAAGTGCCTGGCTAGCTTTTTCCCAGCCAGTTGTGGATGGGGAGATATTCTGGCTTTCAGCTAAAATGAATGGTCACTTTAAAATTCTACAGGATTATTTATCCATTTTACAGTGGAATTTGGTTGCCCTCTTGTGGAGTGGATTGCAAATCCTGCAAAAGGGCTTGTGCTGTTACAGGGTGGTAGCTGTCACGGCACAAAGATAGGAATTTTTAAAATAAAAGTTTTTTGTTAATATTTAATATGATGACTCACTGCACATAGGTTAAGGATAATTGAGTCAATTTAACCATTAGGTGTGTTTCATATGAAGGATTATGCATATTTGGATTCAAAAGCTGCTTGGCATTCCAGTGTGGCTTACTGCTAACATGTATTTTCAGTTCCTGCCAGTATCAGAACAGAAATAAACATAAACATGACTGATAAACATAGTATTTATACTAATGCTAGTTACAATTATTATTTTACTAGGTTTTAATTTATTGCTGTTACTCTTCACGAGTCTTTACAATTCAGCTGCTTTCACAGAGTAAACTACAAGAATTTTTTTTGTGAAAATGATTGACAATAATCTACAATAGATGGTGAAGATGCTTTGTAGCTGTAAGCAGACTTATTTTTCTTCATGAGCATTTTACTGATAGATTTTTCCATCTTTAAATGAAGTAAAACAGGCCATGTTGCTAATACCACTGACACTTGCTGTATGGTACCGGCTGCGGTCTCTGCCTGACGTTTCACAGCTTCGGTATTTTATCCAGTTCAAATGCAGTGTCGCAGCAGGAACTGATGCATTGTCATTCTTCCCTGTCGTCAGCTTCAGGTGACAAAACAAACTTTGACATAACTACTTCCAGGCAGTTAATTGTATAATATTGCACTCAGCCAGCTCTCTGGTAAGGTGTCTGGTTGGAGTGTTTTGGGGCAGACAGGACACACGAGGCGCAGCAGTGGTGACGCTGGCACTACAGTTGTGACTTCCGAGGTACAAGTGGAGGAAATATCTGACCTTGGACTTAACTAAAGCTCAAACAAATGGCTTACCTGAGAAAGAACTGCAGGTGAATGCCTTTGAAATAGATAACGACTCAGTAATCCTGACCTTTTTCCTTACTATTTATCTCAAAACAACCTTTTGAATAAAGGAAAAATAATTTTTTACATAGTAATTAAAGATAGAATTTTCATTACATTTGTAACAAACTTTTTTTTTCTGTCCCCGGAAGAATTAATCTTCCTGTATTGTTCTGAAATAAAAACAGAAAGCCAGGTGTTATCTCTTTAAAAAATATGCTTTGTTTTCTCTCTGTGGGAGAATACTAAAATCAACGAAAACACCACAATATGTATTTTCACCCGTGTTACTTGGTAGAATTGGAGTGCCCTTATTTCAGGTCAGAGGAGATTCCATGAAAGCAGCAGCGGTGCTGAGAGGGTGCTCTTCTTAAACTAAACTTAGCCAAAATATTTAGCTTAATTGCACTGGTTCCAAAACTAATTATTAGCCAGTTACTTCTCTCGGGTGCTCGTGCTCGTGGGGTGTTTGTGAGGAGGAGCTTCAGTTCAACGAGAAGTTTCTTTCTATACTTAAAACTAACACGAACTTTTTGGTCCTGGATGATGTCATGAAGGCTTCGGAGCCATTTGCCGGGGTACCTGGCTCAGTAGCTCCGACTGAGTTTTGCACCCTCCTTCGGCTGGTGGAGACGGGATCCCCGGGACCTGTGCCGCTCACCGCTGTGCACGCCTGGCGCCGGGGAGCAATCCCCCTTGTAACGGCGCATGTCACCTCTGAGAAGTAACAATTATGTGGGCATCCTTCAGTTGCTGCATTCATTAATGCATTTCTTATGATATTAGGGAATTTGTATCTTCAGTTACGAGTTAATTCTTTTAATGTGTGTAAAAGAACAACATTGTTTTGGGGGTATATGTGCCCCTTTTCTAACCAGTCTTCAATTAAAACACAGGAGGGTAGGAGCAGTGACTTCAAAGAACACCCAAGATTATTGCTAATGCCTGTTGTTAAACCATCATATTTAAAAGAGGTGGTGGAAGAACTGATGTTTCCCCGGTCAAAATTTTCAGTGAAATTTTTCTCGATTTTAAAAGAAAGTGGGTTTTTTGCAATTATATCAATAATTGAAGGTTTGTGATGTTTATGATTCTTAAAAATGTCATTAAATCTAAAATGTGTAATTTTTAAAAAATCTTCTTTAGTTATGAGGTAGCAGGAAGAATTTGTAGGTGAGAGCTCAGAATTTGTAGGTGAGGTACTGGATTACCACCTGGGGCAATCCTAGACATGTGGGACCTGCCTTCTTAAATACAAATTAGTTGTTCACAGAAATAAGATGTTGCATTTTGAACAGATAGGCAGTTTTTTGAGAGCTCCCTTTTACACCACAGCAAGATTTCCTATTAAATGTAGAATAGACTTCCAGAGTGCTCTGGGATCTGTCTTCTGTAAGTACCGACTCGCTGGCTTCCAGGGCATGCAGAGTGGGAGGAAATTAAAATAGGAAATCAGAGGGTCAGGCTCACAATTAACAGCATGTCAAAAGGCTCTTGGGCTGGCTAAACCCACGTCAGTGCTGCAGCAGTTCATTATGGCTTTCCAGAAGTCGCGTAGGACTTAGCAGAGGAGCTAATGGCTTTCCCTTATAGCGTATGAATGAAAATAGGCTGCAGTGCAATAGTGGGTTATTACACTGAATTTAGTATGAAGTCAGCGTGATGGCTGTGTTAAATGATAGAGGCTCCTAAAGCACATTAAATTCCAGTTGTTGTAGCCCGGCTCTCAGAGCTCCGCCACACAGAATTTGTGTATGGTAAAGGTTTTCCATGGCATCGCTGCAAGCAAGCATCTCTACTTGAAGAAAGCTAAGCCAGCAAGTGCCTGTGTGGATAAGGGTGGCTGGAATCGGAGAGAAAATACTGCAGGCTGTGGCAGACGAGGCTCGCTGTACGCCGTGGTTCCTCTGCCTTGGGAAAATCAGTGTAGAGGATGCTGGCTGCAGTGACTGTGGTGCCAGGAAAGCAGATGCCCAGCAAAGGGACAGCAAAGGGGAAGGGGACGTCCGGAGAGCTGTCAGGTTTTGTTGCAGGCCTTGCCGAACCAGAGCCGTAGCACAGGGCAGGCAGGGCTGCCCTTCGGCAGCACCACTCTTCCTGGCTCTCCCACCCTTCCAGTAGGAAGGTTCACAGGAGGCTTTAATTTGGGGGCCTGTGTCTGCTGTCGCTTTGGAGTGACCCTACCGAATGTGTGCGGCTTGCCTTTGGAAAGAGACACGGTGTCTGCAGGGGTGTCGGTGAATAGAGCTTTGGTACTCGGTAATAAGACAAAAATGTGAAATGGCTTTGTAGAATCTTGCCTCTAGATCTGTCAGAGCAGGCAGAGGTGTCATCCAGCTGGTTCCCACTTTAAATTCTTTGTTAATATTTCCAGCTCTCCAGAAAATTTCTAAAAAGTTCATGAAAACTATAGAACAGTTACCTGCCTTTCCTGGGTGTAGTGATCACAAGCTGCTAGTTTTGTTATCTGGTTGGATGACTTGTGATAAGAATTTTTTGGGGGGGTTTAATTTAGAATATTCTTTATGCTAATGTTTTTGTTTTTCTGGAAATCTTCTGCTCCCATGAACATTCACAGTATACAAAGTGACACTTTAAAAATCAAATAGCTGTTTTAATATTTTTGTTAGCTCACACTCGGTGTACAGAGTATTCAGAATATGCAGGAAGGAATTCCAGTGATAGGTCTCTGCTTTGTTCAGATTGAATAGTTACTAGGTAATCCCCTCAGTCCCAAGTCTCCTATTTCATACGGGCAAGAAAAAGCCCATGCATCCAAATCTTTCATTCTCTTCATTTTACTGTCTGAGAAGGACAAATTCCTTAATTCCCTAGAGCTGCTGTATAGCTATTCCTGAAAAAAACATATTAGTAAAAAAAACCATCCTCCCTCAAATTTGGGAAGCCCTTTTTAGGAGAATAATGACAAGTCCGTAGTACCCCTTTGTACCATAGTCTGTATAACCAGAAAGACGCAACACAGTTAATAAAATACACAAATTTAATTTTCTCATAACCAAAATATCTTTCAAAATTATTACAGAATTCACCTTATTAATTCCCATACCCTGTACTCACATTTTCTGTATATATTTTTTTCTATCTCAAGTACATTTAGGTGTCAATTAAATTTGAAATATCTACATTTGTCAGCATTTCATTTTTGGCCAGTGTGATGTGCTGCTGATTTGTCCATGCATCCTGACACATGAAAAAAGCTCCTGAGATGCAGATCTTCCTCATTAAAAAAGAAACCCATACTATCATAATGGTGCGCGGAGCCATGGAGCGCATCCCCGGCTTTATTGCACGGTGTTTCTGACATGATATTTAAAAAGGAACAGCCACGGCTGTCAGTACTGTCATATGCTAGTGCTAACCGAAGACATGTTAAACTAAACATTAGAAAGAGATCAGCAAGTCATCTGCATGGTAACTCCGCGAAGAGATTAGGTAGGCAGGAGCCGGTGCAGTCATGTGGAGATGATGAGGGTTGTAGCTGTGACGGACACATCCTTTTTTCCCTCTCGGGCTGCGGCAGTGCTGCCTCGTCGCCGGGCTCGCTGTGACCTGCCTTTTCAGAGACAGCTCTTTGTGCAGGGAATTCGAGCAAGTGGTGGGTGGCAGACGGCAGGAGAGTTGCCGAATTGGGTTAATGAGGGAATAGGCACTTTTTTCGGATTCTACCGCCTCAAGCTAATAAAAAATTTAAACTTGGACAATTTTAGATTGTTCGTCTCTCATCTTGGACCAAAATCTCTTGCAGGGCTTGCCAAGAGTGGAAGTTAAATGCTTTCTTTTTCCGAATTATGAGATCCCACTTTCATTTAAGGAGTCTTGCAACAGTAACAACCCCAGTGCATGCTGGCTTGTGGTATATTTAATCTCCTTTGCGCTGAGCTGCGCTGAAGGGCGATTGATGATCTGGCCGACAGGATCCTCTCTCATTTCTTCGTAGTTTGTTCCCAGTTTATTTAATATGTGCACACAGACACAGTGCATTTGCATTTAGCAAGGCTGAAGGCAAACAAAAGGTATCAGAGGCAGCACTTTCAGGCAGCTGCACCAGTACATTTGTCGTGTGCAGTTACCAAACATGCAGTGTGTGGGCAAGAGATGTGGGAATTCAGTATCGCTCTTGATTTCTGGAAAAAAATTTAGATTTTCTGAAATGACGTTAAATGGTAATTTACTCTCCTAAGACAAAAAGATGTGTATAGAAGTTCAAAAAAGAAATATTTTTAAAGCAGCTTTAATTTCTGATTTATTTTAGGTGGAGCCTTTTGTTAACGTAAACGGAAATTGTTGGATAACAGTAACTTTCTTAAGAAGTTAAAAAAAAGTTATGGCAATTTTTTCCTAATGCAGAGGCACCACCTCACTTTTGCTGGATGCCTGTTATAGCAGAAGAGAAAAAAAGACCAGCTATGCAACAGCTTTAATTAGAGTACCACAGACTCTGATTGAACACTGTCCGCTGCATCCACTGCCAGCACTGTTTTAGACTTTTTATTAATTAGCTCTGACCTGATTGTGAATAAACATTTATTCACAGTGGCAGCCTGGGCCCTCTTGAGATGTTGGTTGCAATGTCCAGCTTCCCTTTTTCTAACTTAATCTTTTAGACTGATTTTCATAATTTTATTATATAGTTATTTAGCGATTGAGACGAACTAAAAGGATGAAGGCTGACTATGAAGTGAAGTGCCACTAGAGGTAGTTTGGCGGCATGTCTGTACTGTAAAGGCAGCAAGCCACATGCTTTTCTCTTTCTAGCCACACTTTTGGTCCTGTTCTGATTTCAGCATATCCTCGTCTTCCCTGTAATGCACGCAGTGGTGCGAGACGTTGGCATTGCGCTGCGCTGTCGGCAGGGTCGGGACCTCGCCTTTGTTCCACATGGTGGGCCTGCTTCAGCTTACACTGAAATAACAAATTTTATACTGGACCTCAGCAGTAGCAAAATTAGGCTCCCGTCTCAATTGTGTGTTGGTTTGTGTCGTGTGTGATGTGTGTTTTGATTCACTACAAGAACCACAATATTACCAGTGACGTCTGGTTGGTAAAAATGAAGATGTTTGGGAAGAGACCTCATTCGGACAGCTAGAAGCAATGTTTGCTTTTACGACCCTAGTGATTTCTCACCATTGTTCTAGTGAGGTGGGGAAGACAAGAGAGGGCTGTAAATGATGCTCCCTAGCAGCATCTATCAGTGCTCATCAGCCTGTGGTTTGGTCCGTAAGGTGCATAAAGGGGGTTTATAATGCCGGTGAAAAGAGGTTCTCTTGGGGTTTTTTCATTTCCACCCATGCACACTTAGATACACCAGAATGGACCTGAAATGGGGACAATAAATAAGAAACAATAAATAAATGTTAAAAATGGAGTAGATGTTTTATTGTGAGTGCACAGTTTTGGTGGCTCTACACAACATTGTCCTTGAGTTGTATTAGATTGAAAAGCACCGGGCTGTGGTCTAGAGGCCTCTGACTGGTACTGGTAAATCTTGGTCTGCTTTTATCACTTTCAGTTACTTGTGAAGCATTTGTCTTAATATTTAATTGTGAGAATATATTTTCTCTAAGCTCTGTGGCCATCTAGAGCTTCAGTATTCCAGAGGGGAGTGAACAGTAGCCCTTGTTTCAGATTTTACTGAAGATTAGGATATTTTAGCATTACAAATGAGGCAATATTTGCTATTAACTTCTTCAGACTCTTCAACCTCTTCGTTCCAGTGTATTTCTGCCTAACTACCCTGCTCCTCTACTCTTACCTCTTCTACTGAAGCTGATTTAGTTTTTTAATTGTTAAAGCAGTGATAGCCACTTCTGAATTTGCTCCAGTGGAAACAGTAGATCTTAGAAGCTTCTACTTTATGCAGGAAAGAGTGATTTACTGGGTTTTGGGTTAGCATTAAGTGAAGCAACTGATAGCTACAATAGATAGTAAAAAAAAAAAATCGTAAATTCAGCAAGCTTTAAATATTTTTCTTTTATCCCCCAACCAGTGTATGTCTACCCAAACCTATACAGGCATGCACGGTTGGTTTTACATTCACCAAAATGCAGGCATTGTCTTCATTAGGTACAACAGCAAATCCTGGAGCTCTGACCTCTGCGTGTGAAGTAAAGAGGAGTAGTACGTTCTTGTCAAAAGTCTGGTGAAATGGTTTTGGTTAGGGGTTTTTTGGCTTTGGTGAGGGTTTTTGTTTTAATTACAGCTAAACTATGTTTCCAGAGGCACTTCTGATTTTAAGAAGTTTTTGTCTAAAAAGATTTTTGTTCTAGCCTGCTGCTAACGAATTTGTAGGTTGATAGTTACCGTCCTGCGATGCAGCAGAAATCAGCTTGAGTCCCTTTTCTGCCAGACTTTGAAAATAGTTAACCACTGAGGAAAAAAACATAAACACCTTGGCAAACTGCATTTTGTATAAACCCTTGGCCAGTTTTGGTTTTATTCTAGTGTGAAGCAATTTCAGAACTCAAAACCAGATTCGAGTAGGAATTGTTACCCTCAGGTCAGCCCCCCTCGTATATCAGACTGTCAGTCTAAATGTCTATAAAGCAGAGAGGTGGAACTAATATTTGTTTGCTTGTAGTCAGAGCTCGGAGCAAAGTTGTATTTCTAAAGAAGCAAAAGGTGCCCAACTGTGTAGAAAATGTAGTAGGAAAAGGTGGGTTTCTGTACTGGCTTCTTCTGCAACATGGGTGTGATTGCAGGTCTCAGTACCCTGCCCGAGTAGAGGCACCCTGGGCATCTGTAGAAGAGTTGTGTTTTCTGCCTGGAAAGGAGAGCTGAACATTTACCTGCAGAGCTCTGTGCGGTGGCAGTCAGTCACGTTCTGAAATGATGTAGAGTCTGTGAATCACTTGGTTTCTCTCTCCTCTGGCACTTTGAATGTGACAACTTGATAACTTCCTTTTCTCTCCCTGTTTCCCTCAGCCTGGTAAAGCCCCTGCGACACTATACAGTCTTCCTCTCTGAGGACTCTTCTGATGATGAATTTCAGCAGGAAGAGGATCCTGTCTCTGGCTTCTCTGAAAACTTTTTCTTCTCTGCTCCTTTTGAATGGTCTATCCTTTATTCTTTCGTTGTATTAATTCAGTCTCTGAATGATGGTGTTTGCACTGGTCAGGGTGCCTGCTCCTGTACCTGGGATTTTGGAAATGCTCCTGCAGTCTCTGTACAGCGCCTGATGAATGTTCAGCATTTCTCCTGCTTGTTTGTTCTGATATTTAGCAGCATGCAAAAGCATACTCCTGCATGAAACGCTATGCAGCCATGCGCAGCTTACGGTTCTGTGGGGTGTAACCCTTCCACTCGCCCTTTGTTCCGATGCGCTGCTTGTGTTCCTGTCCAAACCTGCTGCCGTTCTGCTCGCGGTGTGCTAGCTGTGCTTTTTGGATCGTCCTGTGAGCCTTACTTCAGTCATCAGCTTTTTCTGGTGTGACTTGCTTGATCCCAGCCGCTCTGTTCTGTCCAGTACCCCATCCTCGGGGACGGTGGGGAGTCGCCGTGCGGGTGTCCTCCGAGGGTTTTGGGTACAAGCTGACCTAAAGCGATACAGGGAACAGGAGGCGGTTTGTTGGGTTTACTCGCTGTGTAACTTGTGTCCAGGAAAGGGAGAGCAACTGCGCAGAATTACACTCATTCTTCTAACAGACGCAGTCACTGGCTTGACCAGAGCCCGTAGGAAGAGGTGCCAGGGTGCTGCGAGCTGCTGCTTCAGAAACCTGTGCGATGCCGGTTTGGGGCAGTTGCGGTGCTGGGAGATGGAAGCCCAGTCACGTCTGAGCAACTGGAGCCTGCTGGATGCAGTTTGCTGGACTGGGCTGGAGAAGGAGGCTGCCAGTTTGATAGGGGATTCTCCAGCTGCTGGAATTCACTGTGTGAGGCAGAAGGCAGGTTCAGAGACTGACCGGGAAGGGACGTGACTGCAGGCAGTTGGGCATGGGGAGACAGTCATACAGGTTTGGTAGCAAAGGGCCAGAAGAATGTTCCCACACTCTTGTGTTTGGGGTGGAGGAGGCCAGGCCACTAAAAGGGTTTGTTTGCAGGATATTCCTCGGGGTTTTTTGCAGTGTGATCAGTGCTTAGCAGATGAGCACGTTTTCTGTGAGAGACTAAAGATACGATGGAGATTTGCAAGATCACCCTCTTCCTAAGGACGTGTACCGTCAGCTGTCTGTCTTGTACTCACATTATTACATTCCTGTTCTGCTAGCTGGATGCCTGCTGTTCATGGGTTGATGAGTGAAGTAAGATGGGCTGTTTATAAATTTGCATGATATAGATGTGTTATAACAAAATGTGGAAAGAGGAGGAGGGTTCTTCCATAGTGTCTGTTTTTGCAGGTCTCACAAATATTTTCTTTTAACTGAAACCTTGTTTAAATGCCACAGTAAAACTGGCTGCCAGTCAAATGCCAATCACCACAGATATGTATGGCACTTCTTGTTATTAATTGGATGCGCATTATGCTGCTGTTCTCTGTACACAGAACCAATATGCAAATCTGCTGGTGCTCATTTTTTTGCTGAGGTATGTGCAAGAAAAGCATCCTGCTAGCTCGGCCTCGGCTGTAAATGTAAAATAGGTGTCTCCATAATGGATTGTGTTGTTTCTCGATAAGATGACACCAGTGTAATCATTGGAACTCTGCACAGTGTTCCCAGTTACTGCAGGAAAACACTGGATTATGTTCTGTGCTGAGTTAGCTGGAAGCAAGAGAGTGTAAGTGCCTGCAAAACACAGGGCGTGCTGCTGGGCGCTTCCTCTGACTTCTTGCATAGAAGGTCTGAGCACGGCAGCGATGGTCTGCCCGGGGGGAGGGCCTGGCTGTCCAAACGGAGAGCTGCCTCCAGTTGTTCCTGCTCCAAGAGAGTTCCCTCCTCAGCCTGTCTGCAACTGCATGATCACAGCTTTCCTCCGAGCACTGCCCACTTTTGCCTTTTTCCTTTCTGAAAACGCCTCGAGTGCCAAGTCATCTCCGTACGCCCTCCTGCCCTTGGTCACTTTGCTCACACACCTGCTGCTCACAAGGCACTGTAAGCTGTATTTTGCCACCTAAAAGCTTTTTGTGAAGCCATCCAGCTACTTAGTAAATTCTTGTTTAAAAAAAAATAAAAAATTAGAAAGACAGTAATTTGCAACGTCGTTTTTGTTTCTCTCCTAGGCCTCAGCCGTACCGGGCCCTGAAAGAATCTGATAGTGCTGATGGAGAAGAGGCGGTCAGTCCAGAAAAATCAAAAGAGCCTTTGCCTCCAAGCCCTCTCATCTCAAGCAAGGCCACAGAAATCAACCTCCTTGAAGATATTTTCCCTAACTTAGAAGTAGAAACACAGCCTCAGCCTCTCAGCCAAGCTAAGAGCCTGGAAGACCTGCGGGCTCCCAAAGAAGAGGGAGATCAGCGATGCACGTTTGATTACCAGGTTTGGACAGGGGTTCATGTGCGCTGGGGGGTTTTGCAGAGAACCAAGGCTGGCTGTCTTCCACTATTCTCTGAGGAACATTTGCATATTATTGGGTAGATGCATCCGTTTTCCAGACATTTGTTCATGTGTTTCAAAATTCATTCCTGAATTAAGAAATTATTGGAATGGGACCTTAACTTTTTCCACTAAAACTACAGTCTTTACTTCTTTTGCTCTATTCCTCAGAATCTGTTTTGTCCATTGGCTGTTATGCACAGTTATCTTTGTACCTGATGCTCAGCAATGAGAATCAATACCTGGGAATTTTCAGGTCCCCTCCAAACGCATGTTCTTTAAATGACCTTCTTTTAATCTGGCCATTTTGGTCTAGGCATCATTTGAACAATCTAGATTGTAGAAGAGAGATTCTTTATGAAGAACTTCACTAAATATATGCAGCTTAGAAAGTGCCAGACTAAAGCAGACTCTGAGATGTTCATGTGACATCAAAAAAAAAGAATGTAATTTCTACCTTATAATAATATTTAATTTAGTGTTCTATCCAGATATTTGACAACTTTTTCCACAGAGCAATTAAGGCTTCTCAGTTTCTGTACCTTAGATATAGGTGCATGCTCCTTGCTTGGCTAGCAACAGATGCCACAACGTGTCACAGCTGAACAAGTCACTAGAGGCAGAGCTGGAATTCAAACTGCTTCCGATTTCCGGTCAGTCCTCCTCGGCTGCGTGCCATTGTCCCTCTCCAGCGTCCAGTCTGCGGACAGATCCTCTGCTGCTCACAGCTCAGCTGCCTGTCTTCACTTTATGCTCGATGTTGTGAGGGGATCAGTAGAAGTTCACTTTTTTTTATGCTTTCTTGCAGAGAATGGATCTTGGTGTGTCTGAGAGGAACAGGATTGTGCCAGCCATGAAGTTCTCTCACCCTTACAACAAGCTGTGGAGCATGGGTCATGACGATATGGCTATTCCTACCAAGCATTCCCAAAGCTCACCGGAAAGGCCCTTGACCGCCCTTGGTAACATGCCGCCAATCACAAGGAGACCCCGGAGCAGAGACAGCATCCTGACTCCTGCAGAGAAGGATGACTCCAATCCTCCCATCCAAGGGAACATCACCATTCCTCGGCCACAGGGAAGAAAGACTCCTGAACTGGGGATAGTGCCACCACCACCAGCACCCAGGGCTTCCAAGCATCAGACTCCAGCTGGGCCAACAGAAATTCTCACCGCCCATGCTACAGGGCATAGCCATTTGGTTTCAGATCTTATCCCAGAGCCCTTTGGAGTTGGTAGTGTGTCCTTAGACCCTGAAATCCAGCAGTCTGTAAATTTTTCCTCTCATCCGTCTCAGCTTTTGTCCAGTGCTACCAGCACTGGTGAGATGCTCCAGCCTGTCAAGGTGAAGACAGAAAATACAGGTAACGAAAGCGACTACCTTCTTAATCTCCTGGATCCATTAAAAACAGCAAGCTGGCAAAGCAGTGGCCCACAGCAAGGTCCCCGCAGCCTGCAGACCTCAGCCACTCCACCTTCTGCACCTGGCTTTGTCTCAGTGGCAAGTGACTTTGTGCCTCCTCCAGCTGCACCGTTTGGCCAGCCGCTTGGTTATCCTTCCCCAGCACCACCACCGTTTTTACAGCCATCTCCTAATCCATTTACACAAACAGTGCCCGGAGCCCTCTCAGTGTCCCTGGTTAGACCCCCAAGGGGCTCTTTCACCCCCTCTTTAGGTCATGCTTATAGCTCTAGCTTCATAACACCTAATTCTAGCTTCTACCCACCACAAAGACCTCAGCCAAACATTTCAACACTATCCATGCCAAACTTGTTTAGCCAGGCTCCAGCTGTGCCACCAGCTAGCTCTTTATTGCTGCAGAGCCACAGCGCTTCTCCAAGCAGCTCTCTGCAGCCAGCATGTCTGAGTGGTCCTTCCAAAACCAGAACGTTACAGGTGGGCCAGTCCGGCTCAAAGGTAGATCCCAAACAAGCACTAGCTCTCCTGGCTAACGAACCCCCTTTGATCCCTTCCAGGCCAGCTAAGGGCTTAGAGTCAGTGTTAATGTCCTCAAAATCTGAGGAGACAGGAGATCCATTTGAAGATTTGTTAAAAAAGACAAAGCAAGACGTCTCATCCACACCAGGTAAGGTTGAACAGCTCAGAAAGCGATGGGAAACCTTTGAGTAACACTCCCAATGGCCTTTGGATGTCCCTTTGGAATTGACGGAGGGGGTTTTTTGGGTTTTTGAGCCAGCATAAAATCAAGCATTTCTTTTACGGAAGGCTGAGCCAGGATAGCTGCAGGACCATCACCGTGCTGCAACTCACACACGAGTGCTTTTTGCCCAGAGTTCACAGTCCCCCCGTTGTCCTGGCCCCTGCAACTGCTTCCTCACTCTGCGCCGCTGAACCCCCCGTGACTCTTGCACTGACCAAAGCACGAAGGTGGTTGGGTTTGACGGGTGGGTTGGGTTTGGTTTTCCACACGTAGCTTTTCAGACAGCACTACTGATGCAGAAGTTACCCCTTCCCTTGTGTTTTCAGTCCGTAGCACAGCCAGGAGCACGGCACGGCACACTCTGCTGGGGGGTTTTTCCTGCCTGTGTGACTGGCGTTCGGTTTTTCTCGCGTTACACCTGTAGCTGTAATGCTTTGCTTTCACACGTGAAGTGCAGCAAACAGACCCAGGCTTGTGGGCTGCCCCGAGTTAATCTGTTAGGCTCTGCGCTTGTCCTGTCTTGGCGTAGGGACGGTCGTTTAGGTTATGCTATTGCCTGAGCTTTTGTTGCAGATTTTTGATGTCCCTCCCCCAGTACACTGACACCGAGACCTCTCTGGTGCCGGACTGTCCTAAGTCCTTGTTGCAGCAAAACCACAGCATGGAGCAGTTGCTCAGGGTCTGGTCCTGCATCTCTGGTGGGAAACTGGAAACACCAGCAATTGTTTTTCTTTTTTGGGTTTTTGTTTCTTTGTTTGTTTTTGTTAAATACATCAGAAAACAGAGGCCATAAGGAGTATCCTAGTTCTTATATCTGTGTATGTTAATACTACCTATATTATAAATGGCAGTATATGAATGGGATGTAACAATATCTGACTTGATTCTTACAAACAAACAAAAAGGAGAAAAAAAAAAGGGGTATAAAATTTCCCAGCTCATGAGTCCAAGTGAAATGCCAGCGCTCTGCCGAGATGGCCTGAGTGCAGACAGACGAGGGCTGCGGTGCTCGGGGTACGGGCGGGAACCGGCCTTGCAGCTGAGCTGAGCTGCGCAGGCGCTGTAAGGCCGGGCGGCCGATGCCTTCAGACGCGCTCGTCGCTGCCGTGAGGCACCTGGGCTTTCGCTCCGGTCTGCAAGGCGCTCGGCTCCTTCAGCCCGTCTGGACAACCAGGCTCCTCGTCCCGCTGTCGATGAGAGCCGCTCGCCGCTGTGACCAGACATGAACCGGACGATGCAAGGGACTGTGGGGTCGCGGAGCACAGAATGCAGTGGAGAGGTTAAAGGGTACGCTCGTTCGGACTGTCCAAGACACTTCTCTGTGGCAATAGTATTCTCGAGAAATTTCACCTTAATCTTAGCATCCCTTGTGAAACCTGCTGTCCTTGCAGTGATCATTTTTGTTTTCCTTCCGTGGTGCTTTTTTTCTTTTGTTTTGTCTGTGGGTAACAATCCGACGCTGAACGTGTTGCTCTGGGAGAGGTAATTGCATCACCATGAAGCCTTTGGGAAAGGAAATCATTTTGGACACAGGGGGAAGTTCTTGTAAAGCTTTATCCGATTTCCAGTGTATCTATTTTAATCGTATAATCTTGGAAGTTTTCTTACACTAGTGTATGAAAATGGCTGTCGATGCGTTTGAGTCTGTGCAAAGCAAAAGAAAAATACTCCTGATATCTGAAATGCCAACAGTTTGGGAAAGACCACAGTATGACATCATTACTATATTTCTGTAAAGTACTGTTACTCTGACAAGCCATTCAGTTGGATTTGTATTTTCTTTTTGTGTTGAAGACAGATGGTTTTAGTATTGCATAGTAAAATATTTAAAGTCTAAGATAATAGTTCCATTTTATTTTATACAGTTCAGAGTATGAACGTTATATAGAAATTCAGTCTGGAATTTCAGATCTCCTTTGCTATGAGCTAGATGATAAAACTTTCTCAGTCACGGTGGGTACGTACAGGCGCCAGAACGCTCTGCGTGTGACATGCCATCTGAATTTCACATGCTTTTTTAAAAATTTTTTAGTGTCGCCCACTGGTTACGTGCTGAGTAGGGCTGTGGCACACGCTTCCCCGAACAGCAGAACGCTCAGGTAATTCTGTGTCACTGCAGGTCGTTGCTCGTCTCTGGTTGTTTTACTCTGCCCATGGTGTGGGACACTCGACACAGTTGATTTTCAGTCAGACAAGCACTCTTGGGTTATTTTTTCCGTCAGTTTTGAGGCACTGAAAGGCGTTAGCACAAGCGTCACTGTTGTGAGGGGCAGGGGGAGGTTGCCCCCAGCCTGCGGCCCCGGCAGCGCGCTCCGGCCTGGCTGCTGGAGCAGCCTTTGCGGGCAGCAGACCGGTTCACGAGCTGCTGGTCACGGAGGAATCAAACTATCCCGAGGGCAGCATTTAGCTTTTTGTCTTATTTAAACTCAGGAATCCCTGACATGATTCATTCCTCATTGTGCCAGATGTAAACAAAGTGTGCTGCTCGGGGAGAGCAAGCTCGGGTGGGAAACATTTCTTTTTCTGATGTAGAAGTATTTTTGACGTTTTTACTGATCTAGTATAAGAAGTGTTCCTTTTACTCTGTGTCTGATCTTATTCATCAATGACTTTATATTGAGCTTTGTACATTTTCCTGTACGCGCTGTACTTGTTGGCTTGTTTGGTACCGCTTTGCCTATTTACAGATGCTTTCTTCCATCAGAAATAACTTATTTAAAAAACCCAAAAACTCTTTTAAGTCTCGGATGTATCTGATGCTGTACAGATGGCAAAACTATTTTTAAAGCTTGTTCCCTCATTGGAAACATTTTAGCCACTGGAACTGGAAGCTGTTGAGACACACGAGAACGTTGTTGCTCAAGACCTTTGTCTCGGTACCTTACACATGCGTGGGAATTACAAGAGGCTTCGGAGGTCTCTGCACATACTGGGGATATTTTTTTTCTAACCTGCAGTGCGTGGTCCGAGCTGCTTAAATACTCCTCCTCCCCTCTTTTTATGTGTGTGGGAAAAAATCAAGCAGGAGATTGACATCTGCCTGGCTTTCTTTCTGGTTAGGCAGTGGTTAGTCTGTCGATAAGAACTGACTGCGGTATTTCAGGGGAGGGAATTTCCCTTCAGCCAGCCACAGGAAACCACCGGGCCCGTGACAGCCCGCAGCCCCCCGGGTGTGCAGTCACACTTCTGCTGTTAAATAGGGATGTTCCACGCACCGTCCTCAGAAGAGCACGTACCTGACTCGTGCCCCCGGAGCCAGGGGCTGTTGGGTGTTTCACGGCTCTGCCTCCCCTCTGGCTTCTGCCTCTTTGCCCGTAACACACGGGGTGACCGGTGCGACGCAGCAGCGCAGCCTTCACCCGGGTTTCGACAGCCCCCGTCTCTGTTTCTACAAGATCGTTGCTGGCTGCTGCGCAGATCTGCTTCGGTCACGTCTAGGCCGAGAGCTCGGGTGTGCGACAAATAAAAATAATCAGAAAATTAATAAAATTTTAACTGTCAAAGAGGCATTGAGGGTTGCAGCTGGGCAAACTCTGTGTTACAGACCAAGATCAGCCATCTAGACAGCAAGTTACTCTTCAGAAAAAAACCAGTCACAAGTCAAGGTAACCAGGCCTATTTTTAACCAAATTTTATTGTAAATTTCTTCTGAAGTACATTCTAACTTTTTACAAATTATAAAATTTACAATTACAAAAGAAATCAGGATCATGATCATTAACTACAGACAATCCAGTTTTGTGAAAAAATATATTCAAAAATTAAATATCAAAAGAAAGTTAAGTTCATTCTTGAAAAAAACTTTCATAAATTATTTTGCAGAAATGCTCAAGACACTGACAAAGTATTTTAACACTTTTGCTAGTACCGGCGTTGGGTGCTCGAAATAAAAACATCTGCTCTGCTAATCCTGCGAGGCGGCTGCGCAGGAGCCGTCCTGCAGCCTGCCCGGGAGGAGCGGGGGCTGCGGGCAGCCTCGCTGCTCGCACTCTGCTGGTTTTCAGACGTCTTCGCTGCTGTGGGGTTCGTGGCTTCTCGTTGCCTTTCAGGGTATTTCAGTAGCGTAGTAAGAGTCCGTTCTTACAACACAATTCTGGTTTTCTTCTCGAAGTGATACAGGCTGGAGTAATACTGGTTCATTTAGATCCTGTTGCTGCCCTCATTTTTCTATAGTTAAACACAAAAATGGAGTGGAGCTAAAAATTAAAAGTACAGGCCTCTCCTGGCAAGGACCTGGCGGCTAAGGAGGCCTGAGGTTTCAGAAGCCCAAAGCACACCCCGAGCTCGCTGTAGGCTGATCGCAGGTCAGGATGGGCTGAAGGCAGAGGCAGCAGGGCTCTGGCAGGGCACAGGGGCTCGGCCCCAGGCCTCTGGACCAGCCCCACGGCCACGGCCCTGGGGTCAGCGAGTCCCTTCTTGGCCAGGAGACAACCCCACCGCAGGGACGGGGCCAGGCTCAGGCCAAGGGGGAGTTTGTGCGGGGCCTGCGCTCCCAGGAGAGCGCTGCCTGCTCCCTTTGTTCCTTCTCCTGTACAGCTGTCTCTGCTCTGAAAGGGCATGAGACCTTCCTAAAGAGCAGCTGGACATACACCGAGCAAATCCTTCGTATTAGAAGTAATGGCAGTGTTATTACTAATAAATAAGTAAAGCGATAGCAAGCTCACCGGAGTGAAGCTGGGTCATTTCTTTCCTCACCAGGGCTACGCCCGGCTCCTTTCCCTAGCCAGGGTGGGATCACCGCTTCTCTTTCAGCTTCCCCTCAGTGCTCGGGGCAACGTGACCTTACCCACACTGCGAGTGGTCTTGGCTCCAGTGGGCTGGGTGTTCTCTGTTCTCCAAAATTTTCATTCTTCGCCGTGCAGCAGCAGCTGCATGTGTGCAGAAGGCCTGTTCGTAAGCGGCCAGACCTGAGCAGTAGTTGTGTACTCTTCCCTTTGCTTAGAATTACAGGAAAATTTACAGCTACTGGGGAAAAAAAAAATAATAATCCAAGAGAAAACAATAGCATTTTCTTCTGATGGCAATTAGCTATGGTGGGCAGATCCACACCCTGCTTATTAATAATATTTCAGAGGTTAAAAAGCAGACACTGTTTTCTAAAATATTTCTCGCTGATAGTTGCAGTAATTAGCCTGAAATGCTAATAATTGTAGACCTTGTTTGGCCTGCTCCGCTGCGTTTCTTTCCGCAGGCTCTGCCACGTTATGCGAGAGAAGCAGCAGCACGCTCAACAGCTAAAACAGTAACAAGGGAGCAGTAAAGCCACCAAGTAAATACCCTTTTTAGGGCAATGTGGAAAATGGATGCTCTGGCTCACTCCAACACAAACCCTGGTTTCGTGTTGATGGTCGCTAGATCAGTTCCCTCAATTCCACTTTGCTGCCAAGCCCCCACCTCTCTGTCCTGCGAGGCGCGGGTCTGTACCCCCTGCTCCCTCCTCACCCAAGCAAGGACCCCTCGATGGTCAGACACGAAACCTCTCTGCGGTCCGGTCTGCGGCCACGCTGCGTAGTGCCAGCTCCGGCGAGGCAGCCGGCTCCGGGGGCAGGCACCGCAGCGACGGCCACCCAGCCTGCCGGCAGAGTCTGAGCAAAGCCAGCGAGCCGCTGTTCTACACATAAACATCTTTCTTTCAAGTTAATACTGTAACTGGCAACTCAGTCTCAGGAAGGCACTGAAAATACTCCTATGGTTTAGTCAGGTCTTGGGAAAAGATTGGGTGGAAGTGGCCCCCACAGCGCCGTGGTACTGGTGCTCTGGTGCTGCAACGCTGACGCTGGCCGAGCTGCGGAAGGACAGCAGCAGCTCCAGGAAACCTCTCCCGTCAGTCAGGCACCCGTCTGAGCTTTGCAGAGGAGGCGCAGGCACGTGTTTTTTTTTTGAAACCGCCACATTATGCACCTTGTTTCTCAAAACAGTCGTTTAATTCCCACTAATGATGCCTGCCTCACTTGCACAGTGCCTTTCGCGCTGCCTGCACAGCCGTGACAGTAACTGGGGCTGTGAGCCCTGAGGGAGAGGCAGGAGCGCACGCTGAGCAGCGCAGAGGGACACGGTGCTGGGGCCTCTGCACCCTCCCTCCGCTGCCACCGCCCCCTCCAGAACGTCGGTTTTATCCTCCCAGACTTTACTGCTCTTGCTGGGAGACCAGTTTCGTACAAACCTTTTCTGGGATGAGCTGCAGTAGGCGAGCTCCTTCGAGCAGTTGACTCTTCCTGCCAGGGACCAGCAGGCAGCTGCCTGTAGCCTACGAAGCAGCTTAAAGCAGTACAGACCTGTCCTAGAAAAACACAGCTCCAGCCCGAAGACAGAGCCGCTGGAGCAGTTCCATGTTAAAGGATGACACCGCACCTGCTGCGTGACCCCAGTTCTTATATCAGCCGCTCGGTTGGTGGCATCTTGATGACGTTCCACATCTCCACTCGAGCCCCGTCTTTTTCTTGACGGCTTGGGCTGTATGTTCCCTGAGTCGCTCTCCTCCTCTTCATGGCAATCGCTGTGGCTGCAACAACTGCGAGGAGAAGGGCAGCGCCTGCCGCCCCGACCGCTCCCACAACGGAGGAGTTGCTAAGGTGCGCCCACACCGGCTGCTGCGGTAGAACAGGGAGTTACTCGGAGCTTCCCCGTGGACAGGGCTGCATTTCACAACACACCCCCAGCCCCAGCACTGCTCCCTCAGCTGCTCCGTGCTACAGCGGTGCTAGGTGGGAGCTCCCCCCATCCCTGTCCCTCTGTCACACACGAGTCCAGGGAAAACAGACGCAGCTTGGTGACCCCCATCCTGGTCACCTCCTCCCCCACGCAAGCCCTAAGTTCAGCATTTGGCAACAGGTTCTGCCGCCAGCTCCAGCACTGCCCACCGACCCGCAGCGTCCTGCCCGCGCCGTTCCTGCCCGGTACCCGTGGGAATGTCTAACAGCGACCACGTCACGAGGCACCGATTCGTACAGCGAGCTCCGTAACTCCTGACGCTGCCCCGTCACGCTGCGGCTGCCACCGCGCAGGGGTCACAGCTGCTGTTGCTGTTGAAGGCTGCTTGTGAGAACCTCTTACACCTGAGCTGAAAAAGCTTTGAGTTGTTGACAAAAACAGCACAGTATATACACACCATTCATAAATACCCTCTATGCAATGCTCCTTAAAAGGATATATAGATCTTAATCTGTAAATTAGTGCCTAATTTAACCCTGCCTTTTTAAGCAGATCTAACTGAAAGGTGGAATGGAGCCAAAGCAGCTTCCAAGCAGGGGCACCTCGATCGCTCCTGCCGAGGTGACCGAGCGGGGCAGCCCTTGGGGCAGGGAGGACAGGCGTGGAGAGGCTCACGCTGAGCCAGGGGCCTGCCATGGACTCCATCAACCGAAACCAGCTGGTACAGCTGCTGCACACACAGTCTGCCTTGCACCTCTAAGTCCGTGTCTTCACGACCATGCCTTAAGGAAACCGAGATGGGGCGGGTCTGCTGCTGCAAGTGCTGGAGAAAGATCAAGGTCAAAGCAGACCTTGCAGGTGCATCTCCTTGTCACGGCAGGGCCTATATTAACCGCTCTTCAGGTGGCACTTTTAGGACACTGTCCATCTCCAGCCGAGCTCCTGCCACTTCTTGCTGACTCGGACTGTAGGTTCCCTCCGATTGCCGCCTCTTCCTTGCAGTGAGAATCATGAATATGAGCCCAATACTGAGTAGCAGGAAAGAGCCACAGGCTACAGGGACAGCTACTTCGATTAGTGGGGAGGGGAAGAGAGCACCTGGAGTCCCTTTCTGTAAAAGAAATTAATGGAGAAACAATGAAACTCCAGTGGTCACAATAACTTAAGTTGAAGAGCCCCAAATCGTCAGATTAGAGGGAAAAAGTTTTTGGAAAAGGAAAAAAAAAAAATCCCAGCTCTGTACCTGAATGGGAAAGGACGGGCAGGGAGCAAGTACAGGGCTTGAGGGCACCTGCACAGAGAATGCTCATGCTCCTTCTTTAATCTCTCAGCAAAACAAGTTCAAACTTCTTTTTTGAAGTGGCTTGTTTTTAATACAGAGACAGTCACACATTCTGGATTTTTCTTTCTAATTCAAACCCAGTGGCACCCTTCAGCTGGCAGCTTTGGCGAAGCCGATCTCAGCGGGACAGAGTTATAAACAGAGGGTCACTGAGGGACCAGTTAGTACCGTTACAAGAACTCATGCAGCGCGCGTGGACAGAGTTACCACAAGGAAGAAGAGGGGATTTCCTGAGCTGGGCAGACAGCAAAACGAAACGCAGCCAGTTTATGGGACCAGCCCTGGAGCTACACAGCTGCGACAGAGCAGCTGTCCCTTGGCATCACTTGCTGATGAAGATGATGTTTGCTGGAGTTAGAACAGCAGCAGCGAGAGCCCGAGCAACACTTCAGCCATTGTTAGGTGAGGTGAAGCTGGCCAGGTACCATCACCCACTCCATAGTCACCTCTGCTTATGCTTTTTCCCAGCAGGACAGCCCCTTAAGATTTCAGTGCCAGTACATTCAGCATCCACGCAGGAAATCTTTTAAGGGGCCTCCTTACCAGTATCAGACTAAAATACAGAGGTGTCACTAGGAAGGATCCAACCAATGTCGGGAAAAAAAAAAATTAAAGCTATAAAGTTAATGCAGAGTAATGTGAATTTTCAGTAACCCCAGAAAATACCCCCGAGCAGTGGAATGATACTAAAAAAAGTTCAATGATGCCTCTGATGGCAAGGTGGAGGATTCACTTAGCTATTAGACTATGCATCGCAACAAGATTATATGCAGACTTGTGTTTCAGTGCTTCCTTGGATGTCTCGGGACAGGGAGGTGTAGTAAGTTTTGTAGTAAGTTAGTTAACAAATGGCAAGGCCAGAGGGAAGAGTAGGAAACACAACCAAGACCTGGCAGGCCTTGCAGGAATTGTGTGAAATCCTAGGGCAAAAGATATGAAATCATTCAAATAGTGAATGGCGACTACTAGATCTATTGAATCATAGCTCAAAACTTTTAAATAGAAATGCCCATACTTTAATGTCCACACTGGATAAAAACTGTATGGCACAGACTTGAAGACAACTGGCAGCAGGAAGGGGAGGATGTTAGAAAGGTCAGTACATGGATGGGAGGTGGAGACGACATAAAGCCCAAGTACTGAGCAGAGAAATGTACCCAAATGAGACTTCTTTAGCTTCTGGTGGAATTAAGGATGGTATGGAACACAACAAAGAATTTAAAAAATTGTGGAATTTTTGTCATTAAAGAAAGCTTTAAAATTACAATAAGCCTAAAAATAAGAAATATTTCTTATTGTTAACAGTAGTACCTGCCACCTTACAGATAAAACCAATAGAATTCAAGCTGGGTTATTTACAGCTGTTGGAAGCCATACAGTCTGCGCTAATGTCACAAAGCGATGCAGCACAGAAGGCACATCCCCAGAGCACCTGGAAGTCCTCCTCCCATCTTCCAGTGACTGGAGTTCAGGGTGATTCTCTGAGCCTGCCAAAACCCGAGCGACGTGCTAGGGGTTAGTTCTAGTTCTGCGCAGCATGCAGCTTAGTCCCACAGTGCCAGCACCGCAGGAGTACCGCCCCACAGGCGCTGGCCTCTTACGAGGAAAGGACAGACAGGTCTGCAAGGAGTCATGGGGATGATGAAAATGAGTACGAGGAGTCTACGAGAAGTGTCCTGGGACAGAGGAGACAGAGGTGCCCGGAGCAGCCTACGCATGCAAACTGGCAGCGTCAGGGGTGACCTCGCGGCACATGCACTACCCAGCCCTTAGTAACAGCAACAGCAGCAAACCCCTCCTCGGCGCACAGCCGCTTCCATGCAGGACGGGTTAGTACATTCCCAGGTTACCAGACACGCTACCTGCCCATGCAGTAGCTTTACGGAGAACAGCAAGCGCATGGTTTCACAGCTTCCATGCAGGCAGGAGTTCAGCCTCCAAGAGCAACGCTTTGCTTCGGCAGAAAAGCACTGCTCCGACTGCCCGTCCACCCGGCCCGCCGGGCCAGACGCAGACTCGGCAGGTGAAGGGTGCTACTGTTCTGCTTGGACCTGAGTCACGTTTAGCCTGACTCCATCTGACTCCCCTTCTCCAAACACATCCATTCCCACCCAGCTCTTTGCAGAGGGAAGGTGCTTTGTAACTCTCATCCAAGATAAAATGCCCGCTGAAATTCCATTCTCCAGGAAACTGGGGAGGGGAATAGAAGTAGTAGCTCCTTTCTACAGGTCCAACTGCAGCAGTTTGGTTACTGTGCAAGGAGCCGTAAAATCAAAGGAAATTTGCGGAGACAGCCCTGAAGACCACACGGCAGCCATGCAGCCACTGAGAAGCATCTGCTGCAGTTGCTTACATGCTGGAGACGAACATGCAACAGCGCTGCAAAGAAAAGGTAACGTCCCACTTCAGGTTTCTTTGGTAGCCACTGATTTCCCACCTGTGCTTACTGGTGTGCCAGGACACACGCAGGGCACGGTGCAACACGCAGGCAGCCTCACTAACACCCCGGAACCCAAGGGCTCTGCTAAGCCTACGTCTGCTGCGCCGCACAACGCAGGGGTGGGAACAGGCAGGAGCCTCCGTGGGCAAAGGGAAGTGCTTACGTTGATGTCACAGCGCTCTCCCGTGTAGCTGGCACTGCACAAACACTCGTATTTGTTCTCAGAGTCTTGACACGTACCTCCGTTCTGGCAAGGGTTTGGATCACACTCATTTATATTGATTTGACAACTGCAAAGGAAAAGTGTATTAGAATTACATGAAATTACTCACGTGCTCTTGTGCCATAGGACACAAGATCATAGAGCCTACAGCAGCCTCATTTATTTGAAAAGTTCCCGTTGCATCTTTTTTCAGGTGCTTTCTCCAGGGTCCAACCACATGAAAGTTTTACCCCTTCACACCAATCCTCCTCTTGTCATTTCTGCATGACTGAAGCTAGTCTGGCTCTCCAGCACAGTTCATGAATTCTCACGAGGCACAAGAACTGCTTGGAAGCAGCTCATGTTGCAAGACTTGGTATTGTCAGCAGGACCATGTCAGGCCCGCCTCTCCTAAAAATAACAGCTGGTTTACAGTTTTGGAGCAGTTGTTTAATGACAAAAGGATATAGAAGAGGATGAAGCATTTGAGCCTGCTCAGCTGTCCCACTGATGGGAGAATCAGAGCAGCAGCTCCTCCGCAGGCACCACAAAACCAGCACTTACTTCCTCCCAGTGAATCCTGGCTTGCAAGTGCAGTTGGCTCCCCAGCTCTCAGGGACGCAGGTGCCGCCGTTCAGACAGGTGAAGTTCTGCCCACACTGCTCAGGTGGGAACGGCCATCTGGGAAAAGCCAGAGACAGCCTTTAAGCAATCAGGGTTTGGGGAAGGGGGACCTGTCCTCGGGCTCAGTGGCACTGGGCTGGTGAGGGTCATTCATAAGCACAGTCCCTGGTGTTTCTGGTAAGGAGTTTGACACAAGGGGAGAAGGAAATAGTCTCAGAAATCACCCATAATACCAGACTATTACTTTGAGCACACCCAGAGAGTATGCAGGAGCTGTAGCACTACTAGGACTTTTCTCACACAGTTGCCTGTTCTTGCTGCTGGAAATAGAAACCGAGGCAGGATGCCGCTGGAATACCAACTGCAGCTCAGCCAGGCCACAGAGAGGGACGTGCGAGCAGCAGACAGCAGTCTACACCGGAATGAAGCGAGAGCAATAGGAAATCTGACCCGGGTAGATTTGCTAACTGAAGCTCAGCCGCTTCAGTATTTATCTCGATGTTCAATTTGAACAGGCACGGAGATGGAAGTCTAAGGAACATTTTGATTCCTACTTTCTTTACCAATATGAGGCATACTTTTGTGACTAAAATAGGCTGGATTTTTTTCCAAACTAACACAAATGCTATAAATATAGACCTTAAAAAAAAATCCAGCCCTCCTCCTGACTCCGTACTGATTTCCCACCAAATTTTGCTCCATGAAGGGATCACGAAATGTGCACTGCTGAGCAGTACAGGCAGTAAGCTGGCGGGTACAGAAACTTTTCTTCTCCCAGTACACATTTGGTAAGGAGCAGGATACTCAAATAGATGTTTTTTTAACCAATACACAGAAAAAATGCCCTTAGTCTTAGGACCAATGCCACAAAATACAACCAAGCCCATGGCTGAAGGAATGCTGTTAATCAGTCTCAGAGTACCTATGTGTATTTTTATAATATTACAGGAAAATACTTGTCAGGGTAAGGCTTGTTTTTGCAGAGGTAGTAGCAATGGGCACCTTCACTAGCACTGGCAGCACGCTGCTCACAGGCAGGCTGAGTATCGCTTGAAAGCTGGCTGTGTACCACTAGTAGCAAAAATAATCCCAGTTAGGAACTCCTGCTACAGGAAATCTCTATAAACCCAGCATCAAAGGTCCTCACCAGCACAATGTCTATCACTCCAGGACATTCAGCACACCTGACACTTCGGAATACAGCCTGGCCCCTCCTCCGGTGGCTGGGAAGCTCCTTTCGTTTCATACGCAGGCCAGCGGGGCCTTTTTTGTTTGTTTGTTCTGTTTTGGTGTAAATCAATACAGCAATATGCCAGAGGGGAGTCAAATCCTGGTGAGGACGGATTTCGTGGGGAATGAAGAGGGAAGTGACAACAGGCTGCAGTGCTTGCACTTTAAACAGCTCTGAAATGTAGCGTGGGGATAACCTGCACAAAAAGGAAGGATCCTTATCCTGCATGAGGCTGAGCACCTTTCAGTGAGGATTTGGACCTGGACAGCACCTTCCAATTCACAGCAGAATTCAGGTGCTTTACCAGCCAGATACTTGGAATGAAAAGTTCTCCCAAAGCAAATGCCCAATTTATCTGGGGGCTCCTCTGACCCCTGCATCAAACCAACCAAGGCACTTACTCGCAGTGGGGTCCCGAATACTGAGGAGGGCACTTGCAGGAGTAGCCGTAAACCCCATCAACGCAGGTGGCTCCATTTAGGCACTGGTGCCGCACACAGTCATCGACGTTGATGTCACACTTCTTCCCAATGAATCCACGGAAGCACTCACACTGAAAATCTGCCACTGCGTCGACACAGTCCCCATGAACACACGGGCTCGACCGGCACTCATCAATGTTAGACTCGCACAGCGGCCCCCCCCAGCCAGCTCTGCAGGCGCAGCTGAAGGAGTTGAACAAGTCCCTGCAGGTGCCGGCGTTGAGGCAAGGGCTAGAAGCACAAACGTCAGCCCCGGTGCAGCCCAGCTGGACGGCGCTTCTGCTGGACTGCTGGAACTGTTCTGGCTGGGGGTACGAGAGACGGGCAGTGAACGGCAGGTAGATCCCCCCGATCTTCACTTGCCCTAGGCAGCCAGTGAAATTTTCAGCTAGAACAATCAGTGCGTTGTTCTTTAGGAAGTCCAAGTTCCCAGCATTTCCCTGCAGAGTCATATTAACAGACCCGTCCAAACGAAGCAGCCATCTGGACGAAAGCGCAGATGGCTCTTCCATAGACACAGAGACGGTGTGCCAGGCACCGTCCGCGACGGGCTTCTGACTCAGGAAGCGGACACCTTCGATGCTATTCCCACTCCTGATGTCAACAAGCAGGGAGGAGTTCTTAATGGCTATCTGGAGGGAATCCACTTCTTCTACAGCCCGAAGCAAAACAGCATCTTCGTCTCTGGTTCTGAAATCCACGTGGAGGCTGCTCAGAGTTCTAGTCACCGATGTATTGGTGGTAAATTCGATGCCAGCATAACTATTAAATGTTGCATTAGCCAGACCTATAAATAAAGGGGCAGAGCATAAGGGATTTGAAAGACAGTTGGTGTCGGGTTTGAGACAGACCAATGGCAAACTCCTGGCAGGTTCTCTCCCTTAAGAATCACGTAAGCTTAGTGTGAGTAGGATTACAGGCCTAGCTGCTGGCACCCTTAAAGCTCTTCCTGTTTACAACTGCACCTCTAATGATAATACCCAGCTCTTGTGTAGCCATTTTTACTCATCAGTCTCACACTACTGCACAAAAATACAACTGTTCTCCTTTTGCTGCTAAAAAAACTAGAATGTCAGTCAGGAAAGTAACACATCCAAAGCTGCTGTGGCAGCCAGCGGCAGAGCTGGGAACACCCCAACATCCTGAGCTCCAGGATGCTTTCTAGCCACTAGACAACACTCCTTCCACATCAGGGCATCACTAGCTAACTAGTTTTCTCCATTCTCCATGGTTCTGTCTTATGAGAAAACTGAGACACATTTGCACTACTTAATTGGGTCCTACTTGGTGAAATAACCTGAGACTCTAGACATGGCTGAACATTACAGCAAGCAGGATGTTCCTTGTGCTGCAGTGATAATAAGGTAGGCGATCACTCCACAAAAGTGGACAGGTTCCTCCCTGGCCAAGTCACAGTAACTGAAGAAAGCATCTTTGAGTACCAGCTTTGCTCTGTCAGAACCTGGTTGTAAATCCATGCAGTGCATGCTGCCTGCAAGAGTGTCTACCTGGGCATCACTCCATTTCCTTTCTGCAGCATGTGTTCGTATTTATTGCTACAGCGCAAACTAGGAATGCTAGTGTCTACAGACAGTGAGCACCAAGGATTTTACCAACAGATAAGTGGGGAACAGTACTTACACACATATCCTGCTAGAACATCTACACAGGTGGTAGCTTCAGGACATGGGTCGCTTTCACACCAGACTCTCTCTTCACAGAATTTCCCAGTGAAATTTGCTGGACAGCTGCAATGGAAATCATTCCAAGTGACAAGGCATCTGCCACCATTCTGACATGGTTCAGACTGAAAAACAAAACAGCAGAATTGAGGAGCAGTGTAATTCATCTTTGGATCCAAGAAGAATTTGTAGCAGAAAATGTGACGACAAAGATTAGCACGAGCAGCATTTGAATCCAGAAAGCAGGGTAATTAAAATAGTGACTCAGCAGCAGTGGAGAAAGCACAAGGGTCTCTGTGCGAAAAATTCCTGAGACCCTGGCTCTCCCTGTGCGCTCTGCTGATCAACAGAAACGCGCTAGGCAGAGCTCCATCCATTTGGAAAAGAACAAAGCACAAAAGCAACTGTGAGAAACAGATGACACAAGCTGCAATGCTCCTGAGAACCTCGCAAAGTTCTGTCACTAGAAGGACACACCTAATACCAGAGACGTGACAACGCTTTATAGCGCCAGGAACAAGAAGGGCAAAATTCAGGAGTATGGCCTCCCCACCTTCATGTGTGGCATAAAGGAGAGACAGCTTCTGATCTAAGGGCACCATGGAGACAGTTCCTTGAACCATTGTTGCTGAATTGATGAGTTCAGGGGGGAAGAGGTGGTTGTGCAATTGAAAGAGGACGAAGCGAGAAGCTGGAAAGGCTGCTGGTTAGAAGGTGGAGTCTGGAACGTATGCAGACGCTCGCAAAATGGAGGTGAGCGGCACAAGAGCAGGACTGCCCAAGTTCTACAACCTACAAAAACTACAGGGGAGCTAGAAAAAACTTGGTGCTTAAATTGTATGTAGTGTATTGAGTGAAGTAGGAGCATATGGGACCACGTGTCCTTCAACACGTAAAAAACTTCTCATCTTCCCGGTATCGGCAACAGTCAAACTGTTCTGTAATCACAGAACTATAATAAATGACTGCACACACGTAGAGGCAAACGAGAGACATCGTACCTTGCAGGTGTTATCAGAGATGCAACCATTCACAAGACTACCATTTAGAGTCCAACTGAGTTCCTGTGGCAGAGTGTAGTTCTCAACCTGAAAAAACTGTATTTGGTGGCTGTTCAGCTGGATGTCTTGCAAACAGCCTTTAAAATAGCCTCCCCACAGATCAGTGCTGTCTGCGTTAGGGTGTCCACCAACATAAACTTCATAACCAGCCAAAAGGGGTCTTGCTACAAGCTGTCCTAGCTCCAGGAATGTGTCTGAATGGTGAGCACCAACAAGTCCTTCTTGGAAAGACAGAGCCACCAAATGTCTTCTCCCATCAACTAAATTTTCTGGAAACGTCACAGTATCTGTAGATATCATCTCTACCTTCAGCTTGCCATTCTTCAAGTATATGGTGAGGCAGGGGTCGGTTTCGTTGCTGATTTGCAATAGCAAACCGTTAGGCTTCCGAGTACGAATGAAAAAGGAGATGTTGAAGTTTGCACCAAGGCTATCAGAAAGGGTGAAAGAGGCAAAGCTGGTGGAATTCTCTAGGCCAAATGTTGCTGCTGGTCTCTCTGGAAGAGAAAAGAAATGCACATCAGCTCACTGACAAGGGGAATGCAGCTGGCACTGGGATATTCTAAGCTGCAACTCCTTATGACTGGAGCTAGGCCTTTCTTCCCAACATTTTCAACATGCATCAGGGTAAATATGCTCTCTCCCCACACAGGTCTGTGAAATTAAGAAGTAAGTGAATGTGTCCCTCCCTTCTCTGGAGGGCATGAATTCAAGCACCCAAGTAGCAGAAGAGGGCAGGTCGAGCAGAGTCCTTGCCACCTAGCAGATGTACTCAAGGACTTTCAAGCTACAGAGGTGCTTTTAAAATTTCTAAATTTGGAAACAGCAAAACAACTTTGTACTTGCCATGTTTAGGGCTCAGGAGTGAAACAAAAAAAATGGAACAATATTAATATAAGCCTTGCAAGAACAAAAAAATGCAAATACATATGATTTTAACTGAAAATTGTCAAAGAGCTTCCTTTAACACTTTAGGTTTTATCTATAAAGCAATACATTCCTATTCATGAGTTGAGACTCAGAAGCTCCAGATCAACATTTCACTGTAAAACATCTTCCCTGCCCTCCTGCATTCACATAGACCTGATACAAAGTTGAAGTCAGAGCCTCTGGCTCAACAAGGAATAATATCTGCACCACAAAACTGACAACCATTCCTGTAGGAGCAAGCGACAGAAAAGCAATCAATGAGAATTTTATTTACAGGGGGTTTTGCTTTAGTTGTCTCACTGGCCCAGTAGAATATACTGCTCCCAGAGCTAGCATCAATGCTTATCTAGTATCTTTGAAGCACTGATTGACAGAGGAGTGGCAGATGTAAATCATGTGGCACTTACCGTGTGAGCAATCTGGGCCTCCGTAAGGCCTCCAGCAGTCGCACCTGAAGGTTGTCCAAAGGTCCACGCACAGCCCGCCGTGAGAGCAGGGCTGGGAGAGGCACCACTCCGTCCGCTGACAGCCCCGCTTCACCGGGGAGGACTCGCCCACGGGCAGATTCACGGGGAGCACAGCCTCAGCATCTACCTGAAAGTCTTCCAGGCAGCCGACAAAGCCTTGCTGGCTCTGTGTGTTGTTGGCCATTGGATCCTCCACACCTCCAATATACATGTTCAGGAGGGCACGCGGGGTCACAGCAGTGCCATGTGGGACAGGAGAGCTCTGCAGGCAGACACCTGCATCACAAGAGCCATGCCAGAGCTTTAGCTGCACAGCGCTGTGCAGAACAACTTCAACTTTATGCCACTGGCCATCATCAACTCTCAGCCCCTCCAGGAGCAGTGGGTACTCAACATCCTCCCTCCTCAGTCCTGCATGCAGAATGCCATCAAAGAGTTCCAGGAACAAGTACTCAGCTTCGTGGCCTCGGTAAAAAAGGATAGCGCTGGGCAAGGTGGTTCGGAACCGGAGGGACACGCTGGCAAGCTGATCTCCTGCTACGTCCCTCCTGCTCTGATTGTTCGTGGGCAGCTCAATGAGGAGATACCCTCTGGAAGCAAAGGAAAACGTTGTTGGTGTTGAGCATGTGGCATCATAGAAACCAGGCTGGCACTGGCACAGGTGGCCGTGGCTCTCAGCTTGGTAGGTTGGGATGCACAAGGCCTCATTTTGGCAGTCGTGCGTCTGGCACCCAGTGAGCTTGACAGAGCAGTTCTTCCCTCCCCATACAATGCCATCCTGGCTAGGGGCACAGTGGCAGGTATAGTCAGCAATGCCATCCTCACAGACAGCTCCATTCTTGCAGGGACCCTCCTCACACTCATTGATGTTAACAGCACATTCCACACCTGCGAAAGAGATTTAGAAATGGGATCTCACTGCAGGGGATGGTGACTCCCTTCCCCAGAGCAAGCCTGCCGGGCACAGGCTGCCCTCCCCAGCACTGCGGCTCTCCGAGCCATTCTCTTCGGGACACCACCAAAAGACGAAGAGCTGCCAGCAAGAAGCTCCGCGCTCACTACAGAGCGGGCTGCCACTGACGTAAGAGCAAGAAAAACACTTCTGTGCTGTCCTCCCAGATGCTGCAAAGAAGGTGCAATTTACAGAAGTTCAGCCAGGCAGCCGACCCCACCCAGCAGGCTCTGCTGTCCCCCCCCAGACAATCTCAGACACCACAGGTGATCAACACACAAGGAGAGCAAGCAGAGGATATTAANCANACACAACAGCACAGACAAGGATTTTACGCTTNGTCCACACATGGACTGGGTACGCTGAAACTCAAATTAAGTCTATAGACCTGACTGGAGCATGTTCCAGGCACCGTTGTTGCAGACAGCATCAAAATGGATCACTAGCCAGGGAAGTTATTAGAAAGCCTCAGTTAAGAAAATTCAAATTCCCAGATGACCCTCCCGTTGTAAAACACTCTCAAAACTCAATTCATTACCAAACAAACAAACAAAACATGCTCCACAGGCACTTTTCCATACTTGCACTAAGCTAATTTCAGTTCTGTCCAGTGTCGCAGAAGTGAACTGGGTAGAGAGTGCTGCGTGGCAGCTCGGCTGTCTCCTCGAGGCACATGTGTCCCAACAGGGCTCAAGTAAATTACAAGACATTACACTCAAATCTGGTTAATGAAAATCTGCTGTCATTCTCCTGAGCGTCTCCAGACTGACAGAGGAGCCCTTCTGAACCAGTTCACTTTATCTCACCCATAACGCTGGTTTTCACTAATCTTCAGAGACAGTCACACAGATAAACCGAGCACGGCTTATCCCAAGCTAATAGCATTACACGCCGAATCTAGCTAGCAAGCACAGCGAGGACAGCAGAAAGAAAAAGAAGGAATTCACACACAAAGGAGGGGAATCAAAACACAAAAGACATTTGTAAAGAAAAGCCACTAGACAGAATGTGCATGTCAAAGAGATTAGAGAGTTGCCAGAGAGAAAGAGATGAGGGGAGAGGGGGCATTAGGAGCACTGGAGCTGGACTTGATGCATGATTAAAAAAAACACAAAAATCTTAGCAAAGATACAGGCTTCTTGAATATATGTGTGGATGGTTTGTCCCCCCTCATGCCCCAGCATTGCCTCACAAGCAGTCTTGCACAAACGTCTAGCACCCTGCTGTCTAACCAAGTTGCTTCACTCTTTCCAGATGCAGCGTTCAGCTGCTGTTACCAGCGCTATCTCTGCAGACAGGCGAAGGCTCAACACCAGCTTCCCGCCCCACAATGTCGGCTTGTGTCAGTGTAGGGACACAACACGTACGGAGCTCTGAGAAGCACTGAAAGAGAAATGGAAGGCTCTGGTAATTCTGCACTTTCCAGCTATTCTAGAGCTGTTCTGTAGGCAACACTGCCTTGGATTCCTCTAGGACATAGCTCCCTGCTGACATAAACTAAAAAAGAACTGCTCTGTATAGTGCCTGTGGAAAAGCACTGAATTTGGCCAATAACGTCTGCCTTGAAGAAGAACTCAGCTGACGGGCAGATTCAGAGTTCCTAATACCACCTCAGCACAGCCATTCTTCTCCAGCTATTACTGCCGGGCTTGCTCAGCCCACAGAACCTGGGGTGTGATCTTCCCCGTAGAGGAAGCAGCAAGGACAGAACTAAGATTTCAGCACAAAGCTATGGTCACACTTCAAGGAAATGTGTTGGAATAAATAGAGTGCAATGGACACCTCTGAGCCTGGAGAATCCAAGTCTGGGAGAAGATGGGAAGAATTCAACGGGAATTAGGAAAAATCAGTAGAGCAATAGAACTATGTGGAAGGGGTTTCCCAAGTTATCAGAGGGTTGGAGGGCTCTCAAAACTGTAAGAGGTAAGTCTGCAGTCAGATTTCAGGGGAGAGGCTGTTGAATGGCGTCAGAAAGATAGGTTTGGTATAGTCCCAAATCCTTGAGATGCTGCTCATTTCACATCAGAGCTGTCGATATTTACCGGGGCAATGAGGAGAAGATGGGATTGGTTTGGATAACAAAAGGAGAGATGCTGTGAATTTTTGCATTGCTGAGAAGGCTGGGCGGCAGCGTGGAGAGCCCCCTTTTCCCGTATCGCACGCCCAGCCTGGCCGCGTCTCCTCAGCCGCGGGCTCTGCCTGCTGACCAGCAGCAGGAGCACTGGCCCAGGCTGTTCCCAGCCTCCCAGCAGACACCTCTGGGGTGAGGGCTCCACACCAGGTGGCAAATTAGTCCCTACGGTGAGTGCACAACCCCAGGCTGGTGGCTAATTAAACACCAAGCTTTCCCATGGGATGCAGCTGGTTTGATTCCTTAGATTATTTGTTTGAAATGGGTGAAAAGAATAAGCTGACACTTCAGGTCTTTACACACTGCTGTCTAACCTCACAGCTTACAAACAGGCAAAGGAAACGTTCAGCAGCAGCAAGAGGAGGGCAGCTCTTCCCAGATGAACCAAAACCAGAAGCATTTTTACACTTTATTGTGGTCGTTGTTTCTGCCAGCAAACAGCCAGCCTTCACAGGACTAAAGCAGCAGAAGGAAAAGGCCTCGAAAACATCACCTGGTGTATTCTTGGCCTCCTAGAAGCCAGTGCAGTGCCAGATTTGAATTTGGAGCAGTTTTTAAAACAAACCGATAACAAAGGAGACTGTGCAAGAGCTCTAGAAATTAGCTAACAGCGATTTTTTCCTGGAAGCCAATGCCACCCCTTGCTGAACAGGTACCCGGTGCTACATCACTGCCTCCTTATACGGCTTATATTGACCGTACCCTTCACCAGCTGGCTGTCTTGCTCCCTCTCCTCCTCCATTATCACCAGTGGTTTTTGTCAGTTGTGTTTGAACATCTCTGGTTTGTCAAATACTTCAGTTGCACCAAAATAAGGCAGAAGGAGGAGATTTCTGCTGCATGTTGCTTCCTACATGCTACTTTCACTGCAGCAGAGGGGTCTGTAATTTTGGGGTTTGGCTGCAGGTAACAGAGTGTAAATGAAGAAGGGGATGCCAGAAAAATAAAGGAACTTTTCCCTGCTTCAGAAAAAATAAGATTTTTGCTGTAGGCCATTACAATACCCAGAAGTAGAGATCATTTCCTGTACATCCATTACTCCAGTCTTCTCCAAGACTGGACAGTTGCATCTTTGCAAACTCACTGCAAAGTGGGTATTAAGAAGAAGTTAAAAATGAATTTGTTTCTCTAAGAGAAGCTTAGGCATTCCTTTTCAGGTATATTTAAAAGAAATAAAAGGGGGTGACAATTCCATTTGACAAAAACAAGTTACTCTTATGTAGTCTTCTCTGCTCCCTCTAAATTTTCTAGCTCAAATGTTCACTATTATTTGAACTATCAATAGTAAGAGCAATGTTGCCAATCTGATTCATTACATCATTAGGAGATTTTAAAATGTTTAATGAGTTTCTTATCTAGTTAAAGACTAACAAAGGCAGATCAGTGGAACTTGTTATCTGAAAATCAGACAAGTGTTATTTAAAAGGCTGCTATCTAGAGACAAGTATTTTCAAACATTCCAGTTCATTTAGTAGTGTTTGAGCTAACAGTCCCAAGCTAACAACCCACCCGGCCTGGGTCAGACAGACACTCAGAAGACGCTGCGCTTTAACAGCCTGCAGTATTTTCAAACACAAACCTATGCACCAGATTCTAAAGTGTTACCGATGTGGTGTGAACAGTCTTGTTTTATAGATGCAAGTGTTATTAAAATCCATGCAGCTTGCCATTCCCTGAAATCGGTAAAGATTCATTGTACGCAGTGTCAGAACCATATACTTCAACAGATACATGACATGTTAAAAGAATAAGCTCACGTAAAGAGAGATATTTTAATTTAGCCGTCATATACCAAAATAACTTGAAGGACGAGGACTGTTCATGGGCCCAGTCTTGAAACATGCGAGTTCAGTGGGGCTTCCCGGCCAGCACCGGCTTGCCCTCCCCCATAAGACGGCTGAATTCCTAGCAACCCTTTCCTGGTGCATCCTAATTAGGGTTTGTATTAGTATTATCAAAAGAAAAAAGGAGGGGAGGGAGAGAGGGGGGTGGGAGAGAATTAGCTGCAACAAACGGACCCTAACACAATTATATTTGCACAATTACTGCCATTTCCATGGCAACACACTGCTTTGACCTCTCTCCCACCGTGCACTACTACTCGAGGAGACGGTGGGGGAGGGGATGGAGAAGTGCATAGGCCAGCAAAGGGTTTGTCCTCCGAGTTATACAAAAACTGCTGCTCAATAAAGGAGTTTTAAATAATTAGAGGAAGAAGGAAAATTGTGAAAACATGGGTAAAAAGCAAAGCTAACGTTTCACAGGAGCGGACAGCTGTGTGTTCGCACAGTCCACCTGACTACAAAACAAGGACGCTTGCCTTGGAACACCCCGGGCTTGATCACTGCACAGAGCAAGGCAGAACTGTAGCAAAGATGCAGGCGGAGAATGCCGGCAGCCCCGCATTTATCTTGCGGCAACAAGGAAATTCCTTGCCCTAAAGTTTCCAAAACAAAACTTTAAGTCTTCAAAATCAAAACATTCTTCCTTTCTAGTCAATTCTTGTTCCTTCTCATGCCTCCAGCTCCCACTAATCGCACAACCAGCTCCCTGCCCTGGGCAGGCACGCAAACATTCAGGACAATTACTGTATAGATCTCATTACCTGCTAGCAGAAAAATTCCCTTCAGGATCACGCCAATCAGCACAGATTTCATGGCCGACTCCTTGTGGACATTTGTGACAGTAAAGGGAAAAAAAAGGGGTGAATGGGGGGGGAGGAATGACAAAAAAAGCTGGACTGAAACGGCAGAATGTGTGTAAGAGCTCCCCGATGCCAGTCAGACAAAAAGGGATTGGAGATGAAACTAGCCAATATAGAAGGGACCTGCGCTGTAGTGAGATCTAATCCAGCCCTGCTCTAAACCTCCCCAGCTGGCCTCTGTCAGTGCTGACATGAAGAATGTGTCCTCACAGCGTATTCTCACTCAGTGCATTACAGTAATACCCTGCAGTATCCACAGCATTAGCTCCAACAGCGAAAAGTCAAGAGACAATCTCTTGCCCCTGCCGCCTCCCGGGTGCATCTGCCAAAGTCCATGAATAAGGCCAAAATATGGATTTTTCTTTTTATAGGCTAAGCCAAAAAGCTGCATTTCCACCACTGTGTAATATCCAAACCACACGCATAAGGAGAGTTCCAAATGCAGAGTGCAGCCCGGGCCCTGCCGTACCTTCAGTACTGACCTAGCCAGGGACCAGCACATCACGGAGGTTCCTTCCTCCGTGTGCCCTGTTCTGTGCAGTTGCGAGCACAAGCATTTCCACTCTGCAGTATTCACGAAGAAAATGCTCAAGTTTTAACTACCATGATCTGCTTCTCTGAAGTCAAACTGAATGGAGGGAAACGCCCTGCATTATGCTGACTGCACTGGTTCAAACATTGGACCGCAGAATCAAAACTCTCTCTCTCTGCTCATTAGCAACCTTATAAAATTAGCTGTCGCAATCTCTTTTTTTTTTTTGTCGGTGGTTCTGTTCTGGTTTTTTTTAAAAAAATGTGGTTACTTTCATATTGTAAAGTTTCTAGAGACAGAATTGTACTTTCATGTTGTAAGGAACCCAGAGCAGGTTCTTATTTCTGTGAAGAAATGTTATCTGGGAGCTTTTCCCCAAACCTGGGAGTCTCTGGCGCTATCAATGCCAAATCCAAGCAAACAAAAACTCCCACATGTCACAGTCTGGAATCTGCATTAGCAGTATCACTTTAGGACATTAAAAGAAAGCATTCCAACAACTCTTGTAGCTATTTTACTTTCTTCACTTCTCTCCATCCAAACGTGCCAGTCAATTTTACAGATATTTTACGTGGGAGGGATATGGTGAGTGTTTGTTTGGAGTCAAAACTTCTCAGAGAGTTCCATCTGGGCCCTATGCACACACCAGCCTAGCCTAGCACAGATTTTAGACACGATCTATACTGGCTAGTATGACCCTTCTGTTATTGTTTGAGAGAAAACACACGAGTAGTTTGTGCCCATTCAACCACCCACTGCCACAATAAAGTATAACAACTGTGAAGGCTGAAGAACATTAAAGCTCTTTAAAGAGATCCATACTTTGATTTATACACAAGCACGTATATAATTATACACACACATACAGAGTCTATCTGTGTGCTGCTGACTGGAAATATATTGAACCCAAATCCATGTAGCGTAAGTCAGCACAGATTCTGATCCCCTACTAGTCACTACATCTTTTTAAATTCACTACATGAAATATTGCTAATTAGAAACTGGGATTGCTTCTTTTCCCAGGATCAGTTTAACGATACATATAGACTAGGGTTCTCAGGGAGTCAGAATGGGGATGAAGAAATACAGTCATAACAATTCCAAATAATACATATATATGCAATAAAATATTTAAATAAGACCTCTTGTAAGCCAAAACAGTGTATCACTGAACAACTGTTTCAAACTACACACAGCTGAGGAGAAACTGCTTAGGTTCTTTGAAACTGGAGGATTCTAAAGAAGTTAAAAGGATCAGATGATTCATTTTCTAGAGGTTTTAATTCCCCATTCTCACACACTGGCAATCATGCAAGGTACAAGATTCAGTCATGGGGTTTAAATTCAGAGAATTATTTTGTTCTTAATCACTTGTAAAACTTGTTGGAGGAGGTCAAGATAAGAACACTAAATATGTCAGAGGGTTCTTATCAGAAAAACATCACAAAATGGAGAGTGAACTTTGCATAGAAATTTCCAAATTTCACACACGTTCTTTCGATAGAGATTAGCAACTTCCGCACTGTGTTGGTAAATGAGTCGCAGAAATTTCAGAATTTCTTTCCAGGCTTCAGAGACACCCATCGTAGTCTCAAGAGCTAGCCTTCCCTTAAGGAAAGGAAAGGAAACTTTGGTCTCCCTGAAGTCCACGTGGCAGTTCACATACTGCAGGCAGTGGCCTCCTGGCAAGCAAATCCATTACCACTGAAAATAATAAACATTGCTGATAAGCATTTTATGTGAAAATCAACGCACTGAATCTAGTCTAACATCTGACGTCTTGAAGCCATCTCTCCTGGCAGACACCATTAGAAGATAGCCATCTTGCCATACCTACACACAGGAGAATTCTTCTGTCTCGCTGGGACACTGCTCTGTCCAAGTACTTGCCTGACCTCATTCTAAGGATGACATTAAGCTGGGCTTCACCCATTTTCATTAGTAAGGAAGTCTAACTTAATTGATCAGAGTTGCTCCATCACTAATAATCCTCTCAAAAGTCTTTAACCACAGTGAGCTGGCATATCTCAGGCAGTCCATAGTTAGAAAATCTATCAAAGGGCTAGTTCAAAACAGACTGCGCAGTCACAAGCATCAGAATCTCAGAGCACGCTCGATCAAAACTCACCTGACGCCTAGACACAAGCAGGATCTCGACTGAAGTGTACACTCCTGCAGCATTCCAATCAGATGACAGGAAAGTCAAACAGTCTGATTAGCCACGGAGCTGTGATCCAGAAGGGAGATGCAATGTGGAACGGAAGGGAAGCACGGAGGTCTCACAAAACGTTCCCTAGCTCCCTTCAGCTATATTTACCAAAATGGATTCTGTTGAAGGGGTAACTGTCCTCTAATCTCTTTACTATCTTAACCTTTAAGCTGCCCTTTCTGTGGAGGCTACATCTCTAAAACATCAGGAAATACCTGGACAAAAAAAAATTACAGCTGTCCAAAAGGTGGTTAGAAGGAAGAAGCATCTCCCATTTATTTCATGGCCCACGACCCAGGAATTCAAGCCTACTTGAACTGGGCTAGCACTCTTACAGAGTAACCATTTACAGCTAGCTACACAGAAGGCAGCCTACTACTTTAAGGACAAATGACGTTGTAACACTATGGCTGAAAAATGGAAAATGGTCAATAAGCACTCCAATTATATTGAGACTCATTCACAATCACAATCCCTCCCAAATCTGCCATCACATCACCTTCTGATTTTCTCCTGCAATTAGAATCATTCCTCAGCCATGGCCAAAAAAGCTCAGGATTTTATCGTGATCCCAAGGTGTCCCTGCCAAGCAATGTCTGCTGTTGAAATGGCGGTGCTCTTCCCTTCTCCTCCAGGTTGACCAATGCCACACCACTGTGTTTTAGGACACTGCCTTTCTAAAGACATCTTTAGCAGGAGTGGAAATATGAGTGGGAATGCTCCAGCTGTTTAAAAGTTTTTAAAGAATGAATGAGCCAAATCCCACTTAAGTGGTTAAATTCTTGCAGGCTGAAAATCCGTTCCCATTCCAAATAGAGGCACCTGTCTTATCCATGTCCTGGCCTAAATTATTGCCTAGTACATACATGATGGACTGAAATCTTTCCTATGAATAAAGAATACATTTTGGGTTTTTTTCCTGAAAGACAGACTTTTCCTAATATGCTTTTTCTCTTGACCACAGTTGACATCATTTCCAAGACCATGCAGAATTCATTCTCCTTCTCACTTCATTTAGTACCCATGCAATCTTTTGATTCATACTTCTTGCATCCTTCTCAGGGTACACCCTCTACTAAAGCACACACTGAACGGACTCTTCAGGATCTGTTATATAGTTCTGTCAGGAATGAGGCATCCCTTTCACAACAACTACATTTCACAGAGAGCGGGTTCATCTCCCTGCTGTACTGTAGCCCGAGACAGCACTGAGGCAGTTAATTTGCAAAGAAAGAATTTATCCTGACTCACATTGTTATCCCAACACTCCCCAAATTCCTCAGACTGAAGAAAAAAAAACACAGAAAGAACCCCCTGCCGCCCCAAGAAAGCATTCTTCATCAGAGTAGCAAGTTCACTTTAATCAGTGGAGGCAGCTTAAATCCAAGTTCATGGCAGATCTAAGCTGCCACAGAAATGTGTTTTGAACAGAAACATTATGGGAAGCTTCACAAAGTTGTTCTGTGATCCTAATATGAAGTAATAAGCTGTTTACCCAGCATGACTGTACTGGGATTAATTGACAAAGGAGGGGAGATTAATTGCTATTATTTCCCTGTCAGCTTCACTCCTCCACACACACTCACTGATCTTACAGACTGCTCCCAGCCTTTCGCTGTGTTGTGTCAGAACTACCTCAGCTGAGACAAAGTCCTTTACCAAAAGCAATATTCAGAAGAGCAACCTGCTTCTAATCCCTTTCAAGTACTAATGAACGCAAATTTGATGCAACAGAATGAACTCTAGCACTCCTTTGCCCATCACCCTGTGTTTCTGTCAGCTTTTCTGCCCATGAGCATGCTAAGAAATGGAAAGGATTAAACAGATCTGCGGTTTGGCAAAGCACAATGAAATTCTGAACTCTGTGAGGGTGCTGGGGCACTGAAGGAGGAAAAGGGAACAGGACACCTATGTGAGTGGGAATTCTGACAAGTAGGATAAACTTTAAACCATCTCTTTGGACAAGATCTCAGTTCATGGGTACAGCATTGTTAACTACCCAAGAAAGTAGCAATAAAGAGCTTAGACAAAAGCTTATTTTCAAAGACCACACCTATAAAAGCAAATTTTTCTTGGCCTAGCCTAAACTAGGAATCCAAAGCAAACAAGATAGGCCAGAAAACCCCACAAAGAATTCAGCCTAGTTACAGAAGGTGTCAACTAGGAGTTGATTTGAGATTCTGGGAGTAAAAGTGCCAGTGTAACCGGTCTTCCCAGGAAAGAGCCAGACAGAGTTACACCAACATAGCGCAAGCACTATGACCACAGTAGGAAAACAGAAAACTTTTCCATCCAGTACAGGCCTAAGACAGTCTGCAGTGCTGCTACCTTCTACTTTTCCAAGAAGTTAAAAGACAAGGTTTTCTTCTGGCTTCAAGTTTTTCTTTTTCCCACGAGATGGCAGCCGAGGAACACTGCGGAAAGGTTACATCCACCTCAACAATACATAAATACAAGATTGCGCTGGGGACCACCTTTCTCATAAAGTACTTTCTGGTGTTAAATTGCTCAAAACAGAGAGTACACATAGAACTTAAAGATGCAGAAGACTGAGAATGAATATTTTAAACGAAAATGAGGCGTAGTATCAGTTAGCAGTGTATCTTCCCTACAGAGCTGATGTGCAATATTCACAATCCCCAAGCTTTTCAGCTAGAAAACCAAGACCTGTTAGGGTCAGGCAGGGCATTTGTGTAAGAATCCAGACTCCCCAGTCCCTTGTAAACAGAGAAGGCTTGATTTGCTCACATCACAAAGACCTTTTGACCTCCTAACACAGCAGATTACTGCCTTCAGTCAAAAATCGCTGTCTCTTATCATGCAGGGGTGTTAGGGAATGGAGATGTTTCACAGATGGTTTATGTGCTGGTGATCCAATCTGCTACAGTCAGTAGCTTGTGACAACTAGAATGTTAAGCACCCCTTTTTTGTTTGAAGGCTGGTTTTGCTCACCTTCATAATATATATACAAAAAACCACACTTCTCCCAGTGAACTTTCACTCCAGGATACAGATCCCCTAGATAAAATCTAGTTCATAGCTTATCAACTGACTTGACCAAAATCACATAGCTTTCTGATGGCATTTGAGCCCTGAACTGCAGGCATCCTGCTGCACCACTACCGCACTCCCTGCAGTTCATCTCAGTCCTGCTCAGCAGCCTGGGCTACCCAGCGCTGGAATCCAGTCCTGCAGCAACGCAGCAGCTCAGCACTAGTTAACTAGAAGGACTTGATTCCAGCCACCCCCCTTCACCAACATTACCTGAATAACCTGGGAGGCAATGACAAAGGAAGCCATTAACAAGGTCCACACAGAGCCCTCCATTCTGACACGGCCTGGACTCGCACTCATCAATGTTAGTAAAGCAGGTCTCCCCTTTAAAGTGAAAACACAAATAGGCATCTTCAGTACACACATGCATCAGTGAAGGAAAGAATCTGAATGACACCCGCATTCATAATTTTTTGCGCTTCTTTTCTGTCATCTAAAAACACAAAAGAATTTCTTGAACTATAGCATGTCTCTGCAGACACTCTGGCAAGTAAATACTATCACCAAAACAATTTGTGAAAATGAAGTATTGAAAGGGCAAATGACTTTCCAGTGTCTTCAAAGGGAGCAGTAACAGGATCAGAACTTCTGAACCATTCCCATCTATGCAATAGTGGACCAAACTCTCATTTTTCTCTCAAAAAAGAATAAAGTAATATTGTTTAGTCCCTCCTAACAGGGAATTTCCCCAGCTGCTAAATCCAGCATTCTATACATATTCATAAACCAGGGAAAATGTGGTATTTCAGTTGAACATCCACAGAGCTTCTAGCTCCAAAAGTAAGATATCATGAACCCCCTCTTCTGCTACCCAGTCTGATTATACAGTTGCTGTCATGAGAGTCATCTCATCAAGGAAACACCTAGAATAGTTAGCTAGGACTGCAGGGAATTAGTTTCCTCTGATGAGGAGTTTCACAGATATCCTGTAGGGATGAATTCTGCCATGTGCATGAGACTGACAAAGAGAAGCCACCTTGGCAGCTGCATAGCCAGAGGGCATTCATCAAAGCACTTGGAAAGTGCATCGGCTGTTGCCTCAGCCTTCAGACAGGCTTGCTGGACAGAGGATGACATTCAGACAGCTGTCTGCAGCATATTCATACGGTATGCGAACCAAAGCACGTTCCTGATGCATCAGGCTGCTGCCCCCCTCTGAAGCATCAGTCGTTAAGTGATTTTTGCTGCACAGATAACATTGCTCCATTCCTATCTACTCAAACCATACGGTATCTGTCAGGTGCAGACAGGATGGACATTTACTGCACAGCTCACCTGTAAAGCCTGGCTGGCACCAACAGAGGAAACCAGCTGCTTGGCTATAGCTGAAATTACTGGGGAAGTCAGGTCGTGTTCCATAATAGGCTCGGTTGGATCGCTCAAAGCACAGACCTCCGTTGTGACAGGGATCTGTCGCACACTCATCCACATCCTCTTCACAGTGCTGCCCTGTGTAACCTGCCAGCAAACATCAGTGTCAACAGCACGCACAACTTCACTGGAACTAGTCTCCCAAATATTGTGGCTACCTTGAAGGTGAGAATAAGACCCAGAAGACACTGCAGCTCGCCTTGCAGGGAGTCCCAGGGCCCTCCACTTTCTCCACTATGTCAAATGCAGGAGCCAAAAAATCAATTTGCAGAAAAGCACTAGCTCATACTAGAAAAACACATGATGGAATGAGGCAGGAAAAAAGAAAGAAAATTTTATGGTTGAGAATCAAGGTGCATTTACTAGCAATGAGGTCAATTGGATTTTGGGATGGCCAGTAAAGGGCAGCGGCGGTAGCCTCACTGTTTCAGACAATGAAAAAAATCACACTGGACCATGCAGTATGATCATTAGTTCTTTACTTCTTCAACATGGCAGTTTAGCATTTGCTCTCCATTGCAGTGTGCCTGCATGCCAGCATAGCAAAATAGATTTCTAACCTACCTGGCCAGCAGGCACAGCTGTAGTTTTTGATTCCCTCCACGCACGTGGCACTGTTCAGACAGGGTTCAGAGGCACACTCCAGGATATCCAACTCGCAGTGGTCCCCCTCGAAGCCTGTGTCACTGCAGTCACAACGGTAGCTGTGGGGCAGCAAAACAAAGGAATGCATAAGCTCTTAATTTGACTGCAAAATCCAGCATGAGGAAAGAGCAAATGGAGCTAAGGTGTCAGTCCTCATACCCGCTTGTGGGGCAGAGGAAAAAGACAGTTCCTCTGCGCAAACAGGCCACACTAATGACAGAGCAGACAACCCTCAGCAGCCTCTGAGTTCACACCTTACCTGTGAAAAGGTAAATTCAGACACACGGATACATTCTCAGCACTTGCCTTTGCTGTTCATGCTCTGCAAGCCACTCTCCTTTGTATCTGACATGTCAGCTGGAAGCAATAGCAGGAATCTTTTCCTACCTTCCTTTAAGCATCCTAGGAGTTCTGCTGTTGGGACGGGCCTTTTCGCTTATTGCAATAAATCACTCCGAGTTACGGCCACAGGGACCACTGGGATGTACAAAACACTAAATCCAATTCCCCCGACAGATTTCGACTCCAATGTTGACAGGTTACACTAAGTAGACCCTTAGATCAACCCTGGTCTCTAACTGCCCAAACACCAGTGATTTCTCACCTGTTAATGAGGTCGTGACATGTCCCATCGTGCTGGCATGGCTGGCTCACACATTCATTGATGTCCACCTCACACTGGATTCCCTGGTAACCTGGTGCACAGGTGCAGGTGTAGAACCCAACATGATCATTGCACGAGGCCCCATTCTGGCAAGGGTCTGAATGACATTCATCTATTTCAGCTTCACAGTTTGTACCTTTGTTACAAAACAGAGAAATATCTGTGTTACAAATCCAGCAAAGTGTATCTGTGCTGCCTGGACTTCTGAGCTGGAATCACAAAAGCCATGTCATCAACCCAAACTGGCTAGCACAGTGATCTGTTCTTATTTTGCCATAAGAATATTCAGACCTCATGAACAGCGTGGGATTTTTACGAATTAAGGACCTCTAATTTTTATTTGCAAACAAAATTATTTTGTATAGACTTTTGGATTTTAGTCTTGCATCAAAATTAAAAATAGTTTCCAGTATTTGTGAAGCTTTAGTCTCTTTCATTCAGGTTTGCTGAAGTAGCCAATCAGTCAGCTCTTCACAACTTACATCCATTTTCTGAGTAAGCCATAAAATCTTCACCTTACATACAGTTCTTAAAAATCTAATGAATGACAGCTGTTTTGGTTTGGGATCCTTTGAGGGCAGGGAGGACAGGGATGGGAAGAGAAGAATCACACTGCTAGGCAGTGTTATTTAAACTTTTATGTACAATATAGCTCTTACAGTTTTAGTTAGACATGGTACTCTTCACTTGTGTTGCGTTGCTATTAATCAGATCCAGTGTTCTACATCAGAGGCAGTTGCATTTTGGGTATGTGAAAAGTGATCTCTACCTGCTTCTTCAAAACACTGTTCCATTTGTTTAAACAATATTTGTAACTTGCTTTGAGATACCTAGGAAAAAAGCATTACAGCAGTGCAAAACGCTAATTACAGTGATACTAGACATTAGTAAGTAATTTTATTATGAAATGCTATTAAAAATTAGGCATTAGCTCCAATACTACTAGCCAAGACTAACAGCAAGTCACACATTTTTGGTCCAAAGTCCCAACTTTCCCTGACAACATAAGACCTCCTACACGACTTGTATGCAACTATCTTACCACACTGCATTCCACCTCTGACTTGTCCATGGCCTGGCATCACCTCCAAACCTTAGTCATTACAGTGGCACCTGCCAATCCTCCTAATCTTCTCTTCTTGGCAAAGGCTCACCACATAGTGGACATGGCCATCCTAATCCTGACGGAATGTGGGCCCCCTAATCTGCTGGTTCAAACCCTTCAATACCCACACAAAACTTCCTTCACCCAAATTTCAGCTGCAAGCACCAGGAAACAACCTGGCCTTACTAGCCAATGGTGCTAGAACCTCTGGATGAAGAACCAGATCATAAGGCAAAGCCTCGTATTTGACATCAGAATAACCTGGAGCACAACAAGCTCCTCCAGCTGCCTGGTCATTTTATCACTTCCTTGGCAGATCCCACCATCCTGAATTGAGGATTCAGCATAAAGATAAAAAAGAAACTGATTTGCAAAGACAAAATTACGTTTGATACTCAAAATCAGCACCAATCTTAAGGCCTACACAGAAATTCTGCTATTTTTCTCCTTCATCTCTGTTCATTTTTATCAGAGAGTGAGTCAGCATCAGAGACTGCATTCCTGATGTTGTAACTTCTCCTCATTCCATTGGTAATCAGCAGCATTCCTTCACAGCAACCTAACTCCTTAAACACTTCAGTCTGTGACAACGAGGAAGGCTGAGAAAGTTCATGTGCTAGGTGGTACCAGGCGGACGTGGGCGCAGCACAACTGCATTCCACTCCGATAAGCAGGGCTGGAGAAAGAAGAACCCCCTACTGCCTCCCTCACAGATAACTCACAGGTGTAGATTACTGTCTGAGTCACCATTAGCACAGATGCACAAAAAAAGAGATATTTGTGTCACATGCCAAAAAACATTCACTGGGCATGAAAAAATTGGAAAAGAAATCTCCAACTAAAAGCTGCTTTATTCCCAAAAGACTGCTTCCCTCAGAGAAATCCTGCAAGACAGGACAAAGAACTACAGGTCAGATAGGCAGAGATAAGTTATACTTGGAAATGCTAAGTACGCATTTCCTGATAATAAATCTCTTTTCTTGTGTATCTCCCTAAATTTCATACTAAGAGCTAATAACAACTCCTTGATATCTAGTACTCCAAGTCTCAGACAGTCCCCCCGCTTTCACTGTTAGATCCATGTCTCTCAATATCCCAACTATCCATGAAAATCAAAGCCTCAACTATTGCCCAGAAGCCGCAACAAGCCCTACACCATTATTCACACACAGTACCAAACACTCCAGAAATAAGAGTTGTGCAACAGAGATAGTCTCATAGCTGTAAAACAACCGCTTCTCAGGACAGCTTCTAACACTACAAGACACGTCAACGGCAGGCAAGTTGTGGAACTACACAAACAGCGAGATGTAACCCAACCGCCCGGCTAGAACATGAGCATGAAAGGTACCTGTGTAGCCGGGGACGCACTCGCACACATAGCGATCCATCTCATTCAGGCAGGTGCCATTGTTTCTACAGGGCCGGGACGCACACTCGTTGATGTCTATTTCACAGTTGTATCCTTGGAACCCAGGCACACAGAAACAGCTATACTCATTCTCCCTGTCTCGGCAGATGGCTCCGTTCTGGCAGGGCTCAGAGGCGCACTCATCAATGTTGTCTCTGCAGTTGGCTCCGGTGAAGCCAGGCTGGCAGATGCAGGTATAGTCCCCAGGACCCTCGACACATGTCCCGTTATTTAGGCAGGGGTGGCTAGAGCACACAGAGCTTTCTGTCTGGCAGCCTTCTCCATTCAGTCCTGTTTGGCATTTACAGGTGTATCCGTTTACGCTATCTACACATTCAAAGCGAGGATCTTTACAAGGGTTGCTCTCACACTCATCAATATTAACGCTACAATCAATACCTGTGAGGCCAGGCATACAGACGCATTCGTATTCCAGGAGTCCTGGAGTCCTGTTGCAAATCCGATCGGCAGGACACTCATGTTTAACGCATGCGTCATAGAGGAGTTCACAGTTTATGCCCATGTAGGCTACAGGCTCCACGGGGCAGATGCACCGGTAACCCCCTTCCAAATCCTGACAGCTCCCACCATTTTCACACGGGGATGAGGAACAGCTGCTATCCTTTTCAGAGTATGAAGTTCCTGTTGAGAAAAGATCCTTTTTGTTAGTCAGCATTCATAGCCCGACAGAAGAAAGTTCTTCTGCCAATCCACAGACATCGCGGAGACTGCCCACCTAAATTTCACACTGCAAGGCGCTGTTCTAGCCATTAGCTGAAAAGGATACTGGAGAATCAAACATTTACTGTAAAGACAACACAACATGCCTTCATATGACGGCAATCAGGAATTTCTTGCTAAGTTGGGTGACTAGATGCCTGTTTTTCAGGAGGCACTCGCAAACCATTTCACTTGTGCTTATTCATCCCCGAGCCACTTTGACAGCAGTGAAACATATCACCTTAAACCCACTCACAAGATAAAATTTGTGTAAAATTCAATGACTGCTTTCACTGGTAGGGCACAAGACTTGTGCTTTGAATCCACAGAGGCAGACAGTATGCGCTAAGATACTGGCTGCAGCTCTTCGTGTCCCAGCTGCTCCTTCTGGGGATAAAATTTTTCCTCCACTAATCCACTGTGATCTGAAGATGCTGCCATAAACAGTCCAACCCAAACTGGCACATTTCACAGAGTCTCTGATTACATGAACCAGCTCACAGTTTGGTAACTCGTTAGACACATATATTTACACAGCAGGAAATTTTTAGGTATTATGAGAACAGCAAAGAAGAGCAGAGACTGATGAGATTCACTGTACCAATGGCATTTTACATCCAAACTCTTAGTATCTGCAGAGCCAAAATATCAGTCTAATATCCAGGTACCAGGAACTAATGTTGAGACCACTTTCCTCTAAATCTGGGATCATTTGGAGCTGATCAATTATTCACATTCAGCCACAAGGCCTTGCTGTCCCAAAACTGGCAGCGTTTAAAATGTTCTTGCCCAACTGAGCAATTCCACCATCCAGAAACGTGATGGGACATACCCATGGGACTGCAAATTTAATTCATATAAATGAGATTATACAGGATACATGATGTAAAAACCAGAAAGGTATTCAATTTAGATATTTGTCAATGAGCAGAACCTAAGAATAGGAGGAATCCTCATTTCTTTTCCAAAGGAAATTTCAAAATCATTTTGTTAAACAACCTGGTCAAAGGACAGAAGAGCCCAAGGGACAGGAGACAGTTGCCTTGATATTAGAATTAGGATATAAGCCCTAGACTCAGTGACACAATTATACACTTTCCAAAGGAAAAAAAAAAACACAACACAAAATAGTACAAAGGGACAAAGGCAATGCAAACAGGGAACTTCTCCATTAACAAAGGCAGCAGTCATTAGCCCCTCTGCCACTGTGGCTTTCTGATACCAGAGTTTTTTGTTCTGCTCCATTCCAGGATACCTAGGAGAGAAGCTGTGGGGTACAGATACTCCAGACTGATTCCTGCGTGTTATGAAACATCCAAACCTGGAAGTAACTCTGCAAACAACTATACAGCAGATGTTTTGAAATTGTCCATGAAAAATGGCCACAAAGCAGAGGTAAATCTCATGAAATAGCAAATGGTATCTGAGAAATAGCTACTGCTTCTGGTGAGACAATCCTGACAGTGCCCAGCATCGGAAGTCAAGCAATCAGTAGCATTTAACCTTGGGTTTAGATGCCATTGTGTAAGCAGCTCTTTGCCCTTTTTGCTGCCTTCGATCTGTAACCGTGGGCCAGCCAGTGACAGAAATCAGTCTCTGGGAAACTCTACAAAACCCCAGGTGGAGGGCGGGCAGTTACTCTGACACTACCCACAGCTCACCACTCTTGGCCCTCACTGCATTACCACTAGTTGAGAAATGTTGTGTTAACGTGCCCTGCTCCATGCTAAGGATTTGCCAGGATCACACACCCCAGCGTCACTTCTCAGCTGACCTTACACATTCTCTCGTTCATGCCATCATTATCCCAGTCCATTTTTGGTCATGTTTGCCTTGCACTGGTGCACCTTCTACACACCCAGCAGTTAGTCTGTGTCAGTGGTTTTCTATCAACTCACTGCCCCATCAGCTCCTCAGTCTCTTTGTACCTGAAGGGGGAGGCATCCGACTTCAGGGCCTGAAAGGGATTTATAGGAAACTTCGTTTTACAAAAGCCTGCCCCTGCCCTGACCTCCCCCAGCTTCCTCCCACCAAAAGACTGGAGTGTTTCTCAGTCTTCTTTCAAGAAGCAGGGTTGATGGGGTAGGGAGGGTGCTCGGGGATTTAGACAGTCCTTTCTCTCCCCAGCATCATCTCTATGGCGCACCCCTCCCTTCCTCTCTCATGTGATGCTGGGGAGAGTTGCTGAGCTTTGCACTGTCCAGCAATCTCATTATTCTGCCATCAACCCTTTTATTCTCAGATTCCCAGTCAGGCAGAAAACAAGGATGACGGAATCTGCCTGGAATCTCTGTAGCAATTAGAGTGGGAACCCAGAAAACTATTCGCAAAAGAGCTTTACTAGGCAGGAGATACGAGCCTTCGGATGCTTAACGAGTAACCAGCCCCAGCCCGCACTTTTCACAGGCCAGGAGCAGGGACTGTGATGAAAGAGACCCATGTCCACCGCGTGTTCAGAACAACTTCTCCCATTTGCAGCAGACTCCCATCTGCAAAGAAATTCACGTTTCAACAGACTCACCAAGCACTGTTAGTGTCGTCAGGCTGAACTCATTTCAAAGGCTACATGCATAGTTTTCTGCTTCCTTTGCAAGCAGACAGCCCAAATGCTTCATGCAAATGAAGACAAACATGAAATGCCTTTGCTATTTCCTGTCTTTTCTCAAGTTCTTTCACAGCAGACATACCTTTTCGTACCTTCTCAATTTTGGTTCATCATATGTCTGCAATGCTCAATATTCTGTATTAGTCTTTAATACCTGCCCATTGTTTTGGGACAAACATCTGGCCCCATAGTCACACACAAACTTGCAGACAAAACAGGGCTGAACTGCAGACAGGTACCAAGTGAAGCAAACACAACGCTTCACTAAAAAGTCAAAAGGCCTCTTGGCTTACCAAAGAACAGCGGTACAGTAACAGGGAGACTCCAACCTCCCCTAAACTCACTATGATCATGAACAACAGCAGCGGTTAACTAGTTGCGTGTACTCATAACCGGTGGTGAATAACTAGTTACGTAAAGGACTGCATAGAGAAAAGCTGAATTCCCGCAGTGTTACTGTATCAGTTTTAGCTACTTTCTACTACCATTACCTTAGTTATGTCTAAAAATGATGACTTCAGCAGGACCTCGTTTTGGAGGAAAATGTTCCTTTTTTGGAACAAACATCCTGAAGTAACACAGCACTGCTCACAGGGCATGCACGGAGCAGGGGTCAATCACAAGAAATGAAACAATATCTAAATAACTTCAAATTATTCTGTGAACTGCAGCTTGCAGAAAATTACCCACGTGTTTTCCCTACTCAGTAGAGGTTACAGGCGTATTAACAACACTAACTCCAAGATTATACCATATACGTCCCTGTATACAGCATGCCTATACTAATACTGAAATACTTCCCAAGGACAAAACGTGCCCCTGTGTAAATATAGTATAACCCAAATATTTCTTCAGTGGCAGTATCAGACTTCTGGCTAAATAATTCCACAGATGAGACACTACTTCAAAACAGAATTTGTTACAGTGATGTCAGAAAGGGGGATTTCAGCAGTGAGAAGCGAGGACAACACTTGTGACGTCGCCAGGAAGTTAAACACAGAGTCTGCAAGAATTCAGTGCACTAAATGGGTATCCAAGACTTCGACTACCACCTAGCTTGAGAAAGAACGTGTATGTCATTTTTAGCTTTGGTTTTGTTATTTTCATCCATCAGTCATAGGGCATACAATAATTACTCTCAATTTTGGAATAGATTATTATATGAATGTGAATAGCATATAACTATGCACCAAATGCTAATAAACATAATTAATAAATTAGCTTTTCCTGCTGCACAATACACCAACCATGAAAACCTGTAATTCAGACCATGCTGTTTCATGAAAATAGTGAAAATAAAGTCGAAGTCATTAAATGACAAGAGTTTATAGTTTACCACTGAAGTAGTTGCTGCTGGATTAACAATGACATTCAGGATTTATCCTTTACGTTTCACAAGGAAAATATGAATCAGTGATGTTTGTAAATGAAAAACAACCATTAAAACATCTCTTACAGTCATACCATCGTGCAACCCTACTCTGACATGAAACTGGAGAAGACTACAGTTTCTTTGAAGAATATGTTCCAGGCATTTAGGGGTGGATTAGGAGGAACTTCAAAGGCTAACAGAGTTGCATATAAAGCATTCATTGAGCTCTGTCAGGACAGGCCTGGTTTTACACTTTAAAGGTAGCTGACAAACATTTTCACCAAAAGATAAAGTTTGTGACCTTTTATATCACTTTAAGGCAAACAAGCTTCATTACCAGTCTTTGTTTTAATAATTGGCTTTAATAATTTTATACTTTGTACCTTTACTAAATGATCTTGTCAAAGGGCAATTGAAACAGTGGGTTTTCTAGCCATAAAACAAATCAGGAATTAACGAGACACAGGGCAATTCGAGATTCCCCTGGTAGGGGTTCACTGACTTTCTCCCAGTGAGGCCCAAGGAATCTCTTCAGTAAACCAGGACAAGACGCAGTTGCATTGCACTGGCAGAGAGCGCAGTGGGAACTGATAAAGACTGCGGGAGGAGGAGGTTCTCAAAGAGCTGTACCAAGGTTTCTGTCCTTTTCTTTAAAAAACAAACAAAACCCCTCAACTTTGTCTGTTCTCCATTATCTCACACGTTGTGAATTCTCAGTGGTAATTTCCCCCACAACGTGAGTTGCATTGAAGTAACTCCTTTCAGTCCCCATCCTCCATCCTGACATTAGGTTAGCACTGCTGGCAGAAGGTTTTATCAGAGACCAATTATGAGTTGTTAAGACAATACACAGGACAAGGAGCTTCAGTCATTTTATTACTTCACCACTTGTGAGATGCTGCTTTAGCATTACTCACTGCCTTCTATATTTTGGTTTTGCTTTTCACAAGTTTGCAATTTCAAAGTCTTGGGAAACTGATAAAGGATGGATGCCCTCAAGCTGGGGACACATCTGACCCCATGGAAGATGCTCAGTGCTTCACTGATAACTACCTTAAAGGCGCTCTTAATGGTCACTTGAAATTCCAACAGGGAAGCGGCAGCATTGGGTTATCAGCCCAGAGATTACCGTGTTTCCTCCATACTGAAGGACAGTTTTGACAATTGATTAATGTGGGATTTTAACGTTATATTTAATGTGTTGTTCCATTTGAACAGTATAATACCCACAAACACAAAAAAATTCAAAGCAGAGTCAGCGGTACTTACTGAAAATACCCATCTCTGAATCCTGTTCACACATGCGCACTGCACTCAGAGTACATTTTCATCTTTTCACTGTCTCCTGTGTACAATCTCTCAGCACAATGCTCATCATCACAGGCACAACGGCCATAAGAGCCATGATGCTGTAATATGATTTCTTGGCCTAGCAAAAATTTAATGTGAGCTTGGGCAAGCCAGTTTCACTTTGCGTTTCAGTTTGCCCAACTTAAAAAATAGTTACAGGTAATTCACAAGTGTCCTGTAACAGAAAATTATTCAAAGCCTTTAATACTTTACATTAGAGGTATGACAGAATAAGAAAGTTAGATTTTTCCAGTCTCTATAACATGGAGGTGCTTTATTTCAGCACTTAATATAAATACTCCAACTGTCTAGCAAAAGGAAAGACAATCAAAGAAAAAGGTATATTTTAGTTCTGGATTTCTACCGACACTATGAAATATATTTCCCTAAGTTCTACGATCTGAAAACTCACCCAATTTTACACATTCCAGCTGTGGCTTTCATCATTCCTAGATGCCTGAATCACCCTAGGAAGCAGAGAATACCTAGCAGAAGACGGTGGGCTCTAAAGTGGTATTGGATGTCAGATTGGGCACATTATCCAGACTAATTATGGGAACATTAATGATAAAAGGAATTGTGTCTTTCCTGTCTTTGGGTCAATCAGAATTGGGACTTTCTGAGACAACAGATGACAAAAGGATGAGAATCGAGTCTGCATACATCCATCTTTTCTCCTCCCTTCAGCTTCTCTGTCCCAGAAAATCAGCACAATTCAGATTACCCACAGTCCAGCTCAAAAAAAAAGGCAGAAAAACAGAGGATGTAAAATACCAGACTGAAGCTGCAATGCTTTTAAGGGGTAAACAGCCTACAGGTACGTCCAGCAGTGTTTCCCCATGACATGAACTGAGCGGAGTAGAGGGATGTGCACTCTTCTTCACAAGAACCTATTACTGTGAAGGATTCCCAAACAGAGGAGCAAAGAGTTCAGATACTGCATCTCCTAGCGTAGCACTCTTGTTTTTTGTTAAACAAGTTGCAACAGACAGGACTCTGGGATATTCTTCTCTTGTTTTAGTGACATACTTTGCGAAAAGACTGCTTCATGCTTACGAGTATTTATTTATGCTTCCAAAATTATGACCCCGTCATGATGTATTAAGTACCTTTTGCACATGGATATGTTACTGAGTTCCTTGACTTCTGTGCTATTTTAAATCTTGCTCCCTATGACTATCACCTTTTACAAAAGGCAACTGCAGACTTGTGGAGAAAGAGGCTTCCTTCAGGTGTATTTCACCTGTCCTACTCACTACAACAACTGGAAAAAAGACAATTTACAGCTAAAACGTGAGAACAGCAGGCTTCCCAGCAGCAGCCTCCAACTGCACCGCAGTAATAAGTGAGCTAAAGGAACCTTCAAGTGCCTAAACCATGAAAGCTCAAAACCCCAGCCTGATGCAATTCTTACCAGTCAGGCTGTGCTCCTGCTGATCACCCCAGCACATTTCCTGCTACAGAAAGATACTGAGGCCAAGGGTAGAAAGGGAACCCCTCCACCTCAAGTATCAGACTAACACAACTACTAAATAAACTCTGAATAAAGGAATGGAAAGAGTTATGTCTCCATGACAACAGGCAGGCATGTGCTTATATTAGTAAATCCCTGCTGACCTCTGCTGATCTTTCCCTATCCTGGTCAGTGTAAAGGATTAGTGGGAGGGTACACACTATAGCCTGTTCCCAGGACCCACACACCAAAGACTGGGCAGGCCTGAAAAGGGGCTCTCATGCTGTTCACCCTCTCTCTTCCCCACCCTTGCTAACTTTGGAAGGATAGCACATCTGCTATGGAAGGTAACGGCAGAATAAAACCAAATCCTTCTTTAGGAAGTGCCTTCAGTGTACTTGTCCAGGGAATGCACAAGGCCTTTTTAGGCGGCTTTATGCATTCTAGGGCTTTACAAGCCCCATTTCCTTCCTGACACAGAGGGATTAAACCCCGTTTTTCCCAGACCTGAGCAAAGCACCTGCTCCCAGTAATACTAACATCAGAAAACAAGAACCTGAAATTCTCTGAGACTACTGACAAGCTCATGAAATGCTAATAAGCGGCACTGATTTTTCACCTAGCCTAAAATATTCCATAACCTGTATTCCTTATCCTGTTTAACATGGTATTCCTTATCTTGTTTAACATGGTAATGGGCATATTTTGACAGCTGCTTTAACAGTGGGCTTTTCTACATCAGAAAATCAGATGTGGGCATGGGAAACTTTCCAAAATAGCAATGTTTGATCGCAACTTCTAAGCCCTTGAGCTGCAGCAGCTCACCACCTCAGCCAGTCAGCAGGAGAAGCTCTGCTGAAGTACCTTGCTAGCACCTACCAGCTCCTCCCTGTCCCCCCATCCACTTCCCATCAGCTCTTGTTTTAATTTCCTAGTCTCATGCTCAGGACATGTCACCATTAGGATGAGACACATTCAATTCCTCTCAAGATCCTGGTGCCCAGAGCCAAGTTCTTCCTCCCCATTTTTCCACAGCAACTGTTTAATTTTTTTTATTCTTGTGCAAATAGTATAAAAAGGTGAGATTATTCTTCAGTGAAAACACAGGGTGAGATACTATCTGCTGGCTGAATCTAAACACCACCACTATCATCGCAGGTTAACAGCTTATCAGATCCAATAATCTCTGTGAAGCAAAATATGACACTGTGACAAAAAAAAAACCCCTCAAGACAAATATTAGATAATGAAAGAGCAATGCTGGCAATCAGCAGGTAGCGCCTCTAAGACAATACTGAATAAATGGCCCAGCAAGGTGCTAGGGATCCCAGCAACGCCTATAGCGTCTTCTAGAAGAGTCATATAAAAAGAGTCCTACTATTCATGGCTTTGATACATCTTGTAGAGTTTTGGTAGATTACGCACACAAGCCCAGTATTTTAGCCAGCTACCAGTTTGGATACTAATTTAAAAACCTCTAGTGAAGTCTCTCCACGCAGTTCAGCTTGCAGTTTTTCCTATCCAAAGTTTCAGTTGGATATTGTGCGTTGATCACTTCCCAGCCTACTTCTTACGTTTTCTTTGTTACTGGAGACCAACAAGTTCCAGACCACAACATTTCCACACTAGGTTTTTGACACAACAGAGCTTTACCATGCCCAAGATATGCACACAGTCTACTACTGTAAAATATTTATAAAGAATTTATAAAGGCCTAGAGCACCAGACTTTCATTAAGACAGGCATAAGATGATGTGGCTCAGTTTCCCCTTGTGAAATATGTAGAATATTTACCCCCTTAAAGAAGCAGAATGCCGATTTCCAAGCACTCTCCCACTCAGCTTGCCCAATGAATTGCTGAATAGTGCCAAATGGTGGGCAGCAATCCACAGGGCTGAGCAGTGCCAATATTACGGTCAGAGGCATTAACAGCATTAATCAGAAGTATCACTTCAGGGAATTAAACTTACTCTTAACACAGAACAAGCAGCCAGCTAGCTTGTTTTCATTATCTGTTCACTGTTTGAATGCAGATTTGAATATGTGACTCCTACTATCATGCTCCTAGAACTTGGAGAAAGACAGGAGCTGTAAATCCTTGTTTTATGATAGATTGCATATATTGCTACACTAACTCTTTGATCTTCTGTGCTTATGACACCCCAGTATTTTCCCTTAATAAACACTCCTCCAAGCTGACCTTCATGGTTTACGCATTCTCTGATCTCTCAGCCATTTCCACAGATCAAACACGGAGACAGGGGGTTTCCTGTGTATTCAGTTAACCAGGTTGAGTCACAAGCTTTAATTTCCAATTCTTATTTAAATACACTGACAATCAGTAAAACAGCTGAAAAGATTGTATTTCTTTGTTTCCGTGTTTTGAAGTGAGTAAGATTTGAACTGTCCGTATGTCTGAGCTAATCTCGAGAGCCTGCATTAGAGCAGATAGCAAACTGCCAGAAAAAAGGTTTGCCTGCACACGTTCTCTCTCAATAGGTGTCCAAAGCATTTTCCAGGCCAAAGGTCTGTGAATGACTGTTCTCATTGCTGGCTAGAATTGAGGGAACAAAAATGAGTAGACACTCAGTTCTGCCCGCCAGAATCTCCTTTAGAACACAACAAGCCAAAGTGAGAGCTATTCTGCCCATTACACAGACGGCAGCAGTAAAACTGGAGTCACATGCAGAGTCTGTACCACTGTCCCTCTGGAGTTTATTTTAAACAACTGGAGATAGTGTGGATCTGGCTGCAGGATGGCCTTACGGTTACAGCTTGCAACAGGCCATCTGGACAATCAGAATTTTCTCAAAAATTTTGAACAACTAACTTAGCCACTCTGTGCTTGACATTTAGACTCAGCCAATTAGAATTAAAAGTAGTCATTCAAAGGCACTTCCCTATGGCCTTAAAACTCTACAAATGCTACATAAACACCACCTTTCACTACAGTTAAAATCTGGCAGAATTCCCCTTGCCAAATAGGAGCAGGTGGAAAGACTATGGAAATTACTGCTTCCCTTGAGCTTTGCTGGCTATATCAAGATGTGGCATCCACCTGCACTCCAAAAGAAAACAATGGTCTCAGTAAATCACTGTTCCAGAAAAGAGTTTTGCCCAAGAGTGAAAAGCTATCAGTGCAATGGTCAAACAGCACAAATCCCCAGAAACACGCCAGCTCTCTGGCAGCCCCACACTGAGCAATACCGTACATGCAATGGGCCTTCCTTTTGCACAATACAAAGCCACCATAATTGCTTCACACTCCAAACCAGTAGCTATGGTTACTAGATACAAAAGACAGTCCTGCTGCTTCCCTGTGGCCAGAGGAATTCCAGGCACTTGGAGTGAATGCACCAGACAAAGAAGCTGGTACAAGGAACAGAAAAAAAACCCAACAGACAAAAACCAGAACATATTTTGACTTTCATATTCATAGTCTGAGGTGACCACAGCAAAGGAAATTCAGGGACACTTCAGAGGGGGGAAAAAAAACCCCAAAACTGTTGGGGAATCAAAGAAAAGCTGAAAACTTTCTCCAACTCTCAAAAAGTACATAAACATCACTCACTAATGTGAGAAAATGCCAAATGCAGAGTTCAGCAGATATTAGCAGAGAAAAGGCATTTTGACTGTATTTTCTGCATGTTCTCCATATTTTACCTCCACATCTTCATGTCATTGATTATTCCTGTCCTAGCTCATTGGAAAACAAACAGGACTTTTATATACAGATACTGGCCTGGCAGTGCCGAGGAGAGGACAAGGAAGCCGGTTCAGTCCCAATCATAATTTCCAGTAAAAGGTTGGACATGTTCCTGACATGACCTTATAATCCCTAGACGACTAAAACAGATGTCTAGGCCCAGCAGATCTCCACGCACCCATTCCAGAAGGAACAGAGAAATCTGTTTTTCAGGGAGCATAAGAAATTGTACACAAGGGTGACTTTGGGGGCCCAAAGACATGTTCATGTGAACTTAAAGAATCCCAGCACACTCAAGTATATTCTTTGACTATAAAGTATATTTTCAGTGTGAAAAAACTAAACCAAAACAAAAATCCCCATCAGTGTGACAGACTCCTTTGTTACCTCAACACTTTGCGCACCTTCAGGATGGATCTGCTTTCTTCCAAATTTCTAAGTGAGAATACTCATATACTGTCTTCTTCCTTCACATTTTGTACCAGATTTGACTGGCACTTCAATGTTTTAGTATACTCCCCTAAGTACTCTCCTCTTTTGCCTGGATGTATTTCTAAAGCATACAGAATGGAAATAAAGCTCTGTGTGTCTTCTGTGTGGGCACAACTGTAAAATTCAGAACTTTTCAATGGAGAAAATGGTTACCGTAATAGCTGAATACTTCATTACATGCAGGTGCACACACTTCTAGCTCTTGTGCATAAATGCATACATACATGTGCACAAGGAGAAAGACAACAGGAGACAAAAAATAAATATGAGGGAAAAAATATATCTACAATGAAATGCTGGTTTATCTTCCAAACAAGAAGTTTTCAGGCTTCGGATCTAATTGCGACAGTGACATTTTGTTCAGTTACCTCTGCAATACAAGGGCAGGTCACAGATCTGATCCAAAGTTACTGCATAGTAGCTGGGTAAGAATCAGGCACAGAAGACAAAAACTTACCCCAAAATAAGAGGAAAAGTGGCAGCAGGAGAGCAGCACTGTACGCCCTGGAGGTAGTTTTCTTTAAGTCCATGACCAGTCTAAGAGTGGCTGTTCTAAAAACCTCTGGGGAGAAACAGCAGCTGGAAAGCAGCAGCCAGCAGCTCTCCCCACATCCCGGGCTCGGCGCGGTCTCTCGGCTCCAGGCAGGGGCCGGCGATGCCCGGGGCTGGGGACCAGCACTGGCCCGTGGACAGAGTCCCCGTCCACTCCCGACAGCTTCGTCCGTGTGCCCGGAGCGGAGGGAAAACGCTGCCTGGATCGCACGGACCGGAGTGCCCAGGGCAAAGCCAGGCAGCGGGAGGGCTCAGGGGCCCGCCTCTGCACGGAGCCTGGGCTGTCAAAGGGAGCCAGCAGCTGAGGAACTGGGGATTCACCGGGTAAGGCGGAAAGGAAAACGGGCCCCGTGTGGTTCTTTGCTTTCCGAACTCCTCCTGGATGACGAAGAAAACACAGCCAGTGTCTCCTCCATAGCTGCGACAGGAGCTCAGCACTGGCTTGGGGACCGAGGGGCCGGGGGTCATTTCTAGGATGCGGGCTTCTGTAGCAGCTCATATTTACAAACAAATTCCAGATGAGGATCAATCACAATTTTCTGACAGAGGCTGCTTTGTTCGAAGAGACAATAAGACAGAAGACAAAAGCACACTGTTCATCCCAAAGAACAGAGTTAGCCCACATGAGTCTCTGCTGCTGTCCCGCATACACCGGGAGATATGCGAACCCACAAGAGGTACAAACCCACAAAACCTTCGCCAACCTTCTTCCAGTTAAGGAGCAGTTATAGAGACCAACAGGAGACTATCTGCATAACACAAGCACCAAATCACCTCATCACATTTAGATGTATGTGTTTAGTTTTAGAAGTGGAAAACATTATCAGTGTCCATTGTTTCATGAGAGTAACTGGAAAAAGACAGCCCACACTCAGTTGTCACCTACTAAATACCTCTAAATCCACATCACAATTGGATTAAATTAACCGTAATGAGAATTACGTACATTGCCTCACCCTTCCACTGACACCTAAAAATAGAAGGCAGGTAAGATGCCATACATCCCTAGCTTAAACAAGAAATAAAGGAATTGGTGCAGAGAGACCCAGGCGGCAAGTGACGAAAACCACAGCAACCCTACAATGAGTAATTTATATTATCGCAGCATCCTTGCAGAGCAGACAGAGGCTGATGGCCCATGTGCAGGGAAATGGGATACTTACAGCATTGTTTTTACCTTCAGTGCAGAAAGTAGAACAGCCACAGCAAGAGCGTTTTTACCACAAAAACACCACAATTCAGGAACAAATGGTTCATCTCACTGTCCTGCCTTGGAATGCTCCAAAGATGATATATCATGTGTTATCAAGCTTATCTGGACCACCCTGCCCCCACTTTCATCTCTGGTGTCTTCAGTCTGTTTTCTCAAGATCAGTCTCAGTATTAGTTTCTTGCCAGTTACCACTACCATCTGGAACTCATTTCTCTCTCTTTACACTCTCATTTTGCTGTCAAGCGACTTAACCAAATGCTGACATGTGTAGAGTCTTTCTACTCAGAAATTTTTTGCCTTACCTGCATGAACTATCCTCCTAACAACTCACCTTTTCCAAATCAAAGCAAATGCATATGAATCCACTGCACAATTAACAAGAAACCACCATTCTTCCTCGACTGAATACAGCCACTTCTGTAAGTCGCCTAGTGCAATACTTGACAACACTTGGGAAATAAAACTATCCACAGTAATTCATGGCTCATATGTCTACCTGAAGGCCATGCTCAGCTTTCGTAAAACAGAATTAGTGTTACAAATCCCCACGCATAAGAAAGTGGAGGTCCTCCGACAGAGCCTTAGGTCTCCTGCAGGTCTGCTGCTACTGCTGTGCTGTGCAGCCTGTGGCACCTCAGCCATAAGCTAGGAAAGACTTGTCACACACCAGCTAGACTCAGGAAAGAGCAAAACAGTTTAGCAGCGGCTGAACAATTAAAAAGCTCCAGAGAGGACCACTCTTGGGGTCTCTCAGTACATTTGAGACAATGTCTCAATGAGTAGCTTCTTGTGCTAGTGACTGAGTTTTACTCCTGAGTCTTCATTTGGTCTTTCTGTCAAGTTGATGGGTTCAAACTGCACTGCTAACATGGCCTAAATGTCAGTAATACCACACGTGCAGGAATGCTGTGAATGGTCCCTTTCTGAAGGTACCATTTCATGCATTTGTCACAACAGGGTTTGGACTTGAGCAACCTGGGAAACGGCAGTAGTATATGGTTCTCAGCCAAAATCCTCCACAGACAGGTGAGACTCTCCTGCCTGTACTGCTTCCAGGATGCACATATCGTGAGTCCTGGGGTTGGAGCAGGTTACGAGGGATGATCCTCTCAAACAAAGTGTTCATTTGTTCTCTGTGACCACTGTTAACTGCTAGCATAACCAAGCGGTTTGCTGGGACTTAAGGCTCATTTAGTGTTGCTCAAAACTCAAACTAATGAAGCCCAATAGGTCAAGATATCTGACTTCCCTATAATAATCAAAATACCGTAATCCAGTGTCTACCTGTGAGGATTTGAGAATCTAATTTTTTCAGCCTTCATGGTTGCAAATTTTTGAGATTTTGTCAGCACAAATGGCAGATCATTTCTGTGCTGGACCCTTGGGCATACAAAAGCCAGTGTGAGCATTAACCAGCTTAGTCCAATTAAAGGATCCTAATGCAACTCTGTTAAGGCCCTGATTTGTTAGGCTTGACTACTTTGCCAAAGAAGGAGCACAATTGGGTGGATTTGTTTTCTAACGCATAAGCTCCAAGTCCTTAGTCATCCTTGCTAAAGCCTTCCCCAAACTGGCCATGGTTTGCACTACCTCCGCATCACTGCAGTCCAACGTCAGCATAATCTGCTCTTTAACACAGTATTAAAACTAGAGCCAAAGGACACAGCTGCTTTCGTCTGTGTAACGCTCATTACAAGAGACTTAAGGACAGCATAACAGCAAGGCTTCTATTCTCAGCCAGTGGGCAGGAAACGTTGCAAGCCGGAAATACATGCCATGAAAATGGGGCAGCAGTAGGCAAACTGGATTAAGAGAAAAGGGAGAGAGTAGGTCTGAGGCTCAGCAGAGCCCTTCTGTCTTCTTATTCTATACTTTTTTTGTACACTTTTCACGAAACAGTCCTACATATTTTTCTACAATCAGTTCAGAACGAACTCCACAGCAAAGTACCTAAGCAAAACAGCCTGCGCTTTCCATTCAGAGAATAATGTACGCTTGCATGAGTTTCAAAGGGCTTAAATTAATCCTAATACTACAGACTGGAAACTACCTTAGATGTGTGATACGACAGCCAGTATTGCAGAGAGAAGCTGGTAAGAACGAAGGCATCCCTATCTCCTGTCATATGCACATACTCTACCTGCCTCAGAGAAGAGAGCCTCCCCTTCCCTCCTTACAGTTCTGGAATCTCGCCACTGAATACAACTCTACTTTTCTGAACCGAACAATGCAAGCTAACAGCATCAAAATCTTCTGATTTTTTCCCCAGTTTCATCCTCTGAGGGTTATTAGGCACAATCATAAACAAAGGAGCCCATGCTAACAGCGGCTGCAGACTTAGAACTTGGGAGGTTGGGGTAATTAAGAAACAAGCTTCCAGTTCCACTCAAAAACAGTGCATGAAAATGACTGCTTCAGTACACTTTTCTGCTCTCAGTCACTGCTGAAAAGTGCCTGGTATATTTCTAAAGAGTTCAGGTTTGGGGATTTCAAGCCTACAGACTCACAGGCCAATTCCGTAAACTGAAAAGTTCAAACGTAGTGTGGTGATGTGATGCTTGAGGGTTCTCCGGGGTCCAACCGCTAATTCGAAACCTGCTCTTTTCAGTGATACCCAAAGCTACCGCCCGTACCAGGCATGGTCACCACTTCTCCACCTGGCCACCAGATGTCCCTTCTGCACTGCACAAACGCAAGCGAAGGCCACGGGGTGAGCACAGGTGTCAACCAGAAATCCGTGCATGGCCAGCGCTGCCGAAGGAACGCAGCTGGAGACATGCGGAAATGCTGCCGGACTGTGCCAAGCAGCACACCGAACACTGTAAGACCCGCTGCAACATCCACACAGCAGAAGAGCCAAGGAAGAGGTTTGTTTATGAGTAAAAACTGTGTAAAGTTGCTGTTAAAACTTGGCAAAAATCACACAAAATTTCCAGTCCTAAGACATCCTAATTGCACGTTTTAGACACAATAAATTTAGTTTCCTATCATTGCTCATCAGAACTGCTGGGAGGTAAATCATGCTGCCCAATAAGAGTATTGAGCATATGACACTGGTCAGTCCTACGTAATGGCAATAAAACAATTGTCATGACAAGAAATAGCAGAAAGGTTGCTACTTCTTGCTGTGTGGTAACTCGATAGAATAATGTAGCAGATGGTCAGAGTTCTGACCCAGTCTCGCTTTGCTGGAGCACAATAAACAATTGCAGATAAAATTGTAGTGTTGAGGAAGAAAAGGGTTGGCAGTCCAGTAGGACAAAGGCAGAATGAACATTTCTTTATGAGAATTTCATAGCAAATATCTGTGTGGATTAAGACTGAACATAGCATACGTATCCCACACGCATAGGGTTGCGGTCTAACTCTTCCCATACACGCAGCCCTGAAAGCCTGGCCACCAGGCGCCATCGTCTGGCAACGGACTCTTACTCTTCAGATGCGCCAGCGACCAGCCTCAAACCCATGATACACGTCAGTCACGCAGCTACAAACAGCCAACAAAACCTCAGTGAAACCCTGCCTTAGCGGAGAAACTAGGACACCACCAGGTCCTCTTAAAAGAATATAATTTCTACAGAGAAATGACACCTTAAGCAGAACTTTTTCTAATCAGCATCACCAGCAATTTCTCAGAAGACTCTGGTATTTGTCTGCAGACTATGGGAGGTCCAGGGTTAGGATGTGAGGGAACAAAATCGAAGCAGACTCGTCTGAAGTCTGAAAGCACCTACTCTGCCTTGAAATATTGGCCGCCTGTGCAGAGATCTTCATTACACGCCTCATTCCAAAAAAGAACAAATTGTAAGAACAGTAACAAGGATATCCAATACATGCACAGCACCTATAGCTCCCTCTCCAGCATTTAAGCCTTTTCACAACATATGCAGACTAGGCCACAGTAAAGATAGAGCCATACTTCTACCAAGTTACTTCTAAAGGAAGTTACAGAAGTCAGGCTCTAACCATGTACGTACCCTTTGATCTATGTGAGACCCTGCCAGAGTGCTGCAGGTCAGCTTCGGGCCCCTTTGATCCTCTTCCACTGCTTACAGCTGCCTCGGTGGAGGTGAATCCCTTCCAAGGGGCCTCTCTCGGCAGATGGGAAGACGAGAATGTTGATCAGCTAACAGGAAGCAGCTAACAGTGTAAAAAAGGTCTCAGGCAAGATTTTCTGCAGTAAAATGTTATAGCAGGAAGAAGGATGTGTCCAATACACCGCCTGGATCTAAGTGCGTTTTGAAGTTGTGTTGACAATTGAGAGGCCTTTTTGCTGCTGTTTCTGTCAAAACGGTCCAACTTGCTTGTAAATACCCCTTTTCGCTGTGACTATGGCTGCTCTGAGGGAGCCTCTCGCCACCGGAAGGCAGCGCTGGGCAGTCTGCTGCCTACCAGCCTAAAACCAGCCTAAAATCAGGCAACTTTCTGTACTAGCGTATGTTTGTTGCAAATGTCTGCATTGCTGGCAATCCTGGAGTCATGCTGGTGCCTAGGGCGCTTCACAGGCTTCAGGGGAAAAGCTAAACGCTCAGGCAGAACCAAAGGAACCTACAACCAGAGCCAAAGCAAGGGAGATATGCCCTGCAGCAGAGCCTGGGTGAAAGGAACCTTGTAATTGCGCTCTGTGAAGGCCCAACGCTGGGGGTGGGGAAAAGGGAATTCTGGAAAAGCCCCCAGCTGGACCTGAAAAACAGGCACACCTAGCTGCACCACACGAGCTGTGTGTCCTGAAGCAGACTAGCCTCTGAAACCTGTATATGACATCTGTCTCTGCCACGGAATCGACAGCTTTGAGCACTGCATCCATTGGCAAGCTCTACCTCATTTTCCTTCCAGATGTAATCTCTGTTGTCTCTCACAGTCTCCATGAGCAGTCTGCTCTGTAATGAGGCCTCAGGATAAACTGGACATTCTTACCACAGTAGTTTGCAGGAAGCAAAATGGATGCAGACCAAGGATGTGCCAAATGTTGAGGAATGAACAATTTTCTCCAAGAAGCTAATGATGTGGGTCTTGCTTTTGGCATGTGCACCTTAATGAACACTCCATTCAAGAAATACTTTTATTACCTTCAAATCTAATCCAGGTAACTAAACAGACACACCTGCCAATAAGAAGACAAGGGACAACTACAGAAAAAGCCCCACATTCAATTTCCTGACTCACCAGTCCAGGATACTGTCCAGCTACTCTCAGTATCTTAGGCTTGCACATTCACGACTTTCTAGGCCACATTTCACATCAGTATTAGCCTAACAACTGACTGTGCCACAGTGACACAGAGTAGTAAACATCTTCTAAATTAACTTCTGTTCTAAGAATGTTTCGCAGATTGAAGCTCCCATGTGAGTCAATCGCTGCTTCTTCACAGATGCCCCAGAATAACGGCCTTACCTAAACTGAGTGTTGCAGAAGTTGCTGGATCTGCTGTCACTTGGATGAGGGTCTGGCAGCCTTGCATGGACTCCAGCAGCACACGCTGGCATGTGGGCAGACATTTCATTTTGCTGAGATGCAAATCGTGGTGTTTTTATCACCATCCATTTGTCAGATTGCTTAACAAACCTTTAAGAACGACAAACACAGATTTTTACATAATTGTGAGCAGCATTCAAGCTCATTCTCACAGTCTTCAAATGGTGCTTCATCCCTGTGTCAATAACACTGAATTTGTTTCATAATTAGGACTTGAATAATTAACTTGTTACCACACTGGCAACAATTCTTCCAGACCTGCTCTGTATGTGTAGGCCTCTCTAAGAAAATTTTATTTAACAAGCATACACACTTGTACTCCTGAGTGTTTCCTTCTGGCATAGAAAGGTTTGGATAATAACCAACTACATTACTACTACTTCGGCTGCACTCATGTCAGATGAGAACAGCCTGAGCTGAGAGACAATCCCACATTCAGCTCAGGCTCTCATTCTCTCTTAGTACTGCTGCACTACTGCAAACTAAAACTCAAGGACTAGGGACCTATACAATTAGATATTATGGAAATATACATTCCCTGACAAAGACTGCTCAGCATCAGTTATGATAAATACAACAAGTCAATTATACCAATAGACATAGCATTTTCCCAAATTCAGAACAGCAAAGGTTTATACGTAATCAGTTACAGGTCTTAAGACATCAGTAATCGCAAATCAAACTGTATTTCAAAGACATGGTAAAAAATAAACTCAAAAGATATGCCCACCTTAATTCTATGATCCTTGCAGACTTAAATCAGGCCTAATCCCTCACGTCCTCTTCTGAAAAATATCCTTGTTTGCTTCTAACTGCATAACTGGACCAGAGACAAGGGTAGGCTGAGGTTTTTAGGGCTTCAGCATCTTTCTCTCCCCTGAGGGAAGCTCTAGCTTATTCTGCTTCTCTCAGGGAGCATGGTTTATGCACATTTTCTACTTCATCACTTGCAACAGGAGGCAAACCAAGCTCCTGCTGAGCTTCCGCGAAAGGTGATATTGATCTGCAACACAACTGCTTGAATCTTTAGCTCTGCTAACTGGTATGCTGAATGTGCACGGGAGTTCATCAATATGTCTGAAACAAAATCTGCTCGACGGCTTCTGAAAAAAAGAAAAACAAAGCTTTTATAGCATGCTGAATGAAAACACAGTCTATAATCTGTATTTATAATCAAGAAGTCCAACTGTAATATAATCAACTTTCATATACACTATAAGTTGCATTGTACAAGGTCAATATGGCCCTCTTGCCACAATGGGTAAAAGGAGATAAGACACCCAAGTCTGGCTGCACATTACATCAGCTGTGATGACAACACACTGAATCAGTGGGACTGGTGCACTTCTAGGTGTTTGACCGTGCACTTTATTATATGGAACATTTTTAAGCCAAGAGCCTCTGTTGCTTGTGCTGGAATTCAATGCAATCAGTCCTGCAACTGCACTGCCAAAGGCCTCAGGTGCGGGAAGGGGAAGCAGCAGCAGCAGACAAAGTCTGAAGCAGCAGAGTCCATATTCACACGATAGGAATAGAGCACTGGTAAATCCTGGTACAAGTACAGTGGTAGCTTCATCAGGATTACGATCGTTTCAGTAAGAGCAAGAATAAGCACCAAAGCATCCCTCTCTGATGAGAAACAAGGCTTCTTATGAGGTTGTGCACAAAATATTCCAGTGCATGAATCTAGAAACTTCCCAAAAGCTATGGGAAGAAACAAGGAGAGAATTCTAATACTTTAAATCAGATGTCTAATGCCAATCCAGCCTTGCCATTCACCAATTATATGTATCATTTCTGGAAAGAATCATGATAATTGACAGCTTATTGGAACACTATCCATTTCATCCCTGAGAAACTCCATTGCAACTAAGTCGCCCCTATATATATCCCAGTAAGAAGCAGCATCTTGTATTTTTAAAGAAGTCTTCCACACCAAGGCCAGTTTGTCAGTATCATTTATTATGCTTGAATGCTTTATGAGCCAGAAGTCACAAACCTGACAATTTAATTCTCATTTGCTTTGGGAGTGACTACATATGCCAGCCTAGCTATACTATCCGGGAAAATGATGAATCCTTCTGCTTCCAACTCAGCTTTAGGTCCTCCTCTTTCTATTACAGGACAAGACTTCAGAAAAATTTCCTTTCCTGTATCTGTGACCAGAAGGCAAGCCAAAGTATAGATGGCTGAGCTTCCTGTAACAGTAGAAGAGTTGCAGAAATTTCATTTCACTCCATGGTGTATGAATCGATCTCTGGATCTTTAGCTTTGCTAACCTGTACGCTCAGTGAGTCACAGATGTTTCACGAGGGCCGATGAATGCTTTTCAAAAAAAAAAAAAAATCAAACAAAAACTTTGGCTGAAGATTTAAACTCCATTTGATCCTAAAGCCTATTTAATGCATGACTCCAAACCAAACGACTTTGCATATTTCTGCTACTCTCGCTTCCCAGAAGGTCAGCAGGGCAACCAGTCTCGAGAAAATGGAATCCGAGAAGCAGGGAGAAAATCTCTTTAGATGTGTGTCATCCAAGAAAATGACAGATCACTGTCACTTGTACTATATGAGACTAAATGAAAATTTCTTCAATTCCATATCTACCTTTCTGTAAAGCGTGTTAAAACACAGGTTCCCTTTGCTTCTGCATTTCCTTTGACTCAGGCCAGACAATGTAACATGGAGATTAATCACTACACAGCACCCTGTATTTCTGAGATTTCACAGCTTCATGTCACTTAGAAAGGTAAAAAGGCAACCTGCAAGACTGTCAACTGTATGGGCTGTTACAACGTTTCCTCTTAAATTTGGGGAATCCTACAGCCATTTCCCTGAAACCTTGAATGAGCTAATGATTACTTTGAATTTTTCTTTGTTAGTCAGAGTTAACCCTAAGTAGCTTTCAAGAGTTCAGACTACATGTGAATGACCCAGCACCTCTTATTATAGCAACCAACTTTCTGGAGTACGTGAATGAGAAAATAAAAACAACCAAAACGCACAGAAAGCCAGGAATGTCAACACATTCTTCTTTTACCTTGAAACAGTTTTTCCCCATTCAGCACAAGGTTATGTCCTTCACACATGATTTTAAAATAGCGAATCCACTCCTGGCTGTTAACTTCAACACTGATATATACTTAACTCCAACTGCCTTGTTTACTTCCCCTCAGTAACTCAACCCTATTGGAAATTTCTGTTAAAAATCATAAAGCTGACACCTTGTATTCCCAACACCAAATATCCACTGGAGTTAGCACTGAAGTCAAAGCCACAGTTTATCCTCTTTCCATGACTTCAAAACTCACGATCGTCCATTAAGGTAGCCAGCAAGGAAAGTGATTTGCTGATTCTACCCAGCAGAGGACTTGATCTCTTGTTTTTTTCTGTTGCTTTACAGAAATGGTACTTCAGTTATGAGCACACATCCTTGTGGGCTGACCAAATCTCACTGTTAGGTGAGAACGGGTTCCTACAATGTAGGAACCAAATAACTCACTTGGGCAGTAACACACAGGAATTGCCACAGCAGCAATGGACACAACGCTTCCCAGTTCAGCCATTCATCTCAGCTGAAACTGAGCTTCCAGGGGTGAAATAAGGTCAAAACACAGAAAAGAGTGAAATGGAATCTGTCCGACAATGAGCCAGGAGTTAGGCGCCCGATCCACAGAGCCTGACCAAGGACAAAACGGTCATTCTCTGTTAGCTGTGGTGGGATGTTGGGAATTTTGAGCAGATGTTAATAGGACGAATACATACTAGTCGTACAGCCTCAGAATGATAATGCCTCTGAATACCAAAAGCATATTGATCTCCTGAAGTGCATAGTCAGAGCATCTAACGGCTCTAGGGAGAACAGGGAAACACTCAAGGGAGGAGGGGGGGAATAAAAAGAGAAGATGCTTTAGATTGGAGAGTTTTATCAGTAAAAAAAAGCCTTGTGGCACACAAGGAATGTTAAAATGCTACTGCACATACAGATACTGAGGGATGTCAAAAATACGCACTTTGTGCATAGGCACGGAAGAACGAATTTACAGCACTTGTATACTTATAACAGGTCTAAAACATTTCTTGTAGGTAGAATATTAGAACGAGGAAAAACCTAAAGAAGAAACCAAATCCTTACTGCACTGTCCTGGTGGATCAAAACTGTGGAAAAAGTGAAGCTAACACTAATGATGCAGAGAATGCAGATACTGTTCAAAAGAAATTCAAAGGGAAGTTCTTTCTATTTTAATGACCCCAGCTGTTATTAGTAATGCAGATCAGGTCTTTGTTCTAAAAGGAAATTTCATTTGTAACCTTCAGTGTCTTTTTCAAGAGTGAGACATTTGAAAGCTCCTTTTTAAACAAGGGCTGTGTAACAGGGAAATTCAATTAATTCTCTTTGCTTTGATATATACTTAGTTCAGCACTATACACACACAATCAAAAGCAAAATGCTACACTGCACTCTGGACTAGAGGCCCAAGCTGTCCAATGGCATATGGCCTCTGCTCTGTGGTACTGATCCAGTGCTTTCACCATCTCACAAAAGCACATAGCTCTTTGAAGGAGGACGAGACTCCTGGGCAACAGGACTGCAAATTATCAGCTTGTTCAGAGATGTTTTTCTTTATGAGGTACAAATCAGACTAAGCTACACCAACAGAAAGATCATTGTAAAGTTCACTCTCAGCAGTGCCACCATAGGAGCATATCATAATTCCATGAACTCCAGTCAACAGTATTATATATCCCCTGAACCACTAAGGACATTAAGCAAACACACTGAAGAGATGAGAAAAGATTCCAGTTGTCCTGAGCTTCCCACTCTCTGACCGCAAAACCGCATTCTAACATCAAATGGGGAATGAAACTCAAGGGACATTTTAATCCTACACCCCTGCTCTAATTAATAATCCTACCTTATCAATATTTGATAGAGCTGTTCTTGTCTCGCCTCTGACCACTACTCTTTTCATATAATGCTCTGAATTATGCTGCTCTATAGCAATGTAATAGCAATGTACTCCTTTCAACCTAACACACATGGAAAACATGGCACCTCCTTTCCTAACACAGTGCCTTTCCAGAAGATCCTGCTTCAGGACAGCCCATGAGATCGACAGCTATAGCATATGTAACTGGGTAACAATCTATGCAAAAAGATATATTGACTCAGCCCTAAATGACCCCTCCTCTTTGTGTCCCATTCCACCACCATCATTTGGAAAAGAAAATACACTCACATCCTGAAAACCAAACGAAAACATAGATAATGTTGAGCATAAGGGAGAACGGTCATTATGTATACTGGCATAGAGAATCACAGTTAATAGGCACAAAAGCAATTATGACAAGAAAAACTCACCATTTTTTGCAAACTAAAGTGTTGAGGAGGAGGATGTAGACTACCCTGTACTAAACATAACAGAAATGCCCATCTCTCACCATCTAACCCTCACTCCTGTCACACAAACTCACTTGGATGAGTACATGATTAGGTATGCTGTTGTGGTTGTATTTCCACAGGGTTAAGAGATAACTGCTGCTACCCAATTACTCATCAGTACAGCTCCACAAGAGAGTACTCCCTCTCTGCTTTGCATGCGTAACTGTAAATGCAATAACTTCCAAAACAGATGTTGTTAACATGATCAAGAATATTAACTCAGCAATTGCAAGTGCTTAAACTAATGTGAATTGCTTAGGCAAAAGGCAGCTCAAGAACAATTACATGCAGCTACACAAAAAGTAAAACATTCCACAATCCACACCACAATCTTTAAGAATCCTCTCTGGAAAGCAGAATATATATTCTAAATTCTCCACCAGTGCAGAATCACTGCTGAAGAATTGAGACACAGGGAAAGGCAGTACAAATTCACGGATACAGAAAGGGCCTTTTCTGTACATTGTTCAGTCTCTCAGTTTCTGAATACTGTACCTTTCACCTGCAAGGGAACTTACTCAAAACAAACATGAAAAGCAAAAGTAAAACAAACATTTAAGAGAAAAATAATCTGCTGACAGAAGAGAAGCACTCAGCCTGTGCATTTTCTCGGTGCTATGCAGCTTGTTTCTCTACAGGACAACTGTCCCCAGAGCGAAGGTAGGAGCTGAAGTACGGCAACATATTGGGAGGCTTCCACTTCCTTGTCAGATCATACATTTTCCCAGTTCCAGGCTTTTATCGCATTGTACAATGTTGGTATCACAACATACAAGTATCAATTCATGAAGAAATACAATGAGGGAGCAGATTAATTCATCCCAGTTTAAAGGCTAGGCAGTGGCTTCCCTGCCTGAAAAGCAATACCACAGCAGTTACTGTTTACAGGCAATAAAAAAGAGGAAAGAAGTACTTAAGAGTCATCCCCAACCTTCTTCAGTCACCAAAGATCAGTCACAGAAGCGTGGCACTCTTCCTCCCTAGCTCCTTAACGCAGTGTCAGGATAAAGACTACAATTTGGTCTCCCAGCAGTGAGAGGGAAAAGGAAAGAAAAAAGTGCGGATGAAGGAAAAAGAAACCAGTCAAAAGCAGGTCTGGGACACCATGAAGTTAGAGAAGCTATTCTTTCACTTGTGTGTGTGTGCGTGAGGAGGCCAAGCCAGTTCTTCTGTTCAGAGTGTAAAAACCTGTAATTTCAGCACCTAAAAGTGAGCCCCCGAAGTTCTGCGCCCAGCCAGGCTTTCCTGTGCTCACTTTCCGCGTGGAGCCCAGTGGAGACAGAATTTCTGTGGAGAGCAAGCGCACAGAAATCACATCAAAGAGGTTTTTGCAGCTTTAGCTTGTGGAACATAAAGCAGAGATATTAAAATGGGAAGATTAAAAGAAAAGTAACAAAGAAATCTTGAGGTATTCATGGCACCACAGGTAGAAGTCAAAGTGCCAGAAGAAGCCAGAGAGACTGCTAGTTACTATGTGTCTTCTACGCCTACCATCTGACTCCAAGCCCAATGAAGTAATAAAGATAGCTAGCAATTACAGTAGGCTTTGGTTCAGGCCCACAGAGAGCATGCTGCTAGGAAGCTCAATCCTTCCACATTTCAGCAGATTGTGACGACTGTGAGATTGCCAAAGGTCAGAAAAACTATGGAGAAAGGGAGTAAGTCCTGAATAACATCTGTCTAATGAGTTAAAAACACTAGATTGCAAGCTTTGAGGGAACTTTTCTGTCATCTGTTCTGTTTTCAGAGAGAATAAAAGATGTGATTGCATTTTATTTTTTCACAGCAACGATACAAGCCCAGAACAGCAAACAGATGGAGGTGTCATAAGCAAAGTGTGAAAAAGAAAAAAAAAGAATAAAGTGAGAGTCCCTCTGCTGGAGATTATCGTGCTGTGAAATCCTGTTTGTAATGAACTGTCAGAAAAATGCCTCAATTACTACAGGTTGGGATAAGCAGTGGGATAAGCATAGGTACTCCACCTGAAAGACAGAAGGTCCCCAAGGATGGACAGGTTATCCCCACCACAAAGCAAGGCAAGCCATAGAACCGGGCAGGCCCCCAGTCCAGCAGCAGTCTGCATGCCAGCCCCAAGGCTTGGTGTTGTAATCAGCCCTGGCATGACACGGTTTGCAGGAGCATACACCCAAATTCTGAGTAGCGGAGCTCTTGAGAGGTGTCAAGTGACAGAGTAAGGCTTTGGGTTGGTTGTTCCCACCCACAAGTAGGGGAGAAAAACCAAAGGTGGGAAGTACAGAACAGACAACATCCCGCAAGTGGAAGGAACTAAATGGTATCAACCTGTGATGGAAAAGGCTTAATGTGGACTATCAGAGACTACGTATCCCCACCACAGAACGTGCTAGCAAGGTTTAACTGAGCAGTATGGATTTTGAGGGACGCGCTATTTTATCTATAAAAAGAAGGTCTGGAGATGTTACAATTTAGTCCTTTTGGTCCTTTATTAAAATGCTGTAAATGGTAACTTCTTCGACTAAAGAAGAGGCTCTTTCTGCCATGAGCTGTAAAAGGACGTTAGTTTTCAATTCTGCTTTTGAAGGATGTTTCAGATATTGATTTCTACTTCATGCTCAATGTAAGTTACATTTTCTTCACAGTTCTGGGGCTCAGAGCAGAGAGAAG
>Ga0065711_1026160_pt1 | contig 116714 bp, 57 predicted proteins | sample Hoacrofraction12_FD_59098 | JGI IMG/M metagenome (GOLD analysis project Ga0065711, IMG submission 59098) | Hoatzin crop microbial communities from Cojedes, Venezuela - Epithelial fraction 12 v2 (version 2) | ecosystem: Host-associated > Birds > Digestive system > Esophagus > Crop | place... | reverse complement strand
GAGAGAGTCCAGCGGAGGGCTACGAGGATGGTGAGGGGACTGGAGCATCTCCCCTACGAGGAGAGGTTGAGGGAACTGGGCTTGTTCAGCCTGAAGAAGAGAAGGCTGCGAGGGGACCTTAGAAATGCCTGTAAATATCTGAAGAGTGGCTGTCAGAAGGATGGGACCAAAAACTCTTCTCAGTGGTGTCCAGTGACAGGACAAGGGGCAATGGGCACAAACTGAAGCAGAGGAAGTTCTGTCTGAACATGAGGAAGAACTTCTTCCCTCTGAGGGTGACGGAGCTCTGGCCCAGGCTGCCCAGGGAGGTTGTGGAGTCTCCTTCTCTGGAGATATTCAAGCCCCCCCTGGACGCGGGCCTGTGCAGCCTGCTCTGGGTGACCCTGCTTCGGCGGGAAGGTTGGACCAGATGACCCACAGAGGTCCCTTCCAACCCCTACCATTCTGTGATTCTGTGTCCTGGAACAGCAAGGTTGCTCCCCAGAGAGGACGAGCAGGGCAGGCTGGGGCAGCCAGGTCCACCCGCAGCCCCGTCAGCAGCAAAGTGGCAAATCTACCCTGATGCCTGCCCGGGAAACCCGGTAAATTCAGGCATGGCAGGGAACGGGTCTGGGGACAGGGCCTGCCGCAGCCCAGCCCAAGCCTGATGCCAGAGCCAAGATAGAGCCCCATGCCCCTGTCTGTGGCATGTGGCTGGAGCCCCCGGGGGACTGTGCCTGACAGGAGTCACCTCCATTTGCCAGCTGCCAGCATCAAACAAGGCCATTAGATCAAACATTTCCTTCCCATAGCTGATAAATGCTCAGTACGTGCTCTAACCCTGTGGGGATCAGGAGTTATGAGACCATTGAGTCAGTTCACCAAGAGATTGGGTCTTTCAGCAGTTCGAGCTCTGTAATTCCAGCCACCAGAAACATAATGGATTGCAAGGAAGAAAGTGGTCAAGAAAACAATTTTTATAGCTTCACCTGCACACGTGGCATTTGGCTTTGCTTCCTGGCAATCAGGGCCACCTCAGGTATTGCCGCTTTCGGTGTCAATGATCCCCATTCTCCTGCCAGGAGAGGGAAGGGAAGGGAAATCTAATCTCCAGGGTTTCCCCCCCAGCGAAGGGTTCCAGCTCTGTAACCAGGACCCCCAACATGCCTGACACACAGCACCCAAACCCACTTTTTACTGTGCCACAGCACTGGAAAGACAGGGCTGACCACACACATAACAGACCTGCTGTGCCATTAGATGACTGTAGCGTCTAAGAGCTCGTTAGGAAAATAAACATCCATGCCACAGGATCTTGATTAGTCACCTCGCTCCCGTACGTGGGAGCACCTCCTCCTCTTTCCTAACACCGTTTATGCTCATCCCCACGCTTGCATCTCCTAACTTGTTTGAGGGTTGGTTACAAAGCAAACATACCTTCTCCCTAACCTCACTGTCCAGTCAAGACGGCCAGCGTAACCAGCAGATACCATCTTGCTTAAGCATGGCTCACCAATTCTGCAGGCGTCAAATTGTCCTGTCAGTCAGTCATAAACCTGGATTGCTTCCCGCTATGCAGCCCCTTGAGGTTTTTCATCTCAGACAAGCTCGTTCAGGGTGTTTTCTATGACTACAGCATTGTTCCTGGCCATACACTGTCCACTCTGCTTGTCACTATCTCCAGAAATGGGGACTCCATGGCTTCCTCATGGAGACTCTTCGGCCACCTAGTAAGGCGCCGTGCCAGCAGCTTTTCCCTGATGTTCAGACTAGGTTTCCCTTTTGATTTCAATCTATTATTTGTGTTACCACCTTTTTGCTATTACTCTGAATAAAATCTCTCACCAAAGTCATCTCAAATCAGTAACAGCCAGAAGAGAAACCTAATAATAAATTGTGTAATAGTACTTAACGTTTTCTATACTGGGACAAAGCCAGACCCCTATCCCTCTAAGCAATATAGGGAAGGGCTGGGTGATCCTGACATCAAAGTCTGAAACCTCTCCATCTCTCCAAAATGAAGGAATTAGATGCTTTTATATGGTCCCAGTTACACAGAATCAGATAATACCGTCTAATGACCCCTCTGAGCCTTAAAGTCAGTGATGCCTTTGGGGTATGTTTCTAAATAAAACGCAAAATCCAGGAAAAACCCAATCCCTCACCTCCAAACCCTCTGCTGCTTACTTGGCTGCATCAGTCCAGATCTGCCGTGTTAGCTTGAGGCAACATTTTGAGTTTCTTCCCACTTATTAAAGATCTATGTGTATGATAAAATACACTTTAAAAAAAGGTCATAAAGCTGGTTGCTTAGATCCATTAAGCACCAGGATTCATGTCATCTTTGATAATGTTTTATACTCAGCGTTTTCATATGCCCTCTATTTACATTTCTAAGCATTCTATAAATATCTGCTATAAGTATACAGAGGGCTGGCACCCACAGGCCTCTTGCCCCTGTGAAAGTCATTCTTCCCAAAGGACAGCCTGACATTCTGGGCAAAGCACAAGGCATTTTTATTTGACATATCATCAGTTCATGCTGGTTTTGGTTTACTTTGCCTTATTTTATATTTCAGCTTGTAATCATGCAGCAATTTTTGCATGTTGCTTAATAAATCTTACCAAGCATTTTGTCCATGCTGCCTTTCATCAGGGCAAAGCGCCACTGAACTTGTACCTACAGAAAACTTTTGGAAAGATGCATACCTTGATCTCTAAAAGGATTATCACCTGGTAGTCAGAAATAGCCACCTGAAGCGAGTAGCTCCTTAAAAAGATTTGAACTGGAGTGTAAAATCCAGACACGTTTCTAGAGTCAGTGTGGTACTATGATCACGAAACATCCAGTTCTAATGATTCCAGTGTGAGAAAAGGAGTTTGCTTTCAGTATGGCAAATTAGAGCCATAAAAGGTAAAGGTAGTTAGAGGTCAAGTATGTTCCCCAAAAATTTCACTTGCCTAGGTGTTGTTGTGTAAGTGGGCCACCTCACACAGCTGATGTGACCAATGTCACAAAAACCTAACCCGAGACTAGGGGTAGGTCAAGCATCAACACAGACAATTTAGAAAATACATTAAAGAAAAAGATTAATAAAATTATCAAATACTCACAAAACAGTTTCTAAAGGCAGGGTGAAAAAAGAAAGACATTTTAATAACCATTAATCAGGTGACATCCTAGCAATTCAAATCATCAGAGTTACTGAGGTCTTAAGTATTTGGAAATGATCTTTCAGGAAAAAGCAGATTGAAGTATATGGAGAACACAAAATTCACTCTCAGAAGTTCTAAATCTTCCAAAGACATATACTATTTAAAATAGTCTAAGATATTAAGGTCGTATCTCACTGTCTGCTAGAAACTAATTTACCATGTTTAGAAGACTAGTTTTATTATATATGCTGAAGCCACACATGTTATATAATTGCAGCAAAACCAGGTCTCTCATTGTACAACTTAAAAACCGTATAGCTGCAGTCCAACTCTTTGTTTTCCAGTCATCAAGACTGACATTTCCAAATTAATTATTTCTCTTATTTTAGAAAGGTGTTAGACAAAACCAGCTTTCTGTACACGCTAATATGTTCCACACTTAATATTACACAAGGAAAAAAAAAATCTTTCATAAATGTGTGTTCAAGTATGTTAGGAGTGTTAATTCAAGTTACACATGGCAATTCTCTCACTCGAAGTGTAACTAAAGTTTGGCTTTGATAAGCAAGTTGCCCGTGCAGCTACGTCTATGTCTGTTCCCAGTCACAAGTTTGTATTTACTCTCAACGTCTTCACAAGAAATGAGAGAATTGTCCCCCACATATTCAAAATTTCTAGATCTTTTGCCTATCATCAGATTCTGAAGACAGTGTTTTTTATTTCAAAAGTTGCAGCACACATTTATAAATCCTGGACGGTTCAGCTTCTCAAGTTATTCAGTTTCTCATAGGACTAAGACTCTGCTACAAAATATCCTGCAAAAAAACACTTATCAGTCATGGTTTTATGTTAATAGTTACAAAAAGTAAATCTCACCTTACCTATAGCTATAGTCAGACCCCTACACCTACTATGTAGGCATATTAAAAAAGCACTTAAAGCCACATAGATGCTAGTAACAAGTTTAGTTTTCCAAATAACTAATCTACCCAGCGGGCACAAAGGGTGTTCATACTCTCTGATGGGAAGACCAGTAACAAACCAATCACTAGAGTATTAGACAGAGCATCCAAAGCTGAGACTCTGGCCTTAGTTAGGCTTGCCTTCTTAATCATCTGATTTCTGAAATAAGGATGGAAGTGCTCCCCTCCTGCACAGCATCAATTTAGACTTCAGCAGTTCCCTGGAAGTTCCTAGGGGCAGATATATGAACAAAACACGTTCTGAAAGACATTTAGTATTTCTTCTCATATTTCTTTGGATTTTTTACTATTTCTGGGCAAGATATCCATACAGACCACTTAAAACATGAGATAAGCCATACACTTAGCCTAGCAAGAAAACAGAATACAGAAGAAAACTAGGAAAGTATCAACAAATTAGTGACTGTTTAAATAGTGAACAAAATTCTTCCTTTGTTCAGGAAGTGTCTGTCCAACGGAAACTCTCCTGTTCAATACTGGTGTCATCTTGAATGCCAAAAAGGGAAGAAAAAGTCATTTATAAAACAATTAGAAATAAGGTTTCAGCCTTGGGGGTCTTCCTCAGGGCATGGTGAAACTAGGACACAGAAGACTAAACAACATCCTGTTCTTCTTTAGCCTAAGGAAGGCCCCATGGCCAAAATGCCTTCTCTAATCTAATTTTGTACTTTTGACAAAAAGGTTGACCCTTCCCCTGCTAATTACTGTTCCGCAACTTGTGACATATAGCACCAAGTTTGTCCCTTCATTTTTAGAGGTCATGCACAATGTAAAGCATTTGTCCAAGCCACCTTCAAATCCCACACCTTCATTTATGTCTGGAACGAACAACTTTGAAATGCTCACTTTGGGAGCAGAGAGAAGCTATATAACTCAATTCTCCACTGCCTTTCACTTCTGCCGACATTAACTCTCCTGGGCAGGAGGATGAAATGCTACTGTTCCAGTCTGGTAGGAGTTTGCATAACTGGATAGGACCCACTAAGGTGCAAAGCGATGGAGAATAGGACCCAGCAATTTGAAGATGTCACCTGTAAAAAGAAAGAATGGTTTCTGTCACACAAGTTTATTGCAGCCCAGAAATGTCTACAGTAACTGTGGGCATATAATATGATGTGCAAGGCTTTTATGAATGAGACCCTTGTGGCTTCTTGTCAGAACTGAATCTGAAGTGATGACAGGACGTTTGTAAGAAGTCTTTCCTGGGATGCTGAAGGACTTCCATAAGGAATCATCTTGAAGACTGGGCTCCTGAGGCCCTCAGTCAAGAGAAGTCCTTCCAGAAAATGTTGAAGGTTTTTGGTAAGGAGCAACACAGATAGATACCCTCAGAAATATTGAAGGAGCTGAACTGCTGGGTTTGGACTTGTTGCATGTCCCAGAATTACAGGAGAGAAGCATACAGGGTGGGTGACTAGCCAGTCTGCAGGTTCGGGGAAAAAAACAAGGAGAAAGAAAAAACAAGGAAGCCCACACCTTCATACTGTTGCTACTGATGATACCGCCATCAAAAACATGACAATAGTTTGTCTGCTGAGGGATTAGTGTGTCTCACAAAGTACATTAACTGTTGGTACAATTTCTCTCTATTTGCAAGTTTTCAAAATATTACAAGAAGAAACCAGAAAGGTTACAGAAGGCCTCTTCTCCCAGTTAGGCATTGCTGAGAATGGGTGCATCTGCAAGGCGTGGTTTAGATCTGCTCAGCTCCTATTCACACATACACACAAAGAGACTTTGATACAGCAAACTCCTCTAAGTCTTCAGCTGCGGTTACACAACCAGCTTCCGCCCAGTCCCTTACTCCCAACTTGGGGAAGCAGCTGCTGTGGCTCGAGAGGTCCCAGTACTGAAGAGCTAGTGTTCACGCACATTCAGGCATGCAACTGAGGAGTACATCACTAATGCCTTAGCTTAGACAAAGGTATTGATACACTTCTACATTTTTTGATTGTGGAGTTTTTAAAAGAAGATTAAGAAGGGAGTCCATTATAGGCTCCATTATTGCAATATTTGGTGGTCCGCACTGCCCCAAAAAGCTGAGAAGCACCTGTAACACATCAGTAGAACAACTCTGCTAGTAACTTAGCACAAAAAGAAAAATCTGCATTCCAATTTACCAGAAATATGGTTATAGGTAGAAACACTGCCAAAACAAAAATCATGAAAAAGTGTGAAAAGCATTCTCTTTGCCCTTGGTCTGGGTATTGGAGCAGAGCACCTGGCAACAGAACCACCCCCAAAACAGGGAATTTCTCCTGCGGAGGCTGCAGCATGAGCTGCTTCAGCTCAGGTTAGTCAGCCGCAACCTACCTGGTCCCATTAATTGCTGTTCATATCTCAGCAGGTTATCTCCAAAACGCACTTGATGCTTTTTTGCTCAGTTTTTTGAGAAATGGATCCTGTGGGTCTGCCTCCCTGCTCACCCCTTTGCACCCTTGTGCTGCTTTGGCTAGTCATCATTTGACTTCACGCCCACAGTCAGCATGACAGCATCCCTATTTCCAAATTCATCTGTACCTGAACTTGTTGGAAGCCGTTTTATAAAAATATTGTAAAAATAAACAAAGGATAACCCTGTAAAAAGGTCCCCATTTTAAAAAACAGGGAAAATGAAAGTTGTTCCTGGTTCTACTGGTGAAATCAGTGTGAGCCTGCTCAGATATATTCCCTGTCTATAAAATGAATGTAACATTTGCCACTATCAGAGGGAGGTCTGATGACATGCTCGTTAGTGTTCCTAGAGCAATTAGAGTTTGGGCGAGAGACTACAATAAGAAAACAAAGAGACATCTCAAGTGGATATATTTCTGCTGTGCCTCAGAGCAGTTGAAGCAGAGCAACACCCACAGGGGATTCAGACTTCAGCAGTGGGGGGGAAAGGCAATGAGGGAATGCTGCTTAAAAAAAAAAAATCCACCACACAACAAAACAGAAAGCAAGTTAGCTCTCTACCATTAAAGGGAACGAAAGTCCCCTCACCTTTACAAGAACAATATGTGCCTCGATATTAGCCCTGGGAATGCCAGTGAAACTAAGGGCTGGCATTTTCTTATTTTCCAAGAGGTTCACCTAATTAACACGCTCTCTCTTCCCCCTCACTCTGAAACGAACACTCAGGTTTCAGGCCGAAACATTTTGTCTGAGGCACTGAAGACACTGCGAGGCAGGTGCCAGTCGCCCTTGCTCAGCGCAATTCCAACCCAGCCTGGCCCTTTTGCGGCATCAGGCACGGTTTTCCCCAGGACCCTTCGCCAGTGAGGCGGATCTGCTGGGGAGAGCTGCACGTCAGCGGTCCGTTCCAGTTGGCCTCGGAACAGCGGCAGAGCCCTTGCCGTAGCATCTCCGCTACCACGCGACTGTTGAGAACACATGCCTGATTTGATTTGAAAAACAAAGTGCATTCCCTTTAATTGAAACTTCGTGCATGAAGAGTTTATTAAGTTAGACAGCGATGCCGCAGAGAAGCAGTGGTAGAAATCGCCCTCAGGCTGATCCTTCCTAGCCTGCCATTAGGTGCTGTTACACTTAATTGTTGGTGAAGGCAACTTATTGCTTGATCACATTACTTTCACGTTAAACCTTTCCTTTGACACAGGTTCTTTCGTAGAGGCAGATCCTTCAAATAAACTTGCACAGACAGAAATATCTTAAAACCAACGGGAGCTTTACAAGTAGAGGAAGTTATCAGTGTTGTTAAGAGGTCTGCAACTCGGAGCACTGCAAGACTAAAGCTGGAAGAATTCAGACAGTCATTAATATCACAAGCATATTTTGCACGGTTTTTTTGACACCTTTCACACTATGGTCTTTAGACAGACCTATCTCTGTGCCTAAAAGACGCAGACTAATAATTGACCAGGACCATCAAGTTTAACAATAAAAGCATCCTTGAAAATAGTAAATTGTTCAGGAGACCCTGCTTTGGCAGGGGGGTTGGACTAGATGACCCACAGAGGTCCCTTCCAACCCCTTACATTCTGTGATTGATTCTGTGACTTTGTAGTGGATGCTGAAAAATCCATAATTACACAAACAATAATTTAAAAGAACAATATGCTGGCCAAAAAAGATTCCTATTTAAAAAAAAAATTAACAAGTAATATTACAAAGTTAAAAATCCTGATAAGATAAGGCTAATGGAATAAGCACAGTATCAACAGACAATAACTACGCAACATGTTAAAAAACACACCAAAACCCTCACATGCAAGCATATGCTCATTGTTAAATACAGACAATGAAAGTATACACGAAAATGCTGAAAAGGCAGGAATGTTTCACAGATACTTTTTGTCAATATTTGAAACAGAAGACACCAGTGTATACATGCATCCCTTAGATCCTATAGCTAGATTAGAGTCTAACAAAGAGTTGGGGCTCTACTTGATTTGAGTACATTGCTTACCATCAAGCAACTAAGTTGCCTGTAGTATCTTCGGCTGTCTGCCAAAGGTAAAAAAAATTAAATCAACAGGTCAAGATAACGGACACCAAACAGTTTTAAAGGAACTCGTGGACTTATCTTTTTAATACATCATGGCTAACAACCTTGTAAATGTCAAAAGTTGCAGGATTGCCAACATAATTTCAATTTGAAAAGAGTTAGTGATGACTCCAGAGAAACTGTGGACCAGCTAGCCTAGTCTTAAAAACTGGCAAAATAATAAAACATTTATTCATGAATTATCAACAAAGAATTGCAGACTAGAAGTACAGTTGTGATGTTCCATGGAAAATCAGATTAAACAAACCACACAGCCTTTTTTTGGCAGGATCACAAGTCTGATTGATATAGGCAGCTCTGATAACAATGTGGACTTGGACTTCTCAAAGATTTCTGACTCAACTGTACCTGAATTCTTACTTAAAGCCCCATATTCTAGTCACCAAATGGATTAAATAAGTGGTTCACTGACTGACTTCAAACTGTAGCTGTTAAAGAAGAGCTACCAGGTGTTACAGCAGCTGCACTGAGGCTGATTTTGGGTACAGCCCTGCTCAGTGTTCTGCAAAAATCAAGGTAGTAATGAAACATTTTGGTCAATAAAGCTGACAGATGACAAAGACTGGAGTAGTGGAAAATTGTGTTTCTTTGAAGGTTGTTATCAGTAGTGGCAAGACGGCTGTCATTAAAATAAAGTATGAGTTACTCAGGGCGAAACACTTCTGAAGAAAATTATTCCTCATACAGGCTCACGTCCCATGCAGGGATTCAGCCTGCATCCAGATATTCTTGCAAGAAAATTTTAAGCCCCTCAGGTCTGGGTTCTGAGTCACTCTCCAGCCAGGGCAGAACTGCTGGCACTTCACAGGACTGCCTGGCACTTTCTAGCAACACTCCCAGTAATCAAAGGCAAAATGAGTTAATACCCAAGAGAAGAATCCCAGCAGACTGTGTATTATCCTGTTTTTGAGAATTAATGCATTCACTGCTTGCTTATTTAATGCATGCTCATACAATCCTGTGTCCCCTCCCACAGTCTGTTAATAGTATTGATAATTAGCAAGACTGAAGTAACACCAAGTAAGATTTATTGACAGTCCCTGCAGTTTTAATATTTGGTTCAAACCCATGTCTCACGAGTTGAGTGAAGTGTCAGCGAGGTTGAAAGCAGCATGTTCGGTAACAGACATAAAGCGGGATGTAAACAAGTGACTTACAACTGCCATATGGGTAATTAGATTCCACTTCAAGTTCACATTTTAGCTTTTTGCACACCACTTTTCCTGTGCAACCAAACCAGGCTGAGTAGCCCGAGTCTCCGGAGAAGGCAGGCTGCAGTCGGGTTGGTGTGTCCTGCCAGGTCCTTCATTTAAACATTTTCTAATCCAGTGCAGACAGGAATTAAATACAGCTGCTCTTCTGGTGAGTCTTAAACTCATAAATGAATGTTTAAATGGTCTAATGGAGTACCATATTTAAGACATACCAGGTTAGGTGTCCCCATGGCTTTGTGTAGCAGCATGAAGACACTAGCCCCTGGCAGCAAGACAGCCAGCTCAGTCAGTAGTGTGCTGACACTGCTTTTATACTGCTCCTCCTCCTAGAAAATTGTCTGAGATATTATTGTAAACTGTAACTTAGCTGTACAAGATCAACTTTTATTCCAATGCACTGAGCACAAGACCAGGAATGTAATATCCTTGGCCTATTAAAAAAAAATGGTTTAGACATTATGCCACTGTCACTTTTTGTGATCATTTAAGAACATAACTTAGTATTTTGAAATTTCTTCCCTCGATATTTCCCTCTAGAAAGTAAGAATAATTGCTTCCTTTTACAAAAATCTCATCAATACTGTTACTACAACATCTGAAAGACGTAAAATTGCCCAGCATCAGTGCTGTTCTATATAGACTTCAAACTGACTGAACTTTCCTGGATTTTATTGCAAGTAAGAAACGCTATTGCTCTGCTAACTTGTCATGCTGTATTCAGTCACAACAATTCGCAACGCTGCAGTAAACAGCAGGTTTTGGTCTTGTGTTCCCATAGTGGAACAAAGCAATGGTACGCACACCGACAGGGACTGCAATCACAGGTTACCAGCACGCCCGCTCTCACCATAGGGCTCACACTGGGAGCCGCTCTCGCCTCATTTACACCGAGTGGGCGCTCTCTCCTTGCCTGTTTGACATCACAGGGCTTGGACCAGTCATCCAGCCTGCTTCCTTTGCCTCAAAGTAAAGTTCTTCTAGATATCAGCCTCACCTCTAATTAGAGGCAGCCAAAATTGGAAGTAACCTCCAGGAGCACTGGAAGGAAACTGCGGGATGTCAGGGAGCTGGGACCAGCAGATGAGGCCCACATCTGGGTGGGCACACTCTGCAAAGGGAAGAGCTTCCAGGGTCAGCCTGAACTGCTGCCAGAGGCTGGTAGGGGGGGGCGCAATAGAAATGGCTTGCAGATACCGGTTTGAGGGCAGTATCTTCTACCAATAAAAACCCACTCTAAGACTTCCGACTCGCATGTGCTGATTTACACTGGACAGAGTAGTAATAAATAAGAAGCAGGTAAACTCATCTGTTTGCTGCACATGGAAAGCATTTATACTTTATATTGAGCAATTACCAGAAATAGATGAAATCTGCTGAGGAGGGCCTTCCCTGAGGGCATACTGCCCTTCCTCCAAATACCTGTGTGTTGACAGCTTTTATAGGTCATCCGAAAGTCTGTATAGATAAGGCTAACATCTGCTGTAACCCAGTGCCTGATCCTTTTTGAGCAAGCTATTGAGTTTGCTAACATACTACAAGGAGTTCCACCACCAATTTTACTACACAGTTCCTTGGATTATGGGGCTTTTTTTTTTTTTTCAGTGCAAAGGCAAAACTGTGTAAGAGTCCATATGCAGTTCCACAACTCCTCTTGCAAAGCTTTACATGGCACCATCTTAGCCAAACATCACCCATTTTCCAAAACATGCTCACCTTTGACTGATGCAGCTTTCAATTTCCTTATGCCTACGCTCTCATGAAGGAGAGGGCAGGTAGGTAAGATGACTTCAAGGAGAAGGAACTGCTGAAACCGTCGCTAAGGTCCCCAGAAATATTCCCCATGGACCTCATTACACATTTGAGCAAACATTACCTTCACTCGCACAGCTAAATTTCCTGTTTGCTTGGCTGATCAATTCCTCATCAAATTTTAATGTGGGGTTCAGGCCGTCTGTGGCGTTTTAATTAGCCCTAAGACTGCACAGAGTTGGAGGCAAAGCTAAGAAGCATCGAAGTCCCCTCTGCCTAGACAGAAAGGTGGAAGGGGGTTGAGGAAAGGGAGGGAATGAAGAGGCCACGAAGTAATTCGCTCTTGTTACTGGGTTCAGTCTGCTCTCTAGTGGTCACATCGCACGGCAAACACCGCATCTCAAGAGCCTACGGAAAAAGGTAGCTCCAACCGTGGCTGAATCCCTCTTCATCAAATAAAACATGCAAGACCCATCATGCTTATCCCTGTTGCTGCAACTTCCCGCATTTCTTTTCCTGTCAAGAGTCTTGTTGTCTTCCCCCACTCCAGAACGTTGTACGCTTTTATCAGTGCTCTCAGTTTTGCCATGAGAGGATAGTGCAATGAACCGCAGCTATTTAAAATCAAACACGCTTTGCTCCAAACAGCATGAACAGTTTTGAATGATGGAGAACACACAATCTATACACCCTGCTGCCCATAACTATGAACCATAAATGGCCACCTTCTGTCCCAGCCGGTGTCCAGGAGTATTTTCACCAGCAGTCGCTTGCTGGCGAACTTGAGAAGCTCTGTACATTTTGCTCTCATTACATGCAAAGCTTTTCATTTAATCAAGTTTAACCTGCATCTTTCTCTTTGGCGATGAAGACAGTCGCATAATTTTGAATTGCAATACACACAGGATAAAGAAACCTAGTATTGCAGCAATATTTCTCCCACTCTCTTACTGTAAACAAGATATACCAAAGCAACACTGAAATGTAAGCCTCCTATCAGTCAGTGGTCTTTCAATCAAGCAGCGCTGCTGCGTCTCACAACCTCCTGAAAAGAGCCCATACCCATTCCCTCAAAAGCACACGTACACTGCACCAGGGGTGCGTGCGAGCAGAGCAGTTCTCCCCACAGAACAATTAACAGATCTATCGACAGATGTTGCTGTATGGCAACAACCTGCTTCGTCCCAAACCCAGGGACTGGGGTACTTCCAGTCTGAAATTTGGGTAGCTTGATACCAACAGAATTATCTAGCCAAGTCCTCTGAAATCCACCCCATTTTCATCCAGGGGGAAAAAGTTTAAGTTATATCAAACCCTACAGATTTATTGCAGGAAAAAAAAAGGAAAAAATAAACACTGGAAAGAACTGAAAATGAAATAAATTCCTTATTTCCTTTTGCAGCTTGGGAGTGGTTATTTTAAATATTAGTCTCATACTGCAAAAGCAATGTATGTGTTTAAAACACCTGCTCATTTCACACACACAATAAACTATACCCAACTCTGTTTTGCTCAAAATCCCAAGTTCATTGAGATTATATGAATAATATCAGCATCTGCAAGTGTACCTATTTACCATGAACAGAGAGATTGTAACATATAAAGCTGCTGGTGCTGTAAGAAATAGCCAGTCAGTATCATTTATCATTTACAGAACAGATACAAAAGTTACCCAGCAAGTGTATGTTTCCAGGCTCAAAGTACATATTTTAGTTGCATATATCCCTTAATAAATGGCAAAATGTTTGGCTTTATTCTGACAGACAGAAGATTTGTGCTACTACATCAGAAAGAGCAGAATAAATAGTTAACCTGAGCCTAACCTCCCTGCTTGAAACTTAGATGCACTTAATTTAGCAAGTACAAATTAATTAGTTTTATTAAAATACCACTTAACACCAAGTACAGGCAGACTGCTAGTATTTAAAAAACACATTAGCTGGTCATCATAATCACCATGTCTCACAAGGCCTGGACCAGCTAATGCTCTTTTTGCCTACACCACGAACTATGCATTAAGAGCTTGTGAAAAACATTTCTTTTTCCAGGTAGTGCTGGGGTCAAAACAAGACCAGGCTTTGATACCATACTTTAGCACAAAACCTCATCAGTCTGGAAAAAAGCAGAATCAAAAGACGCTTTATATAAGGTTAGAAAAAAGATGGAGGAATAAATGCTTAACTAGAATTTATTTACAAGATAAATAGGTATTTTTATAAGCAGATGCAACAGGAAGGGTTTTCTGCCCCAGTTCCAACTCTTTGCAATGTTTCTGAGACCTTTATTTGTTACAGATTATGTCAAGCAGCAGCAGCAACTTTGTCTTGTTTCTCTTCCAGCTTTCACAGACAGCATTCATCTGTATTTATTTGGGTTTTGTTCCTTCCAAATAAAAAGCAGCTATTCCCAGGCTTTAGCCACTTTGTTTAAAAACAAACCAACCCATAAGCAGTAAATTAATACAATTGTATTAGCTGCAATACTCACGAGTAACCAAGTAACATAAATTCCACCGAGTCCACCAACAAACTTTTATCCTCACATCAGCAAGAGTCTTTCATCTCAAAGCGTTCTGTAAGCCAGACCCCACTCAGAAGCTTTCAAAACCTGCACTTTGCAGGCAAGGGCACTGCTCCCCCACAACCCTCAGAGAGCAGGATTTGGCCTTTTATTTGATGCTTTGCTCACACCTGAAATGCCACCACAGGTGCAGTACATCAACACTCAGTAACAGCTTAAGACAAGGATGTTCAAATACCGAATGCCACGGACACTGGAAAAGCAGAATGATTTGGGGAATTTTAGGTGGTGGGTAAGGGGCAATAGCCCATCTCTTGGAAATAATCCTATGGGATACTTAACGGCTTTAGCCCTGTGCCTTTTGCCAGCTATGTGATCAGAAGCAATATGCCACCGATGTCAGAAGTTTTCATAGTGATAAATGCAATACAGACAGCATTAGCTGCCACTGTGCTCTATCACTGCAAATACTTAACACTGAGAAGTAACTCCTTCCTCCAGAACAGACCTCTGGTGCTGACAGAACAGTTGAGGTTAGGTTCTGCCCCACAAACCCTGAAGAACCATCAGGCTAAAGTAGGTGTCATTTACTGCAGGCAGCTTTCATTTCCAAAGGGTTTCCACTGTCAAGAGTTCTCCCCAAATCAATGTTATCAATCCCACTTGTAATTTTACAAACTTCAAAGGGTTAAGACAGCAAGCACATTTATTGACTGGTGCTTCTCGGTGGGTTCAGTAAAGCATGACTGATTAGAGCCTAGTTCTAAAGAGCCCAGCTTTGTGAGGCTGGAATAAATGGGAGCCTGTCAATAACTCAGATCCAGGCATATTGACATAGTTTACAGCCTCAATAGGCAATTAACACTTTACAGTGGATATTACCCAGTGGCCTCCCCATGTTTTACTGCACATTTTCTGCCGTCAGCTGCAATATTGAAGGTTTGGAATAAAAATGATATTGGACAGACAGCACCTTTGTTCAGCTGCACAGAAATTTCTTAAACATCTGGGAGAGATCACAGTTTCATTCCTCTTTATTCACTCTCTCACACCCCTTGTCTCACTTCCTCTGTCATTTACAGTCTCTAGCCTGCGTTTGTGAACTCAAGAAACTGTCTTAACTAAGTAATTAAATTTGTTACATGCCAAAACTCTCTAGGGAAACCGCAACAGAGTGACAACCCCAGCCTTTCCTCCTGCCACAGGAAAGCCTGAGTAAGTTCACAAACAAATGCCACTTTGGCAGACAAATTATACTGACAAGTAACCAAAATTCAGCCAGGAGCATTTAAAGCAGAAACAGCTGAAAAAAGTTACCTTCAGCTCATAGTCATCTCTTGTAAACAGGTCCAAGCCCATATTCCACCCTGATCAAGGCAGAATTGCAATACAGCTTCCTCCTAGTTGCGCATTCAGAGAACAAGAGGCAGAAAAAAATCCACAGGAAGGTGGCTTCTGTCATGGTTTTCAGTCTAGTTAGCCCTAGTGAAATATACTGGCTTACGATTTTGACACCACTATCACAGTTGTTCAGTTCAGTCCTCTCACACCAGCTGTATCAAAGGCCAAAGTCCTGAGAAGAAACCGAGGACGCCAGCCGGAACTCGCCAGGCACGCACGGAGCCATCAGCCCTGGCAGGAGACGGCCGGAGAGGCCAACAAGCAAGCAGAACCAAAGCAGATTTACAACCACATTTTACATGACCAACCCATAAAGAACTCTTTCCCTTTGTTAGCAACAAGGACAATATCACTTACCCCAGAACAAAACATTGGAGAGAAAACCTGAACAGCTCTGCAGTGCCCTGCTTGCCAGCCAGAAGAGAGCTGGGAGAAGAAACAACCACTCACAAAATGGAGCCCACCGCTCCCTGTAGCCCGACTCCGGAGGAAGCTGCAAGGCAGCCGGGCAGGAACCGGCCCTGAAAGCAGGGCTGCACCTGCCACAAATGAGGCAATTAGCAGGAAGGGACGAGAGGGGGGTACTGGGCGTGTTGAAGATGAACTGTGGAATCTAGCTAATTAGGTCAAGGTGTTCTTGGGCGAGGTACCCCACTGCCGCTCTGGCTGCCCTGAGTCACGGAGAGGGTCCAAACAGCCAACATCAGCTGCAACTTTTGGCGTCTTTGACCGAGTTATTTGGGTAGAGATGCAGTTCTATTTGACGTGAACTCTTTCTGCTTTAAACGTGAGGATAACCCTGAAGTCGCCGCTGCGGTCTGCGGTGTTGCTGAGCGTGCTGTCGGGTAGTTACTGCCTTGTCCCGGCTGCGCTCATCCACAATGAGATTGCAGCACTCTTCAAGGCTTAGGCACGAAGGTGAGAACGAAGAGGAGTTTATTCTTTAAGACTACACAAAGTTACAGGCTCTGAATGAGAGAGAAAATGCCTCGTCATTGATTCATACAAAGGCTCAAGTGAAATTACACACAGATGTAACACAAGCCGTAGAATTCCCACAGGCTCCATTTTCAGCAAGAAAAGGAAATCATTTTCTCTATCTATATCTTGCAGAGGATTCTCTCTCTTGCCTTGCTTTTCCTTTTAAGGGAGGAAGACTCTGTAGATCACAGATTACATGACTGTGAGCGGTGATAGGGAGCTGATTGTCATTTATCCCATGTCCAGTAGCAAAAGACACCAGTGGAATTTTCCAAGAACAGGCAAGATGCAAACCCAATCCTCAACTGCCAATATTTCACTTACCTGAAATATATGGAAGACTTGTAGACGATTTATAAATAAGGCGTGTATTTTACCCCTAACTTTTCTGTCCACTGAAATATTAAATTGATTTTACCTTGTTTTAGATGGACTGAATTTGTCAAATAATTGAAATTGATATCCTATATTTACATGCATCAGATAGGTTGGTGAATGGATTTTCCATCAGCACCTCCCGTTTACTTTTAGACTGGAGAATTTGGAATTATAACCTGTTTAATGAAAACCTCGGACAAGAATAGTTAAAGACAAAGTCACCAGGTTTAAGAGGAAGAACAATACAATTATCAAGGATGCCTGAACTGCCGTGGAGGGAGCCTTTAGTCCCATAGCAAAGGCTTCCTACACACTCAGCACCCATCAGAGACATTTAAATGCAGTGCTGCCCAGCTAAGACTGGACAAGCTAGGTCCTGAGCCAGAGGCAAGGCCAGCCCTAGGCTACAGCCGTGCTACTGCGGTCCAGCACTGCACCCATGCACAGCACTGCACCCACACACCGCTGCTATTCCTGGGAGCCCACACCTCTGTATGCCACTGATACATTTTCTTGGCTGTTCCAGCTCACTCGGCGGTAGCCCGGGGTCTAAACAGGCTCTGCAATGAATATGATTAAGCATCATAAATATATAGCTCACTTTTTGAGGAAAAACAAATAAACAAACAAAAATCCCAGGGATTACGTTCTGGAGTCACCTACGTGGTTCTGAAGATTTTACCCCAGGGGTTATTTCAGTGAAGATTTTTTTTTTCTTTTTACCACAGTAGAAAAACAGATCTACAGACCAGTGGTAGAATGGGAACCTTTTGCTCCTGTGTCAGTCATGTGCCTCCCGATCACAAACCCCAATCTCGTGAAAGAAAATAGATAAAAGAATCAGGAGCAGGATTCAGAGATGACAGCTGGATATATGTCATGGCTGGCTTTCCCCTTTGGATTTCTCTTGAGGGACAGAAATAGAAGTACCATAGTAGCTTTTTTCCCTCTCCCTGTCCCTCCATGTATGTGGAATGGAATAGGTTAGAGAAGTCGTTTAAGACATACGTGTTAACACAGTATTGTCCATGCTGAGAGAAGTCAGTGGGAACTATTTCCTCCAGCAAAAAAAGTAAATTTTAAATCACCCTTCCAAAGGAAGAAAAGATAAATAAGCAGCGTCCCAAAGATGAAACCAGCCATTGCTGTCTGCCATTTCTACAAGCTCAAAAGGAAAAGCATCCCTGGCAGACTGCTGGGAGAGATGTAGCTGCATGTTTGCTAAAGGAGACAAAGTAAAACCTGTTCCTGAGTTGCTACCAGAAGAAAACAATCACTTCCAAACCCTTGTCTTTAATGACTTTTGCTGAAGTACCAAAAATGAAATACATGTGTGAGAACAAGACGAGCCATGTACAGACGACATCCTATTTCCTAAGCAGGCACAGTCCTGCAAGTCTTGATTCTAGACTTGAAATTGCAAAGGCAGCAAGAGGCAAAGGGCTTGTCAGGAAATAAGACGCTGTTCAGCCTAAGTATATACAGGCAGCTCTGACATTAACTAATCCGGGTAGTTAGCACATCTACTCACGGAAAAAAGACCCAAAAAAAAAAAAAAAATTTGCTATGTGTTTGCCCTGAGCTTGTTTCTTCTGCGGTCCCGTTTTCTGGGAGCAGGTGATGTCCCCATCCTGTTTTGCCGAGGCAGCCAGCCTGGTCTGGCAGCCACAGCCGTGACCCTGGTGTGGTATTCTGCCAGGCAAGTACATCTGGCAGCTCTTCTGATCTGAAGTCCTGTGGTTTCCTTTGTGATGTGGCAAAGCACATGGCCCCCAATACATCTGTATAATTAATGTGAGGGGAAAATATGAGCAACAACAGAAACAGAAAAAAAAAAAAGAGCCCTCAAAGAACAGAAGCTGTTCAGGGTCAGCAGAAGGTCTGATAGCAAGAAGACGCAGCACAGAGCCACAGGATGGGTTTGCCTCCGTACAGTGGGGTATTTAGGAGATGAGGGGAGCTCCGATTGTGCCATGTGCTACTGCACAAGTTCTCCATCTCTTGGAACATCTGTTTTACCAGTTTCTGAGAGTTCGCAAGCCCTGCAGGGCAGGGACACTGTATTTAAATGTAAGGTCTCAGCTGGCCCTAATATATATTCTAGCAATATAGAAACAAGAATAAAATAATCATCTGCCTATTGCAACCCGGTGGAGTTATCACATGTGCAAGACTTTTTTAACACTGTTTGTTGTTTTGCCATGCTGGGGTTTTTGAACATTTTACTTGGTTAGGTGGCAGGCTGGGATAGTGGGGACAAGCATCCTGCCAAGGACAGCGAAATGTTCAGCTGCAGTAAGGGCCCTAGCTCTTGAAGAGCAGAGCTGGCAAGTGCGTTCCTGGCCCCAAGAAGCACCAAAAGCAAAACTGCAGTGACGCTGAGCAAAAAGTCCCCACTCTGCAGGAGGAGGCAGCAATGGCACCGGGGGGTGGGAACTCCCAAAGGCAGCAGGCCGTTTCTGAGCCCTGTTCCACGCAGATCTTGGTTCTTTGCAGTTGCACTGTCTGAAAGAAGGAGAAACAAAAATAAGCCTTATTCCTTTAAAAGAGAAAGGGAAATCTTGATATTCAAAGGAAACTTCTAATGTGATTTATAATATTTATAAAAGCCTGTTATCAGGGAAGTGTTGTATTAATTTCTACCCCCTTAAACACACTGAAGGTCATAGGTAGGGGTCATGTTCGATATTATGAACACTCTGCTGTTCAGAACTCCTTTGTGTTTCCCTCATTCATGGGGATTTCATTTGTATTTGTAAAAGTCTGAGTGTCATTTCATTTCATTAATGAATACTTAACAAGCTACCAAGTGTTTTTTGGTAAGCCTTTATTTCAGATTTCCCACAATTATAAATTAATTTTACATTGGAAGTAATAGTCCCACTTCTAATTAATTCATCTGGTATTAACATGCCTCTCGCAAAGTGTGTCCACAGGTGCTCAAGTGCAATTTAGCATTAGTTAAACGAGAGTTAATGAACACTAAAAGTGCCACTTACTTTTTAAGTGATCCATTAAAAAAAAAAAAAGGAAGACAAAAGCCAGCAGCCGGCAGATTCCTTCTGTAAGAGAACTCTGGGATCTGGTCTCCACATGTAAAATTTGTTTTGATACCAGGGGCTGCTTTAAGGCACTGGCTGAGTGGTTGCCTAGCTCAGGTGTTGGCGTGCAAGAAGCTGATGTGAAAAAGGGGAGGAGAGGGTGAAAATTTGTACTGAAGACACAGGGGAAGGGAGACAAGCCCAGGACAGCAGGAAATTATTGCCTAGTGCCAGACAGACTTGTTAAGCTAGCAGTTCTGAATGGATAGTAAGCTCTGGTACTTTGTTGATGACTACTTGGAAATAGGTCTGCTACAAGTTAAACTAGTTTTTACTTTAAGTACTGTTATCACTGGTCAGCTGAGATAGTAATAAACGCACTAAGCTTATCTATGTTTCAGTTTCATCTTTCATAAAAATGTCATTAGCAATTTGATATATCTCAGTATTAAGTCAAAAAAGTATTAAGGTTGTTAAAAAAAGTAACAATTTCAACTAGGTGAGGAGGAAGAAAGGGTATTTTTCCCTAGTATTCAAATTCAAGTGAAAGTGAAGAACACTGAGCCTTGTGAATCATTTCAACGAGAAATAAATCACTGACACAAAATTGATCATGGGGCACAAGCTTCTTGGCTTCATATTCCATAACTTTTCTTCAGAAGGTGATACACAAGAAACCCAAACCTGTGAGTTCTGCAGCAGGGAAGCTCCAGGTGCTACAGAACTTGCTTTAGTGAGCAACATTACCAGCTCAACCTAAGGACTATCCTAGGAAGCAGCATACGCCAAGTACTCCTGCAAAACGGCATACACACTCACCAATAAGCCTCTTACCAAAACCACTAGATGTAAAGTTTGTTTTCTGAGATTAGATGCAAGTTCTGCTCCCGCCCCCAACCTGCAGTTCATCATGCTGAATACTCTAAAATTCTAGCAGTTCACCCCTTAGTAATACAGGCATCCTCAAAGTTCTCGGTCCTGCATCAGCGCTCCTTAGAGTCCTGGAAACGCAGCACTAGGAGATGCTAAAGTAAGGCCAGAGTTTCATGAATTTTGCCTTAAGAACAGAGACGCTCTGTAGCGTCATTCCATTTGGATGAGAAAAACAAGCATAGATTCAGACTGACATTATTTCCAAGCAGGGGGAAAAGAATTCAACATTCATATATAAATATGGGATATACGGTATAAATATATATATGTACATGGGAAAGGGGATTAGCAAGGGGTGCCGTGGCCAGCCAGGAGCAGCAGAGAGCAGGGGGGAGATGGCTCTCAGCAGGTTGTGGGGAGCAGATGGGAGGGAGATGCAACGACAGCGGAGACTTGTGTGAAACAGAGCAAGGCAGAGCCAAGGTGGGCCGCACATTTTTGCTGCCTACTTAATCCTTCCCTCAGCTGGTGCCAGCCTCCAGAATGCCTTACCACAGCTCTGTTCCACTCTCTGGTGTAGGTAAGCATACAGCTCAACAGAGCATGCTAAAACAACTTCATAAACAACCTGAAAAGCAAATAACTGAAGGCATTTTACTTTTAAAAATCTACTTTCATCAGTTTTAGGTAATTAGTTCTGGGAGATGATGATAGAGCGGTGAAAGTTGCTGCAAGTGACAGCAGTGAAACTCCTGACACAGATATGGTACAGATTGCACGACCAAAGAACGCTTCCCGTGTTTCAGAAATCCCATTGTCAACAATGTTTCCAGGCCCTGAAATTAGCTGAAGTAATCAGGAGCTGTTGGCAGCAAGCAGCAGGCAGCTTGTTGGATTGCTTTTCATTTTCACTGCAAGAATCTCCGGTCGTAGCTTAAAAAACCCCACACCTGTAATGGCTTTCAATTGAGTTTCCCTCTGTCTGTATCCAAGCAGTAGCATCTGAAAAACGATACAAAAATCAAGGTCCCTGGACCTTCTGCAACACTTCCCCTCACCTTCTCAGCCTCAGAGACAAGCACAGCCGAGTGGACCTGAATTCGGCAGAATTCAGGCAGAATAGGTCCTCCCTTTTTTTGTTTCTGTCAGAAACAGAGAAATTTTAGCACTATAAGAAAACACTTAAATTGTCAGTGTTTTTCACCAAACATGTCTTGCTGTCTTCCATTTTTTCAGCTCTCTGTTGCAGCACAGGTAGATTAGACATCAGGCATGTCATTTCTGTCTGAAATGGGCTCGTTCTGACTTGATTCAGGTGGCAGCTCTGAGAACTGGATCCCAGCTGGCTGCGATATGCCAGAAAAGCAGACACTTCTTCAAAGATCCCCGAGGTATTCACTCCTTGGGGTCATCTCATCGATTTCCTACACTCGTGCTACCAGGCACCAGTCTTCCAGGTATCCCTTTACACCCGAAAAGCAGCATTTGGAGGAATTTCCCAAGCACTGCGCAGTCCTGTGCGACTACACCACAACAAAATGACAGGAATTGTTGGAGACCGCTACGAGCGGCTGAAATTTCAGTTACCATTTGCATGTCTTGTGTTGGCTTAAACCCAGAATCACTAGTGTTTTACCCCAGCAGTGGGCTTAGCTGCAAGGCTGATACAAAGGAAAATGCATCCTTTCTGCTGCTGTCCCCCACAGGGTGCATTGCTTCCAGTAGGCAATCAGTTGCCGCCAGCGGGCACCCAGGCCTGCCTTCCCCTGGAAGCTCTAACCACGTAGCACCATGAGAAGTCCTGCGTGAATACCCAAACTGTTGGGTCGCTTCACTGAAATCAGGTTTTTGAGCCTGGAGTATTTCAGGTAAGAGCTTTCAAAAGGACTGTAGCTGTTTCCAGCATTTTGCTCCCACGCAGACATGGTATAAGATCTATACGCCAGGAGCACAGCCTATAGGATCTATATGCCAGGAGCGCAGCCTCCATGCAGGATGGGTCGCTCTAGGACACCAGAGGACAAGTCGGGGACCTCAGGCTCCGTGTGCGGCTGAGGGAAGGCTGCCTCTCCACGCAGCTCCGCAGCCTCTGGAGAGCTGCTCGAAGCCAGCACATGACTTCTGCAGAAGGCAGCACAGGATGAGGCCTCTCCTGTTTCACTGTGAAGGTCAGAGGTGTCCTGATGAACAGGAATTTTCCTCCCTCCCTGGCCCTGCACCTGGTTTTCTGCATTTGCCAATTATCAAACAAAGCATAGCAATAAATCATCATCATCTCAGAGGCAAGTCCCTCTGCAATCACAACATCCTAATGCAATGGAAGACGTGCATGTTCCAGAGTTAAATCACTGCATGCTCACATGAGGGCACATCTTTTTCGCTTTGCTTCTCTTTCCCACCACTTTTGATGCTCTCGCCTGTTCTGCAGTATCTTCAGATGACATCTCTAACACAGTTACTCAGGGTTTTTTTGCTTGTTTGGTGGTTTTTGTTTTTTTGTGGTTTTTTTTTTTTTTTTTTACACACTCCTTAAAACCCTTGAGGAAGTACCTAAACAGGATTTTTAGATTTACTCCCATACACCAATTCCAAGACTCTCTTCTTCCTCCACAGAAGTTCAAAATAGAAAAGACAGTTTAGCAAGGCAGACAGGTTGGTGAAGAAAAGCCCAGGAATGACAGAGCCACAGCACCAGGGCTGTTAAGTAGCATGATGCAAGTAATGAAAATAGTTTAGTCTCCAAGGTCTTTACATTCTGCCTGCAAACCTCGCTTCAGTTCACTGATCCTGGCTGTATTTAGTCAATGTTAAGGACAACGTACAAGGAGATAGGTCGTTAGGTGAGAAAAACAGAATTGGTTTGTGGAAGCTAGAATCACCTCAAGCAATCACACACATAGTAAAGTGAACCTGTGTTCTGTCTTTGGAGGGAAAAATCATTAGCTATGTAGTCAATCTGAGATGCCAGGACAACAAAGAATGACACCTCTCAGTGTGATAAATATTCAGGAAATAAGACTTGTTTGGAAGGAAAGCTGCTTTCCTAGGTTTTTCTACCAAGTTTGTAGAGAGAAATCCTTTGGAGTAAAAATCTCTAAAACCTGACCCTTACCTAAACCCAACTTTTGAAGAGCCCATATAAAGTTGCTTTTTTACTATATTTTGAGTTTCAGAAGCAGGCATAGAAAAGACATCGTCAGTAGAAGAGGTGGTGAAAATCAGTCTGAATATGCAGGTATTCAGAGATCATGAGAGACAAAGTCTACAAAAGAACAATCATACTCACATTTCCCAGCTTGAATTTGCCTTAGCATTTTGACCCTATTGGGATACAGTGAATTGTGTTTCAAACTTGTCTAAGTAAATCAGAAAGGGGAAAAGGCTTATTTTTTCTTTTTTAAAGCATAAAGTTTTTCATTCACGTGGAAGTGAATGGGGAAGAAAAGCCCAACAAATACCAAGACTCACTTTGTCTTAATGTTACTGAAAAGGAAAAGAAAAAGGCACACGTTGACGATACTGGGATCACAGCCACAGAGTCAGTATGTGGCTGAAAACATGAAAAAAATTAGAACATACAAGAAGAGAACTAAGTTCATCAAGTCATTTATAACTGCACAGGCAGAGCAAGGGAGAGTCCAACATCCTCACAAACAGAGGATAACTCCACAGAAACCTTATTGCCAAAGGCCATCACTACAACCAAGCAGTTTAATTGTGCACCAGGTCTTGATTTAGCCTCCAGGTTTGGCCTTTTGCCTCTGCCCACAGGCTTTGTGTACACAGTTGGCACAAGTGGCGATGTCTTCTGTCCTTTTCCTAAAGGTAATAGAAAAATGTAGTGGAGCCTCTAGTTCTATCTTTTTTATTTTTATTTTTTGATGATGAAAGATGAGCTAACTTAAAATTTGTCCCAATTGTCTTCTTTTTCATATAGCTTGTTTGCTGTTCAGTTGTTGTGACATCCTCCCTGTGGATAGTGATGCTTGGGGAATCTAGTAATACTTCACAGAAATAAAAAAATATAAGTATCCTGTCTGCCAAGCAGAAAGTAATTAAGGAACCTGGAACACACAGAGGGCAATAAAATTACTGAAGGAGCAGTATTCGTTAAGCAAGATAAAGCACAGCAGGGCACGCACTCCTGGCTCTATCCAGTGTGCCCTACACAGCATCAGGTATTTGAGGGCTAACGCCACAGTGCTACACGTAGGACAGTGTAAGGCTGCAAGCCAGGAGCCAGAGGAACAGAGTGCTAATGAGTGGAAAGCCCAAACTGCAATAGCTCATTGCTCTTCTAAATCAGCCCTTGTTTAAATGAAAGTTCAGCAGTCGGCTGAACAAATAATTCCAAACAACATTCTTAGCCTAAACTTGCTCCTCAACATTATTCTAGTGCAGTAGTTAGCACATATGAATTCTAGATTGGTTGAAGAATGGCCCTCAGTAAACATTTATTGCTCTGTCTTGGAGATCTGTTAAATTCTGGCTGGCTGATACAGTATTGCCTCCACTTCTGGACAGGTACCTGGACAAAACAGAGCAACCAAACAGAAATAAAATACCCAGCTCCAAACTCTGTGTTTACAAGTTCAGTTTCTTCAAGTGAACATGTAGAAATCCTTCAGTTGGTGTCTCAGGCAAGCTGCAGTAACACAAACTCTCCAGAAACTCTAGGAAACATTTACTCTATAACACAACAGCTCCAATTCTGGGGCATGCTGTGTCCCGACCCAGCAGCTGCTGCGTTTCGTTGCTGATCGAAAAGATCTCAGGTGCATGGTAGAGACCTTCAGAATCATCTATTTGTATCCAAAGCTTTCTCTTAAACAACTATGGTTGTTGCTGCAGTATTTAGTTTTCTTATGTTGCTACAACATAGGAAGTTGTTATTATTCCTGCTTTACAGAGACAAAGAAAATTGTCTTGTTCAGAGTCACTCGGAGAGTACGTGGCAGGAATGGGAGGTGAAGCCAAGACTCCCAGCCCTCGTCATACCCTAATTCCTGATCTCCTTCATCATGACCTAAGAAATTCGGGGATTTTTTTTCCTTTGTTTCTTTTTCTTCCTGTCCTCAGAATGTATTTAGGTTTTATTTTTAACCTTTTCCGTTCAGCCCTTAAGGCTAGCAACATGATTTGAACCACAAATGTACATGACTCCAGGACCTAACGTATCTGATAATTCCTCTCAGTTCTTGCCATGCTTACACAACAGGTAATACACACATAACCAAAAACCCTAGATTAAATTAAAACTATTTAAGCATTTGAGTAGTCCCACCATGGCCAATTCAAATCTGCAGCACATGTGATACTATCAGTGTTTAATTATATTCCACAATAACGTACTATAGTTCACTATTTCTCCAATACATACACTTTAACAGACCATACACAGGAGCTGCTAGGAACATATTTACAGATTATGACTATTTTGCTGATACCATTAACTACACAATATCAAGGCTGCATTTAGCTAGACATGAAAACTGTAGCTAGACACTGATCTCAATGGATACTTGCTCCCGAAGGATGCAAGGCAGCTTCCAAAAGCTTCCCATCCAAGCAGCCCAGTCACCGGGCAGCCCCGCACCAGCTGCATCCCAGCTTGCCCAACCAGATCCAGCCTGGCCCTGTGCCGCACAGCTGAAGCCCGGCATATTCATGCCAACAGCTGCATCCTCGCAAAATGGCAACAGCACTGGGACCATGGAGCTGGGCACGCAGACAAAATGCAGGCGGCTTGATTTACATTCGTTTGCAGCCTGCTTTGGGGAAAGCCAGGGAGAGGAGGAGCCCACGGGTGCTGGGGCTGGACCTGGGACAAGACCCATCGTGCCTGGGCAACAGGGGTGCAAAGCGCAGCCCCACAGACCCCGTGTCACACTTGCACTTAGTGGTGGGGTGCCACACTAGGTCAGGGGGAAAGCTCCGCGCAGTACGGCGGCTCACAACTGCGTAGCTCCTCACTGTCTGGCTCAGAGCCCTTCTACAACTGAAGCTAAAGGGAGCGTGTGCCACTAGCATCGCTCAGTATTGCCCGCAATCTCAGTCGTGTGACGTGGGACTCGCTACCCAGTTGCAGGGCTTCCCATCATCAAGATCTTAGCTGCCTGCATTCTGCAGCTATCCTCTTCCTCCGACCAACCTTAGCAAAAATAATTTGCATTTAGTCCTTTTCTACAGGTGCATGTTCAGAGAGCTTCTGCTTTTTCAGAACTGCTTTTTCCCGCTTCCTTGTTTCTAATGCTTCTCCCTCCTGTCTCCTGACTGCCCGTGAGGTTACACTCTCCAGTCCCAAACTTTGCCAGATGTTTTCTGAATTTATACACTTTCTCTCCTGTAGTTCTTGTGTGCACAAGAATAACCTTGAACTCCTCAACTCCTTCTGACAATGCCACCTTGGGTCAGGCCTTGAGCTGTCTCACCGAGTCAGGAAACAGCATTTTTCCAGCTAATACTCAAGGATTTCCCATTTAAAGGACGCTCTGAGTACCACAACCAATGCAGCTTACCACATGGCAGGGAGATGGACATATGAGGAGGAGGAGGGAGAAATCCAGTGTCTGGAAGAGTGGCACCATTGTCTGAGTATATAAATAAATAAAGCAGGAGTTTATCATAATTTATTTATAAAAACTATTTCTAATCTAATTCTTTTTGTATTATCTAGGGGCAAGAGAGATGAGACAAAAAAATGGTTCTTAATCAGGAATTGCCACATGGAGTGGTTTTGATTAATATGCAAAACATAGATTATAAATAGATTTATAAATAAATGATCAACTACGGCTGCTGCTCTATTTATCTATGGACTTGCAGAAAATTTGAAGGCTGAATTCTGATTAAATGAGAATCACCACTAATGGTGGGCTGGCTGGCTCAAAGGGACCACTAAAGGAAAGTGAGAATATATTTGCATAGCACCTTTGATTCAGAAGAACTCCCAAGTCCTTTGCAGAATTAATATTATATTTTAGGGGTCACTTCATCCATTACTGACATACAGCCTCTGAGGAGGATGAAAGATAACTTTCTGCATCTATTTCACCTTTCATCGAAGATCTCAAAGCACTTTGCACACTAATTAAGCCTCCTATTGTGTCCACGCAATCCACTCCTCCTGCAGATTACTAAACCAATGCAACCTAAAACACCAGGAATAAAACTGAGGAAAATTCACCAATTGTTCCTTGGTATAACTTCATTTCAATTCCAGATCATCAGGTTGAGGTCAGATGGTCCCTCAAAAAGAAGTCCTCGCCTGAACTGCAGTACAGATCCCAAACAGTGTTCAGACAACTTAGAAGTTAGATCCAATGTGTCCAATATCACACCAGCCCAAGCTCCTCATCTAAGAGCACTGTAGTGTCCCAGCATAATCAAAACCTGAGTCCCCAAATCTGTCGCTCTGACCTAAGAGCCCGCATTTCTTTTCACTGATCTGTTCTCCCATGAAGACATCGCTGGGAGACTGAAGTTCAACACAACACTGGAGGCCAACTCTAAAGACATGACAGTTTGCAGATGCAACAGTCTGCCCATTCCCACCTGTGCCAAACCTCTTCACCTGGGTCAGGCTTGCCCGCATCCATCCAGCGGCAGGCGTAGGACAGCCACTTACCTGCTGAAATGCCTGCGAGTTGATGCAGCCTCTTCCATTTACCTCGCCTTTTAAAAGTAAGAAAGTCAAAGCATTTTTTTCTAAAGGCAAAGCTGTCCTGCCAAGTCAGTTTTCACAGCTGAACACTTCCCAAGGTGCCAGTTCTGCAATTCGGGGCCTGGATGTGATCCCCTGAGCTTGATGGATAGCTTTAAAATGAAGGCAGGGGGAGACGTACCAGCTGTCCAGGTACACACTGGATCAGCATGGCTGAACCACCCCTCCTTCCGTGCCTCCCTCCGGGGAAGGAGCAGGAGCTCAGCCCGTACAGGGGGAAGGCTTTGACGACAGGAGAGACGCGTGAGCCCAGCAGACATGAGCAAGGGCACAGCCACACGAAGGTCACACCTCACCCAGATGTGAGCCTGCTTTTGCTATGTCCAAAATAATATACCGTTACATGGCAAGTTTGGACAACTCCTTTTCCATCCTCTTTTTTTGACACTTAATTTCTGACTTCTTCATCCCAACAGCCAGTAGCTAAAGGAGGAGGTAGACCAAATGCAAAATGAACTGATTTTCTCAGAATAAACCAAGCCAGCCTCCAACCTCCCCTCCCCGGCCCACGCTTCCTCCCAGTGCCCACTCCAGGTTTCCAGATGTCCCTAGAAAGGGATTTCATTCTAAACCACCCTGTTAACTGACAGTTTCTGGTTTGAATCCGACTATGAAGACTGCCTTTCAACACACCTTGCACCACAGCAATGGAGCACGCTCACACTGCATGGGGCCAGCAAGCAGCAGGAACCAGCTTCAGCAGCGGGCCCCTCTGTAGCGCTTGTTATTTGAGGACTGGAGGTCTGGGCTGGAATTCAGCCGTGCCATGCAAGAAGGGCACTCACATGGGTCCTTGCAAGTTGTGCAGATGCAACCTAATTACTGTCAAAAGGAGAAGATTTGTCTCTGTACAGGTTTTCTTGTCTTAAAGTGCTTTTTGAGACAGCACAGGACACGTTCCCGGCATTCTGGGGAAGCTGATTCTATAAGTGACATAGTTCAAACTCCGTGTATTACAAACCATACGCCAATACGGTCCTACTTCCTCTCTCCACCCAGCAAATTAGCAATGTGGACAGTCTATTGACTAAACAGAGCAAATTTTACCACAGCAATAATAGTCTGTCCGGAGAGAACATTACCACTCACTGCCCAATTAGAAGAACGTTGAATGCACGGAAATGCCTTTTGAATAAACACTTGATAACCCTCAATAAAACTGTAAGAGAGAGTTACTGCAGATTTACTACCCAGGGAAGGAAAGCTCTTCACGGCACAGCCAAGAGCTTATTGCTTCTTATTTAATGCTGATAAATGCAACAGCTTTGCATTCCCACAGCAACATGGGCTAAAGCAGCTTAGCAGGAAAATAAAATAGGTACCTTATGATCTGCCCACAGAGAGATGGAGGAGCACCACAAGTATGCCACAGCGACTGCAAGTTGCATGTGCTTGCTCCAAGTTGTGTGGCATTTACTAGGAGGCACGTCACTCCTTTGGTAAGCCAGCTCCCCGGAGCAGCAGCGCGTGCACCGCTGGTACGCTGCGGGCTCAGACCCCAGTGTGCTGCACAGTAGCTGCTGGTGTGCTCAGGCCCTGCCGCTGCGGAGGCGAGCTTGGGTGGGACTGCTGCGCTTTGGCTTCTGTACGTCCCTGGCTCTTCCACAGAAAGCCGTGCTGTGATACACATCTGCGTGGGTGCTAAGACCTCTCTTCCTGCTGCCTCACATGGAGAAAAGGAGCACCACGAAAAAGAGCCAGGTGATCAGCCTTACTGCCTCTGCTGTGATGATGCTTAGACAGTATTTGGGTTTTCTGAGAAAGTGTGAGTGGCGAGGAGGAAGGAACGGGTTGGCTCTGTTTACACTAATCCAGGTTTCCCATGAAGGCTGCCCAGCCACCTTGGGCAGCAGCCCTTCCTGCACGAGCACAAAGGGGATTTTTACAACCCCGGGGAGGGCACCGCAGCACATTTGTTCCACAAATGAACATTGACATAAAGGTCTTGCCCTTGCTGATGAGCATTGATGTGTTGTTTTCTGTATTCACAGTTCTTGGTGATAGGAAAGTATTTACAGGGTGATTTTGTTTTGCTTCTTAAGTAGTCTAGTAGGGAACAGCCCAGTGCTTAAGAAATAAACACCCAACAAAAATCATTACTAATTCCCTTATCATCTTTACTCACTTGAACATGTTTCCTCCCTGGTAACCCTGCAGCTGGTGCCTTACCATCTCGGGAACACCCAGGCTGCAGGGGACCACAAACCCCTGCAAGCCAGACAGCCGTGCCACCACAGCACATGGCAGCAGCCGCATTCTGGTTGTACGCTCCCAGTTCTTCGTTACCAAGAAAGAATCAGCGAACGGGCCCAGCCAAGGGCAGTCTGCAAGGTCCAGACACATGTATATGACAGAGCCTAACGGTCCTCTTCAGCTAAGAGCAGCTCTCCCCTTTGCATGGCTAATAATGGCTGATATTGGTTTTATTTTAGCAGCGGCTGCTGCAGTCTTGTATTGAGCGAGCTGGTAAACTGTACTTTGGAGACCTTTCCTACTCACGCTATTTATGCTACAACAAGCAATCTTTGGGGTAATAGCGGAGGGCAATCAAAGAGAATTTCCCCCTAGGCTCCCACTATTATTTTCTGTCCAAAAAATAATATTAAATGTGATCTACAATTGTGGTAATTAAAGGGGTAATGTGCTTTTTTATATATTTTTGGACCTCTCACACAAGCAAGTGGAGTTATCTACCTACTGCTGTTCCAGCCACTTTCTGAATGCAAAATCGTGACAAATATCTCTGAAAGACAGCAGAGCTCAAGCCAGTTAAAACCGGCTCTACGCTATTCCTGTAGGACAAAAGGTGTATTATTGCTCAAATGAGGGTGCATCAACTCCTTCAGATCTTTCCTCGTTTAAGCGTTAATCACCTTGCATAGCAGAGATGGAGCCCTAATGGTTTGCTACATGGGGAAACTGAGGCAAGGATGAGGGAAAGAACGAGGGTTTGGCGAGGATGGTACAGGGGGTTAGAGACGTGCTAGGGCAGGAGCAACTTCCCTGAATAAAGACGAATGCAAACTTCGGAAGCTAAAGCCCAGGAGCTTTCAACTGTCAGGATGCAAAGAGGAGAAAAGATCATTCTAACACAAAACATTGCTATAAGAATAAAAAGCAACACTCTGTTGGTACTGAGGACACTGATGCTGGATTGTCCAAATTTCCTGGTGATTTTTTTCTTCTTCTAAAATGATGGGACGAACCTTGCTTATCTGTTACAGACACGGCAGAGGTATGCTGATCAGCATTGGAGCTATTAACCTCCACCCCCTTAGCGATCTACGTTTTGGAAAACACTTTCAAAATACAGGTCCAAGTTTGTGTAAAAAAACAGGTTACTTACATGTAGCCACTTGCACATTCCTAGCAGGCTTCTGCAGTTGTTCACACTAATTTAGTCAGAAAGGACTGTATAAATTAGATACTGAGCTGGTGTGTAATCAGTCTGTGGATGCGATTAGGCAACAGCATATCCTTTTACTCCATCTCCTGAATCAGTAAATAAGAAACAGTAAAAGACTGGTCTCTCACTGACATTAGAGACATTGTCTTCAATCCGAAAACAGGAGCTATAAAGACATAAAAGTGACAGAAAAGCAAAAGCTGTCAGAGAAAAAGCTTCTGATACTGACATTTAAGCTGGAATTGGTTGAGGACGAATAAAAACCATACTACCCCCCTATTTTCACAAATAAAATATCCAAACCCAAAATGCCTCCTGTGTAATGCTTTCAATTAATAATGTAAAGTTTCTGCCACCCATTTTAAATCCTTGTTGTGAATGCTGTGTGTGGTTCATACCTTCTCTTTCACTTCATCAAATGCAATGAAGTGAATGCTGTAATACCATCCTGACTATTGCCCTTTTTTTCCCCCCATGTAGAATTGTATCCAAATGTTTCAATTTTTTTTTAATGCTCCATTTCTCTTAATGGCAAATGAGGTTTCAAAACGTAAAGGAAGTCTTGAGAAGATAATGGTGAAACAACAAATTGGAAAATAACGGCAGAGAGAAAACTGAAGTAATACCTGCACAATATTATTTAAGTTGTAGGGAAAAATATTGGGAAAACAAAGAGAGAAAGCTTTTAAACACTTACAGTAGTGACTTCTGCTGTTTTGCAGATTTCTTTCTAGAAGAGCAAGGGAAAAAAATATTAAAGGAGATTTAGCATTATTTTGGCTTGGAGAAATGCAAACATTTGTAACACAACTTAAAAAAAAATCTAATTAAAATGTTTTAAATCCAGAATTTATTAGGATCTGCATTTTTAAGCTATTTCTGCAACAAAGCTTGTCTCAGTTTGAATGAAGCAGCAGAAGTTACAGTGGGGTCTTTTTCAGCCCTACACTGCAATAGCATGTCATTTTGCTATATATTTATTGACCCTTCTTCAATCTATCGTGCTCTCTTCAGTGACAGCAGGTCTCTACCATGTTCAGTCATCTCTTTATCCATGTTGCAAAAGATGCAATTGACGCTGGGTGAGTTTTTATTTCTCATATTCTTTATCTTCAATGATAAAGATCTATCCTAAAAAAGTTAGCAGAGAACAAGCAAGCAAGCACAAGATCTGCACTGAAGGCAATATTGTTCTCTGCAAAGAAACAAGAACACTTGTGCATTTTTTTCCTTTTTCCACCAGAAAAGTTGCATTAGACACTGCTATATTTGGAAGTACGCAGATATTTGCTGTTACTACCCATTAATAAATACTGCAGCTACACAGGGAAAGATATTTTTTAGTGTGGATATCGAGTAGATGTACTACTCAAATCAAGGACTATCCACGCTTGCCTGAAGCAGAAGGGAAACACGCTCTGATAAGGCGGGCTCCTCCAGCACAGCTCCTAAGCCTGTGCATGACACCCTTGTGAGAAGCGTGCTCTAGATGACCCACAGAGGTCCCTTCCAACCCCTACCATTCTGTGATGCTGTGAGAGGCAGAAAACACCAGTGCAACAAAATCATCCCTGAAAGGAAAAGACAAAGAAAAGCTGAGATTGAAGAAGGTCCTTCTCCCTTGGAGAAGCAGAAGACAGCATCCCAGGAAAGTCCTGTCAGCCGTCACCATCCTTTCCATGTACGATGGCCATTAGTTGTGCATCCTGCAAACTTACACTGAAGGGGCTGTTTACACCCATACCATCAACTCACTAGGAAAAAAAGGCATAACACAAATCTTCCTTGTACCAGCAAGATTGTCCTGTGAATTTTGACTTCACTGACTTAATGTCCAATTCATTGTACTAGATGTTGCTTCATACAGAATTTCCAATGTGTCTGAGAAGACCAAACCAAGCTCTAGACTTTATAACTCAAATATTTCTCTTTTTGATGGTTCTTTATAGCTTAGATTACCATGATCACGATGGTAAGGCAGCTTATTCAGCATTTCTCTGAAACAAATCAAAGCACGTTACAAAGCACATCAAGGGATAAAGTCTAAGCCTGGGGAAAGCAGCCTCCAGATCTCTGTATGAAGTTACCCGAGTTGAGAGCGACCACAGAAAGTCCCATAATGCTTTCTAGAAAGTAGATTAACATGCAACATCTCTTTTAGGAGTGTGTATCTACCCCAGTGCTTACCGAACTTCTATGTTTATAGATGTCTTGGACAACTTGGACAGGGAGTCCCTTCTCTGCAGGATGGACAATTTCAACTGCACAGAGAGACAAAACAAGGGAAAAAGCAATAACTTCTCAATTCATAGGCTGGGCAGTAAGGAAGAGATTCGTTCTCATGGGCAAGGTCATTCAGGAAGTTGGTGAAAAAGCTGGGACTGGACTTCTAACTCACAAATGACAGTGCAAGTGTTCATTGCAAAATTCTGGTTTAGGATCATGTACAGATTTAAGGTGATGAGCCAAATTCTAACAGTTTGCTCTTCATTACTGTAGTTTCTGCTCTAAGTTACTGGGTGTTATGACACGCAAGGTAAAACAATAGTAATCATCAGTCATCTTTAGGTCCCATCTCACAACCACTATCGAAATTTCAGCTCCACTCTTTCTAGGACTAGGAAAAAAAATGCATCTTTAGGAATCATTTTGAGCTGACACATTGCACCGAGGTGGCTTTTTCCCTTCGCAGCTTGTGTACAGCAGTGCAGCTCTTTCTGTTTTCCCTACCAGCTGCTCTACGCACGCTACCCCTGTCAGCGGGAAGTTACAAAAAAAAAAGAATGAAGACTGATGATTAACGAAGAAAGAGGGTGAATATTAATCATGCAGTCAACATTTGATGGGAACATTGATGGAATAGTGGTCCCACTGGAAGTTGTTAGGAGTTGATTTTTATGCCCCAGAGCAATAGTTTTAAACCAGGACTCATGACGGAAGAGAGGTTGCTTGTAATGTTTTAAACAGGCCATTGTGGAAAGCATACCTTCTCCCTCCCCTCCCCCTGCCCCAACTCCATCCTTTGTTGTGCTGAGAGCCGAGCCCAGGTCTGTTGCGCACCCTACATTCCCCCAAAACACCCAAAACTAAAGAGCAAACCTTCAAACAGAAATACAACAGGAACAGGACATCTCCATTTTCCCTTGCTGAACTGCAAGTGAACCCTCACCACCTGAGGCCACTTGTGTCAAAGTCAAGAAATACTGATGCTTCTAGTTCTGAGCAACTTTTCCATTGTTGAGTACACCAGGAGAAGAAGGAGAGTCTGGGACAACACAATTCCGTAGCTAGCTAATTCAGGTTTGAATTTTGGCTATTCGCAACCTGATCCAAACCTCTATGAAGGCAATAGGAGTCACAGCTACATTGGGGAGCAAAGTAGTCAAGCCCTCCTCACCTTGGCTGGAATTTCCCGTATCTTGCAAATTAACAAGTGTACTTGCAATCAATATGGTATATCAAGTGCACAGCTCATACTTATTTTCTTTTGTATTACACAAAATAATTCATTATACCAGATCATTCATTTTTCTGCTGAAAAAATCTTGCAGATTCTGCCTTCAGGCAAGTTTCATCCCCATACTAGACCCAAACACCAGAATCCTGAAAGTAACAGACATATGAAATATTGGAAAGATACTGCAGATTTACTACTCAGATCAATTTGAATTGGACAGTCATAGAAAGGACTTGCAAAGCCTCTCAAACATGGCTACAGTCCGACGCTGAAGTTAATGTGAGTTGGATGCACACGGACATCCAGCTCTTCCAGCAGATCTGTCATGCGAAATTGGCTTTTGCACAAATTTTACAATTTCTACGGGTTTTTATTTTGGGGAGAGGGGGACGTAGGAGGGGAGATCGCAAGAAAAGAAGGGCTGTATTCAGAGCTGCGATCAGTTGCTGTAATTCTGTTGAGGTCAACAGGCTTATGATGTTTCTCAGTGACAGCTCTTCAGTTTTCCTGTGGTGCTCCCTAATCTAAGTTCTACCAGTACTCCCAAAGGATACAGATTCAAAGCACATGGCCTCTTTCACAAACCTTGCTCTACAAATTAATCCATACTATAGGTCTTGTCAGGAGGACATAGCATCCCCAACTTGGCCACACACCAGCAGTTGTGTATATAGACAAGGTTATTTTTCTAAATAAAGGTCTGGTTTAAAAAACACAAACATATTCCATAGTTGCAGCAAGAGTTTAAGCAGACAGATGTAGAATCACAAGGGGTTATGCATACATTTTTCTGTAGAGTTAGGCTGAGGTCTCTCACCTTTCATCAATAATAGATTTTTCAAGAATGAACTGTGACTGCTCATGGGATGCAGCTTGGCTGCCCCTTCACCTGTGTTTCCCACCGTAGGAAGGTAAAAAGCAATTTCAGCTACAGTGAAGACTGAAGTGGGCCACAGTGCAACAAGTTACAAAGAATCCCAAAGTCACAGAAAAAGTCTCCCAAGTGCATTGAGGCCGTAAGCAGCTGAACAGCAGTTGTTTAATCCTCAGAGTTGCATTTTATCCAGAACATTGGGCCTTTAACAGCCCAGAAACCTTCAGGTGCATTTTCATAGTCAGTTAATGCTGTTCCACAGGCGAGCGGTTTGCAGATATGCAGGTTATTTGCTTGGGAGCCGCCTGCCACTGTGCATGGACCCTGAGCCTTTTTTCGCCTTTCAGTTGACAGAGCAGCACTGACAAACGCACGGGACTTGGCTGTTTGCTTTCGCGGCAGCCGCTTGTAGAAAGTGAGCAGTACGTGAAGCAGCAGACACAGCAGGGATGGCTCAGGCAGCCTTCATTCTAACAGTCTTGTAAAGCTAGGTGCTACCTTGCAAAGGGTACGAGGCACTGCAGCTCCCCTAAATAAATAACTTCTCAATGCATCTGTCATTTCAGATGTCAGACTGGAGACAAGGTCAAGCTTGGAGAGAAATCAGCCTGCTCCATCCTTGACCTGTCATTCATCACTGCATTTGTCCACAGCCAAACAGCCCAGCTGGTTAAGAGGGAAAATACCTTCTCTGAGCTCTAAACCAGTCCCGTTTCTGCTATAAAGGACTTTATTAATAATACTCTTTGGAAAGCAGCGAGAGTTCTGATGGACAGCTTTCCAGGGACATTTTTCAATAGACGCTTAAAATCCTATATCTATGCACCCAATCCGCAGGCTGGAGGAGACGAGAGGTTAATTTTGCAAGACAGCAAATGGTGACTGTTTGTAAGTTATTAGAGATTCAGCGTTATGGGGATATATGAGCCTTGCCTTCACCTTTCCTCATGTATCATGCTGTATGTCATGATAGTCGTGTTAACACTGCTGCGCTTGATGCAGGGCTCCCCTCACATCACTGTGCAATAATTAGCATTGCCAACAATTCGTTCTTAACGCCCCTTTCACAGGATTAGGAATGGTTCTTAAAACACACACCTCCTGAATTCATGCTTATTCTCAAGGATTTCAGCTCTCTTTACAGGAAAAGATTCCTAGTTCGTACGGAAAAAAAACTTTAAAAGGTGAAGATTTGTCCCTAAGGCAAATGACTACGTGCTTCAAGTCAGTCTCATAAATTGCTGGAATTTGATGAGGGTTTGGGGTTTTAGGGGGCAATGGGGGAAGGAGGGAATGAGAGATGAGAAGAAGAAAGGAAAAAAAGGGGTATTTTTTTTTTTGTACTTGAAAGAATTAATAGCTCCTGAACAAAGGAACAGTAACGATAGTAAAAACAAAAAAAAAGGAGACAAAGCAGCTCCCCGTTTGATGCAGAGCACGACGGTGCTTTTGGTTCTTTGGCTTAACACCCCTTGGGCAGAGTGCCTCAGCTATCGGAAGAATTGCATCTAGCCCATTGCAGGGGAGATGCACTGTTTTCTCTCTTACAGATTTTTTTGGGTTTTTCCCTCTCTCCACTAAAATCAAGCTAAAGGCAGAGCATCTCTTGTGCTCATGTGAATGTAGGATAGGCAGTGAAATGTTAGGAAGTCTTGGCGCATCATTCTCACTGCTTAGGCAGCTGCAGTTACTCCGTGATGACTGCGATCTGCTCACTACCTTACTAAACCTTGCAATATTAGTAAATGCAGGACAAGGGACCCTTACAGATTTGGTACAGACCCAGGCTGACTTCTCAGTTTGACTCCTTTCTGCTGAGACACCTCCACCTGGAACGTTTTGAGAACTGATAATTTTTAGACCCGCAGACTATAGTTAAGTTTATGGGCTCAGACACACGAGGAAGTTCCCACAGTCTAAAAAGTTTCCAGATCCCACCTAAACCATAGTAAATGTCCGTGTATGAGCACTTAAACCATGACAGTGCAAGAATTTTCCACCGACTGCAGCTTTCCTTCATTGCAAGCCGAATGAAGTTGTAATATTAGCAGAAGTAGCCCTGAAGAGCGCTGCAGACAATCCACCGCTCACAGAACGAAGCACGTCGAGCTGATGTCTGTGGTAGTGCTTGCTATCAGCGGAAAGCAACGTGTTAAAGCCACGTATGATAGTCAAAACAGAGGAAAGGTCAACATTAAGATTACACACATCATGTTATCTCTGACCTTGTTCCTGGCCGTGACGAGAGCCTACCACGACCTGATTGTCTTTTTGGTCTTTCTGCAACTTGCCATCAGCTGCCGCATTTCGCAGGTACTGTACTGCTGTGGGCCAGTCGTGAAAACTGGCAACAAGAAAATGAGTTCCGTAGATGGTCATACTCTTTTCTCAAAGATTTTACATTCATTTATTCATATCAGTTGTATTATCCCAGTACTCCAAGAGCCACTGTATTTGGAGAGACAGCATGGCCATGTCTTATGACTACTTCAGCACACAAATGGTACAAGGAGACTGACAAAATCATCAGTGCTTTCTGCTCTGCCTGCTTAAGAAAAAAAAGAAAGCCTTAGGCTTGCCAGTGTAATGTAGTTAGTCAAATTATAGCTGAGATTTTCCGAGACATGCACTAGATCCAAAACTCCATGTGAGTGGCGTTGGCTGAGGTGTGTACATGTGCCGGTCACCTTTGAAATCCAAGGCTACACACCAAGTACTGCCTCAGTTTAAGGAATGAGTCTCTCTTGCCCTCCAGAATTTGCTACCCCAAATCTTTTAGCATTCTTCAGCTAAGACCACATCATCGCTCTCCCTGTGCCGACTCAGCGGCTCCATTAGCACTCGTTTGTTTGCTCTGAAATGCATTCCTCTGCCTTGTTTCTTTGGAGGTAACATTTTTATTTTTTGCCTCTTTTCTCCCTCCACAGGGTGACAGCTATTTTATCACCTACAACAAGAAATGCTGAGCCTGTTGTGCAGGCAAAACATTTGCAAAGGGGCAGGGGGTACACAGAAAGCAGTAGGAAATTGATAAGGGCTGTAAAGTAGCTTTATAAAAATGCCGACAAGCCTGTTCAGGGCACAGAGCACCTGCACCTCTGCCCCCGGCAGCGCTTCCTTCAGATGCTCCTATTGTTTTCATTACTATTTGTGACTCGATCATTAATAAATTACTATTTTTTTTCCTGTTGGCTCCAGCCACCAAGGGAGCCAGCAGGTGCACCACTTTTACAATTAGCCCTTCGTAATGCATGGTTGGCAAGAAAAGTTGTCCACAAGCTGCAGAGTTTACCAACTGGATTTCTGCATGATGGCCACAGCACTTGGAGCAATTAGAGGAGAATTTACAGGAAAGCACCTTAATGCATCTGCTTATGTGGCCAAAAACTTTAACAGAGGGGCTAAATCCCAAACTTGGAGGCCTGTTGATGAAACTGGGTGATACAAGCAGAGGGAGAACGTGCAGGGCAATCTGCAGGGCCATGACAGCCAGCTGTGGCTTTTTAAAAGCATCTTTTCTACCACGTATTATGCTGTGCTGCTTTGGTTATCCCGTACTACACTTTTGAGATTAAATAGAAGCCTAACTGAGATGGGACTAAAAGACTGATAAAACTGGCCTGGTTTTGGTTTGAGAAGGGGCAGCATAGCAGCAACATCAGAAAGCTGCTTGTCTCCATATTTCAGTAAATTCAGGTCTGCTCACAGGCAGGGCTTTGATGTTCCACAGCAGTGCTGTTCTCTGCATTCGTATTGGTAAAATTAAGTATATACAGAATTCCCTTTCTAATCTAATATGACTTTCTCAAATACCATCATAACTCCATGACCCTAGAGAGCAATGCAGTGCTTGAACAGCAGTTAAGGAGCACAGGTTTTGGGTGGATGAGGTCAGGGACTGTCAGCATCTGGAGTGGAGATGCTTTCGTCTCCATTGTGTATTTTTTCCCCATAGGAAAAAAAAACCTCACAAAAGAAAATGCAGAGCCAAAAAGCATAAATGATTTGGTAATGCCTAACAAGATGAACAAAAAGAGAAAAACTGAAGGAAGAGTAATTTACTACAGATTTCAAATCTGGCATACAGTCAGCAAAGCAGAGAAGTTGCGTACCTGGTTGTCTCTGAGACAGTTTTCCTCCAGCTCCTATGAACCCGGATCTTTCATGCAGTTCTGGTGAAAAAGCATGTTGGCATCTCTGTTAAAGAAACCTACCTGGAACACTCCATTTCTAGAGGAAGAGAAAAAAAAATATTAAAGATGACATGTCATATTGCAAACCACCAGAATCAGACCTTGCACAGAGCAGACCGGGCTCCATCGACTCTGCTGTCCTGCCTGTGATAGCAGTTACTACAGGATGCTCTGGAGAAGAAGGAACAAAGCCTGCAGCAAGCGAACCTTGGACAATCTGCCCCTTCTGCTGCTACAGATCAGACTCAGGTCTAGAGATTGATTCAAGCTTTGACATGTAAGATTAAAAATCCTCTCCAAAATTTCTTTCCATGAAATGCAAAACTTAACACTATATTAATGGCTTCCAAACAAGCAGCCAAGCTCCTTCTATCTTGTTAATTGGAACTGGACAAGAAAACAACCTTCAAATAAATTTAAAAAAAAAACAAACCTGGTGGGTTTTTTTTTTTTGATATACATTATGGCAAAACCAGAAACCTTTCAGAAGACCGTCATAAGAGATTTGCAAGTCACCATGGATTCATCTCAGCAGCTACCAGCGACAAGAAAGACCTCTCTGCAATTGATTTGAAGCAGAAGTCCAAACCTCTGGTGAGGCTCCTAATCACTACATGATCAAGTCATTCCTTGCGACCCAACAAGCATTTACTTCTAAAAAAGAGTAGAAAAACTCTAACAGGAGAGACGGCAGAGCCGTGTCAATAGCTTTTGTAGCAAGTTTAATGGATGGAGACAACATCAGAGCACTTTGGGAGAGGAATCCCATCTGGGCCTAATCAGCAAATCCATGTCACTCAGTTCACATTTGGTGCAGCTTCTGTTACCTTCCTGAGAAAAAAGCACGCTGAGGTGAAAAAAGGCAAAACTTCACATGATCCTTCCTTCACATGAGACTTCCAAAAACCCAGAATTTAAGGCAGGAGCAGTTAGGAAAGTGTTTTAATCAGCAATCCAATGAACACTGGACTTAGATCCACAGAACAAGGAATTTCTAACATGGACTCAAACTGATGTGTTCAGCATGGCTGAGATATACATACGCTGATAGCACTACATGTATCATGGTCATGTCCTGCCTGTGATATTATTCCAATTTTCCTGTTCCCTGGGAACTCCAGGGAAAGTCATCAATGAAAGACAAATTTTCTTCCTGCAGTTTTTGGTCTGAGGTCCATAGCACCAAGCTGGCAGGCTACCATCTGCACTAAGTCTCTCCTGCACACAGCTAGGCTCCCTCCTTCAAAAAGATAACACTCTGAAATTATTGGCAAAATTCTTTAGCTTAACAACACACAGCCTCATTCAAAATGAAATATGAAAGCCCAAAGCAAATTCTCCTGGCCAGGTTTTTGTTATATATGTTCTAAAAGAAAAAAAATATCCAAAAGCATTTTCGAAAGCAGGGAGAGGAAAATCATGGTGTAGTTAGATGGAATTAAGTAGGTTACATAAATAAAGGATAGAACTGTTAAAAAAAAAGAATAAGAAATGAAAACTTAAAAACTGAAGTGTCATGGAATAGTAACATGAAAAGCTGGAGTACAGTTAAAGCCAGAGTACAGTTTAATCTCAGCTTCAAAATCAGTTCTTAGTTTAGCCAGAATAGGTCATCTAGTCCTGATCCTGGGAAATTTGATATCTGCATGGGTTTGTGGAAGTATGCGGTTCAAAAAGCTAGGAAGAAAATACATCCCCCCCATTGCACCTCAAATTCAAATACACCGTTCTCCCTATTTAGAAAACACTGATATTTTCCTTTTTTTCTTCTTCTCTTTCAGAATTAACAAGGCTTCCTTTGTGTGTTTGCTTTGCCTCGCTGTGAGCATTAGCCTAACCCCAGAAACGCCTGGTTCATTAAAGGCGATGTACCAGGCGCTCGGGGTGCGTCTCCTCTCGCTACCCCCTGCCCCAGCGCAGCAGCGCGGAGCTCGCTAGTGGCAGCCACTGTCATACGTCTTGTTGAGGCCACATATTGTTAAGCCATTAGACCTTCTCCTGCAACCAACACACAGAGCCCCTTAGCTCCTTCCTTTTACTTGACCTGAACTATAGGTTCCGCTAGCAGTAAACTCAATCACTGTCCTTTCCAAGTCTGCTATTAAACCTTGGCTCTAACCAGCCAAGAAATTAATCTCTGGTGCCCGACCTCTCTCAGCCCCGGCATGCTCTACAGCAGCTATACACAACCTTTGATCCCCATCTGCATGGCTTCATCCATAAACAAAAGTACCTTGTGGAGCACAGTGAGCCTAGCCGGTTCCTCTCTAACATCATCTGGAAAAAAAAAATCCAAAAACCAGAGCACGAAGCCTTTCAGCTTCGAAGTTTCACATTCTGCTGCCAAATCATACCCTTAGATTGAAAAAACCCAAATTAAATCAGCACTTCATGTCTTCGGTCTCCATTTTCTAGGGTGCACGTACACATGCACATTGTAATGAGTGAAAAGCATTGCTTTCTCCAGTTGCCAGATCCTATGTTACTAAGCAAGACAATGCCACCCATCCTTTTTCTCTGCATATCTGGGATGCATGTCACTCAGGCAGCATTGCTTGTTCCTGAAGAGGGACTAAATCATTGCACGTTTGTTCATCCATCATTCACCCTGACAGTCGCTGGTGCACATTGGCAGATACGGGCAGAGGACAGCCACCAAACCCTGGCGAGCTTTACATTCAAATTCTATCTAAAGCACCAGCACTTCAGGCAGGTTAGGTCTGTCTCCAGTAATTTTATTTTACTGGTGGTTGTAAGGAATGTTGCAACATGAACTGGTCTGTAGAGTGCTGAGGAAGGAATGAGACCTTGCTGCACCAAGCACAGTACCAAACAGATAGGAAGAGCATCCGTCATGAAAGAGATGCCTGTGTAAATAAGTGGGACACAAAGCAAGTGTTTTTTTCCCAGTTTTACAGGTGAGGAATCAAGGCTGAAAGCAATAAATCAATTTTCTTAAGCGCATGCAGGGTATTTACAGGAGAAACAAGAATTAAGCCTCAAATCTTCATTTACTGCCCAATCCCTTTTCTGCTAAGAGAACTGATAAAAGTCGAAGGGAAACCAACCTGTCATGCTCTGCCATATGGGAGAGGAAAATTGGCTCCGTCCCTCTGAAAAACCCTACATTGGCATGCGCAGAAGTTCACCCCTGATAAGCACTAAACTTGAACACAGATGCAGGCTGGTTTTGCATAGCTAATCAGTCACTTTGGGGTTGAAACAAGCTAATATTTTTTTTCTAAATGTAAATAATAGAAGATTTAGCTCTGTTTTATAATGTGTCTTTTCTTCTCCATATAAGCTGTTCAGCAGTCACCAATTGACTACTTCGCAATTTTAATGATAATCAGTTTATCTTTTCTAAATTTCAGAAATTCTCTAGAGACTTTTCCCCTCTCACTAGGCGTGAACACACAAACACTTGACTTGGCATTTTCCATGAGAAAGGAGACAAAAGCCCCCACTATAGGGGGGAAGAAAAAGTGTTGGGAACCTTGTAAAACAGATCTCCTTGGAGAGTCCCACCCCCATCTGCTTCTCTCCCCCCCGATTTTCTACCTCCTCAGTTGTGCTGCAGGCTGAATCAACTGCATATATGGTTGTGCTCTGACCCAGAGGCTGCAGGGGTGGAGCAGCAGAAACAATAACCTAGTTTTCCTTTTTTTCAAATCCAATATTAGTTGTGCATACAAGGCAAAATTAACAATCCTCTTCCTTCTCTCTCTATACTGAAAAATACCAGACGGCGAACTCGCTGCCTTTTCTCGTTACCCCGGCACTGCACAGCAGAGGCTCTCACAGTGGGGCTGCAGGTCTCCAGCGAAGACTCAATTCCAGAAACGGGCTCACAACCCCAAGGGCAGCTGCAAGCCCAGAAGGGAGAACACGTATGAGATCACCAGCAAAACTGTTTGGGCAGTGCTGCTATCAAGCCTTCTAAAGAGCAGCCCTCAGTTCATTTCTTTTAAAGATCTTTGTTCAACCAGTCTCCCTTCTTGGAGACCCCAGCCAGAAGTGTGAGGAGGCATGATCATTTCCATCGTAGAATTGCTGTCCACAACTATTCCTGCTCAATAAGCTTTGTCACAGACTTGAGACTATTTCTGGAAGCTTTAAAAATATCTAAGGAGGCACCTTTCCTTTTTGCTCAGACACAGCATCTTTTTATGTTTAATAGAGAGATTAAAAAAAAAAAATATTTCTGCTTAGCATCAACATGACTTTCTGTTAAAAATAATACAGCTGAGCTAGCAACAAGACTTGGGCAGGAGGAAATTCTATTTATAGAAACTTTTAGCACAGTTCACACAAGATGATAAGGATTGCTACAAACCACAGACTCCACTGAGGGGTAGCGTGGTGATGACCTGGTCATGGAAGGGACAACCAACTTCCAGGGTCATGCGTGGATGGGGACACCGATGGGTTCCCTGTAATGTGGAGGAGCAGACCCTGAAGGAACATACTCAGGAGCACTGCGTGCTCTTCTCCAAAAACAGCAAGCCCGGGTTCTGTGATGGGTGGTGTAAATACCCGCTGTCCCGAGCCACACTGCCTCTCCTTTGCATTTTAAGCAACAGTCAAATAGAAGCGTATCTGCGTTGTTTTGCTTGCTGTGGGCTGTGACGGGGTAGAATAGTCAGGGAGCAAGAGAGCGACCTTTGCCATGCTGTGCAAAGAAGCCATCCACTGTTCCTGTCTATCAGACTGAGCCTTCCTCATTCTGCACGCAAAAATAAAGACCAGTCAGCATTTCTGGTTTATCGACAGTGAAACTGATGGAAAAAAAGGGGGAAAAAAAGACACATTTTCCTCTCCATTGTAGAACCGCCAATAATTACAGCCTCAGAGCCATGAACAATAGGAAGGTAGGAGCAGATCTGATCTGAAACAGTGGAGCAAATAAGATAATAAAAGTGAAATAATGACAGGGATGTCAGATGAGGAGTGAGTCAGACCAACAGGCTTCTCTTCATGGCCCTGCCACCAGCTTGCTAGGTGACCTTGCACAAGTCACTTTGTGCTGCAAATTTCTCATCTGCAAACCTGTATTTACCTTACTTGGAAAATGCCTGGGTTTATAGATATTAAACACTGAACATGAGCCAAGTATTGCTGCCACCTTGGTAACCCTGGCTCAATGTAAACATTCCTCTAAAAGAATAATCAACTGTCTCTGATAGTCAATGATCAGAAACTCTTCTTGCAGAGACTGTGTGAAATCCTTACTACACAAAGATCCTCTCGAGTTTAGTGGAAGGAGGATTTTTATCTTTTGTATCCAAAAAGGAAGAATTTTCTTGTCTTGCTGCAGTTAAAATAACGTATTTTGAGCTTTCAGGGGAACATAATAGACGTGATGCACTAAACCGATCATTTCTGAAATTTCACCTTAATTCTCAAGTGTGTGTTTTTTCCCAGAGCACCTCCCATTATAAACAAGGATATTACAAAAAGCAGATTAAGGCATGCCATGCTTTGACAATCAGATTACACACATGCAAGTCTTTTCCTTATTAATAAAAAATCCCTGACAATGAATCAAGCTTACAGGGGCTTATTTAGAAGTAAAGTTGTTTTTAAAGTAGATCTGATTTACATTTTTGTTTCAATATCGAGCAGCAGAAAGAGATGTCAAAAAGGGAAGCCAAGAGGAAGGGAGAGTCAACCAGAGACAAGCACGCAATGTAGATTGTCACAGGAATTACTTTCTCATGTCTGGATTCTTTACAAAGCCGCTCTCCGTTGGACTCTATCACTTGGCAGTTCCCCACCAAATATAGTCAAGGGTTTCTTCAGATGGTCTGACTGTTATCTCCTCTGGTTTTTGATGACACCTGCGCAAGCAAGCCCAAAGAAACTACGGGATCATCTCTTCAAATTTGCTATCAAAACATCCTACCAATAACAACAGAAAATAGTTACACACAAGGTTGGATTCAAAGCCCGTCTCCTTGGTGGGGAAGACAGCATCTTGTCAGTGTGTACTTCATACCGCTTAGTGGGGTCCAGCAATTTTCAGCATCACAGATGACCCAAAAAAACCCAAAAACAATCACCTTGCCTGATGCTTCCCAAAATGCTGAGCCACCCACTCACACCCCAAGAAGTTGCAGCTCCCAGGCAGGCAGCAACAACCTGTTTGCACCGCTGCCCACCAGCACTGCCTGCTCAGGAGCTTTCTGCGCACTGTGCTCCTGCTTTACAGAGTTCTCAAAATTGTCCTCCTCTACTTCTCTGAAAAATGACCATTCCTTTGAAATATGGTGCCTCTTCTTGTGGTACACTGTGATGTGACTCAACAGCACCAGAGCCACAGCTCATATTTCCACAGCGTGCCAGCATCTCAGCACCAAAGTGCTCCTGGCGCCGGGCTATCATTTGCACTGTAATTAAATTGAATCCACTCCTTGGCTTGGCTTTATCCCTGAACAATACCAGCGTTTGAGTAATACATTCTCAGGGCACTAATACATCACCCGGGCGAACCCTGTCCATGATGTATTGGCGCAATACATCAGAGTGCACTCCCGCTATAAGGATCTATGGGCATCATACATCATCAAGGTGAGGCTGAGTGGTGATGTATGGCTCGGAAGATGGTACCGTGCAGCAGTGGACTAGGCCAGGACCAAGAGGATAAAGGTTGGCATCGCTGTTATCTGATTTCTCAGTGTTATAATGCTGGCACTGAATCAGCCTTCCTGCACCAGACTCTAACTTCAGCCCCTTATTTATTTATCCCAAGGCATCGTATCACTGAAAGCGCCTCTCCTCGGATGCATCATTCTCACAAAGGTCTCAGGGGACGGCTGGTACACAATTAGCGGGAGTATATTCTCAGCTTGATGTGCAGGGTTTTAGCCCATTAACACTAATGGCAGCTCCAGCGCCGAAGCTCCGTATATCACAGGAGACATGTACTCACACACGTGCTAAGCTTTGCATGCCTCTCACCCACTCGAGAGGCACCTGCAGATTGTTCGCAATGCTCAGAAAATCCACTGAAGGGAACAGTAACTTCATTGTTTTCAAATATTCACCCTCTTGAAAAAAAAAAACCAAAATCAAACCACAAACCTGCCCAGTACGAGGAGGCAGAGCATACCGTGTTCCCCGATGAAAGTGGCAGCCTAGAGATGTGGATCGTGACACCATCATGAAGAAAAGCCACCCGTTCCCTTGGTCAACCCCCACGATACGAACTCTGTAGGGAGCCTTACTGCAAAGCAGCGCTGCTCTAGGACTTGAGGGAACAATCTGGCTGATCAAGCTTTCGACAACTGAGGCAGAAAAGAGGCAAAAAGAAACATTTGTTGCCTGAGAGCCCTGCACACACAGTCCCCCTCTTCGCAAATAACAAAGTGAAATTAAAGTATACAGCGTCACTAGGCTCAGCAGAGGCCCTTGGGGATAGTTGCTCAGAAGAGTGGCAGAGGAGATCCCTAAAGGAGCACAAAGGCCAGTTCTTGGGCTGCGCGCCGTGCATCATCGGAGCCTGCGCCTGGGCACTCTGATCCAGTGTTCGGGACAGCAATGTCCCAGGGAGCAAAGGTGGCTAAAACCAATCTCTGTGTTCCTTATGGAGTCACTCGGGGTCTTCCACAAAGCAGACTTATTACTCCTGTGAAAGAAATAACAGGTATAATAAAATACTTATATCCCGGCCAGCACCTCTGCCCAGCCCAGGGGCAGTGAGGAGCACCGGGGAGGACTCTGGGCCAAGTCGCAGCGCATCCTTCCACCCCTCCAGCTCCCCAGGGCAGGATCTGAGCTGCAGCACGAGCAACCGCCGCCTGTGGAGACCCTCACAAGGAGACCATCCTCCTCACGGCACGCAGGGAGCAAGAGGCTGGCGCTGCCAGTGCTGCCACAATTTGGGAAGAGCCAGCCAGCCCTGCCCTGCACATCCAACTCTCCCGGGTGTTGGCATGCGAACCCGAGCTCTGTCTTTATTAAGAGGTCAAGTCTGACTGTCCTTAAAAATATAAACACAGCAATTTCCCTCCAGATGTATGCCCAAACCAAGCAACCAAGATGACAGTTTTCTTAATTTAAAAAACAGTTAAAGGAAATCCTAAGGCATTGACTGAAAGCATTTCTCAGACTCTCAATCTAGTCTTTGAAAACAACCTGGAAAAGACATTCTCATTAATTACACACCACGCACCCGGAAAATGACAGCACTGCCAAGCACAGCAACAAGAAAACTGAAAACAGCTTGGGCAGGTGGATGCCGAGCACAGTGTCATGACAAAATACTCATCTTCTTACAGGGAAGGATGGCCAGAGCCCAGTGAGGAGCAGGAGCAACGCTGATGTTAACAGACCATTTCTGCACCGGAACCACAGCAAGCAATGGGTAAAAGCACCCTCCCGTCACAGCCAGCCGACAGACAGAGGGAACTTCTAGCAGTATTTCCCTAGTAAAGCCAAGACAGGCTCAGCCTGGACAAGTCATTTATCTTTGCTTACTCTTTGAGCTGCCATCAGTGCAGCGTGATTGATTACTGGAGCTGGGAGGCTTCCCCATCATGACACAGACTCAGAGCAAAGTCAGAGGTCTTCCCCTTGCTGACTCCTGTGCAAGTCAATAGGAAGTAGATGTAAACGATAAGCAACAAAATAAGTGGGAAAAATGTTTGGTGTGTGCTTCCACAGTGACAGAAGGCTTTGCGAAGTCATATAATGGCAAACATGAAGAGTAGCAAATCCTCTTTAAAACAGGAAAGAAACTGGCTAAGGTGAGTCACGGAGTGGGAAAAAGAGCCTGGCAGTTTACATGCTAATGAAGGACTTGGAAAATCTGGGTTTACTGGTCTGCAATGAACCCATAAACTCCTACACACCGCCGCTGAAACTGGAGAACTGCACTTACCCCAAAACTCAGGAACCACTTACAAGAACTTTCGCAGTCAGGTTAAATCTCCTTGAAACTGGAAAACATGCTCACTTCATTGAAACTGTCACCTGAAACAACAGTGTTTGTGAAGCAGCTTGGAACAGGAGATACCCAGCGGAGGGAGCTGGCAAGGCGCTGCTCCAGCACAGGCTACGTCTGCCCGCTACGAGGAGGAAGGAGAAAGAGCACCCGAGCACAGAGAGCCAGCCAGCGGCTCGCTAAGCCGGCTGCGCAGCGGCCGAGCCCGGAGTTCGTGCTGTGCGTGCTGCTGGCTCGAAGGGTCAGGAAAAAGCAAGCAACCGATCTGTTTCTGCTTGTTCCGTTCTCCCGTGTACAAGCAAACAAGACCCCCATGCATCCTGTAGTAACAACAATTAAAATTGCAACAGGAATAAAAGCAACGTGCGAACAGTTTCTCCTGTTCCCTGGAATAATTTCCAAGCTATTTCTTTTTTTTTTTATTGCTTTTAGAACAGCTCAGATCAATACCTTACTTAAACCAGATCCATCTTTACCTGAAAGCACAAACCATCGGCAACTTTGGCCTTGCCAAGCCCCAACAGCATCGTCCTCAGAGGGCGGGCAGAGCCGCCGCCGCCGCACATTGCAGAGGCCACGAATGGGAGCGAGGGCACTGATGGGATCGGGCACCCACGAAAACGCACAAACACAGCACCCGTGCTGGCGGGGATGTGCAGGGGTGCAGCAGGCTGGTGCAGGAGCCGACAGAAGCAGCCAGCTGCACTTGGTGGCTCCACTGGTTTTCCTTGGCAAAGATCTATTGAATTCTGGAATAAGGGGGAATAACCTGGTTTCATTCAGGAATTGTTTGGTTTGAGAACGTGCACCTCCGCTGTGCCGGCGGACTGTTTTTGTGAGAGAGTGAGCGAAAACTGAGCAAAGTTTCAGAAAGAAAGTTTATTTTAAAATATTTCCTACCGTCTGGTCAGATTATACTTATAAAAGTTCAATTATCTTCTGATAAACCTACCAGCCAAATTAGGAAACTAAATACAATTATTAAAGCATACAAGAACAATTTCAGATTTGCTTCAAGTGCCAATCCAAATTTAACAAGACCGCAGATCCTGACGGATAATTCCAGAAAGATCCTTCAGCTTCATTTCGGACTAGAACAACAGACGAATGCCTGGCCTATGATTTACATTTATTCTCATGTTTTTAATCAAAACTTACACAGTCCTTTTAGCTGGCCAAAACCAGAACTAGGATTTTATAAAAATGTATTTGATTTCTCCGCAGAACTGGGGGATTTGAGCTGCTCTGTGCTGAGCTATTTAAGTGCTGCACAAACCCTACCTCCAGCGTGCAACACAACGTCTGAAAAGCTGGGAAAGAATTCCATGTACCCCAGCATTTTGCAGAGAGATCTTTTATCCAGATGCTCTCTCAGCAGCTAGATTAATCTCCTCAAGAACTTTTTCTAGAAAAAAAAAAAAAAAATTTTAAAGAAAACTCCCCCTGAACTCTTGGCCAAGTGTTGAGAGTCCTGTGAATTTACACAGCATTAGCATTGCCCCCCGCGGATCAGCACCCTGCCACGCGCCCCATGCCCGTCACGTACTGTATGGGGATGCTCCTAAACGATCCCTAGCCTCATTATGGCAGAGCGGGCCATACGGTTTGAAGTTGCCTGCGTTTATACATTCCTGACTCCCACCTTCCAAAGAAAGGAAAAAACTTCAAAACCTGACAACTCCTCCCCAGAAAGCTACAGAAAAAAAAAAAAGGTATTTAGAGGAGAATATGAACTCCAATTCCCGATGGAAAAACATGCTTCTCTTGCAGTGACTTTTGTTGTTGTATTTTTGTATGGGGGGTTAAAAAAGGTTTGATTTTGCAGTTTAGCATGTTGAGGCCTCTCAGTGCTCGCTGTCGGAGGGTGCCGATTACCCAGCTTCATTCATCAAAGTGTCACTTTTCTGACAGCCATTAATAAATATACTGCCAGAGCCCCTCACACCTGGCAGCCATGGCACACTGCAACACGCCGCTAACCTAATTTGCTAATTGCTGCTTTCCCCATTAATTTTAGTCCTGTCTTGTTTGGTGTTGACATGGAGGGAAAAAGAAATAAGAGTGGGGAAGAAAGCAGGCAAAAAAGCAAGCATTTGATGATTTCTGTTTATTTTGTTCATTTATTCCTCACCTTCCATCATCGTTTACTTGGGGTTATCAGCTTCTGTTAATCTATTTACTTTTGCCCTTTCTGCCAGAGGACTGCAGGCAATCCTGATTTTGGTGCTGCTGTGTGAAGGGTTAATAATCCACAGGTTTTATCCAAACATGAGCCCAGACTTTTGTGCCTCCAGTTCTGCCAGCTGATCCCCTCTTCCCCGACCCCCAGAGCTGCCCCCCCCAGCCAGAGGCTGCACCCCACCGAGGCCAGGGGTGCTCTGCCTGCCCAGGCTTGGGTCTTGGCTTTGCCAGCGTTTCACACCTGCCAAAATCCCTGCTCTGTTAATTCAGTTCCTGGCCACTCTCGAACAGAGATCACTCGATTCCATTAATCATGTGATTTTCTGATAAATACCCTCTTTAAAGGCCTAAGCACAGACCAAGTCCTTTGTGACTAAGCTGGACTGAAACGCAGGTCTCCAGCCGAGGTCGATTAAGACGAGGAGTACCAGACCCATCAAACCTTCAGGCAATGATAAATTGTTGTTGCAGTGCTAGTAAAAGTCTCCCTGCAGGACACGCACCAAGCTGTTGTACTTGGACCACACATTGGGGTCCATATGCTCCAAAGATTTTCTTTGCCTGGTTAGATCTAGAAATGACTTTCTTCACCCACCGCTGCAGCTGTGGTGGTAGGCTCTGCCTCCTCTTTTCAGGAATGGGGCACTGATGCCCAGGAGGCCTGAGGCTCTTTGGGCTCCAGGTAGATGCTTGGCCACAAACGTCTGGCTAAGGAAGCAGAGGCACCTGGGTTCTGCAAAAGTCTTCAGATCTAGCATCCTTTGCTCTAATTAATCTAAGGCATGAGCACATAGAATCATAGAATAGATTAAGGCTGGAAAAGACCTCTAGGATCATCAAGACCAACTGTCAACCCATCACCACCATGCCTGCTAAACCATGTTCTGAAGTGCCATATCTACACGTTTTTTGAACACCTCCAGGGATGGTGACTCCTCCACTGCCCTGGGCAGCCTGTTCCAATGCTTCACAACTCTTTCAGTAAAGAAATTTTTCCCCAGTGTCCAATCTGAACCTCCTCTGATGTAACTTGAGGCCATCTATCCCAAAAGTAAGACCCATGTGCATCCTCCTATCCCCTCAGCCTGCCAGCCTGAGTCCTTCTTTGAAAGTCTTTGTTTAAATAATTGCTGCTAGTGCAAGATTCCTGGTTCCTTTGGGTAACAAGAGCCTCCTACTGCCAAGACACTCAAACTCCAACCACGCAACAGTCACGATAAGAGAGGCAATCCTCTCTCTGTTCAGGAGCCTTGCCTTTGAGCAGATGGCCAGGACAGCTTCCACCATCAGTCTGTGCCAAATGCAAGAATTTTTGATATTTCATTAAGACCTGGAAGAGAAGAATGTGGATGCCAAAAGCAGCCAAATTCCATCTTTACTAGGGACTTGCACTCTGTCATCCACACACTGAATGTCACAGACTCAGGAATATTTCAAACATTGGGGACACATATTAGAAGCAGCTGCAGTAAGTTGCCACTAGATACTAGCAAGAAGAGTTTTGCTTCTGCTGAACAGAGTTTAGTGCAAATCCAATGTTTCTACTTAAAAGAAGCAGAGGGTATAAATAGACTAAAATTGGATGATGTCATCAGCAGGGTCAAAACAAGGAATAGTTTAGCTTGTTTCAAATTGTTGAGTACGTAGGAAAACAACATCTTTGAATCAGCATTCACACAACTGCTGCTAGGGGACCAGCCCAGGTCTGGAAGCAGGATTCAACCAAACCTGCTAATGCAGGACATCGGACATGGGTTTTTTCTGCCTGTGGAACACATGTGTGTCCTTTAGCTTTTCTGGCACTTAAAATTGTACTGATATTTCATTTTGCAACAGCATGACGCTCCTCACGGCTGGTAGAAGTATAACCCATAGCTCTCCTTAACCCACTGGTGGGATCTTTTTGTATTTCACCTTTACCCAGAAAAGCTGGGCTGGTTCATATTCACCTTGAAAGGTCCACCGCAGTGTCATACTGCTGCTTCACAAGGCCCCAGCTCCCAAGGAGCTGAATGAGACCTGCCACAGGCAGGGCCTTCAACTTCCAAGAGCCTTAGAAGTAAAATATACTATCCTGTTCCAAGTGAAGTTAAAAGGGCCCAGTAAAGAGTAACAGCATTTCAGCTTTTAGCCAAAAGCTTCAATTCATGGTCCTTTAAATTTACTGCCTCCATTTAGCAATGTCCCTGTAAAAGTCCCTCCTGGCACAGAAAAACCTGTGTGCAGTTCAGCAGTGCTATAGGAAACAAAATATTTCATCCTAGGGTTCTAGCTATGCATCTATCTGCCTTTATTTAGCTCTTTGTGTCTTTTCATTCCCTTCGGTGCTCAACAGCTCCAAGCAGTGACACAGCACAGGTTGTCATGTTCCCCACTCCTCAAGCCCAGCATCTTCTGCTTCTTGTTGAAGAGCTGATCACAAGGAGGAAATCCACGAACACATTTTTTACCCCTGTGACAGCGAAGGGTACAGCTTTATACAACTCTGCTGGCTCTTTCTCCCCATGCAGACAGATCAAGAAAAACTAGACAGGGCAGAGCATGAGTGAAATGATCAATGCTCTACCCACTAGTGTGATAACCCCTATTTTTCAGAAGTCAAGGTTACTTTGGGGCTTTAACTGCTCTGCAGCATCACCCCTGCCCTGTAAAGATCCAGTTCATTTTCCTGCACAAGCCTTGATATGCCCTGACCCACGGCCACTGAGTCCGTCATATGTGTTTTCTGCACACAGGCAGGCAGAACACAGAAGCCAAGAAGCCTTTCCCAGGGAAAGTTTTGTCAGAGCATTTGCACTAAAAGTTTTGTCTGAGAGCATTTTCTGACAAAAGAGAAAATAAAGTAAAACATTTTGTTGAAAAATACCAGGTCGGTTGAGAGGAAGCCCTTTCATCTTCCATTCTCTGAGCTGATTTTATTACACTGCGAAGCCATTTTACTGAATTAGTATCGTAATCATGGCAATATAATGGGGGTATCGAACACTGCAGCATGAGCCAGATCCCTCAGCTGGTACAAACCAGCATGGCTCCATTAACTTCAGTGGAGCCGATTTATGTCAGCTGAGGATCTGCCCTTTAGTTTTTACTACAGGAAAGCCAGACTACAAATGGGAGAAACCTATATTAAAAACAAAGATCTTCAATCACAGCAGGAGGAATGCAGAAAAATATTGGCTGAGTCAACTTTTATACCAATGTTTTCTTTCTCTCCTGAGTGCTCAATTTTGAACGCTCCCCTATAAAAATTTCCAAGCCTGGAGCAGCTTTCCTTCTTTCTCCGGTTAAAACCCACCTCACCTGATGAAGACAGCAGGGCTCTGGAGATGCTCTACTTCTTTGCCCTTCTCGGGGAGCTGGCAGCATCCTTGCATTGAGACAGCTCAAGCCTGCAGCCAGCCAACGGGACAGTTGCGAAAACGGAGATCAGGCCACAAACATCTGCTCTTCCTGGGAAGCATGACCCTTCCCACGAGGAGAACGTTGCTCCACCAGCCCCCGTTGGAAGGCCACTGAAAGCGCACTGAAGAGTTCAGGGCCCCTCAGCAGCCTTGCAGTAAGCGTCTTTTGTTCAAAGCCCAGAGCTGTTAATTAAAGACTGGTGATTAATGATTAAGCTCCACGTGGTCCCTATCTCAAGCTTAAAAAGTCCTAGGGATGCTGACTTTGCTGAAGGCTTCAGGGTGAGGTTCGGGGATGCAAGTAGCTATTTATAGAGAAGTCCATCAGAGCTCTGAAAGGAAGTGCTCCTTCCACATAATTAAGAGGAAAAAAATACCATTTCCAAAAAATATAAAGGTCAAATATTCAGATTAGGTAAACAAGCTCCCTGCCCGTATAAGCTGCAGCCAGAAATGAGAGACTGTTTCTGCGTGTGCTTTCCCCAACTGGGTGCATTCAGCTCCTGGGCTCAGGCTTCTATCGCAAATATTCTCTCTGAGGGAGTTCAGAATTCATTGTGCATGAAGCTCGTGGATCCTCACGCCATACTGCGTTCATGAATAGCGAACACAAAGGGCTTCCACACGCAGGATCCGACTATCTGATCAGGGCAGTGTTTACTCTGTGCCAGTGGCTGCTTTTAAAGGGCTTTCCAGCTGAATTTCCTGTGCAGTACACACTTGGGTATGCATCTTACCAGTTCAGAGAAGCTGTCCCACCTGGAGAAAGATTTTAAGAATAACACAGAAGGACCCTTTGGTAGTACAAGGCTAGCTTAAACAGCTCCTCAGTCTTTGAAGCTGGTGCAAGGTTGGCTTTCCTGCATGCTGTAAATTCTGTGCCACTCAATAAGTTTCTTAGATGAAAAAGTCTAAAACAAAGCGAGGTCTGTCCAGGTGTATTGCAGAATTGATCCACTCTGTAGCCATCTGGATCCATCAGTCCTTCCTGAATTACTGTCTGAAAGCTTCATTGTAGGATTTGGACATCCCAGCTTCAAACTCCCCTATCAGACAGTGCCAAAAAAGTAACATGTGGCTTCTGCCATCCTCTGTGAGCAAAACACGTCAGGGCAGCACAAACCACCTTCAGACCTGGCCCAGCCACTCAGCACAAGGGAAGGCAGGCTCCACACTGAGCCGGCCTGAGTGGCACAGGCTACTACAAATTAAAATCAGTGGGATCTTTTTTGAGATCAGCATTACTATGGCTGAATGCTGTTTGAAGTTTTCATTATTTCAAGTCATTGGAAAGATAAATATTTTGCTCAGGTCCCCAGATTTGGACATTGCTCATCAATTACAGGCCAGATGCCTTTCCTGATTATAAACTCTCTCTCTGACCACATTCAGTTAGAGAAAGTCGATTTATACTCTGAATGTTAGGGGATAGCCTCTCTTCTTAGAAAAATGTATATACACATGTTTTGACAGCTCCTTATTTGCTTTAGTCCAGCATCTGATTTACTGTGGTCCACAAAATCATAGAAACAATGGATGGAAAGGTCCTTTGGAGTTCTCAGATCCTACCTCCTGCTCAGAGAGGGACTATTGCCAGCACTAGGTCAGGTCAGCCATGGCTGTGGTTCCACAAATACTCTTTGTCCTGTGCTGCATCCATACGAACAGTTATTTCTTAATCAAAGCCACTCACGTTGCTCAAGTATGATTTGCCCTTCATAAACTCATGCTGATTCCTCTGATTGTCATCTTGTCCTTTCAAGCCCACGTTTGAAAATGGCTTCCAAGAAGACATGCTCCATGACCTGTAGACTGACTGACTGGGCTGACTGTTGCCTGGGTCCTGCTCATTGCCTTTCTAGCAGACTGGAGTAACATCAGCCTTTTTACAGTCATCAGGGACCTCCCCCAGATCACCATGATGTTTCGTAGACAACAGCCTCACAATCACATTAGTTCAATTTTTCATCACCTTCAGGTGAATTCCATCAGACCCCGTAAATTCAAATACATCCAACTTCTCTAAGAAGTTCCTAAATATTCCCTCCTCCTGCTGCTGGCTGCTGCTTTCCTTCCTATGTTGATTTTGACAAGAACATCATGTACCTCTTCTTTGGTTACACAACAGTGCTGTAGTACATGCTCCTGCTGAAACATTGTCTTTTCAAAATTTAAGTTAAAGCAAATCAACATCCCCTTGGATAAACATTGCCAAGTCTGAGTCCCACTGCCACTCTTACATTTTCAGGTTTCCCTATGTAATGAAAATTTCTAATTGTGGTTTTGGGGGGGTTCCTCTCCCTGTCCTTCAGTGATACTTGTGGGATGCAAGTTAGACGCGTTTATGTTGAAAACTTTGGTAGGAGTTCTCAGAGACTAATTATTGCCTATCAAAGCATAATAAATCCTATATTGCTTGCATAGGCTTCAAGAAATTATAGATTATTATTATCTCTATTTGACCTTGACAGCCAAAAAATTTTGGTACTTGCATGTTTTTTCTAGTGTAAAGGGAAGATAACTGAAGGTGGAGTCAATGAGCAGATCCTGTTTGTTTACGAAGGACAGAAAAAGTCCCTTTCTTCCTTGCTTGGCATAAATTGTGAGAAAGGATTGTTCTACAGAACTGTTCGCACCACGGCCTTTCTGACCAGCACTCTGCCCAAAAACATCTCTCTAGATTTTCTTGACATTATTTTCGCAACATATTTTGTACTGCTGTCTCTCAGATTTCATGGTCTTTCTACAAATGTGTTTTACAAAGCACTCCAAAGCTTTCGCATATATTCCACATGTGCCCGTCTCATATGCAGGCACAGGTTTGGGTTTGGCTGGTGGCTGCTATCACTTAAGCTAGGTGATTTCAAAAATGTCTTCTTACAACTATCCTAGTAGAGGAGTGGCACTTCTACTTAGCCCATAATGTTGTAGGACTGGAATTCATTCTATGGTTTTCTCTGCTTTGTTTTAGCCTGTGAAAGAATGCATTTGCTACACAGTGCCCCAGGCAGTTCATCAGCAACAGGGCTCAAGCGCAGCATGACAGACATTACAGAACCATGGAATATTCAAAGATTATTCAAAAGATACAAACAGTATGTGTGTATCCTTATCCATCCTAGTGATATTTCTCCTGGCACCAAAGGTAAAATATAAAGTGCTTCCTGCAAAAAAAATGAAGATATTAGTGGGTAAGTAACATAGGCCTTGAATGCTAAAGCAGAACGAGTAATGTGTCTTTTGAAGTTTGGCCACTAGAGGAGGGGGGAAATGTCACATATCATTTCGACCTGACTCAAAGCTTCAACCAACAAAAGGTCTGAAATGACGTAAAATAAAGGTCCTAGCCTGGAGGAAATGGTGACTCTGTTTAGGATCTCATAAGCACAAAACTAGGCAGAGGAGCATCCCCTCTCCCTTTCCAGTCTATCAGGGCATATGCAGACTCCTAGGTCCTCACTGTTTTATGGAAAACAGTACAAAGAAAATACAGTGAAGCTGCTTTAAATGTAGATTTTCCTTGAAGTACTCTTGTTCCCAATAAATAGCTCACTACTGCCTGACAACAGGGTGATCCATGCCCCTCCATTCTATGGACCCTATAAAAACAGGACATCAGACTTTGGTCTATGAAAGGACAGCAAATTTCAGGAGATTGAGGAAAAAGACCTGTCTCGAAACTAGGGTTTTACCTGAATAGGATATCTATAAGTAAGGTCAAAAAGTGTCAAAATAAAGGTAAGACCACATCTTGAAGAGCAAGTTTCTAATACTTCAAGCTAGAAGGCTATCAACCATTAGCGGTGAGAAGATTCAGAGCTCTCCACAGTCCACAAAGCCAGGGAAAGCAAGCACGGCTTACACCACAGCTTTCCAACTGAATGTAAAAAAGGGTAAAACTTCAGTAGACATGATCCCATGATCTGTTATTCTGAAGTAAATCCAGCAACTTTTTGGAAATCAGAAGTGTGTTACTCCTGGTTTAAGAGAAGGAAAAGTTTTGCCCAGTGCTCTTAATAGTTGCAGCAGAACACAAACATCTGGGTCCAATTCCCTACTGATCTGAGACCTTAGTTACCACGACTGTAAAATACCTATTTCTCAAAAAAGTTAGAAAGCCAGCATGAAATGCCTTTTTGTGCTGACAAACGCCATTACAATGAAGTATCACCTAGACTCAAGTCTAGCCAATTCCCTTTGTTTCCAATTTTCACATGCACCAAAGACTTCTCTTCACTTAAGCAAAAGAAGTCAGTAGCGTGACAACGGAAGATAAATGTATAATGCATGAACACCAGAGGAAAAGAGTTAGAATGTGATTGCAAGTACAACGATAGGTCCGTTCCAGAGTGGGAATAATTAGCCCTTTAATTAAACTTATCTTGCTGCTAGATGAGAGCAATGCTCAGCAACACCTGGCCTGGAACATTCCCGTCTCTGCAGGCAGCAGATGGAGCACACAGACACAATCCACCTCCCTCCTACCAGGTCCACAGTTGCCTGTGCCAGTAATTAAAGTCAGGGACAATGCCTGCATTATTGTGAACATCGTCAGACATTTACTTATCTGATTCGCCCTCAATAGGTAAAGCTAGATTTATCTTTTTGCTAATTTTTGCCTTGTCCTTCCCCACCTTTCTGACATCCTAATGTCACACTGCTGATCTCATTCCTGTCCAGGACAATGCAGAAATGAATTCAGTTTTTGCAGCAACTTGCATGCAAATATATCTAAGGGACTTCAGCAGGGCTTTGCTAAAACAAATTCATCCAGGTGACAGGCAGTACAGTCCTGAAAGTGTTAGCCTCCAAGTTAACTGCTTCTTTGACCCCTTTTTGGTGCCCTGAAGGGGAATTAATTTAGATGTCAGGCCTTTGGGATCCTTTTCACATCCCTCCTGAAATCATTACAACATAATGACAGAACAGGGGCAGGTCAAAAGCCTAGCTGCTCCTGTAACCCTCCTCCAACAGCAGCCTGCTTGGGAAAAACAAAATGTAGGAACAAGTCAAGTAGACTGAGCAATGGAAAATATATAACAATATATTCAGTATCTAGTGATTATAATTTTTCCATGAATTATGCTATTTGAATCTAGGTAAACTTCACATATCCCATTATGCCATAGCAAGTACCTCCCTAGTATAACTATGTATCAACTGAAAAAGTAATGCCCTCTGTTTATAGTAAATCTGTGACTTGATAAATTATTTTGACATTCCTTATTTTACCTTGTGCGAAACACAGTGAGCAACTGTTCCCTACTTACCTTGTCCTCGCAGCTCAGACTTTTGTGCAGCTCTAACACAGCAGGGTTTCCTATTCCAAGCAGAAGAATCCGAAGTTAACATCTCTATACAGTGCGACTAATTGTATCACACATTTAATCACCTTTATTGCCCTTTGTTGCACCTTTGCTATTCTAAACATGTACTCGAGACAGGAGGACAAACACTTCACAGACTATTCAGACTGTGGGCACACCAGAGGTACATACAGTGAGTTAACAGGTGAGACAGCTCTATGGAAATGACTCCCAGATCTCTTCCCCAGTAGTAATGTCTTGCTCAAAAACCGTTACTGAGCAAAGTTAGGACTGATTTTCCCCATTTCCTTTCCTTTGCATTTAACAGCATGAAATTTTATCTACTTCATTACCCACTCAATATCAAGAGATTTCCTAAATCTTTGTCCAATGTGATGCAATAGCTATTCTCAGTTCTTTCCATCTTAACCCTTTCGCTGGGAGACGGTAGGCCTAACTGCTGACAAAACACCTTTCACAAAACAAAAATGCCCACCTGGCCAGAAACAGAAGGTCAAAGTTTAACTTGAAACTCTCCTTTAATGATCTTAAATTAAGAGGTGTTGGCCTTGTGTTCCTTGTGCTGCAGAGCATACTGAACTATGGCAATGTGTGAATTTTAACCTTAAATCACTTGAATTCTAGGCCGTGACTTACCTTGAGCCAGGTAAAACCAATCCACTTTTCTCCCTTTAAAACATGTAACTTCAGGTTTCCTAGTTTGCTTGCAGCAAAAATATGTATGAATTCTCCATTCAGTGGTTTCAGTTTTGATAGATAACGTTCTTTATCTGAACCTTTTGGTCAAGAACACAATCAGCAACCTAATAAAAAAAGATACATCCAATACTCATGGTAGAATAGTTTTGTTTATCCTCTGTGTCCACAGTGTCCCTCACAGTGGGGCTTAGCAAGAAGGACACAAGGTTAAATGGCACCAGGAAAGCAGTATCTATGATTTCTGTAGTACCACCAGCACACAGGGGACTCTTAAAATCTTCAAAAGCCTAAGCCTATCGTCCTTAAAATTTAGATTGTAAAGCAAATTAAAAAAAAATTCTCTAAGGATCGAGAAGCTGGGAAAGGTAAGCCTTACACTGAGGCATTAGAGTTGGTTGAACAGTAATAGAACTAGACTCATTAATATGTTCGCAAATAAGCATGCCAGATTTCTGGGGTGACATTAATCATGGCTTGCAATTATTCACTTGAAAAATCAGCATGAGAAAATGAAGCATGATGTTTCAGCCATTTTAGTACACATCCTTTGTGTGAAAATTCATACCAGAATTTCATTATTATTATTCTCTTGTTAGGAAAGGTTCTCTCATCCCACAGAGCAATGCAGATTTGGAGTCCATTGACACTAACCAACATAGAGAAATAATTTTTTAAGGTGAGCTGGTCCAATTCCCAGAAAAAAAAAGACTGACCAAAAAAACTTACTAAAAAATGAGTGCATTTTAATAAATTAGAATATTTTTTACTAAATGGAAAAGTGAGAATGAGTTTGTAAGTGATTCTTTACAAGGAGCATCTGACTTGGACTAGTTTATATCTTTCAGCTGTAACAGTATCGTTGAACATAAGCAAGAGCATAATGGCCAATGAAATGATCAGTAAGTCAGTTTTGTCTGCCCATTTGTTATAATATCCTACTGTGTTACATCCATAATTAAAAAGAAGGTAAAAGTAGAAAAGGGATCTGCTGAGATTATCATATTTATTTTTCTTCAGAGGCAAAAAGTAAGATTTATCTAGAGAAGAATCCCAGATGTAACGGAGTGGAAGGAAATACTGAAGCAAAAAGTTAAGGTAGGTTACCCAGCTCTAAATAAGGCCCTAGTTTCTAACAGAGTGCAAAAGTAGTAACAAAGGAGGAATCTACTACAGACCTAAGCAGGAGTAGCATCTAGACCTCAGTGGACCTGTTTGGACGAGCAAAGGAGAAATACAGCTTGTGTGTCTGCACAGAAATGACAAAATATTTGGACTTTTTTTGTTGTTTGGTTGGTTTAAATAAAGGATGAGGTTGGCCAAAAAAACCCCACGGACCAGAGGGGTGGATGGAGGTGGTATTCTCCTCTGCTTTGCAGCTCAGCTCCTTTCCCGTTTGCACAAAGTGATTTGTAGGCAGCCTCGAAGATGGCTTGTGCACACAAACTGGGCAGCTGGAGGGATAACAGACCTCATTTGCATATGCAAAGTGGAAGAAGAGTTGATCCTTGCTGAAATCTGACTAGAGATGTATGTTAGAGGCCATTATAATTTTGAGCAGTCACCTTAAGAGAGTCCTTTTAAAGGTATGTGTCCGGATGAACATAAGCAGACCGAGTGCAATTCATCGTCCCCGACACCGGTGTGGAGCTGGCACTGCAGCGTCCCCCACTCTTACAGGAGGCTGGAACTACCTGTAGCATCCCATCTCCTTAGCTGTAGCTCATTTTTATATTAAACTAAATTTACCAATTTGTTACTGGGATAGAGAAGTGCATTTTAGATAACATTTGTGCACAAGCAACTGGTAGTATTTGCACCCCAAAGCCCATATAAGCCCCAACATTTTCAATTCACCAACAACCCTGGCGTCAGCAAATGCAGTGTAGTTAGGATCAGAAGTTATTTTTTAAAAGGTAAACGTTTTTTTAAAAAAGGCTAGTAAAAGGCAACATTATTGACAAATAAAGGGGGAAATCTCAAGATCTGAATCTTTCTTCAAAATATTTCGGGCAGTTTCCCTGAAACATGACTCCTGGCAGTAGTGCATAACTTTCCTACGGTTCCTCAGAACACACAGGGAAAGCTAGATCTGTACTCTACAACTATTATGCCCAAATATCAGCCATGGTTCTGGAAAGTCAAGAGGAAAAACCTAAGACTGATCACTAAATGACAAGGACACTGTCGGGTACAGGTGAGGAGGTGGTTCTGTCTGACAGTAGGACACAGCTCCTACAACAGGCTTTGCCAGAACACCGTCATTACTGTTACATGGCAGGAACCCACACCCTCCTGAAGAGAAGTTGTGTAAAAAGTAAAGGGAACACCTCAGTGCCTGAGCACAGCTGCTCAAAAAGCAGCAGAGGGCCATCAGCAGAAATAAAAATGGCCCTAGTTGTAGAGAAGTTCCAATAGATCCATTCCCAGTTCAGACAGCCTCCAGTCCTAGTCTCCTTGCAGTGATTTACAAGAGCAACCATACAAAAAAACACAACAGAAAAGGAGAAAAAGCATACAGGACCAAACATAGAGCTGGTGTGGATATAAGCAGAGCAGCTTTGATTGAGCAAAAGGTCACTCGTTGACACCAACAAGGAGTTTGCCCCTCTCCCTGGAGGTGAAACAGGGGATTGCTCCCTCTCCGTGCCATGTCTTGCTACCTGGGCTTCAGCTGCGAGGGCTCTTGGTTTCCTACAGCTTTCAGCAGGACCCAGCAGCCCAAACAGACATTCTGCCCTTAGCATCCACAATCTGGGCACAATTAGAAACACAAATTGACCATTACGTCCTTTATTAATCTGCTCTAATTTTTATGCTGTGAAAACACCTAATTCCTCTGCTTTGGCTACTGGCCCCTAACATAACAAGTTACATGGGACTTGTCTCATCAAAATATCATCATGTCTAAATAGAGGATCTGTCTGAACCACAGTGAAAATGAGTAATGATCACAATTATGGGCTGTATAACAGTCCAATAAAATCTAATTAAAATGATCCACATCCCATCTGCCAACCGCACATAAGCAACACCAGCTATGGGGGGGGTGGGCAGGGGAAGAGAGTAAATAACATTGTCTTAATTTTTTAAATATCAAATATTTCACAGTGGAAAAGATATTTATATTTTATAACTAGCTCCACACTGCATTGCCAATGAACTTCTGTGATGATTGGAGATTCCTCATCCTTAATTTAGGAGTTTCGGTGGCTGCTCCCTAGGAGAAAATCCCATGAAGAAGTTCCCTCAAAGCAAACTTCTCAGAAGAGCCGGTGCAGCTGGAGTCCCTAAGCCTGTCTTCCAGCTAATTTAAGAACTGACTATCCTGGGTTCCAGTGACTTTTAACATTGTAAGCATGTTTGTACAAAAAAAAACCCAAACCAAAAAAAAAAACAAAACAAAACCAAAAATAAAAACTACAAGACTTTGGGGCATTATTCTATTGCTTGTTCCTTTCTCAGGAGAGCAGCCAAATGAAAATATCACAATGTGATCTTACTTTCCATGGTGCATCTCCAAACTTGGACACTTCCTGGACTTTCTACAGGCAACAACAAATACAATTCAAGTTGCTTTCTATCATCTGTTCTGTGACCAGTTCTCATTTTTGAAACGGTGAAGCTAATAATTTTATTTCTGATAACATTGAATATGAAGCTATCAATAAATTGCCAAGAAGAAAAATAGTACCACCCCACTTTCTAACAGAAAGCATTTGGAATAGGACCCTGTTGCCCTCATCTCATTTACCATTGAAGGGAAAAAAAAAAAATCAAAGAACAGGATACAAAAGACTAGGAAAAAAAGATACTGAGGTCTGATTTGAAGAGAAAGAAACACTTGGTGAAAACTACAATATGTTTTCTCACCTGAAGGTGCCATGAACTGCATTGCAAAGCCATGCCTGGAAAGATAGTAAGATGGGAGTAAACAGAGAGCAAGCTGAAGATCAGAACGAGTGCACACATCAGTGTGTGTGAGATGGCTTTACAAATATTAAAGATTACAAGGCAACAGTCAGGGTCTGAATAGTTTTCTATGTTGAAGAGCAGTGAAGTGAAGCTAGAGACAGCCTATCCTAAGCTCCAGGCAGGAAAAGCTCATACCACGTTTCCGCGTGTTTGGCTGGCTGTAGCTTCAGCTTTGTTACAAGAAAGCAACCACAATTTCAGAGGGAGGGTTCAACTCTGAATCCAACTTCTGTCTCGAAGCCACCCAGGGACCAGGAGTAAATGTGTGCTGCTTTAACAGAGGTATTCACCGATTCATTTTTAAATACTTCTTTAAATTGCCTTTGTGTTTTATAGTTGATAGCTTAGTGAAAGGATGTAAACTTCTCTGTCATTTCTCCATGACATGGCTAGTCTTTATGGTTGGCTCTCCAGTGCTTTGGCCTTACAGCAGAGATGATTCCTGATGGTTTGAACTACATCCTTGCCCTGTTGCTGGTACCAGTTTTCATCCAAGCACTGGTCACTTGAAATTAAACCAGCCTGAGCAGACCTTTCTGCACTTACTTACAAAAACAGATGCAAGAGAACGGCTGTGATCCTCCCTCCCAGTCTAGAAGCTGTGGAACCATTTCTCCTAGTTCAGTGGGAGCTCAGCCTTCACCCCATCTCTGGTGTTTTCATTTAGAAGGAGAAGTGCTCCCCATTACTGGTAAAATCTTCCTAAACATATCTTGCTACCTTACCCTGTTAGCACCTAGTTCTTGAACTGTATCCTTGAAAAGCTCCCTGTGCGTGACTGTGCACGTCCCAGGCTGCATCTCTCCCAAGGTGCTCACGTGTCTTTCACCGTCCTCTGTTCTTCCTCCCCATCAACAAGAAGTGTGCTTGAGCTGCAAAGTTCTAAATACTGATTTTTAATTGAAGTTAGGAACATTACCTCTTGAGATTTCATCTAGTGATCAACTTTTATATACAAATTTGTGAACCTTCCTATGCCAAGGTACCAAAGCTGTCCAAAAATTCTAGTTTCTGGAACTGGAAGGGACCTACAACGAAAATGAATTTTCTTCTACCAGAATACACCTGGGATGGTGTCTTTTTTGCATTTTTTGTGATCAGTCTCCATCCATGTGCAAAGATTGTCACAGTTTCAGTCTCAGCTGCCTCAGTACTGCAGGCTTTCAATACCTCACTGTTTGTTTATGTGTCCACAGCCCATTTTCATACCTTTGGGCCAAGCTAAAGCAGTGCAGTTTTGCCATTAAAGGAAGGAGAAGTCTTCACAACTTTGCTTTGACTGTGGTTGCTCAAGTCACTCTAACCTTTGACTGAGGAAGAAATTCAGGAATGCAGAGACACAACAACAGTCTCCAGCACAAGTGTCATGATAAAATGAAAGAGGGAAAATACATATTATACACATAACCTCTGGGAAACAGTAATCACAAAAGCTATTAAACATTCTGTCAAAGGCTCTGCAGACTCCTTTTCTCTCCTGCCCAGTTTTGTTAGCAATAAAGGCAGGTTGCTAATATTTGTCACTTGCAAATTCATAATTTACTACTCAAAAGGCTGCAAAGGTACATTATATTTTCATAAAAGACTATGAAGTTGTCCAATTTTCCAGAGCTGCAGGAGGACTGAAACCCTGTGCTATGGCATAGGTCCTTTCATGCATTATGGATATGGTGATTTTACAATTCAAAGCCACAGTTCTCCCCTTCCCACTGCCTGGCATCACTGGATGATGCTGTAGGAGCTGCAGCAGCTTTCGAGATTGACAAACACACACTCTTTATGAAGGCAAAAGGACCGAGGAGAATCTGGTTGAGGCACCCCGAATGCTATTGCTGTATTTAGGGCAGGGACTTGAGCCTCTTGTCCAAGAGTCACCTCTAGTATTTCAGCAGTCTAAAAAAGCATGTTGGAAATCACTGGGATCCATGTGTTCACTGCTAATTCTGAATGAGTAACCTACAACAGAAACAGGTAGATCTCAGAAATCCACTTTGTATAATACCAGCAAGGACGTACAGGACTTTGACTTCCAAGGCCACAGCATCCTATCTTCAAAAGCAAGTTGTTCTACCAGTTATCATATCCTACAGATTAGTATCACATCTTTGGATTTCCCCCTGTTATAACAGGCTCTAATTAGGTTTTGGTAAGTATATTCCTATCGGCTTGCTTTTGTGGATTCTCTGGAGTCTAATAAGGCATTTTACTCATTAATACAGTTTTTTTCTGTAGCTAGAACGCTTTAACACTAGCCACCCTATTTTAATGAAACTTGCAGAAAATTAATCTCTTGCAGACCTGCACACAGTATATGCTTAAAATAAGCTAAAAAGGATTGCCAGTTTGCCTGCCTGTAATCAGGCTTCAGTCTTTTCCAGTTCTCGAAATGAAATCTTGCCTCTGCACATTCTCTGAAGCCAGCTTTGCCTGACACATTAGAGCAGAGAACAGCATTTCATTTTTTCCAAGTTTAATATAGACATAGAGCACTGTTTCTTACTATACAGTTAACTCCTATTGGCTTGAGAAAGGTTTTCTTAAATTCTTCTAGGGAAATTAGAGCCCGTAGTCACAGAGCTTGCATATCCATATACATGCCAAGAGCCATGCCAAGCCTCATCACATCCAGCAAAAGAACTGCCATTTGAAAATTAAAGACAGGTTCCAAAAGCTCTTTCTTCCTGAAGCATAGATTTTGCTACGTAGTTAATTTTGCAAGATTTGAAATTTTACTCTATGTATCCTTTTTCTAACACATTGAAAATGTCCATTGACAACATTTTTGATGCTCCTTTTCACTTTAAATTGAGTCTTACTCCCTGTTCTCTTCCCTCCCCCAAACTCTTCAGATTATCTCCAAAACTATACTTCGTACACTGGAGATACCTAAAATAATTCCAGGTCTTCAGTCTTCTCAATGTAAATATTTCATTATGACCAAGTTCACTGCAAGTGGGTCCAACTGCTGAGAACAACGAGAAGCAAATGGCATACGCACCGTGGGCCACACGCCATATATGCGTGAAGAGAGGGAAGGAGGAAGGGGCTAGGTTTGCAAAACAAGAATCTGCACTTCCAGCGGAGAATGAAGGTCCCCACATTGCCGTATAAAGAGGCCACAGCGCTAGGTACCCCTCTATGGCCAAAACTATGGGACAGCTACTAACGCCTGAAAAAGACGGGAAAGACTGAGCAGACAAAGGAGAAAGGAGGTTTGTAAAATCAAATGAGATGCAATACCAACATAGCTCACTGCTATAGAACCTGAATCCAATATCCTACATGAGATGGATAATGATAGAGTCAGTGGGAGGTCCTTCCAAAGGGGAAAAAAAAAATACAGCTATATTTTTATTCTAGTCTTTTTTTTTTTTTAAATCTCTTTCTGTCTTGAACCTTTGCAGAAGGGAGGGGAAGTTTGTCTCATTTCTACTTTTTCCTTGCTTAGAAAAAAAGAAAACCAATTTCATCATATACACATACAAAAGACCAAAGCCAGAAATTCACAAGAAAGTAGCGTTCCATCAGGAATTTGAGAATTAGGCTATGAAGAGTACGAGACGAAGTGTTCTGGGCTGTGGAGGTTTCTGAATTCATTTGCCAAAACCCAGTATTCAAGCGAAAAGGGCCAACTTCCCAGCTTCTGTAAATGAAACTAAAATAACTGAAGTCAAATTAATTCCACTGATCTACCTCAAAATCCACTGGCTTAATTCTGGCCTGTTCACAGTGAGCATTACTGAGTAGATCCACTCTGAGCACATACCTTTAAGTAGCAATAACAAATTCCCATTTTGTAAGAACCCCGGTAGCAGAAAGCTGATATTCCTCCGTCCCTAATGAGCAGTGTTAATATTACAGAGGAGATTCTTAACAGATGTTAAAGCAGGGTTTCTCCTATACAATCCCACAGGTACAGCTTCCACACCGGCTCGTTGTGCATAAAGCAAAGGAAAAGTCCAGCTGCAGGCTCTGATCATCAGTGTGAGCTCAGCAACAGAAAGACTCAATCACCTTAGAGCACGGATCCAGTAGTGCAGTAAATATTAACACACGGTATCAATTACATAGCTATTTCCTTGATTTACCCAAGCATGCTAACATTATGGGCCGATACAAGAACAAAGCAGATACATTTCAGTCCTGACGCTACTGATCCCAGATGCATCACACAGCAAGACTGTACCAGATCTACGGTAACTCACAGCAGACAGCACAGATCTCCGGAACACCAGCAGTCCAGTAACCAAGGGTACCTAGAAGACCGTCAGGTAAACCAACCAAAGTGCAAGGCTTATTGATGTTACTCTGTGTGTATTTGAATGCAGGATGGGGCCCATTTAACTCCGAAAAAAACAACCCTTTCAGAGGTGTTTCACAGAAATATTCCAGGTGAAGAGAGGAAGATTTCTGTAAACTATACTAAACGTTTTTTGCCACCCTGAAAACAATGGGTAAATACTCTGGCAGTACTAATAGGGTCAGATTTTAGCTTTAGACTGCAGGCAGACACACGCTCTCCAGCCAGCACAAGCAAGAGGAGCTCTTCAACCTTTTCAAAGGGACAAACCAAGCTGAAAGTGCCAGGCTACTTCTGCTGACTTTCACAGAGCAGCTGAGGCTTTTCAACCTGCCTCCCTACATCTTCTCCCCAGCCCCACAGAGATCCTGACTCCGCGGTCAGCCCCACGGCCCCCCCACTAAATTGTGCAACTTGTGGTGTAAAACTCCAGATGAACGCACAGAATCTCTGGACCGACCAAGGGAGGAACGAACAGCCTGGCTCTGCGGTGTGGGACTGCAGCTGGGGGGATCGTGGCAGTCCCTCTTGTCAGCTCACTAAAGTGATCATTTAACTTACCTAATGAGTTATTTCTCTATATGGCCATCTCTGTAAATTAACTAAAACTATAACAAGTAATTTGCAGGACGTGTGAATATATAAGCACATATTAGGAGCGAAGTCTCACAACACAACAGAGATATTACTAATTTTTAAAAACCTTATAAGAGAAACTATATAATTTTACAGAAGACTGTCCATGTTATACGCCCTGTAGCCAGACGTGATCCGAGATCCCTCACACTGCGTTATCACGAGCTTGTTTTTAATATAACATACTCAGTGTTTCTACCAGTGCCTCCTGTTCACATTTCATGTTCCCAAAAAGCTCTATTAGGATTGATATTGCAGTAGGTTATATCAGCACAAACACGTCTGTCCAATGTCACTTCTTATACTAACAGGACTTATAATGCTGGCTGCTGTTTTATGGGAATTTTCAGACACCATTGTGTATAGAGTATAAATATTTATATAGGACGTGTGTTTGTGAATACATGTACACACACAGGACCAGGCAGACCCAGTTAATCAGCCAGTTTGAAAACTTCATTGCTTGCAGATGAAAAAGAAAATTATATTAACATATCAATAACGTATACATGCTGAGAGAGTGATTACCCTTTACATCTTCAGGATATCCAAGCACCCAGACAGGCCCAGCTACATTAACACCCTATCTGAAATATTCTGTCTCGGTATCTCTCATTTCTCCCCTACTCTTTCTTCAGACTTTCTTCTCTCTTATCTGCCTTTCCTCTTTACCCTTTTCCATCTGTCTCATTTCTCTTTCCATCTCCCTTGTTCATCCATTTTTCTCCCCTCCCTTTTGTCAATCATCGCTCCCTTGTCCTTTTCTTCCCTTTTCCTTCTTCCCCCCCCCTTGCCCTCCTGTTCTCCTTCTCCCATCCCTGTTCCTCGCTGCCGCATTGGCGTGAAGTTTCCACCTTGTGGGTGCGTACTGCTGACTTCACATTTGCTGTGGTGGGAACTTCACATCTGTGAATGGATGACAGGAAAGATTAATAACCCCGCGCTCCCCTTCTCCTTGACTGTAGGCCTATGCAATGAATAAATATATAAATAAATAACAGAGTTTAAAATCACCTAAATAGAGACCTGGAGCCTGGGAGAAAACAATATTTTGCTGAATCTAGTCTTTAAAAACAAACAACCAACAGCAACAAAAAAACCCCACAACCTCTAATGATCTCTAGTTTACATACTCGGCAATTTTTTCCTAAATACTATATGGGAAAAAAGAAAACTTGGAGGCAAAGGAATGAGTCCTTTTTCCTGAGCCAATTAAAGGAAGAGTGATTTCAAAGCAATAATACAGAAGATACAAGAAACGTGGGAAAGAATTTTAGATTCCCCGCAAAAAGCAGAGCTGTCGGATGGTGGTGTCGACACAGGATCCCTGTCAGTAACAACTCGCGCATGGCCGTGTAGAAATGACACTGCAAAGACAGGACGCGAGAGGAAGGAAGGTATTTCTGGCTAATCCCAGCTTTTCCATGCAAGTGAAAGTCTCTGCCTTTGGCTCCAGACCTGATTATGCCATCCACAGCACCTTCTCCAAATAGGTGCTTCCCATCACAATTTAGGTTTGACTACTTTTTGGCCAATTCCTCATTTGTAAGTTGATCATTTGACTTAATTAAGTCTTAAGCGACAGCAGAGACACAAAGAGCAAGGAGCTCTGTGTACGATACACCTTCAGCATCTTTGGAGAAGGAGGGGAGCTTCGCACCTAACTCATTTGCACTTTAATCCCCACCTCTCTCTCAGTCTCAAGAAGATCTTAACAAGATCTTTTATGTTTGAGGAAAGAGGAGACCGGTCAGCGGGCAGCTACAGGAGGAGACATTTCACCTACTGAGCGTGGCAGCCTGCCTAGCCTGTGGCTGTAGGTCAGATCTGACACAAGTCATAACGGCAACAAGTCTTGGGGTCTCAAGTCATGAGCCGTAGGAAATCACGCGAAAAATGCCATATACTGCAGTGTGACCCAAAGGCATTCAGCAAAACAATGGTGCACAAAAACATAAACATCCAGGGGAAGGGGGGGAAGAGACAATTAAATTGGGAACTCAGCTCCACTTTCTGCTCTTGGGCAAAGTTGTCGCCAGCTTCGCTGAGCCCTTTGAACAAGCGAGGAACAGAGGAGTAATCCCTCACTCACTCACTCACATACTCTATTGCATTTCTGTCAAATGCTAGACAACCTGCCCGAGAGCAAACGTCCTGCGTGCCTTTGCCCACCTGCTGCCCCCCAGCCCCAGGGCAGGCCAGGGGAACTCCCGTATCAGCATCCTTTGACCAAGTTTTTTCCGGAGTTATTTTTTCAGAACTGTAGGGTAAGGAGGCTGGAGATAGGAATCACCGTTTTTATATCTGACCTCAAGAAACAAAAAGCCGTAGTAGAAAAATCCTAACTCAGCGCATTTAAGCTCTGCTACTTTTCCAGTCCCAGCCACCCTCGCTGCTCTAGAGGAAGAGTATCTCCTACTTTTTCACTGAGCTGGGACAGAGATGTCCAGCTCAGGCTGCCCGCTGCCGACACCCCCGGCAGGGAGAGCAGCTGACCCAAAGGCAAGGTGACCACCGCAGGAAGGACAGCAGGAACGCGCCGTTTCCGAGCCGCCTGTTTGCTCTGCTGGGGTCCCAGGTCAGGACCGCGAACGCGGCGCTCTGCACTCAGAGAGCATTCCTCCCGGACCCACAGAGTCATAAATCTGTCCCTTGTAAAGCGGGACTGAGATTACCCTTCATTCGACTCCACGTCACCTACCACCACCGCCGTACCTGCTTGCTGCTGAGCCCCCGCCGCAGCCTCTCCCAACCCCAGGCAGCAGCAGATTTTTACGAGGCAGCTGCGCTCGCTCACAGAAGCGTTTCCTTCTGCCGTGCTCTTTTTAACTTTCAGCAACGCTGCTCGCTCCTCTGCCCTCGGCAAGGGAAAAAGAAAGTGGCAGGATGCACTCACTCCTCTGTTGCCCTGCAAAACCTTAAACTCCCCCTGTCCCTCCACTGCTGCGGCTCAGTCTGGAGAAGACTTCTAACCTGCAGGAGCCAAATGAAGGGTCTCCTACAGCAGGGAAATCCCCAATTTCTCCAACCTTTCTGTGAAACCCCGAAACAAAACGTGGCAGCAAGGTCCTGGACTCAACAACCTCGCCTGGGGACGCCTGCGTGGCAAAACCTGGTTGCTCTTTCTAAGGTCATCCATGCATCTAACTGGGGTACAGCAATAGAAAAAGCCATTTTAAACCTTCTTTAAAAAATACCTTCTTAAAAAATTCAGCACTGTAACAAATACAAGCTACTTTAAGATTGTTTTATTAGGTTAAGGAGGTCTGCAGCTGAACGTAACATCTGGCCTTTAAAGAAAAACGATACAAAGGAAAATAGACACAGAGCAAATCCTTGCTAACTCTTGTACATGTGAGTAATTTTACTCGTGCAAATTTACCAGATAGAGCCCATAAAATCATGTGGAAAATCCTAGAAAAAATACAGTTATCCTGTCATCTTTTCATAAATATGTATGTCACACACACATGCACATTTTTTTAAATGGTGGTTTTTAAATCACTGTTATTAACGAAGAAAATATTGGTCCTTATCCTTCAGTTTTTATTTGGCAAAACAGCTACTACAATATACCACAGGATCAGGCCCAGTGCAGTCAATTCGACAATTCTTGCATTCCAATTTTAAGATAAAGCAATTTTTCTCCCTGGAAATTTTGCAATATACATGAATAATAAACTGCTCTAAAATGATAGTGACCTTCAGGTTTTAAATTTGAAAAGAATTCTAGATGGAAGAAATAAATGCAGTGTAAATAACCACTGGGTAATTAAATTTATTTTTAAATAGCATCAAAGTTCAGAAGAAAGAGAATAACAAAGAATATCTCATATAGACATGCACAAAGGCTGTGTCTGTATAATTAGTTATCTAGCAGTAACCAAAGCCTTTTTTTATATGGATTGATTATTTTTGAGATTGCATCTTGCGAATCTGAACTAGAAATGCTTTTTGTGCAGCGTTCAAACATGAAGATGCCTTTGGTAACACTACAGGCTGAGGATCCCAAATAGGTATTTAATTTAGATTGAACAGAACACTTCTGCCATGGTAAATAAATCAGTTTATTAATGAAAGTCTTTTCACTGATGTTTAATGGCTATCATATCTATGGAATTGATGTTAATCCAAAATAAATGTGTTTCATAATCAACTGATATTTGTTTATAATGCAATAATTGTCTTCTTAAATCAGAATTAAATGCCTATTAGGAAATGTTAACTTAAAGCTTTACTAAGAGTTCTGAATAATTCTCTTACTTCTTGAAAAGGAGTAACAAATTAATTGTCAAAATATTGTAATATATGTTGTGAAACCTCATAAATGAGAACTTTGAATTGTGGAGTACAAAGAAGAGGTAACTGTTCCTAAGAATAGATTAAAAATTCTACATTATAATTAGTACATTTAGTAGGACTTCTTTCACTGGGTTTTAATAATTCTAAAGCCTTTTTTTTTTAATCAAATTGTTTGATGACTGGGAGAAGAAAAAGAAAGGAGGGATATCTTCATTTCCTTATTTCTTTACAAGCTACTTGCAAAATAGCTGCTCTTGGTTCGACAGATTTTCCTTTCCAAAAGCAATTCTGTACTATTGAAAAATCCAAAGTTCTTTTTCTTTTTGATTCCTTTTAAAAGCATGCTTTCTTTTAGAAGACATAAAAAAAAAAAAGAAAGATTACAGTTAACTCATTGGCTTTAATTGCAAACATATCCCTTCCCATCAGCACGGCACTTGATCAAAATGCCAGAAATAAATACATTAAGACATCCATCAGTTTCACGTCCCCGCTGTCATGTTTTCAAAGAAGTTGCAAAGCGTCTGTTATTCCCATCCTAAGGGCTGGGCTGAGCTGCGCTGGGGTTTCTGCTGCTTTTCAAGGACTGAAGAATTATTTGTTTCAGTGGTGTCAGCTTTGCACCCACTGGGAAATATCAACAGCAGATGCAGGAGAACCACAAGCGTCAGCTGCCTGCGACCAGCAGCACCAGCTGGGGAACATCACGCCAGGGAACGGGTTCCCGAGGCTCTACAGGGACCAAGGAGAGAGAGGCAGAGGCTCTGATCCACGGGTGAAAGTCAAATAATAAACACTTGGGAGTCAGAAGTACCTTCTTGAAGTGAGGTTGTTGAAGAGAGGGAGCTGGGTACTGCTGAAGATGCTCTGGGCAATTCAGGAGATGCCCGGATGCCTCACTCCGTGCGTTTGGCCACATCAATGTTTTTTACAAACAGGTGGCAGGGAGGAGGGTGTGAGAGCAGTTCAGTCCTACTTAAGGAGTAGTGATGTCTTCCAAAGGAACTGAAAGGGGTCGAACAGAGTGACTCCTCGTTTTTCTTTTGGTCACCGCTCAGGAAGCTATAGGCTTGGCTCCTTCTGGCAATTATCTCTGTTAACGACCCAAACACATGCAGACCCTTAAACCGTTCTTTTCCTAACATTTTAAAAAAGAAAAGAAAAAGGGAATTTGGTGTATTTCCAGGTCCTTTCAGACAGCTATTGGAGTTATAAAACGAAATAATGCCCACAAGTAAGTACCCAGCAAAAAAAATTAAATCCACTACTTCCTTGAGTTAGCAAATCAAACAGAAACAGGCAGTGCTCTCGCCCCTTCTTTTTGCTATTTGTAGTGACTTTTAGCACAGGAGTCTCCTGGCACGAATATTTATAGGAATCACCAGTTCGGGGAATCTGGGTTTAGAACACAAAAACCCACGTTTTGTCTGTCTTGTCAAGACCGAAACGCACCATCGGGCGATCCAGCCCTCAGTCAGGCTGGAAGAACAGGTCAAAAATTCACAGAAAAATGCTCAGTCACAAAATATCCAGCACACACGGAACAGAGGAACACACACAAACACGAGACTGCTCGGACAGTTTGCAACTAGAAAGGGAATAAATTCTCCCAATGAATTATTGAGGACGCAGTCAGCTCTACCTTGGGCCAAATTATCTTCCACGTGAGCAAATGCATCTCCCCACAAAGTTCATGGCACTTTTCTCAAGAGCTTTACTGCGGAGCTGATCGGCATGCTCTCAGAGTGTTACACTGGAGGCTCATTCCTCTGGAAGCCTCTGACAAGTGGTTCAAATTTCTAATAAAAATGTTACCTTCCATAAAGGAGAAAAGTACATTTTTGGTATTGCATGCCCCAGCACAGAAGTGTTTCATAAATCTTTTACAAAATGTTTGCTTGTGTCAGTTAAGTAATTAACAATAGACCATCAGCTACCAGACTCTCATTGTCCTCTCCGCATGTGAGCTGGAGTATATAAATAGATAAAGAAATTAATTTCTTGTCACTTGAAGCTGCGTGTGTGCACGGCTATTACAACCCAACTCCAGCGAGTCAAAAGAATCCCCCCGTCTATGCAATACAACCGTAATTAAACACTCGAGCTCTGTCATAACAGCAATCAGAGCTACAAAGATCTGACATCCTTAGCACCAGTTCACTGGGAAAAGCAGCACGTTGCAGAAGAGAGCTCACCCCCTTTGAAGAGAAAGAGAAAGAAGGATGGAGAGGGAAAGAAGGAAAGAAGGAAAGAAGGAAGAAAAGCTATTATTTTCCACAGCAGAATATTGAATTCTTTCATTTCTTTATAATTTCTACATAATTTAGAATATAAAATGCTTTTATTTTAATTGAAGAATCCACATCATCTCATTCACTGCACTGGCTGAAATTTTACCAGCTAAGTGTTCATCGATTGCAAGGAAAGAGGAGCACTTCAAGCCGTCGTTTATTCCCTCACGCAGGCAGGAAGGCCAGCGCTGAATATTTGCACATCGACCTGGGGAGGTTTGAGGGCTTCCTCAACATAGCCAGGGGGTCATTTAGAAGAATGATGTGGTCTAGCACCGTCTCTGGGATGCCACTCACCCCAAAGACTGAAAAATGTTACCCTGTTATGATCATAAAAATAAAAATGTAATATCCAAGCTTTAAAAAGAAAAGTAAATACCTTCGAATAGCAACGATAAATTACATTTTGCAATTATAACATCTATAACACTTACCATTTTAAAGTGAATGTAAAAATTCAACTGAGTGAAAAATTAATAAAAAACATAATTTCAAGGCCTCCCACCGGTTTTTCACCCGTGCAGAGCCCGGCTCCAGTGGAAAGCCCCAGAGCTCCATCTCGTGGCTTTTCTGTTCCGAGGAAGGGAAAAGAAATAAAATTTTGTTATTAAATCGCTCTAAAATACAATTTCTTTTGCTGGCATCACACGTAGAAGCAATGCAGAGAAGAAAAACAGCCAACAAACTATTTCTGGCTCTATTTTGCTGTGCACTGTCATCTCCTTTTTTTGTTTAAGGAAAAATTCTCCGCTTTTTCCTAACCCACAGCCCATTGCAAAACCATTGCCAACGGTAGGACCTGAATTAAATAAATCTGTGGTCTGGACGGGAAAGTTGCTGGGCTAGAGAAGGGCATAGCACAGAGCAGAGAGGCCACACAGCTCTCAGTTGAAACCAGTTTGCAGTTGGTTGGCGCGATTGCTTCTCTCCCCGCAAGCACCCTCCTTAATCCCGAAAGAAAAGGGATGCTGGGGCCAGGCCTCCTGCACCCCAGGCCCTGCAGTTCATTTCCACTTTTGCTATTTACCGTTTTACGGCTTTCACAGTAGGATGCTGGAGCGGTTCCGAGCTGAATGTTCTCGCCTCGTACGAGAACTGCGCCCGCCGCGGGGATGACCCCAGGTCTGCTCGCTCCTCTGCCTCCGACCTGCAGCTCCTGCCGCGTGGACGGTCGTGCTCTGCCACCCATCAGAAGCTCAACGAGGAATTCGTAGGTGCTATGGGAAAAAGAGAGATATGATAAAAGATAAATAAAATTTTAAAAGGCACAACTTGCTTATCGGATGCAGAAAAGCTTCTAGCTCTGTCATAAAATAGGGCTGTCTCAGTCGTGCTGCATTCGGAGATGCAAGATTCTGCTTAGACTTCAACCCAGACACAGATGAAGCAGACAAGTCTGCTCCTGCAGAAATTCTCTTTTTTTTTTAATCTTGAATCAGTAAGAGATAAATCCCAACTTAATTGTTGTTTCCCCACTCTGAAATGGGATCCTCCTTAGGAGGCTATTGATCCGTTTCCCATGGGAAACCACGCTCCAAATTCAGATCTCCACTCTGCGTTCAGTCCAGTCAAGAGGCACCCCTGAGGATATATTTTTGGGAGGCTCAAAATTCTTTGAGCCTCATTAATTTCAAATCACGCCAGGGGGGGGAAAAATGAGTTCTTTTAGAAACATCTGCATTAGGTGATGAAACAGGCAGCACCAGGCTTATATTGCACTGGGCACCTTCTCAAAATACCCGCCATGGAGAAGCAAATGAATTCTATGAATTCGCAATGAAGCAAAGTGTCTGTGGCCTCCAGGTGACCTGTTTGGCCTGGTTGCCAGCCAGGCTCTGGGCATCAGGCAAGCTGTGCAACGCCAGCCCTGCTCCAGCCATGGGTAATTCTCACTCTGGGAGGGGGCTGCGGCAGGCGTGGATGTAGCCCAGGTAGTTTGAATCGAGCTAAATGGGACTGACTGCAGTGAAACTAAGGAAGGAAGGGTGGTGATGAACTGCAAGGAGTCACTCAGTAGTCAAACCTCTTCCTTAACTCTTGATTACCTGCGCTGGTTGTACCAAAACCAAGAGCAAGACTCTGAGAGTTAGCCAGATCTCATACAAGGGTCCACTGAATAAGATCGAGATGCTGGAGAGAAAGAAGCCCTCCTGCAAGGTCTGGTGCTGAGCAGCACGTGGAGACGAGAAGGCGTTCTCCCTGCTGGCAGCCACAGCGGGCTCTGTTCCCTCCTCACCCCCATCGTGCCGAGCCCGGCCGTAGTCCATCCCGGCAGCCCTCGAAGGGCTGAGCAGAAGCAGGCAGACGTCTCTGCCGTCCTTGGGAGGGTTGGAGGTTGGCCTGGGAACATCTGGCTCACCCTCAGCTAAAAATAATCAGCGTCTTCCTACACGAGACAGGAATCTTCGGAAACACATTGTCAAGTTCAGGGAAGGGCTAATGGCCATTTCCCCAAATCCATTTGTCTTCTGGCCCTAGGTCGTGCAACCTTTACTCATCCTGGGACAGGACTTTGCTCCTTTAGGACTTCCACTGGGAATAATGTCACTCTTCTGGATTAAAAAGAAAATAATATATGAAAAGGAGCAGGGAGGAGCAGAAGGATGTGGTGCAGCTCCAGAGATGTTAAAGGACCTCTGCAGAATAGCCAAGGCCACATCGGCAGCAACTTGAAGTCCACAATTAAGGAGAATAAAAGCAAAGCTGAGAGAAGGGAGAGTGCAGGATCGATCTTAGGGAAAAAGACAGCAGCTCGCAGAGAGGAATTTTTTTTTTTGAGGAAACATTTCAGAGCTACAAGGCAGAGGAGCTGAGGGGCGAGAGGCAGCCAGGCGGCACCGGGGTGGCACTTGCCAAGGCTTGGGAGGGTCACGGGAGGAAGAGGAAGCCACAGAGGAGCTCAAGGTGGGAGCAGGCATCACAGGTAGCTGTGTGGTGGGTGCCCTGGTGGGACAGCGGGTGTGTGGGCGATGCTGAGAGGTCTGGTGGTGCTGGGCCGACTTCTCAAGCCAAACTCCCTCACTGTAGATAGGGCAGGACTGCAGCTAGGGGTGTGTTAACATGTCAATGAGAACTTTTCAGCTAACTTTGTGGAGTATGAAAACAATATCCTGTGTTGGACAGATGTAAATTTGCAGTAAACAAACAAATAAGATAATTAGACCTGCTATATATTTATATCTCTCTTTTTTCCTAGAGTCACTTATACAACGGGCTGCATTTGTATTTCAAAATACTTCCAATCAAAAAAAACCTGAGAGGATACAGGAGTTGACTGACATCTTATTTCTCTGTGTTTGCATTTTTTTGCCATGCAGGGCACAATCTGGTTCTTAGGGAGTTAATGCACCTGCCATTCCGGTGCTGACAAGCAGTTTTTCAGAGGAACATGGAATTTTATTTATTTATTTATTTATCTAAGGAGCCCTGAAAATTGTACTCAGGAGACTCCTTGAGTACTGCCAATAACTAGCAGGTACCAACACATGTACATTTTTGACTGCACTATGATTTATGGTGCTTATTTGTGGCCTGCTGCCTAAACCTCTCCTTTTCCTTTGCTTTGTGTCTTTCTCACTAGGGCTTTTTCTTTGTGTGTGGGGTTTTTTTTTAAATAGTAAAGACACTTTTGCCATTTGGGTTAGGGGGGGAAGGGGATAGAAGCGGGGGAGGAATGATTTACCTGGTGCCTCTGTTGTCTTTGAGCTGCTCTGTTCCATGGAGATTTTCAGAGCAGTGAGCGGTCAGTGGAGAGAAATTGAGACCAATGGGCAGGGAGGACTTTGGGCTTTGGAGCTGTGGACACAAACTGGCAAAACGCTGCAGGAGCACGGCTGGGGGGAACCCACCTTCTGGCTTCGGTCCTACTTCCAGAGCCCAGGCTGAACTGCTCCCCTCTCCGCAGTCAAGAGACCCAGCTAATTCCCACCGGCAAAAAGATCGACCCCCATTTCTCTAGCCCTCCTTCCCTGTCTTCACCTCCTTGAAGCAGGGAGTCTGGGGATGAGAAGCCCATATAGGAGACAGAAGGCTCTAGAAAAGAGCAGAAGCCTCTAAAATCAACCCAGCACAAACATTCGCTTGCCCATCCACCCTTTGCAAGCCCCAGTCCAACGAACTGGATAGGCTTACGGTGACCCCAGACAAACCTCGGAGCAGGATGCTATTTCTCCTTCAATTCCACAGATGATTAATTGCTTTTATCACTTTTTCTAAGCCCCGCTATACCTGCACAGCACACTGGGGAGAGGCAGAGGAGCGTTTTCCATTTCCCTCGCACACAGGTTAACCTGCTACTTTTCTTTCAAAGGAAAAAAAATTGATCTGATGAAAGCTTAAGCATGAAGTGCCTGGCAACAAGACAGAAATAGCAATAGGTCTACCAGGAGATCACTTTGACTTTGCATAACTGAATCCAGCCAGAAGTCGCTGCCGTGTTCCGTGCAGCCATATGGGAGCTATTCACACCGGCGCGGTCGAAGCGGGGCACATGTCACAGCCCCTGCGCCAAAATGAAGACCTCACGTCTCCAGCCTGGAGAAATTCAAAGCTCTTGACACCTCATCTACAAGGAGAGCCTGCAAGGAAATCAAAAACCAAATGAATTTCAGCCAGATACAGGGGTGCCTGTTTCTGGCAATGTTACAAAGACACCTCCGTGTGAACACGCACATGCTGCACGCCCATACATTGTGCCGCCAGCGCTCGCTGCCGCGTCACTTAAACGCAGGACAGAACAGCTGTACTCGGTGCCACGGTGCTGTCTGCAGCTGGTTTCGTTTCACCCCGAGCAGCGGATGCCGGCAGGGTCCTGCAGGGTTCCCTGGTGAGCTGGGAGATGCGCCAGCGTGCGTCAGCTCATTGCTGCCCGGGGTGTCCACAGCACGGTGGGAAAGGACAAGATGAATCCCTTGTCTAGGTTACAGCTGAATTCAACCTTGAGTTGCTGCCCTCTCCTTGGGGTGAAGTAACACCACAGACCAGGTCTGAAGCGAAAAGATGATGGAGAGGTGATTTCCCACATCACTGACTTTGAAGGGGCACTGGGATTTCGGGACTGAAATGCGGATACACGCAGAGAAAAGGGAAGACATGACCGAGTGTCTCCCAACAACGAGCTGAGCACCCCTGACTCTGTACAGCATCATTCCCAGAGCAGAGAAAACTGCAGAGGACGCAGCAGACCACTGGTACGGATATACAAGTATTTACATCCAGGAAAGACAAGGTGTCCTTCCCATGCCTTTGCAAGGCAGGAGTGACTACAGGGCTAGCACAGTGCCTGTAATGCAGGCTCATGAACAAGCAAAATATCAATTTACATATCACAAAAACGTAACCAGAAGCATGAAATGCATATATAATCCCACTACACCCTTCTCAGGACTCTGCTCCACGCACCAGCTTCTCAGAAGAAACCAGCATCATGACCCAGAGTCTCCAGAGCTGCTCTTCTCCAGCACAGCAGCTCCAGCTGATGAGGAGTTGATTAAATCAGAGACAAAACCTCTGGCCATCCACCCAGATAAAGCTGCTGAACTCCCCCCGGGTAAAGCTATTACCCACCCCCCAGGCTGCCTACGGAAAGGCGTTCGCCGCACTGCCGAGGGTTGTACCTACAACTCCCTCGCACTCAGCACGCTGGCACTGTCTCGGGAGGGTGCTGGGCTCCTGCTCCCCACGCAGGAGCCTGGCCTTCCCAAACCCACGCAGACACGGGGGGTGCCTCGGCTAAGGCACGACTTCTGCCCTTGCACCCATCGAGAGCGGGCAAATGCCGAGCGCTGCCCAGCCACGGTGCTGCTGCTGCTGGGCTGCGAACGCGCCTGCACACGCTTGTGGATGTGCCTGCACACGCTTGTGGATGTGCCTGCACACGCTGGTAGCGTTCACCTGAGTACGTGCGCTGGTACCAGCGTGGATGGCTGCAAAGTGGTCTGACAGTACCATCTGCAGGGAAGAGGAGAGGTTGCAGTAGGTGTGTGGTGGCCAGGAGCACCGTTACTCCAGCCAGGGTGGGCTTCGGCTCCCACCACTGAGTTACCAGCTGCCTTTGCTCGCTTGAAAACTTGTTAATGAGAAGGACATTAAAAAAAAAAAGTACAACGGCAAAGCAGACTTTAAAACTCGCAAAACCATCGCAAGGCTGGGAAGCCCCGCGGTGCAGAGCAGAGCAGAGCAGCGAGGGGCTGGTGCCAGCTGGCAGCTCCCGCTGCAAGCCCCAGCCCGGGGTCAGGCAGACACCCAGCACGCTCTCGGAGACACAGGCGACAGAGGAGCTGAGCAGGGATCCAGAACCAGGAGGACTAACAGGACACGAGCACGGGATCGAGAGTCCAGTTCTCTGGCCGGCTGGAAGAAAGGAGAGTTTTCAGAAACCAGCACATGGGTAACGCTCAGACATCCACTGTGGCCAGTTCATCTGGGCTGCAACCCAGTTGCAAAGGACTCCTAGATTTATTTGCTACCCTTTTATATATTTCCTGGTAAAAGGTGTCTCCTGGATAGTGAATTTCTCTCTAGTATTTAAACAGCCATAGCAAGCTAGCTCACTGAAATCTATGAGATTTATCCCATTAACAAACCATTTCAGAATGGGGAATGAAACGCATTTGTAAACTGCACATTCCAAGACATCACGCTCTCGGCAGGCCAGGCTGTGGCAGGGTGACCACAGGTCCCCCAGAAGATGAATCAGTGGCTCATCTGGTTTATTTTCGCTCATGGTATAACACATATGAGGAAGCAGAAAGCAAGCACAGCCAAACCTGTGGGCAGCAAGATCAGCTCAGCCACCCGCCAAGGGTCCTCCCGGAGCAGGATGGGGCTCAGCAGTGCTTGCTGGTAACCTCAGAAGATCACAAGCAGCACTGCCATCCCACTGATGGGACAGACATGGTCACGGGCAGGTTTCAGGGCAACCCTCTTTCTAAGGCCATAGATACTCTGCCTGGTCCATACAACATCTACAAGTGATCTGGAAAGGTTCATTCCAGGAGGAGGAAAGCAGTGCTTTGTCAGCTTTTTCATATTTTAGCAGAAGTTACTACCGCTAATTCACATTTTGATAGCAGGGTCACCTACTGCATTAAAGGTTGTCAGGTGTCCAGGGAGCCCAGGTTATTTACCCTGGATCCCACCAGGGATTTTTGCTATTGGTGCTGTTTGGTACACCAAGAAACACCTCTGTGAGGCACTGGGACACAGCCCCACAGCAGATCCATATGTCCAGTCCTTCAGCCTTTCTGCATCTCAGTTCCTGATCTGAAAAACAAAACAAACATTTGTTATCTTTTGCCCTGCTTATTTACAGCATAGTTTGTCTAGCAGAGACACTATCTCACGCAGTTCTTGGTAACAGAGTCCTGAGCTCAGGTGGAGTCTGTGGAACAGGCTGCGTGTAGTTAGATGGCAATCAGCCTCTGTAATCGTAACCTCAAGAAGGGTGGTATTTTCACTGCTCTTTGTGCTAGTGTTAGCACGCTAACGGGAGAGTCAGCCCAAACCACTCCTCTTCTGGCAAACCGGCGACAGCGCAAAAAGGACGCACATACTTAGATCTAAAAGGTGAGAAGAAACAGCCACAGGTACAGCAGTGGTATCTTGTGGCACGTGAAGCACTGTTTAGGGAGAGGACAGCTCAAGAAAAAGGGGCATGTTTCTTCAGCTGTTAATTTGTGGTTCTTCCCCTAAAACCACCACCGCAGTAATCCTCACTAGCTGCAGCCACAGCGTTTACTGCGCATGATGGCATCTGCAAAACTGCTGACAGGGACAGCTGACAACCGCTCTGCGATGTAATTCACACCATAACATCATCTCCCAGGCTCTTGGATTTCTCATTGAAAAATTATGTGATGCTTTTTTGGAAATCCAGTGCCAATTTATTGATACTCAGCCTGCGCCAAATAACGAGGCCTCTGACAGGTTAGCTGAATTTTTGATTATTTTTTTTTTAATCAAGTAAGATCTGTCTCAACTCTTTCACTCACCATGTTAAAAGTCAGTTACTTCTTCAGTTGTAGGAAATGTGTTTATTTTATCATCTGCCTCCCCATGTGAGTAACTCTCTGTGTAACATTTCTCTGACTCCAGCCTGCTCACCTTCAGATTTCTGCCCTGAGCAGTTTTATTTGCTAAACCCTACACCTAACCACAGCAAAGAAAAATTCTAACATTCAGTAAACCCTTTTTAGTTTCTTTCACAGTATAAAATGCATCTACAGGTCAGAGCCTAGAAATGATCCACCTCTTTACATCCAATATTTTACTTTACTTAAACTGTGACCTCTTTGAGTCAGGGACCATTCAGCTGCAAAACACAAGCCTTATTCCCAGCTTAAGTTCATAAGCACCACTGATTTCCCGATATCAAGCCCTATATAGGATTTGCCACATCAAATCAGACTTTGTCTCACTACATTTTAATCCAGTACAGGTGACAAAAAAAATCCTTGCCCTGGTTTTGGCTGGGATAGAGTTAATTTTCCTCTCAGTAGCTGCTGTGTTTTGGATTCAGTAGGAGCAGCATGTTGCTAATACACTGATGGTTTTAGTAGTTGCTAAGAAATGAAGGACTTTTTCCAGTTTCCCACGTTCAGCTGATGAGCAGGTGGGCAGGAGCAGGGAAGGGGCACAGTCAGGCAGCCAGCCCAAGCTGGGCAACAGAAATATCCCACACCATAGGCGTCCTGCTCAGTATATGAATGGGGGTTGGCTGGGGGGCGGGAATCCACAAGTTCCATGATCACTGCTCGAGGACTGGCTGAGGAACCAGTCATCAGGCGGCGAGAAAAATTGTATTGTTTGCTTTGCATATTCTTTTTTATTATTAATTACTATTCCTTCTTTTGTTATCTTACTAAACTGTCTTATCTCAACCCACCAGTTTTACTTTTTGTCCATCCTCCTCCCCAACCCACTGGTGGTGGAGGGAGGAGTGAGCAAGCGGCTGTCTGGTGCTTAGTTGTCGGCTGCTGGGTTAAACCATGACAACCTGCAATACACATAAGGCCTTCAAAGCCTAGGCTCTGCCAGCAGCTAGCCAAGACTGGATTAGTCCCAGTTGCACTGGTACCTACCGTCAAGGAGGCAGAGCGTGGCCCAGGTGCTATAAAGTCACCACCACAGGACACTGGTGTTGCAGGAAGCAGGGACCTCCGTGTCCAACTGTAAATCCAGTGCTGGGATGGACCCAGCTTCCGTGCATCAAGTTATAAACATGGTGATGGTCATATAGTTATCTAGCTAGCTCCATTTAAAAAATAAAATAAAAATAATCTCTTACATTTGTAACCTGGGTACATTTCTCTGTGCTGTTTAGATTATGGAGCTCAGGAAAACAGTGCACAAGGTCAAGTCTTTTTGCCTCTGCCACTACTAAAACAATCTCAATATTGAAAAGGCACCATAATCCTCATTTTTTCTCACTTGCCTGCACCGTACGTTGAGTTTCAGCATGCAATAAGCCACCAGAAGCCTCGTGGATACTTTGGTCTTTGGTTTGATGGTTTGCTCCTGCCATGCTCCTCTCTCCAAGGTTGCATCTGATGTCTGTAAACAGGAAGAGATAAGCACAACGCAGAGACCATCTGCCCAAGGCTCGTTGGGGAGAGCCGGAGTGAGGATGCCCTGGCTGGGACGGTTCAAAACCCATCCACCAGGTCCAAAGCTCAGCCCGAATAACGAGTGGGAACGGAGATGGGCCAGAAGGGGAAGGGAAAAGGCAACTCATCCTGGGCACCATGAAACCTGCCCAAACAGTGACCCTACCCGAGTGTTTTATCTGTGTGCTTACAAAATGACCAGGAACTTGAACAAAGGGGGTCCTTGCTAGATCCAAACTGGTTCACTTTTCCTGTCAGTAAACCTCATGTAAACAGCAAAGCGCATCCCTCAAGGAGCGCCGTGCCAGAGTGTATGAGAGCTCTCCCCTTGCTTGTCACGGGAGCTGTCTCCTTGTGCCCTCTGGGAAATCATGTACCACAGTCAGGAAACAAAGACAAATGGATGTTTAATTCATCCGCAAATGAACAGACTGCTCCTCCTTCCCAGCTTTGTACCAAAATCTACTTCAGTGTCAAATTGGTAGTTTTGATGTAGTTAAGTTCAACTGTTCCTGGTAAATGTACTTTTTTAATACCCATAAGAAGCAGGTTGTCTTAAAACAGTACTAGATACCATACGTTTAGCTACAACTTCAAGTTTTGTCTGTAAAAGAAGGTTTTGCAAAAGCACATGGGGGCATATTTTAAAGCTGGACATCAAACCTGAGTGCATTTTCTAGGAGTACCTTTAAAAAAAGTAAGCAGGAAATATCGTGATCTGTTGAAATCAGCCATAAGCCTCTGTTCCCACTGAAAAAGGCAACCCCATCCCCTTGGCTCTGAACCCCCTTCATCTCCAGCTCAGTGCTTAAGGCAAAACCTCACCTTTCTGTGTCCTGGCCGGGTCCGCTTTCACCATCACCCAAATCCCAGCGGAGCTGGCGGCACCTGCGGGAGCGCGTGGCCGGAGCAGGGGGGAGCGGGGAGCACCCCTTTAGACAGTCTTGTCCCTGTTACAGAACTGCATTTTTAGGCTGTTTTAAAATCTGTGGCCAATCTGTCTGTGTTCACTTTACAAGAGCACGTTGAACACATGAACTTTGCAAAGCAGATGAAAATAATGATTCAAAACAGTTAAGGAGGGTTTTAATGTTCTAAACACTAAACCTGGAGGCACGGACATTTCCCCACGACAGAGCTGGAGCAGAACCCACGCTTTGCAATCTGTCAGCGCCCGGTAAAACACACTGCCGGGGCACCCAGGGCTCCTCCCAGCCCTGGCTCCCGAGTTACTGGAGTCAAATGGTGCTCTGGGAAAGCCGGGAAGGACTTTCCCCCAGCCCACGGCCCACTGAGAGCCGCGCTTGGGCAGAAGTGCGAGCTCAGCGCTGACTTCTGTGGGTTTTTCTTCAATCAGTTCACTTTATTTTGACAGTTTGCTTTTTGCTGCTGAACATGACAGCTCCGTATATTGACACTGTATAGTATATTTATTCTAGTTTAGTGCAATCGCTGGTCCACAGCATTTAAAGCTACAGTCCGTGTTCAATCTGCATCAGTTTAACATGCCAGCACCATATGGCATTCCATAATCAGCTGCAGCATTGTACTTCAAACCCACTGCTGCATTTACAATATTATTGTATGCTGCACAAACACCAATATTTAGAAAGAAAAATGTCCTTTTTATTGGACTCCTGCTGATACCCCAGCTGTTAGCCAAAGCACGAAAAGAGTGTCTCTTTTTTTGCATTCAGGAAAAGGAGCCTGGAGCATTTTTTAAAAATCTTACATCTGAAAGGTACATTTTGTCCTGCCCCAGTAGGTCTGTATGACTGAGTTAAAATGTGTTTTTTTATTAGATGAATTGCATCATTAAATTACATTATAAAAACTAAAAATGCACCATTAATTTTCAAAAACAATAGTAAATATATCTCATTTCTGATACATGATTCTGCATTTAATTTTTGCCCTGGGCCACATTTTTCTAACAGGCTCACTGTCTTCCATTATGCAGACTACACAAATGGAGCTAAATTGCTGAAGTTGGGGGGGATCGGTTTGTTGGGGAGAGGGAGATATTGGTCAAATGTCTAATGTGAAAATAAATGAATTTCTAATCGGCTGTTGCAAAAAGAAAAATTACTTTTTGATCTCGGCTCAGCCAAGCAAGAACCTACCTAGCTCGAGTAATAAGATACAGTGGCATTGTATAGGATGCAGAGAGAGACAAAAGGCTCGACAGAGAGACAGACAGCCACGGCAGTAAATTAGGTTAGTGCATTCAGTTCTGTATGAGCAGCGTTTCTTAATTAAATGGACAGAAGTTCCACCGAACTCAGGACTCATTGCTGCAGGGATTTCGCCATTAATGTAGCTGCGGCACTAAGCACCCATAGATCACGGCTGTTTGGGAGGGGACGCGCGCGTTGGAGGGAGCGCGGCCGTCCGCGTGGCAGTGGGTGAGCAAGGGGATGGAGGCAGAAGAGAAACCCCGAGCTCGAAACTTGTACATCTGCCACAAACGGGTAAGACAAACCTTGCAAAAAGTCCCAAACGCCTGGCAAAGGCGAAGGACGTGCCTGCGCGTTCGATGGCTGTAGTCTGCTGTAATGCCACGCACGTGTCTGTCTGCTGAGCAGGCTGCTTGCCAGCGAGCGCTTGTGCTTTCCAAACCAGCCCACAGCGGAAAGCTGTAAACATCTTCTGTTCAAAAATGTCCTTCGGAATGGAGGCCTGCACCCCAAAAGGCACCAAATCAGGGCACAAGCAACTCCCAAAGTCAACTGGATGGCCCCAGCAGGCCTCCTGTCCAGGTCCGACCTCAGCAGGTGATGTCCCCCACCCCGACGGGCCACGGCTGCATTGCCAGGGAGTGCAGAGCAAGAGGAGCTGCACAGCCAGGCTCCGAGGACCCGACATCCACACTAGCCACAGCTCAGAGTGGTTTTTGCTCCAGATTAGTCCCAGCCTGGTCCCATGGCTGAAGTGCCCCTTAGTGGCTGCAGGCACGTGCATTTTCCATTTCACTTGATTTTAAAGAAATTTAGGTTGGACACTCCAAGATGTGGAGGCAAACCAAAATGCAGTAAGTGGAGACAGCCAAGGGATTTCCTTCAGAAACGCCTTCCTGACCCAAAACACACCCCAACTATAGGTGCGCCCAGAAAGCCCCTAGCTGCCAACACCTCTGAGCAACTGAACACAAAGGAGAGATTATTAAGAGTGCAGAGAGATGGAGAATTTGATGTCCTTCAGAAGACAGGCGAGGAAGACTCGGTCCCCAAGCTTGTATAGCCAAGTCCATCGGAACTGTTTTATGAGTCATTTTCTTCTGCCACCACCTACCCCTACTAAAAATTACTGTGCTTTTTTTATGGTAAGAATGAAACCTACCCACTAAAATTGACAAAAGCTGTGGTGTTTAGGACTATAACTACAGAATAATGTAGAAATATTATAGGTAGTTACAGTTCAGTATCGTTTTACACACAAAGAGGTTGAATCCTGCTTTTTGTAGGAAAAGCGCAGAGTAACTGCACAGAATTACAACACTCTATATTTAACACTATAGTAAAATAGGTTATGATTTATATTATCTTTTTCATCACAGTAATTATGAGGGGTCAATGCAGAATGAGGCCCTGTACAGCAGAAAATCCTTTCTGGTCTCAACAGGCAGGTCAGGCTGCGTAGGAGGAGGGAAGGGAGCACACGGACCAAGCACTGATGCAGTCCGTGGTGCTTCTCATATTTTGTACAGTGTTTATGAAGCTGGGGTAAATAAAAATTTAAGGGAAACCCTCAGGAAGAGAGAATAAGAATCAGAATCAGAAACAGAAGGAGAAAAGAAAATAAGAAAGGCACATATATGGAAAATCCAAAAAGATCTGCTGCTGGTTTTGTTCTTAATAATTAGTTTTAATACAGACACACTTTTGTGCACAAGTCAGATGTGATTGTGAGCCCGGTCTCCCCGATCCGCCAGACGAGTGATGGTACCTTACCCTCTTCAGTTAACAACCATGCTCCCGCTCTGCATCCCCCCTCGATGCCAAGCAGCAGCGTGATGGACCATTTTTACAATCTGCTAATGGATGAAAAATATTTACCACCTCACCCTCGGATAACCTTGTCAAACTGTGGCAGGAGACACTTTGCTCCACACATCCCCATTTAAAAACTTCTGTGCCAAATTAATTAACATGCAACAATTTTACACAACAAGTCAGTGACAGGAGTAGCATAGCGCAGAACGCGTGTGCTTGCCCTGTGAAAATATTCCAAGTTAAAAGAAAGGACTCTTATCTGCACCTGGATGAGAAATCTTTAAAAAGAAAGAAAACGCAACGTGTCACAACTTTTCAGTCTCAGCAGAGTGCGAGGAGGGAAGGACCTGTTGCTGCTCTACAAACACTGTCGAGAGAGGCTTCCCCTGGGTCTCAGCTCTCCTCACTGCTGTAATAAATAAGCTCGGGATTATAAATCACGAGCTACTTATCATAAAATTCAGAGAGAAGCAAAAACCAGTGCCACTGCTCCAAAACAGCCTGGGACAGTCGGACTCCAACACAGCCTGCCCTCATCCCGCCCGCATCTGGAACAGCCAGACCTCCTGCCCCAGGGGGGCTACAAAGTGCAGCTCTGGGTTAAGGCAGCAACCTAATTCAGTGCAATCTTGTATTTAAGAAACCTTCCAATTGAAGGCGTTATGCAAATTGATTAATTCCTAGAAAAAAAAATACCTATTAAAAATTATCCATGTTTTCCCCAAAATAGTTCTGACTAAAATATTTCTGACTAGCTCTGGGCATGAGGGAGGCTGATGAGCTGTCAAAGGAGGCAGCGAGCGATCCAACAGTTGGGATGAATAAAGCAGGGAGAGCTGCAGGCAACCTGGAAATCAGTGGCCATGGTCTTCTCCTTCTCCCACCCTGACACCCCCGGAGGTCGCAGCAGCGGGGCTGGGACCAAGGTACACTGATGCTGCTGCAAACCCGATTGCTCTCTGTAGAGAGGGCACCTTAAACACAGCGTCTAAGCCAAATGCAGACAAAAAGCAGCTTCTCTGCTTTGGAAAGCGGCTGTGCAATCATCTCAAGGCTTCTCTGCATACGAGCAGCTCCAGCAAATCACTCCCCAAAATGCATAATCTAAAATCAATGGCACATGTCCATAAGTCGCTGGTGTGGCAGCATACCTACCGCCCCTCTTCTGTAGTGAGTGTGGGGGCATATTAAAGATGCGGAAAAATACTAAAAGCACTAAAGAAAAACAATTCCACTTCTAATGCACTACAGCCCTGCGAGCCAGAAACACACAGTAATAAGATGTGACTGGTTGCAGCACAGCAGCTAACTGGCAAGCCGTGGTGTCTGGAATGCACGAACGGCCCTCGCATCCCTCGGCTAGAAATACTGCTATTGCAAGAATCAAACCCACCCACAACTCCTCCAAAATGGCTGGGTTAGGACACACAAAGTTATTGACATTGTCTTACCAGTTCACAACCGACAAGCCAGAGAACGGCGGAATGAACTCGGGTAGTAAAAGCACTGGCGAAAACTTACACTACCTGCCCATGAAAGTTCACTGCCCGGGAAAGAAGCGGCTCCACGTAGACACTGAGAGGCAATAGCAGAAACATGAGTTGAATTTTCTCTTCTTCAGCTACGGAATCTGTTCTCATTTTGAAGATTTCCCTCAGAACCGCAATAGCTGGAAAACAAGAGAGGGAAAAAAAAAAGAGGTGGTGGTTTGAGTTTGGGCACACTGCAAAGGCACACACCCGCCCCGCCTGAGCCCCCGGGGAGGGTCGCAGAGCAGCTGCTCCCCCCTCCGCAGGCCACAAGACACTCGCCCACACCCCTAGCAAGCTTAAAGAGCTCCCACACAGAGCTAAACGCTACAAACTGTTGAGTGCTGCAAAGGGAAGAACAACTCAGCAGCATTATAAATTGCAGGGATGCTGACAGGCAAAAATACCCCATGGCCCTAGAAAACACACCCAGCCCAGCCCACGCCACTGCAGCTGCATCCCCTCAGGCCATCCTTTCCTTTTGCCCACCCAGCGAACAGCTTAACTTGGAGGATGGAGCAAGGTACATCAGGAAGCAACTCAGATGTTTTCAATACCAGCAGAAGTACCAGAAGAAGGTGCCAGGCTCCTATTTCTATTAGCTATCGCTACCCTAATGTCTAGAGCTGTTTTGCTATTAGCTATTTCAACTAACCATGACTAGTTTTCTACACCTCTCTATAGAGCAGGCCGAGGGCAGGGAAGGAGAGTCTCGTTCAGCACTAAAAGTGGGAGATCAAATCAAGAAGATGAACCCAGGACAGCAGAAGACGCTTATTCATTGATGAGTCTTCCCTGAGTTCCTGCAGGGATGGGAACAAGGTGGATATCCAGAAGTTGACCTCACTCATCCAGTCCTGCAGTCCCTTCTGTGGGCTGTCAAGGGCCTTTTGTGAACTAGTACAGTCTTTTCCCCGAAACCCTTTCTGGAAAAGACATCCCAAAGTTTTACATTTATCTGACTTGCCACCTGCATATGTGACCAAGTTCAACATTTTTGATCTAGATAGTTCTATTTTACCTTTAGCTTATCCTCCTATGTTCATAATAGCCACTTTTCCTTTCCCAAAGCAACATAAAATTTTTTGATCTTTTTTTGACATACAGGACTTTCATTCTTGTAACCTTTCTAGAGATTTTTCAGCATATTTGCTCCCACTCAATTTTTTTCTTTTTTAAACATAGGTAAACTAATATTGCCATTTCCTCTTATCCAAGCTGGTAATGGGGATAAATTTGGGCTAGACCCTTACTGAAAAAAAAAGCTGCTTTCCTTAGCTAGGAGTCACCCTGGCTTGACAAACCCCTTCCACAAGCAGCCCACCAGCTGCAAAACCTTCCCTGTAAATCCCCTCCAAGCTGGAACTGATACAGGGCTGAAGCAAAAGCAGAGACAGGTCAACACTAAAGCACCCCTAAACCCTGCCGAATTTGCTGCCAGCTGGCTCTAAGCACAGAGGGCTGGCAGCAGCCGCAGCAGAGCAGCCCTGAGGCAGAGCGTGGTCCCCCGCACCCGTGTCCGCTGGGCACAGAGCATGTCCACGAAGCAGACCTGACCCTACCCCCTCTATACACTCTCTGTAGGGACGTGTAACCGGTGTGTCCTCATACAGCCTAAAACCCTCCGGGTCGCTGGCCCCTGACACACGACAGGGCTGCTCATGCAAGCCTGTGGAAGGCTTTGCAGAATCAGGCCCTTCCCGGCTGTGTTGGTACGGAGCCCTGCCCAGACCCACTGCATCAGTGTCTCCTTTTAGGGTTCTTGTTAATGCAGTGCTAACATACACACACAGCTAATTCTACATCCATTTCCCGATCAGCAGCCTCTAGATCACTAAATGGATTTGGTTTTTTTAAGCAGACTCTCTATTTTTAGAGTGCATATTAATTACCCTTAAGCAGGTACAAAATCAACCTGTTTATTATTGTTTCTTCAAATCCTTAATGGCAGTTGCAAGCAAATAAATCCAGTTAATGCAATAAAAGGATTTATTGTCACCCAAATTTACATCAACAGTTTAATCATAACACCTTTTCATCTGACAGACTTTCTCGAGAACAATTTGCCTCACAATTTGTCAGCAAGGAAATGGCCTTGTATAAATGCTGGGAGAAAATAAATGCTAATACGTGGCACAGTCTTTCATTCTTCTAATTGCCCAGGGAGTTTAAGGGAGACAGACTTATTTACTCACAGTGGGAAGTGTGCTGTAATAAATTATTGCTATTATGGGCCTAAAGAAGTCCCTGACAGTGACAGAACCAAAGGTGGAAGGGAAGAAAAGGGAGACCACGGTGTCCTGAAAATGTACGTGCCGGTAAGTGGGCGCGTGAGGGCACGTGCATCCACGCTAGCAATAATGACACCGAGGTATTAATATTCAGGATCCATACGGGAGCCCTGGAAGACATTCCTTGTGTTTTAAAGCAGCCCCTGAGCGCTCCATCTCTCCTAAAGAGAGGCATGGCAGAGGCTGTAATATGAGCGTCCTCCTGCCCGCTTGCTGGAGGGTGTCCGACCTTCTCCGGCGGCCAGGACGATGCGCCTGGCTGCGGCATCAGCATCTCGCTACCCACCCATCGCCTGTGTTTGCTTTTACCCAGCCTCGAGCCCACTGCTCTGGGGGGCTAGGGGGTCAAGACCACCTGCACCAGCACCCAGTTCCCAACATCTTCCTCCTTCCAGCCAGGGAGGGAGCTGCGGCGGCGGAGCGGGGGGCAAAGCGCTGCGGGAAGGGCTCGCCGCAGAGCTGGAGCCTCCGGAGCTGAGCCCAGCACGTGGCTGCCACAGGGTTTAGCGATCAGCAGCCTCGTCATGTGAATCCCAGACACACGTATGAACTTCTCAACTACCCAGTTTAAGCGAGTGGCTTGAAAATCTGCCTGCCCGTACCCAGCGTGGCCATGCGTTAGGCTCCTTCAGAAGCCGCCTAGGGACCGTAATAACAGGAGGTGCCACTGGCAAGCCAGCAGAGAGATTGGCAAAGCAGCAGAATAAAGCAAAGACAAACCCAGTGTTCCCAGCCCAGACACCTCCTCCTGGGGTGCCTCATCGTATGCCGGGCACAGGCACGAGCCAAGGACCCCAAGCCTGTCCCTGAAATGAGATTTGCTTATTGCCATAACAACGGGCCAGTGTTCCCACAGTAAAGACAAGCTTTGGGTATTTTCCCCCTCCTATTATCATTATTTCTTTATTTTCTCTTCTTTTTTTATTCTTTTCCTTGTGTCCCTCTCTACAAAGAGTCCCTCATTTCTCTGAAACAAATTGCCCACAGCGTGCTTTCCCATACATCACAGAGTGAGGACCAGGCCTTATCAACGTTGCTCTGCTTTTCCCATCTATTACCCGGTTTGTTTGCACTTTTATCCCATCGTCCTTGCACAAGGGAGAAAACATCCATCATCTGTACATCTGCCAGCTGTCACAGGGCTGGCAGCACGGTGACAGCCAACATGACAAAACTGTTGTAATGCTGCACCAGCTCTGGGGCTCTGAGTTGAGATTAAACAGCACGGAAGAAAAACTAAAAGGAAAAAAAAAAAAAAGTAGATTTAGCTATAGAGAGTAAAAATAAAAAATTAAGAACTGCACTTTGTGCACAGAGAAGAGGGAGGAAGGAGAAGCAGAAAGCTGCAAGGAGTGAGGTGAGGGGTAGTGGCACAGGGCTTGTTTTCAAAGAGGAGGTTGTTAGAGAGCTGACACAACAGAGAGCAGCTGCGATCTGCGTTTGTTATCTGCCCAGCGGAACGTTCCCGAAGCCAACGGCGGGCACAGCGCTCGGCCCGTGCCGCCCGCAGCCCCGATCTCCGCAGCGGCGTGGCACTGCTCGGCAGCCACCAGACAGCACCGGCGGGGCCACGGCCCCGCCGCCTGCGCCCGCTGCCGCGGCGGGGCTGGGGTCCTGCCCTCCTGCTCCCTTTCCTCTCCCAAGTGCTGTCAGTAGAGCTGCAAGCCCCTCTTTCATGGGTGCTTTCTTCCTGCAAAGTCCTTTCTTACAATTCACTGGCAGCTGGTCTGTCCGTGTGTAGCCCTGCTCAAAAGGGTCTGAGCCAGACAGCAAGAAGGCTGCAAACCAACCCCTAACGAGCATTTTTTTCAGCAAATCACTTGATGCCGCTAGCACGTCTATAGCCCCAGTGAAATGAAGTTGCTTTAGAAGGCTGGAATTCACTCCTTTCCCATCAGAGGACAGGTCATACTGATCTAAAACCCTTTGGCCCAATACAGCTACACCCCAAACTTTGTCACCATTATCCAGCCATGCTGTATTTTTAAACAAGCACCTCTGAAGGGGACAAGATGTGCTGAACACATTTACTCACCCATTCCTCCCTTGCTTGTACCTTGTTCTCCTCCCTGCTCTTCTTCACAAGCATTCAAATTCAGAAGTGCTTCACCTCTACCACCCGCTTGGCCGCTGTTAGAATAGAAACCAGTTACAAACCCTCAGGATGGAAGATGCTCTGGCGTTGGAGGCAGCAGAAAAAACTTCACCATCGGTGTGGGCAGGGAGTGATCTTCAGTTTGTTACAGACATCTTCCCTTGAAACCCCCAAACGGCGACATGTCGGAGACACGGAGCAGCGCTGCCCTGTTCTGAACAGACAAAATGCATGGCAGCTCCCAAAACCAGGACTGAAAAAGGCCAAAGTCAGTTTGCTTTCAAACCTATAGGTCTTTCTTTTCGGGTAATATAAAAACAGAGCTGGAAAACTAGCCCCATGTTTATTTTGTACCGATTTATTCAGAATGGACAGTCTGAAGGTCACAGCCTGGGAATATTCATTTAACAAATAGCAATTTTTAGCTTATACTTACTTTTCAGAAAGTTTCATTTTGCAAGCAAAACACCATTTACTCAGGGCCATATCTTTACTGGTTTCATTTCTTGAGGACTTCTGAGAGTCTCGACCCACTGTCGATTTTTAGCCAACTCAAAGGTTACAGTTCGAGCCTCGCAGATCCGCAGGGTGTAAACCCAGCCCCGCTCTGGGAGCAGCACCTGCATTCCCTCAGGAAGGTTTTTTTGGTCCAAAAATTAGAAGTCAGCCTGGGCTTCTCAGGCTGGGAAAGGGATGGCCAGATAAGACGAGGATAGGAATCTTTAAGCTCACGGGCATCACCGGGCAGGTAAACGGGCAGTGAGAGTTCACAGCTTCTTGCAAGGCAAAAGTGGGGCATCGGATGAACAGAGCGCCGAGCAGGGAGTGGAAAAGTAGAAAAATGGAGGCCTTTTTTTTTTTTTCCCCATCATGCAACACGTAACAGAGCAGAAGTCATTCCCATATTATACTGTGGAAGTCATGAGCATACATATGTTCAACTCAATAAATTCACAGAGGAAAAATCCATCAAGGGCCATTAACAAATGTGTTCCCTTTGGCTCATAAGTTCCTACATAATAGATTGCTGGAAGGATATACCGAGAGAAATATTATATGCATGTACAGTTATACTGTTCTGCTTCTGGCCACAGTGGACCACAGGTCTGAAACAAAACAGCCATTTTTATATTATTTTTCAAATTTCTTATTTCCATTATCTTTTTTAAAAAAATCTTAGAAACAAAAGCGATTCAATTTGGTCTAAAAACAATGTTTCATCCAATTCACCAAAAAAAAATTTAAGTAACGTTAGTCTTTAAAAATATTAAGGTGCTATTAAAAAATGGAAAAGTAACAAGGAGTATTTCATTTGAGACTACAAAGTCCACATCAGAACTAGGATGAGAGCTTGTCCATCTGCACCTGTCAGGTCTATAGCTGCGAAAGTTCTTGTTCAGTATTTCCACCCAAGCAAGACCATCTCATCTGCTTCTACTTTCTTATGTTCAGAAATATGCAAATCACATCAAGTAATCTATCTAGGACAAAGACTTTATTTACAAAAAACTAAATAATCAGGTTTTAGCATGCCACGACTCCGTTTTGACTGAATTTTTTGAAACCGTAACCCTCTGCTCTTCAGAAAGCCAAAGCCAAGTAACTCAGTTTGCAAGGACGGAGGTAGCTGCTGAGGTCAGGTAGAGGCTGGACCGCGGCAGCTTCCCCAGGTCTCTGCCTGCCTTCCTAGGGCTGGGGCCTCACACCGAGCCGACCGCGAGCAGGGTGGCTCTGCAGGTCTCTGCCTCCTGTTTACTGCCTGAAATTTTGTGCAACTGGCAAATCCTTCTCAAAAAACAGCCCAGAAGGATTAGCCACAAAAAGCGTTAGCAAAGGTTGCAGAGAAGAGGGGAGAGCTTGGCTGATCCCTTCCCTCTGTGCCCAGGTGCCACCACTTCCTTGGCATCATGAGGACCAAAGCGCTGCGTGCATCCAGGTTAGAACTGGGGGTTTCTGCCAGGTTCCCACTGTTTTGGGACTACAGCTAACTGCCATTTAGACAAGGTGGTGCCTGACACAGTGGCTCCGTAGGAAAAAAGGATGGTTATGGTTAAGAAAGCATGGGAAAGCTTGTGTGTTCCTTTCCCCAACTACTTTAGTGTTTCTGCTAAATAAAAATCCATTTTTATTCTTAAGGGAGCTGAGCGGAGAGATGTTGTTTTACGTCCTGGTTTTTGCCAGTGATGATGTATGTCCCTTTTACAAACTTATCTCTGGGTTTTTGCTCAGTTTATAAGCTAGGAGCAATCTTTCTTTCCTAAAGCTTCCTTCTCTCACAGTCTGGAGGAACCTTGAGATTTCCTGCTGGTGATTTAAAGGGCTATAATACTCGCAGGCTAGATTTGTTTTAGTGTCCATAAAACTCAAAAATTTCATAAAACAATTGGTGAAAATAAAATTACCAAAAAATGATGTACTGCCAGCAGACTGTATAATAGTTACGGGGGAAATGGAGAATATGATTCACTGGGGTATAAAAATGACAATGTATTTATTGCAGTGCAGTGACAAGAAACTAATTTGTCCCTTTTACTTTTCAGACAGGGCTTGCATTCAGATTTTTCCGCCTTGCCTCCACTGTGGCAGGGTAGCGATGAGCGTGTTGCAGCCGCGGGGCTGGAGGGACAGCTGTGGCCGCAGTGCAAGTCACCGGGTCAGCGCAGGAAGGAATCGCTATAATAGTTGCTCTCCGTAGAGCTACACACTTGCAAATGCTGCAGAAATACTAACTACAAGCAGAGACCTTCAGCTAAAATAAGCAGGCGTTCAAACGTTAATCCAGAAATCAATCTATCTGGGTGGGTAACGGAGTTAACTCTCCCAAACCCACTTTCTTTTCTTCCTGAAGTCAAACTTTGTACTTCCATATCCCAGATGTTTTCCTCCTTAGGCTTCTCCAGAAGCTCACGGGAAAACAAACCAGCCTTCAAAAAAACCAAAGATCCAGAGTAAAGACACAAGCAGGGAGGGAGGGATCTGGCTTGGGGAGATGTGACTTTCTCTCACCTCCAAGTGCGCAACATTCCGCGCGCTCCCGCCCTTCAGCCTTCAGACCGCCTGGCTCATTTTGGTCCGGCTGCACTCTCAGCATGGGGAGCTGGAAAACAGAGTTACAGCACAGATTCAGAATTAGATCTGGAAAAGGAAGATGGGTGTGGGGTGTGTTTATTCCCTGAAAAACAAAGTTATGTGACTGAAACTATATCACAGCTATAAAGCAATTAAAAGATGTATTTGGTATTTCCAAATGAGTTTTTTTTTCTGGGGGGAGGGCAACAGGTACACAGTAAAATTCAAACATTACTACAGAAAGTTTGACGCCACAAAGTGGTGATCCCTTGAACAATTCAGTCAACAGTACATGACTTGTCAGCTTCAGGTTCCCTTTTTGGGGATATTTTGGGGTGCCTCTCTTGCTCCAGTTGTGCTGCCTGGTGTAAATAAACTCAAAAATCAGGTCCTGGAGAACAGACAAGTGCTCTCGAACCTTGGACTGCAGACAGAGGTTCTCCTCGTCCCACCGCAAGGGTTATTTGTGCCTAAATATCTGCTTCTCATGGACACAACAGTTCTGGTCCGCTTCCCTTTGACACTTTAGCTCTGCTTCAGAAAGTGCTTCCACCAGCAGTCCCTGCTCTGGAAGGCAGGGAACAGGATTGATTCCAGGACTGTATAAACTGGGTTTTATGAGGCAAGCGAAGCAGCTACACACATTGCCCAGGTCATTGTCCTGAAATGCACCATAAAAATGCTCTAAATTCTCTGTGTTTTGGGGATGGCATGAAAAGCTGACTTTTTTTCCAGCTCACATAGGTCTCTGAAGTTAATAAGTTTCTGTGGATTATAAAACCCCAGAATTGGATTTCAGAGCAATTTCAATTTGTTGTTTGCTTCTGTGCTATTAAATATATTTATCTTTATGAGGCCCCTTACTCTCCTCAGTCCCCCAAACTATAGGTCACGTCCTGCCATTTGCTGCTGGCCCACAATGCCACAAGTCTTCCTGGGCCCCACCAAAGCCCATGGAGAGCTCCCGCGTCACCTAAGAGGCCCTGGACCAGCTGTACGTGGGCTGACTTACACATTATTCTTAAAATTTAAGCAGCATTGCATGCTTTTTAATGTTATTCCAATTTCCATTTTACAACACCAAGGACAGGGGCAGGAGTGCATCTTCTGGGACCTCATCAACTGCAGCCAGCGCACTGCACCCACTCGCCTCATCTCTTCAGCTACGTGATTTTGGCTCAAGTTGGTAATTTCAACATTGCCACTGGCAGCAGAGCATTACAGCAAACTCCACTGAGCTCAGTGGAATGACGTGGCAGAGAGAGATGGATCAGTGCTACCGGCTCAAGAAAATGCATTCTGGTGTGCAAAGTTTTAGAATACTTACGCAAAGAACTTGGCGTGTGACATTGCAAACCAGCTTCTACCTCTCTCAGCCGTGAGGGACTCCACACACGCTTTCCTCCTCAGCGTCTCTCCTCAAGTGAGAGATGCCAGATTTTCCTCTGAGCAAATTGCTTAGCAGACATGTTTATTTGGTTATTGTCCTTGAGATTTCATTCATTTATCTGCTAATTTTGATTCTATTTTCCACCACAGTCCTATGAGAGAAAAATTTAATTCAGGCTCCTTCCCAGGCTGTAACCTGATCAGAGAGCAGCTCACATTTGACATGGTTTGTTATTGCCAAAAGTAACTTATAAACTGGGGGGGGAAAGCCAATGGTGGTACTGGAACCATACAAAGTTTGTGTATTAACTGACACCCACGTTGCTAATTTACACTTGGCCTAAAATCTGGTGAGGAAAACCCCCAGATTTTTAGATTAGCTAATTCAGATGCAATATGCAGAAGGCAAGAGTCAAAAAGTTGAACATTACCCACAGAAAATGTGTCCCGGTGAAGCTGATATCCTCCCAGGTGCTCTGCAAACACTTCACAGCAATTACTAAAACCACTTACTTCATCTCTAGTAAACCAAGCTTTTGGCACTTCTAAATTTTCAATCCTGTTAAGGCAAAACCCTCATCCACCTAGCAGAAATACAGGAACTATTTTGTGACTATTTCTACACAAAGGAGACATTTCATCATCCATTGTTTTTCTTCTTCCCATGAAAATGTGAAGATGGTTTTGATTTTGGATTGAGGATTTCTTTTTTTTTTAAATACAGTTGCTAAATCACAGCTGAATCCCAATAAAGCTCCTTGTAGAAGAGCGGGAAGCGTTCAAGCAATGATCACTTTCTTGAGATAAGCGCCTTGAATCTGGAGAATTTTAGAGGTAAATTCACTATGGCTAATCGCTGAAAACAAGTTGGTCTGTGCTAGCACGTGACTTGCTCTCCAGAACAATAAAAATTAACATCTACAAAGTCATGTTCACACTTCTGGGCGAAGCCAGGAGAGCTGGCTGTCAGCCTTGGGCAGGCGCTGAGCCGCGAGGAGCCGGGAAGGGCTCTGGAGGCAGAGCGCTGGTCGCCCTGCCCAGCAGCCCCGGCACGCTGCCTGCTCAGCCCGCTCGCCACTCTCCCTTCTCCTGCTGCTTCGGGCTCCGCGGCAGCTTACGGGACGAAAGAAGCCTTCAAAAGGGGCTGCTTCCAAACCACAAGCTCCAAATTTTTTTTGCTCTGCTGGCCGAGGAGAAGGCTGGTGGAGCGCCAGGCATTATCAGATCAGTATAGCCAGTAGACATACACAGATTCTATACCTGATAGAGAAGCTGGTAATTAATAATACAACAAGGAAAAAGGGTTTCGTTGCCAAAAATCACGAGCAGCCCCTGACTCTGTGAGGTCTAGAATACCTCAAGGTCTACAACTGTTTTTCTGGAGGTTTTAGCATTTCCCTGCACAGATTTTCAAGAAGCATTTTCCACTGCAGTGGGATTTGGGATGTATTCACACAGTCGAAACACGCACACAGGGAGTTCACTGCAAAGCAGATCTTTGTAGTGGGACGCATGAAGGTGGAAGAACCAAGCACGTACACCTACTCGCAGTTACTGAGGCTCGTCTGACAGCGAGTATCTGACTAAGCCCATGTAATTTGATTGCTGTAACCAATGTGACCAGACAAACCAGTTCAGACAGGTAACACACCCATTTCTTACCTCTTACTATCTCGTTTACACTCTTCACAGGGCTGTTTCCAAGAACTGACACAGAAAATAGAAGCAGCATGTCGTGAGTAGATGGTGAGTGCAGTCTGCACAGAGAGTTGCAGTGATGAAGTTCTCCCCTGTACTCTCGCACTTGGCTGCCCTTTCTTCCTCCCTCCCCTCTCCTGCAAGAAGTTTATTTTCAAATGTTATTGTACTTGCATCATTAATGTCACCATCTGAGTTCCTCAACCTGCTTACAACAGCCCTTAGATCACGGATTTATTATCCAAATGCCAAGAGTCTCATTATCACTAATGAACTTTGGGAAGCAGGAGAACTGGTACATGATGCTCCGGGTTTATTTACTCAGCTAGCATCTTTTAACTCCTGAAAAATGTTACCTCTTTAAATCATGTAGCCCCAGATATATGCATCTATCTGCTTAAAACCCAGTAACTCTGCTAACAGAAGATGTGGTGACCCTTTCCCAACACAGCTGATGATCTTCAGATAATAAACAGGATCCATTTTCTTGGACTTTGTCTGAAATTTCTCTCATGTCCAGAAATCTGAGTTATCCCAATCTAAAGAAAGGAAATCTGTGAATTTTTAAACTGGGGATGAATTTCCTAAAAGACCAGGAATATGTGCATGTGGATGTCAAGATAAGGAAGCCACCCCTTCTGCCATGATCTCATTGCGTTAAAAAAGTAAATTACATATTTTGATCAGATAATCATGTATCACAGACAAACTACTTCCTTAATTTAACCTCTTTCCAGCAGCAAGTCTCGCTACTCTGCAGATCCTAATTCCACAACACATGAAGCGACTTCGTGACTGAACAGGTAAGTGACAGACCGGTGGTGTCACGTAATAAACATTGGTTTTCGTCAAAAACTGTGAACTTCATACTTTGATTCACACACGCAAACTGTTCGTTTGGGATATGGAATACAGCTGCACGCAACTTTAAACTTTATAGAGAAAAAAGCTTTCATACCAGCGGGATTTTATGGTCCAAATTTTCCTGGGAAGTACTTGACAAAAAGGCGAGAACACAGCTGAAATAAATTCACTTAAGATGTTACACACTTCCTTAAGATTGCACATGTGTTTAAGAGTTCTGCTGGGCTATGAACCAAAAAAACAGTCACAGAAATCCTTCCTACTCACTCTGAAACTTTGTCTTAGTACTTCTGGTCCATCCACATGCAGGCTGACGTTTCCAACAGAGATCTGCAACAATGGAGCTAATGTCCTCCGCAAAACTCTCCCCATCCAGTTACGTGGTCGGGCAAGGCCAGCTGCTATCAAACAGATCAAAAGTGGTGTGACATGTTCCATTTCAGCAATACCTCACAAATTTAGCCTGTATCTCTTCATAAAACAGAAACTGTACTTTAGAGATCAGAACCTGCTTTCAGCGTACTGGTTTGAAGAGGCAACTCCAACGCACAGACAGCTCGGGGTCCTGACATGGTCCAAGGGCAGCAGTGATGCTCGCAGGAGCACGGAGCAGGACAGCAGGTGCTGCAGCTTTCTCACCAAGCGAAAGAAGACAGCAGATTTCTGTGAGCAGAAAGAGTTCCCAGAGAAGTTTCTGTGAACAGTTAATTGTACCAATTTCCTTTTCTTCACAAGCATTTACGCTCCAGCAGGCTACTCTGACACGCAGCGAATCTGCAGCTAGCTCTGATTGTCTGCGTGAAGCATAACATGTTGGCTTGACCAAAGAAACAAAGAAATAGCAATAAATTTATACCATTTCCATGCCTTTTTTTAAAAAAAAACCCCAAACCCAGAGAGTGAGTCCTTTTCAGTTAATGACAATCATTTCTGCCCCTTTTTTGACCAATAAACCACTGCCATCACCCAAACCATGTCACATCACCTCTTGTCCGTCACTTTAGAGCCTGAAGTGCACTTCTTTGATTCCAGTTGCAGAAGTTCCTACAGCCACTTCCAGCTTTTCAAAGTGGAATTAAATTCACCATGAAAAGCCATTTCCACAGCTCAGTGTTTTGCTGCTTTGGCTTGCATTGGATTTGCAGCAAGTGAAGGAACACAGGAGGAGGAGAGCAGTTTCAAACATCTTTGTTATAGCTGGTGGTAGCTGCTTGCCAATTCCCTGCTTAGACCTGAGATTCCAAATTATAAAAGTACAAGTGAATATCTCCAGTTAGATATATTCAGATATATAGCCACATATCATGAATATAAGTTATCCACCTCCCAAAAAAAGCACAAGTATCTCAAAAAATAATGGGGGTTGTGGGTTTTTTTTTTAACTGAAGTTTTTATTTGCCTTCTAGTTCCTGAGGCTTTACAGCGGAGCCAGATCACATTTTAAAGCCATTCTCTCAAACCACAATTACTAGAAATGCTTTAAAACAAAAGCCAAGATTCTCCTGCAGTCATTTGCCTCCAGGAGCTGGGACTATAAACACAAGGCCAAATATCTCAAGACTCAGTGAAAGCACAAGAGCAGGCAACAGTCTCCATTCCAAAGCATTAAAAGGTATTAAAAGCTCTGGTCACTAGAGGGTATACACCAAATACCAAAGGATCTGTGACTAGAGATCCTGTTACACAAATTGATTTGCCCAGCTTTAATTTTATAGATAAATCTCAAAAAATAAATATGCCATGTAAAAGGTTATTGATCAGTTCACCCGAGGCAAAGAACCCTCTCATCGATGGGCAGAGGTGGACGTGATACCAGAAGCTGTGTGCCAACTCGGTGTGAGCTCCTGCAGCTCGGCTTGGCTTTGCAGATGAAAGATCCAGGCAGGTCCCTTGTCAGACTGTAATGGCCAACCTCAAGAAATCTGTCTGCTTTTCCTCTAACTACTCCACTTCTCTTGGAAGACAAAAAGAGAGGGAGACAGAGAGGGGAAAAAAAGGGGGGTGGGGAGTTTAGAACAAGGTGGGTATCTGAGAAGGGTTTAAAAGCTTCAGTTAAATACTGTGGGAGTTGGCACGCTCAGGTTTTATCGTCAGTTTTACATTCACATAAAATTTTACAGCTGCAGATGACCCGGCAAGCTGCCGTGTGCCTGGCTGCGCCTCTCGCCGCAGGCGTGCTGGCGGTGACCTGCCAGCTGCCCCGCTCCGCTCCTTCGTCCTCGCCTCTCCCCCTAATTGATTACTTATCTAATGCAAGGCTGAAATTAAATCCTCGTGCCAGTTTACTGTAAGAGGAGAGCAGGGGGCAGCAGGGACTGGACCACATCTAATGAAGTGCGGATTTCCCCATTGGGCACGTGCTATAGGACTGATCTCTGAACTCTGACATGACCGGTACCGGCCCCAACGCATCGCTTCCCACCACTTCCCTACCGGCCCCGCTCCGTCGCCTCAGGATCCTCTCCTCTTGCATTTGAGCAAAGTTTGAGAAATAGTAAAGAAAGATGAGTTTTGGGAGGTGCTGAAAGCTACAGAGCCCACGTGAGTTACGGGTTGTGGAAGAAACTCCAGCTGAAAGGGGAAAACTGAGAGGAACTACGTTATACCAGCAGCAAGGGCAGAGCACCGGAGGAATGGGCTTACACAGAAGCAAAGAAAAGCAAAGGAACCAAACATTTTTATTTTGGGTTTTTTCCTCTCTGATTTTTTTTTTTTTTTTAATAAACACAGATTCAGGTCAACCAAAGTGTTTGTGAATTCATATTGTTTTCTCCTAATTGTTTCAAACAAAAGTCCTACCAATTAATTAGGGGGAGGGAAGCAAAGTTTCTCCTTGACTTTTGCAGTGCATGATATTTTCATATAGAATCAGAAAACATTTTGAAGTTGGACTTTAGATGGAGTGGCTTTAAAATGCTCAAAAATATACTTTTCTTCTGCCCAGTTTAGACAAGAATGTTGATTATTTTTTTTGTCAATCCTAAATCCTTTAACACCCAAAACTGCCACAGTAAGCTGAAACACTAATCAGCAGCCATTGACACAGATTTCGCCCCTTCCCTGACACCCTGTGCACCCAGCTGTAGAAGGAGAGAGCTCTCCTTGAAGCGTGGTCTCAGGTACACTTTGAGGAAAAGCCACGACCAACTGGAGGCTCTGGGATGAGAGGCGATGGTGCAGAGCCGTGCAGGGTAGCTGGGGCAGGGAGGCATTGAGAAGACAACCACCCCCTGTGGCTGCGGAGGGGGGAGAAGCGTTCTGGCCAGGAGCCCTACAGGTCTTTAGAATGGGGTAGATGAAGAAACACGCTGTACAAGTGCAAAGCCTCCTCTCATCTCATCTTTTTCTACATTCAAACAATATGCCACTTCAATTTTCTAGTCAAGGGCATAAATTCTGTAGGAACATCTCTTGTCATGGGTAAATACAGGGTAGAGTCATTTTATCTGAGAGTATCAAAGGCGTGTCCATAAAGCCTAGTCTCTTGTCTGCTCTCTCAAAAGAATATAAACCTCCCCTCTCCATGGTTCAAAATCTGTAGTGTTGTAGAGTGGTCCCTTCTTCACCTTACACTGATAGGCAGAAATCTTCAATTTAATTACCGGTAATACTCATTAATTTTACAATCTTTAACGCCAAGGCTCATCTGGTCCCTGAGCAAAGACCTTAAGCAACGATGCTCAAGTTGACATTGGGGTTAATCTAAGTTGTAACATCAGTATCCCCGGTTCAAAAGGAGCATCGCAGGCTGTAGAGCCACAATCCTTCCCCAAACATCATTAAGCTAAATCAGAGCTGGGAAAAACTGAGTCATGTTGTTAACTGACTTTGGTTTCCAGCCGGGAGAGGCAGAAACATTAGTTGTGAAGCACCTGCCTTAGGCATAGCTGAGATGGGGCTGAGGATTCAGACAAACTAATTACAGAAGTTTGGGAAATCAGATAATACTTTTCAGTGTACCATACCACTGTTCTTCTAGTTGTCCTGAGAATCGGAGCAGAGTGAAGTCACTGCCTAGTAAAATCTTAATTGGCTTTTCTTTTACCCTGATGGTATGCTCAATAGCATCAATCACATCCTGATTAATGTTTGACTTCAAAGCAGGACACTTACTTCACTAGAGGATCTCCAAGAGCTCTGCGACTGTTAATGGATTTTACATGACCCTCCTTTCCATTTCAAAAAGAGCAAAAACCAGTTAGGAGGATTCTAGTGCTGTAGCGTAGTACAAGAAAAAGAGCTGGGAAGGAGAGGCAAGAGCCTCGACTCCCAGCCCCGTACTGCATGTCAGAATTTCTGAAGCTCAGCTCGTGGCATTGGGAATAAACAGCCAGCCCTCTGGCTTGGGCTACCCCCTGTATATACTCAAAGTGCTAAAAATAAACCTGCAAAAGAAAAGCTCCCGCCTGGTGCACCAAAACACAACGGGCATCAAATTGCATTAGAATGTTTATATTGAGGAAAATTGCATCCTGCAAACTTAAATTATCTCTCCCCTCCCTCTCCCCTCCCACCTGCCACGGCCCATTTCCTATTATATTTTTCTAACAAAGCAATAGATGCTTGAAATCACGGAAAGCCATAAAGAATTGGAATCAAATTAAGTCTACATTCTAACTGCATTAGGTTCTGTCAAGCATAGTTTACTCACTCTTCACAGTTCTATCTAGAGGCTAAACAATTTTGTACCCTTTCTCTACTAATCAAAACTGATTACTCTGATAATGGACCCCTGACGCTGAACACTTTATGAAGGTAAATTATGCCATATCGAACAGGAAGGGGAATGGAAAAATCACCCAGAGATAAATAGGTCTAAAGATGCATATATTGATCTCTCTCTCATTCTTTCTCTCTCTCTCAATGTCTGCAATGGCTAAAGGTTCAATCAATACTTTCAGTGCTGTAATGCCATCTTTTCTAATATCATCATAATTGGCTGTTACCACTGCGTGCCCTCGGATTGGCTTATGCTGGCATCTTTTATAGCCGAGGTCTTTTGTTTCTTCCCTTCCCAGGTCTTGTAACTGAAGGGGCAGGCTAAAGGTGGCCCCCGTGTTCTCCGAATCAGGCCCTGCCTCCATGCCAGGGCAAGGGGAGGAGATGGCTGCTCGGCCACAGCTGAAACTGCTGAGAAATTCAGCCAACAAATGTCTTCTAACTCATTTACCAAGCAATGTTCAAGCCCAAGCAGATCTCATGGTTGAGCATCTTGATTTTTGATTGCAAGAGACGATATACCTTTACTGTTCCGGAGCTTCAAAACTCTCCCTGTCCCCAAAAGAAAGGATGGCTTTGGTTTACAAGGCTGTTAGCGCTTAACAGAACAGACTGCTCAAGGGAAAGAAATCCTGATTTGGTGCCTATCCAGGATGAATTTCAATAATTCTGGACTATTCTGTCAAAGGACAAAGAACAAAACTGCTTCCTATCCCCACCCCAGCAAACTCCCAGCACAGTGCCTCGGTGGCCTTCCCTGGGATGGATTTAGGGTCCCAGGAGGGTCAGGGTGTTACAGGGAATACGGTGCACACCTCTAGAAGAGAGGGGCAGCAGGAAAAGGTCTTTGAGGGCTTTTGTTTTCACTGTGGAAAGCCTGTATCTGGTCATGTTGCATTTTGGCTGTACTGGTTGCCAAACACCCTCCCAAGTACCTACATGAGATACCATCAGTACAAACAGAAAGCTGCTGTTACCCCTGGGTAGGAACCCTCTATTTTCTGTCCAGGCCCAGCATCTTCCTTCTCACACAACTGTTTATTTACTAAAAGGAGATACTGCATTTCCATAGAAACCAAGTGTGCTGAATGGTAACGCACCAGTTGCTGTTTTTACCCGCTGCCCTCCCTGTTTGATTGCTTTGCAAAGGCCTCACCGTGCTGAACATGGCTCTGCATCAACAGTGGAAGCCTCTGCTGTCAGGAGAGCCCAAAGATCCCCCACAGCCACAGAGAGCAATATAAGCACGAAATTCTCTATAATCACGGGTTAGGGCATGATATGAGCTCGCGCAGACTTCAAGAAACCTCCTCTCAGGCATCAGTTGGAAAAAAAATAGGTAGAAAAATAAAAACAAAACAAAAAAGTCAGCATAAAGTTCTCTGCATAGCTGCGTAAAAGCATATGCTCCACTGATTGAAAGTGACCCTTGATAAAATTCCTGCATTGCATGCAAAAATATTCCAAAGAATTCCTGCATTGCATCTATAAATATTCCACGTGTAACTCACACCTGTGAAACAACAAAAGCCAGACAACGTTGTTGAGCTTTCTTGGTGCTAGATGTTTAAGCATCACTCAAAACATGGGGAAGAGTTGTTGCATCAAGCACAAGCTCTGCTACAGAAGGTACAAGCTGTTCTTTGCTACAGGGCTGTGGCCAAAGAAATCCAACCCACCTATGGATAGGGTGATTTAGACCACTTGTAGCAAGTGTGCAGTGTTTAAAGACATCCCAGATGATCTGTGTGAAACACAAATAAAAATGTTCAATGAACAAAAGCTTAGCTGAGCTGACACTGGACTGTATCTTCTCTTTTGACTCATCCAGATTTCTCATTTACACATCTCTCTAGGTAGTAAGAACGAATACCCCATTCTCCACGCTCACATAACATTATGTTCTCTCCCCACCCCTGTAAATCTCCAGGAGGCCAAAATACTTTTCACTCCACTGAAACAGTGTAACGGACTCCAAATTAGACCCTGGAAAAACACAGAGGGGATCACTCTGGGAGGTCAGCAGCACTATTCTGGGAACTTTCAGGTCAGGAGAAAAAAACCAAGCAAGACTATCTGGAGGCAGGTAAATGCATACACACCCATATGCAAGAAAGATGCACCAGGGATCTATTTCCAACCCATCATTACACCCAGCCTAGACAAGACCATGAAATGTCCTAACAAAACCATTGTGCCCCGAGGGGCAGCTGTGATTTACTGCAGTCACCAACACACTTGACCAACGGAAGGCTCGTTGTCAAGCTACGTCTGCTGTCCCAGTTTGCATAAAGAATTCTGCCCTGAGAAATCCAGAATTGTATTTGGTTCTAGAAAGAGAAAACAACCGTTTAACCTAGCTTAATTCATTAAACTAACTCTTAGGCAAAGTGGGAGGTTTTAGTTATCAAGGATGAGTACAACAGCTTGGATTAAGATCAGAGAGGTCTTTTTTTACATCTCTTCAGGTCTCACTGGGAGATGGCTCGCTTTCAAAACAACTGGCTTGTTGGTCAATATTTAGAAATCAAAACACAAGTAACTGGCGCTCACAGATCAAAACAACCTTAAACAACACCACAGTCCCCACCCAAGCCCTGTCAGATACCCACGCAGGCATCCACATGTGAACGCTGCGCGTCGGCAGCCGGGGCTGCCCGTGGATGCTCAGCAAGATGAATGTCCTCCTCTCCGAGATGAGATCCCCATCCCACAAATCACTGCTCTCTTCCCCCTGCACCTTCCCTTCCCTCTAACCCTCTTCCATTACTCATCCACTGGAAGAAAATGCAAAAAGTAATAATAATTAGACAAGTACAAATAGCCGGACGGCGCTATGGATGGTGTCTTCCAGTAAATAACAGGCCGTTACCATACCAACGGGTGGGACGAGCGCTGGTCTAACGGCGCTCACAGGCGCTCCGGCGCTGGCACATCATCTGTTATCCCACTGCTTGGGCTGGCCTCGCTGAGGCACCAAGAGCTGTCCAGGTCCCCAAGCCTCACTGGTTTAAGTCAGGAGGAACCAGTGTTTCTCACAAGCGAGCGCTGGGAAAGTTTCCGCGTTAGCAGCAAGCTAGGTGACGGCTCCACTTTGCTTTGAGAGGGAGGAGAGCGGTGGAGTAAGCAGTTATGGTACTTCAGGTCCAGAAGGGTACATGCAGCACCAACACTTCTCAATATCTGAATGCAGATTAGCAGATTGGGTGATCTGGTGTAAAAAGCCAGAAGTTATATGAACACTGATGAACCGGAAGGGAGAAAGCTGGAGAGGGATCCGTGGCCTCAGTTCTTGCGAGAGCAGATCTGCTGTGTCCACTGACATAGGTCCAGCACGGTGACCGTGCTGAAAGCCAAAAGTGCTTGGTTATGTCTCAGGACACAGATAAGAGATCGTTTAAAGAGAGATCACCGGTCAGGTGAGGCTCTGAGTCCTTGTAACCGTAAACAGTCTTCTGATGCAACACGCTTACAGCAACAACCCAGCTGCATGAATATGTGGATGCTTGAAAGGAAAAAAAAGACTTCATAAGAGTAGACATAACAAACACCCTCTGCGATCCTGCTAGCGAAGTTAACAAGGCAAGTTCAGGTATTTTTGGAAAAAGCTTGTTGCAGAGGACTGATGCTCTTTGAAGGTCAGCAGCACACATCTTCCCGTGCTTGTGCTGCTGCAGACTGATCCTGGCAGATGTTCAATCTCCTTCACAATTTTTGCTGCCCACCCAAGCATCTCAGCTGATGATTTCCTAGGAAGTAAAAGTACAAAATGCAACAGGCCTAAGAGAGTATAAAACCCAACAGGGTTTGCAAGAAATACTTCTGCATCCAGCAACTACATGCTCACGATCACTGACCTTGTAAAAACCTTGATCATTGCTCCTAATTAAGGTAATGATATCTGGTTGAAAGAAAAGGTCTGGAAACTCCACCAAGAGCCACAGTTGTACCTTTCTGAAGGGACAGATACAAAGGGTTGCAGTGGGGTTTCCTCCTTTTGCTGCTACATGTTCAAAATTTCCTATGCTGGAAGAGCTAACAGCAAAAGCAAAGAATCCCCAAAAACCAACAACTCTGAAGTACTGGTTACCAGTTTTTCTATCATGTGACAGGATGGGAAAATGGAGAGAGGAAGAAGTAGTCAAACATTTTTTAAACTTCTGAAAAAATATTTCATGAACAAACTGTTGTTCCATATCATACTCTGCAAAGATAATCAATTTCTCTCCCCAAAGTTTTTATTTAAGGTTTTATTATGAGGCTTAGTGATTGCACATTGATTTAATTAAATTAATCTGTCTTTGCTTGCCGATCTGTCCTTGCTGCATATAAAACAGTCAATGTCCCAGCTGAAATTTGCAATACATTTCCAATGGTAATGCTATTCATCACAACAAACACTGTCTTCTGGCTTTAGGGTCTTTGGATATGAATTTAAGGTGCAGCTGTTTCTACTGTCATGTTAAAAGCTGATGAAGCCAGCATTTACTTTAACGTCTCTTCCCTATAGCTAAGCTATACAATTTCCCTTCTCCTCTGTCAGCTTCCTGTGTGGTCTCTTCTCTTCACACCCCCTCCAAAAAACCCTCCTCGGGAGGACCTGTCAGTTCCTGTGCTAAAATTATTCACGGTACACCTGCTTTTAGGACACTACATCATCATTACAACAGGGACTTCATGTATACCTTCAGCTAGTAACTTAGTATTTATTTACTCTTCCTTTCTTTCTTTACTCAGCAAAAGAGCTGGGCAAAAGGCAGAGCAAAGTCAGGAGCCGGTGGAAGATATCTTTCACAAAAATGAACAAACAGGTGGGTTTTTTTTTTCTTTTCTTTCCGAGCCAAAAGAACAAGTCCTGTGCAACTCTGCTTTCCCAGTATTCAGGGTCTTAACAACCACAGTAAAGGCAGGTAAAATAAAGTGCATGAAGACAACAGTTCGTGTGAACAGATAATGATGCAAGTGCTATGAGAATTATAAAATAGCTCAACAAAATAGCCTAAACAGACGCGCTCTGCTATTTCTGTCTAGGTCTGGGACGCTCCTGTTCCTATACGCGTTAAGAACTAGAATAAAAGGGCATTTTAGCAATGCAGAGGTCAAGCAGATCATTCAGTTCCTGCCCCACACTAACTCGCAAAGTATGTGAAACAACAAAGATTTTGCTAGAAAAGACAAATATTAAACAGAAGCAGTTATGGTACTTTGCTTCATTTTCACAGTACAGATGAACGTTTCCATGAATTATTCACTCAAACTCCACACAGCTGAAAGGAACTAGCTGGACCTTCGCCCAACCTCATCACCAGCACTTCGCTTGCATCCTGCGTTTTTTCCCCACACTGTTTCTATTGCAAGTTGAAGCAAAATACTTTCCCCTATCTATTTCTCCTTCCCTCTACTTGTGGGGCTAGTTCAGCACTCAGGTCCCTTCAGATATTACCAGAACACAAGATGTCACTGGAATGCAAGCAGTGCAAGGACTTGATGCTCTGCTTGACCCTGCTTTGCAGAGGCTTGGCCTCAGACGATCTCCAGAGCTGCCTCCCACACTCCAACCCTCTGTGAGCCTGACCACAGAAATGCAGACACGGATGGATGGTAACGAACGCGACAATTTCTGTCTGCTAAGATGCAAGGCGACGTGACTCCGAGGTGCCGCTGACAGCGCTGAAGAATCTAGACAGCCACCAGCCTGAATACTGTAAACACTCTTCAGTTGTGTAGGGAATGCATTGTGCTTTATCATAGCCAAAAGCCTGAAATACCAGAATTCAAGTTTCCTGCTAGATTTTAAGCTAGCAATTCAGCTAAAAAGCCCGCTCTAGAAGAGCCTACAAGTCAAATTGAGGAGGTTTGATTTCAGGTGACACCGTACCTAGGTCTAATCTGCCAGGGAAAATTATCTAGCACAGCAATTCCCAAATAATTGCTCTAAATTACATCTTTCATTTCATGACTCTAGAAAAAAGCATTCACCGTGCAGTCTTATTTAATTAGGACAAAAGAACAAATACTGCAAATAAAAGTCACTCCTATACTAGGCCAAAGTAATTGCAGAGTACTTTATTCTAAAACAGCTGGGTTGATTTCAAATCACAGTAAAGATTCTTGTTTAGGCTCTTCTATTTTTTCTTAGCGCCTACACCTCTTGACAGACAGCCGTTTCTGTGCTTACTCGGATCAAAGACCCCGATATTTTTTCAGCAGATTTGTGACCCAAGATGTACCAACGTCAGCCTTTTGCAGAGAGCTGCCTTCTGTCAGCAGCCTTCGCGGGCCGTTCAGCAGCGGCTCTGAGACCCTAGCAGGCTGCCTATGGGCTGGAAACCACTCCCAGAACGGTATGATGGGTTTTCCATTGGAGTTCAGATTAGATATTTTCCAGGAAATTCTCTCCTTAAAAAACAGAGAAGGTGAAAGTCTCTCCTGATCCCTTTAATCCTAAGAAAAGAGGAGAGGGTTTTTTTTCTTTTTTTACACGTATGCATCATCAAGAACCAAAAATGGACTTCTTGCATTTTCTGCTGCAGCCTACCACACTGCCTTATTTCTCTCTCCACTGTTCCCTTTTCCAGACAAATCTCTAAAACACATTTACTGTCTTCGCAACTACTTTTCTCTCTCTTCACAATGCCACTCTCCATAAAAAGTCATTTTGAAGTGACTGGGAGCTGGAACAGGGCTCTTCACCCCAGGCAAGGCTTGTTCCCTGCCCCGCAGACCTCTGCTTCCATGAGCCCAAGCTCCGCAGCCGCCGGGACGGCTCCCGACACACAGCAGCACCACGAGCACGCTCCCGTCCAGCTCTGGGACAAGGCTGGGTACACAAGGTGGTCAAGGATAGCTGAAGGTTGTGGCCGCACCAACACACCGAGCTGACCCGAACCTATTTCAAAAAGCAGAAGAAACGAGGGCATCACCTCCTCCAGGCACAATTTCAGGCATTTCAAGGGGAAGGAGGCAGGGAAGAAACATCTATTAATTGAATTAACAGTCCCCTTTGAAACGTCTGTGTCCTGTGAGAGACCTGCCATCACCTGCATCCCTCAGCTAAGCGCAATTAGAGGAAACCAAGCAACACAAGTAGCCCCATCTTCCCTCTGTAAACTGATTCATGGCCAGATTTACTCCAGGTTTGTGGGACATCGCTAGCAGGTGCATGATGGTGTCACTGCAGGAGTTCAGACAGACAGGCAGACGAGATCCCCCATTTAGTTCTGCAGCCTGCATTTTGGGCCATGCCTCCAGTCAGAGAGCTCTCTGAGCAGAACTAGCTCGGCTCCCACAGGTGTCCTGGCAGCAGCTTGCAGAATTGCCAGCCCTTCCCAGCACCACAAGCTCCTCTTTTCTCTCCACTACAAGATCCACTCAGTTTTCAAACCCCCTTTTAATAATGTAGCAAACCTTCGTGCTTCTTGGTTCCTCGGCTGCGCCTCTCCGCAAAGCTGCTTTGTCCCCTTCGCATTTCACAAGACAAAGAAGATGGTTAACAAGAACTTTTGCACATACATTTTATTTTTATTTTTAAGACCTTCGGAAGCCAACTCATCTGCTCTCATAGGCTTCTTGCTGATACGTCTCACTTTATTAGTGACTTTGGCCTTGAGTGTCTCAGCTGTTTGATCAATACTGCAGGGGGTCAGTGATATTTTCTCACTTTTAGTGTCTCGCTGCCTTTAACTTTGTCACCTGATGAACAGCACTACCCCTGGAACGCTTATCTCGTATCGATTTTCTCCAGCCTCCTGCTGCATTTCCAGCTGTCCCACCATTTCCCCCCCTGTCACCACATGCCCATTTAATGTTAACTTATCCCCGTGCTCCCAAGCTCCTCGTTCTTACAGGGCCTTTTCCTCCCCTCCTTTTCCCCCAGCAGCAGATTGTCAAAAAAACAATTTCCTTTTTCCACCTGACTCATTGTTATCCTTCAGCCGTTTATTGTTTGTCAGCCGGGTGCCCGCCGGCCGCCGCTCTGCGCTGGGAGAGCGGAGGAGAGGGGCTGAGTTGAAGCAGACGTTCCAAAGCCACCTGACCCTGGCCGTGCCCCCTCCCCAGCATGGATGGGCACAGATTTACTACGGGTTTGGGGGGGATGTGGCCACGTAGGAGGGACCCTCAGCCCTCCACCGCCGCCATGCATTTCAGCCCAGCCTGGATTCAGAGCAAGTGACAGTCTGATGGAGGCTCCAGAAAGCTGCTTGTCATACTCTGCACCTCTTGATACCAGAGGAACCACCGGCAGCTACCAAAAGCTCCATTTATAATGGAGTGATGGTTCTAACACTGCTGGTCATAACTCGATCATACCCGATACAGATATATTTGCTAGTGGAAAGGGCCACAAACGGAGCAGACATCTCATCCTTAGGCTTACGCTGGGCTGGGTGGCAAAGCAGAGAAATGAGTGCAGCAAGTTTTACACCAGTAAGAAAGAAAAAATGGTTTCTTTGTGAATTTTTCCTGACACCAAAACCTTTTCAAAAGATCCCTCTGCGCAAACTCCATCCCCTGGAGTCACACACCTTCCCACTAGCTGAGCAAAAAGGCTCATGAGCAGAAAGTCCATCTTCCTTACCAACAGTAAAACTTCTCCTCTCATCTCAGTAGCTCAGAAAGCAAAACAAACTGACTTTCGTGTGGCATGGAAAAATGAACAGCGCTGCCAACGGCTCCTAAATGTCTCTCTTTAAAATTACGTCAACTTAAAGACAAAAGGTATTTGGGGGGAACCCTGCAAAGCACAGCCCTCCCCAAGGCACAGGGTGTTTGATCACTCCCATCTTGCTCTGAAACAGCTGGAGGATGAAGAGGCCTCAGGCTGCCCAGGGAGGCTGTGGAGTCTCCTTCTCTGGAGATACTCAAGCCCTGCCTGGACACGGTCCTGTGCAGCCTGCTCTGGGTGACCCTGCTTCGGCAGGGGGTTGGACTGGGTGACCCACAGAGGTCCCTTCCAACCCCAAACATTCTGTGAT
>Ga0065711_1026159_pt1 | contig 116910 bp, 38 predicted proteins | sample Hoacrofraction12_FD_59098 | JGI IMG/M metagenome (GOLD analysis project Ga0065711, IMG submission 59098) | Hoatzin crop microbial communities from Cojedes, Venezuela - Epithelial fraction 12 v2 (version 2) | ecosystem: Host-associated > Birds > Digestive system > Esophagus > Crop | place... | reverse complement strand
GGCACAAAATGAAGCACAGGAAGTTCCGTCTGAACATGAGGAAGAACTTCTTCCCTCTGAGGGTGACGGAGCACTGGAACAGGCTGCCCAGGGAGACTGTGGAGTCTCCTTCTCTGGAGATATTCAAGACTCGCCTGGACAAGGTCCCGTGGAATCTGTTCTAAATGACCCTGCTTCAGTAGGGTGGTTGGACTAGATGACCCACAGAGGTCCCTTCCAAACCCTACTATTTTGTGATTCTGTGATTCTGTAGCTTATTGATGCCTGGGAGCCAGTTACTTGCCCCCTCGTTAGCACAAAGGCACTCACTAGCACTGTCAACAGTAATGAACATGACAGGGGACTGCCTGGGGGATACACGCCATTGACAAGGTGCCCTTCCCTACTGAGCAGTTTGCAACCATTGGGTGATCCAATGAGTGTGGTAGGGGCAACCTCTGACTTCAGACTGCCTAGAGCTACTCTTCTTGTTCCTGTCTTGGAACATCACAGGTGTGATATCTCAAGACGTTGGCTTGCACGTGCTGTACCACCTTACAAATGCAACTCTGGACCTAAAAACATTAATTGAACTATCTCTCAGTAGTGATTAATGAGAAGGCTCCTTCACAGTAACTCAATGTGTTCGATTCATTTTGTAAGCACATCATCTCTTTATAGCTTCATTTGACATTAACAAAAGCGTATTTGTGACAAGGATTGTACTGCAAGCAAAAACACCTTTCCAATTAAGTGCAAATTTGGAGACCAGAATGGAGTCAATAGAATAGTATTCATAACATAATGCCATTGTGCCATTGCAATGGATTTGTAAACACTCTCCTATCATTACAATGCTGTCAGCTCAATGGATTTATAACGTAGTGGAATGTGAGACACTAGAGCAAACACTTAAAGCATGCATATAGGTTTCAAATTATTCACATTTTTCAGTTTGAGATGATTTGTCAAATTCTTTTCCATGTTACCTGTACTGTCCTATTTTAGATTCAGCTCAAAAAGGTCTTCTGTATGTTCTTGACATCCTCCTCTGCTTCAAAACAGGCATAGGCTAAAGCATTTGCTGAATTGCATCAAATATTTTGCAGAAGTGAAATAGCTTTGTCTCATTGTTACTCATCCCTTCTGAAGAGGATTTTTCAGTTTTCAGACTTTTGTTTTTATTCCAGAAGAATGAAAGCAAACACACAAAAATGTCCAATGTTTGCAGGCTTGGCTCTGTCACTAACTCAGTGTGTGTGGCCTTTGGCATATTACTTTGCATAAAAGTTACTGGTGGCTTTTCTAGAGTCAGGAAGAAGGGCTGGCCCCACAGGATCATTGTTTTGGAAGAAGGCTCTCTGCAAAGCACCTTTCCCAGGAAAAAAACCGCTTAAGCAAATCACTCTATTTTACAAGATTAACCCAAAACTCTAGTGGATTTGAAATTTTCTTGAAGCAAATATAATTCAAAACTTCAAGGTATAATTAAATGGCTTTGTTTGGGATGAATGTGCTCTCATGGTAATTCTGCTATTAATGAATTTTACTAACCCCTGAAGATTTTTACTTCAGAGCTAGATCAGCTGATCTGGTTGGGATCATTTCTTTTATTTTTTTTTCTTATTTGCTTTGTCAGGTGGAGGAAACTGTACAGAAAACATTATATGCCTATTATTTCAAGGAAATTGTTAACATTCTGAACGCTTACCAAGTTTAATAGATCTCTCTACAAATTGGTATTCATTCACAATGTCTTTTGGGGGTATTGCATTCACAACAGCACGAAAATGAAAACAACTCTTGTTGGTGTGGAATCGCATCACATCATGTAATGACACTTAGAACGTACTCATTAAGAAAGGAAATGGCAGAATGGATATGCTATACTGTATCTTGCGTTTTGTGGTTATATTTAGTCTTCTACCAAACATTGTATTTCAAGATGACACAAAAAAAAGCTTACAAAGCAACTTTCATCCACCATTTTTCACTATGAAACTGATCAAACACTAATAGACCACTGATGGATGCGGTGTAAAAGGGACTTGATCAACTGATGCAGCTGGATTAAGCATGTACAGCAGGTCAATGGCAGAAGTGGAAACAGGACCCAGTACAAAATGGGGTGCCTGATAGTTTTGCAGTTGCCCTCCATTTTCTGGAATTTCACTTTAACAATCTAACATTTAAGTCAGATTTGGATGACTTGTCTCCTGCTAGTCTTCAGCAAGAGACAGTCAGAAACCCTAAGATTTCTGCCTTCGAGAACCAGCTGTCTTTCAGAGGGTAGATTATAAAGGGTAACCTGGAATGAGAATTTAATCCATAATTACACCTCTTGAGCCCCGTTGTACTTACGAAGCCTTTACTCCACCTCCATGAACAGTGATGATATTCATACAGAAAGCCTCCTGCCTTCTCTGCATGTCAGGGAAGCCAAGCACTATTCCAAGACAATTTGGTTCTATTATCTCTCTTTTATGCCAGGAAGAGAGCTTCCTGAACCTCTGAAGCGTAACAGAGAAAATGTGGTAGTGTAACTAGAAAGGTTTGGTAATGATGTTTTAGTAATTTGTACATTTGTTTATTAGGAAAGTTGCATCTAGCTGTGCCTTTGAGTCACCTGAGTAAACTGTGAAGGTGAAGCACTTTTTTTCTCCCTTCTAAAAGCACAGTATTACAAAAGGATAATGTGGATTAATTTCATAAGGTGCGGGCATACTTTTATACGTATGTGTATTTATACTCCAATTCTTCTGTTGAATCACTGAAACTAATTTCCCTGGTTTTAAGGTAGGTAAACTGGAAGTTTAGTCTCAGCTGGAACTTTCCAGCTTTCCTTGACTCCTTTCTGGAGATGTTGCAAAAATATTTGTTTCCAACTTATACCATTATGGGACGGGATTTGGGACTGCCAAACTCACGCAGCGTGCAGGTCATTTGTATTTACCTATTTAATCTGGCTACATTAAGGTTTCTGGCATGAAGTTTTCTTAACTGAAAGTAATTGATGATGGAAACTGGAGAAGTATTAGGAATGTATATAATGCAAATCATTTTCTAAACTAAGAAAAATCATCATGTCTTATTAGCTGTAATGACTATGACAAAATGAAGTTATGCTGCTTTTCCAAATGCAAGTGAGTATATCTGTGTGTATGAGGACCTGTGTGTGCACACATGGCACACTGGCTGCATCTAATTGTTCTCAGAGAAATGGAGACTTGTAAAGCAGATGTAATTTCACTAATTGGTGTGATGATATGCTTTTCCCATGCTGTCTCTGATAGAGAGATACCACGAAATATTTGGGTCTTAAGCAGTGGCAACTCTAAGGCTTTTTAGCAGCTGGGGATCTCAACAGATAATTTCTGGAGCGGGGGGGGTGTTATAGCACAATGGAGGTTTAAGAAAACAGTGCAGTAAAAATAAAGGACAGTGTATATTATTCATTATCAGAAAAATATCAAGAAAATACTGACTACATAGACCATTTTGTTGTTTTACACTGGAAAAGAGGAGAAAATGGCCAATAACTGAAGGACTGCTTTTTTCGGTGCCACATGACAGTCTGCAGCTTTGGGGACGTCCAGGGAAATCCCCTGTCTGCTACTACATGCGCACAAGGAACTTTCCCTTCAGGGCTGAGCCGTGGGTGAAGGTACTGTTGATTGACCCATTGCTAGTACGGCTATGAAGGACACCAAAACTGAAAAGTATGGATTAATGCTGTAAATAATAATTATTGTTCTGCTATCTGGCAGACTTTCAATTACGTAGCACTGTACTTCTCCAATTAAACTAGATACAGCTGCCTGGACAATGAGCTTTTGTTTGCTTTTCTGAACTAACTGGAATTTCTGAAATCAATATTTTGTGAGAAAATAATCTTAGCAATGGGTTCTTTGATCTCATGACGTATTTAGTGAGGTACCATGCACAAACTGTTTCAAGCAAGATATCGGGTCAATTCAGAAGTGAAGGTGCTGAGCCTATTACTTGAGAAGGCTGAGTTCAAGCCACAGCTATGTGACCTTAGATAAGCCACCAGTCCTCTGAGTCCTGTTTCCTCATCTCATAAAACAGGAATAAATGGTTTTTTTCTGTCTCACAGGGTAATTGGGCAGCTAAATACATAAGAAATTGTTGAGAGAGCTATAATAATAGGGGCCACATTGGTACATAATGCTTCAGTAGGGAAATAGAAAAGTTATCATGGAGAAGCACTGTGCTAAAGTAATGATTGTTTGGAGTTAATGTACCTACTTCATGTCTTTTTCAGTGAAGAAAGAACTATGTAATGATATAGTGATGAAGTTCTGTTTTAAATTCCAAGTGCCCAAGGCTTAAACTGTGAAATTACTGTAGCCACATCTGTAGTGCATTTGACCTAAAAAAAGTCACTGAATATCTGCTGTTCTAAAATAATGTTTTAAGAATTTACATGCATGTAAAAGGATTTATGCAATTCCATTGATGTCCGACTTTTAATACCCACTTTTCGTTTCGAAACCATTCATATACTGTTACTTTTGGTTTATTTGAACTAGATTAGACAGGACTGAAAAATGCCTAACTGTGTGTATGTTAGTCAGCTCATGTTTCTGTGCTTCACTATTTGCTTCACCTTCTTTTCACCTCCTCCCACTTTTAAAAATTTTAAATATTTTGCTGAAGAACAGGGCTTTGCCAATTTTAATCAGATGAGGATCTGACCATTTTCTCTTTAGCTCAGCTCTCTAAATCTCCGTAAATCTTTTTAGGCACTCTGTTGAGGGCAACATCCTGGGTCCAGAGGCATGTCCTATTCTTGTTCCTGTTACACAGGGCTCTCAAGTAAGGGTAAGTCATTTAAAAGCAGCAGCTAGATAGGACATCAAAGGAACTCCATGACTCTAAATGAATAAAACAAGGACATGCATATTCACAGATTTTCTTTAAGGACAAAGCAAGCCTTGGCCGTTCTCTGTCCCTGTTTATGTGCTATGTCCCAAATTGCATTCTAGTACTAAGAATACATTTATGGGAATGCAAGTTTTGTGGACAGAAAACATTGCAACACTCGAATGGTATAATAATGTATATCCAGAGACCAGTGTGTTAACAGGAACTTTTCCTCCAGATTTGTTTTTTTAATGTGTGACATAATCCAGCCATTGCATAGAAAGTGGAATTACCTAAATATTGTTAAGTCAAAATTTCTTATTGTCACTGCTTCTTTAGTTATGGAAGACACCATAACTGCAATACAAAGAAATGATTAGGAAAAGCAGGATACTGACATGTTCTTTGTTCTAACACAGGTTATATTTATGCTGGCAGGTTTTTAAGTACATATCTCTTACTTCTTAAAGGGATCTGCCAATTTTTCAGACAAAAGTTTTTATTGAGAAGGGGAATTCACAAGGTTCACTATTTTCATCACAAAATAACTTTTGCTTTAAAATTTAGGAAAAAAACATTGAAAATGGCAAAGAGCTTTTCTGTATTACTTTAAGAGTCTGACTTCTTTTGCCGAAGAGGTGAAGAAAATAATTTATGAAGTAAGAATTAAATTTTTTTACACAATTGTTAATTTTTTTGTATTGGAGAAAGTAATCAAATACGAATGTGGGGAGGGAAGTGTTCCTCACTATCAAAAATAGTGATTAACCAATGTGGGGCATAGAAAATTCTATATGTGTACATAACAAGCAGTACAAGCGATTCAGAAAATATTTTTCATATACAAAAAACTTATAACAAGATTACAGAATTACCTTCCAAAGGAGTGGGCCCTTTACTCTGAAATGTGGAAAGAAGATGAGAAAGGAAATGAACCTGAGGTCTCAGTGCCTTCCTCCCCTCTGTGACAAGATGGATCGGATGACCTACTACGCGTTTTGCATGTCTAAATTCAATTACTCTGACTTGAACTGTCCCCCTGAGGTAGATGACTGACTCCTCATAGCCATTTTACTTTCCAAATAGTTTCTCTGATACACCCTGGAAAGGTCTAAAAGCCTCTGAAGCAGAGACATCAGGACTCCAAATCCAAGGAACTTTTGTTTTCTGGGCGGCAGCCAGATTTTATTCCTGGTAATTTTTCAGCAGCTATGGCTCTTGAGAGTTGTTTTCACCAAATCAGCTTGTGTTGCTAACAGCTCTCTGTTCTGTGCCATAGTCAGCATGTTGTCTAAACAGACTATTATCCCGAGCCCTCACTCACAGAAGGCTGCTACTATGGAGCTGACAAGAGGCCAAATGGTAGGCTGGACAACTGCCAAAGTTCTCCTTCCCAGCAAAGCCTGGAGGAACCTTTGACATTTTTTTACCAGCAGGATAGTAAGACGTCCTTCAGATCTAATCTCACCATCCAGTTGTCCCACGTTGAGGTGTCTCTTAGGAGATGGAGACCTTCATCTTGCAATGCATGTACTGGTATAGCATTCCAGCATTCAGTCTTTTCAGATTTATCACAGATTAATACTCCTTCCTCTGTCCTTTTGGACATCAGGAACAAATTGTTTGCAAATGCTGTTTGGGCTGAGAGGATTTTTACCATTACTTGCTTTCTCATAAGGGAAATCACCTTTTTGTTATATTGGACATTTGTTTGAACTATGGGAAGGGATCTGGGAAGTGAAGAAGTATCTGCCAAATCTGTCAGTGTTGAAATTGTACACTTTAAATTTTACCAAGGTCTTTGCTTCCATGTACACAGCTGATGAAATATCATTCATCTTTCTCTTTGGTTGCTTGAGGGGCAGGCCATCTAGGCTTCCTGCAAGTTTCGTATTTTAAAGGGAGAAATTGCCTTTACTAACCAGAAACTTAGTGCTGCATTGGCCAGGACATTGAACTGTGAGCTTCTGATTTTGATAGAGAGCAGAATGCTTTTCCTAGTGGGAAGAAGAAGCAATCAACTTCTTGAGTGGAATTTTTCAGTTTGATGAAAAAATCTGTCTGTAGGTTTTTCACTTTACTGAATCATGAAGGTCAAAAAGGAAGAGAGGATTGGAAAACTGAATTTCTGTCCCATAAAAAAAAAAAAAAAGAATTTAAAGAAAAGGGTCCAAAATCAAGACCAAAAGCTTATATAGCATGTTTTGAATGTGATTGTATTCAAATAACCCAATTGTTTGGGGTCTGTTTGACTATCTTGTATAAGCTTTGAGCCTATTTACTTTTTATTATAAAAGTAGGTAGTTGTATATTTTTTTGGACAGGAAATTTGAAATCAGTTCCAAAACCTATTCTGGGATTTGATTAATAGAAAGTATTAGTTAGGGAATTTTTCAAATGTGATGTGATCTTCACAAAGAGTTTTTGATCAATTTTCCTGTGAAGTGATTTGACAGACTCCTTTTTAGACTTAGTTTCATCTGTAAGATCTGAATGGCATTTTCCTTTTACACAGACTACAAAGCATTTTCATAAATTTGACAATTTATAACTTATTAAGCCTCATGGCTTTAGGGGTGCCTCCATTCTAATTCCAAGACTCTTTGCCCACCTTTCATCAGGGGAGGTCCATGACAAGTTGAAAATTCATTGCACTCTCTTTCTTTTTCCTAGGAGATCTGAACTGTGTTATTAATCTTACACTACTGGATATTCGAGAAAGCCAATGCTTCGCAGCTGTACCATGCTGATGTTCGTATCTGTTCGTTCCCTTATTTCCTGCACTTCAAATGCGGAAATGCTTTCATATGTGTATTCTGCCCAGATTTTCGTTCCATGTAGCAGATGATACAGAAAAGCATTTCCCCTCTCTTGTTCACTGAAAAATCAGTGTAGAACTACCATGTTAGCAGCAACCTTTGAGCCTTTTTTTCTCTTTTACTCAAAGTGATTCAGTTACAATTTGCATAAAGGCAAGCAATAACTAAAGAACATTTTTGGTCACCTAATTGGAGTGCACAGTAAGCATAAGCACAATCCTATGCTAAGTATTTATGCTCACAGCTTCTCAGTGACTGAAATTGCACATCCACTGTTTTGTAAGTCAGGATTGAAGGCATCCTGACTTGCACATGAGTCTGATTAGAGGTACTGTATAGCAAATGAAGATTATTTTCACTTCTGCTTTCAAGTCTTGTTGTTGTTTTCTCTCATCTCAGTGCACTTTGTGACCTCTCTGTTATCCTTAACATCCTGTGAGATATAAACATGATCATTGCTCAAACTGTAGAATGTTTTGTATTTCGTATCTGTCCACTACATCTGGGTTCTCAATTTTTTTTTTTTTTTCAGATCTGGAAAAAGGATGATGGTGTTGGAATTGGTCCACGACTCCCTTCTCTGATCCATTGTTTGAACTATCATTTTAACCAGACAGTTTCTATTCAATAAATCTGCGTCAGCATCCCCAACTCTGATTTTTTTGGACATGACCTTGCTTCTTCTGTGTTTCACAACAAAGAACTCTGAATAATATGAGAAGTTTACCTAACAGAATTGATTATCTGAGAGGTCTGTTTTCTCAAACACAGCTGCAGTTCCCAGTTCTGTCTGTAACATAGTTTGACAATGGCAGAGCAGACCGTGAACTTATAGTACCTGGTTACCACATGTGCAGAGATTCTGATCTCCACAGAGGAAGTTCTGTTGTTAACATGGAGGAAATTTTCATGTCTTGTGTATGATTTTACATTCTATTGATATGACCAATCTTGTCTAGTTTGCAAATAAAGTATATCTTCATAAAAATAAAATAACATGTGGCTTCCATTTTTTTAAGTTTTCTTTTTATTGCCTGTATATTTAATGGCCCTTCTAAAGGTTACATCTACTATGTGTAAAAGGTTGTTCCTTCTACATTTGTCTTAGGAAATAATCTAATTTTCAGTAATCATAAGTAGTTTTATTCCTGTTTTGGGTTCAGCCAGGACAGGGTTGATTTTCACCAGGAGCCAGGAGGGAACACAGCCGGACGGGCTGCCCCAACCTGGCCAAACAGAGCAGGGTATTCCATACAATGTGCGGTCATGCTGGGTTCTGGTTGGGGAGGAGCTGGGCGGTGGGAAGGAGTCGCGGCTCAGGAGTACGCAGCGGTGGTGGACGGTGAGAGTGGCTCTCTGCGTTCTGCTGTTTTGTTTTGTGTATTCCCCTTTTCTGTATCGTTGTTGTTACTGTTCACTTTGTTTGCTGTTGTGTTAAACTGCCCTTATCCCGACCCACCAGTTTCTGGCTGGTTTTTTCCATTCTCCTCCGCACCCCAGTGAGGGGAGGGGCGGCTGTGTGGTGCTTTTGTTGCCGGCCGCAGCTAAACTATAACAATTCCTCCTGCATATGGTCTGTCTCGGTTACCCATGGCCTGCTGTTCAGTAACTAAACTAAGCTTACAGTGTCGACTTATCAGAAGAGCCTCTACCTGTACCAGATGGATCTTATGAGGGTTCATTTTCTCCAATACAGAACCAGAAGACATGGATAAGCTCATCCTTGGGCCAGCTCAGTTTTGGAAGTAGGTCAGTTATATTAAAGTAGCTTTTTATGCAAACTAGTTAAATGACACCACATTCCCAGAAAAGACAAAACCAAACAAGCAAACAAAAGTTCAAGAAAAACCAGTTTGTGAAAGTAATTGTTCTGTAGGATAAGAATCTTTGGACATTATAAGGAGATGCTTTTAGCACTGGCTTTTAAGCCACAAGGTAGGGACTTTTCTCAAGACATGGAAAAAACGCTCCTGTGAAGTATGGGTCTCTTGATCTGGGTGTGGTGAGGTTTGTAGAATGGCCTCATGTTACAGCACCGGCTCTGTGCAAGCTTTTATTCTCTCCTTGCTGGGATCCAATCCCCCTGGATCACATTCCCAGACAGGGCATGTGCCTGGTCCCCATGGTGGTCTGGTTGCCCACTAATATTCTCCAGTTCCTATCCAGCATGCTCCTGCTTATCTTTGCTGAAATGGATCCTCAGGGACTATCCACACTTTTTAAGCCTTTAACTCAGATAATGGTTTCACTTCCTTCAGAGGGCAATGGCAAACTCTTGCTTTCTCTATCATGACTGTATTAAAAATCTAAACTTTTGCTTAAAACTCTTATGTTAGATGTGTGCAGTTAGATGACGAGAATAACAAATGTTCAAACAATTTATTTTTTTCAGCAAAAATTTAAGAATACTTGTTAAATGCTTACCTTTTAATTAATAAATAAATTCCACACTTTAAGAAGGTTCTTATTTTATGTGCTTAATGTGAAATTTGCCTCACATAAGTTTTACACTTAAATACTTTTTGTGACTGATGCTCCAGAAAGATATTGCAGGTTACTTGTGACAGCTAAAATAAAAAATAGAACTTCTGATCTCTACTTTGTATCATCTCTAAAATCAGAGTTCCATTTCTGAAAGCATTACATCAAAGTCAATTGGCATACATCTTCTTTGTTAATTTTAGTAAATAAGCAATACATAACTTGAAAGCAGATTATATCTTAGAATGTTATACTTTAAAACCTGAAGTGTAAAATGTTTGCTCCTACTGGAGATGCATTACTGGCAAATCAGTACGGTTTATGATAGCCAAACTTTCTGAACAGTGTTAAAAAGGAACCACAAAGTGAGTCTGAGTTTATGAATCCAACTCTAGAATTCACTTCAGGTTCTTTACAAATCTCTTACCTGTACACGTTTTGTCAAACTAATGTTATACTAATAAATTCCACCACAGTGGTTAGCACAGAAACAAATTAGTCTGTTTTTTGTTAAAAGCAAGGAATTAGAGGGAAATAGAAAGATATTGTGGATTTGAGTTATAGTGAGCAAAGAGACTTCTCCTCCATCCTGTGGGAGCTATGACAGGATGCTGAAGGTGGGGCTAAGCAGGCAAGGAGAACAGGACTCATGGTCCTGTAGCACAGGTCAGTTTAGGAACAGAAATTCTGGAAGGAAAATAAAAGTATGGGGAAATGGGGAAAGAGAGCAAGTGTCAGGGAGAAATGAAAATGTAGGGAAGGAAGTTCTATTATTTTATTTGTGAACATTATAATAGTGTTTGGGCTCTACACAGGAGCAGATATCTTGCAAATGAAAAGATGGATACGGCAGTTGCCCTGAGGAGCTTAAATATATGGGGATAAAAAAACATGGTACTAAAGATAGTGGTTTGAAACACAATAGTCTGAACGTGTGGGAATGGTAAAAGACGTGTCACTGAGTTCAATAACAGAGGGGAGTTGAGGTGCATTGTATATCAAATTCACATATATCTGAAGTTCGAAGTATCACTATGCTCTGCAAAGATCTTTCTCACCTCAGAACTGTAGAAAGAGCAAAGAGACAGGCAGAGGACAGACTGTAGAGAAAGGAATATTACTGAAATCTCCAAGACAAAAAGTAGAAAACAATCTGCACTGGCATTTCTCTTTTAATCTGCAATTACTTTTATCTTACGCGCAGTTAAACTGGTGATGTGAAACATACACTGCTTTACTGAAGTAGAAGACAACAGCAGATTTATTTTTTATTCCAAAATTCATTTTCATTCCAAGTCAATGATCAGTCTCCTCTCAAACCAAACTAACTTAAAATGCTCTCAGAAAGGTTTATTTGGTAAATTAAACTAATCTGCATATTTGTTTTTCATCTGTACTTCTACTGCAGCTACATTTTATGAGCACAGTACAAGAATACATATGCAGCTCTATCAATTTTCTGATCAGTAAGTAGCTGCTGAAGACATTATTTGTGGGTGTTTCCATTTTTCATAAAAATAAGGGCAGTTTTCGCAATAAAACTGTCACACCAAAATCATTGTTTTTATGAAAAACCCACGGCTTTCTAGCATTCAGCATAGTGGGGATGCGGAGCCTCCCAACAGTGTGAAAGCAGGTTTGTACAGCAAGACATCACCTAGGACTTTCAGATGTTGTATGAAAGAATGAAATAGTCATTTCACAAAATCCTTTCACATTGTATTTGCAATAGTATATATAATTTCTTAAACTTTTCAGATACATTTGGGGATATTCCTTTTTATTCATACACATACTTTGTCTTTTACTGCAATCTGTTACCTTGTTGTCCTCAATAACATCTTGTGGTACTAGTTACACAGGTAAATTGTATATTATATAAAGTTCTCTTTTTTCAGTTTTGTGTTTTCTGGCTTCCAGTTCTACTGAATGTCACCATTGCTCTTCTGTAGAAAAGGTCTAGAAAGCATCTGAATGAATTCCTAGCAATTCTCTGTATTCAGTACCTCGTTACACTGAGCACTACAAGGCTGGAATTATGGACTACAAAATACTGTCATGTAATTCATGTATGTATTCTTCCAAATTATATACTAACATGCCAACAGACATCTGGAAAAAATGTTAGTGTTATTTACATCTGTCAGATAGTGCTTTTTTTCTTAGTGATAACCAATACTTGCTCTTTCTGCATTTTCCAGCTAAAAGGATTAAGCACCTTGAAACTTAAGATCTTTGAAACCTATGAGAGTTACAGATGAGTAAAGGGAAAGTAAGAATGTATCATGTTCCTGCTACTTAAGCCCTGTTTACTACACGTACTTAATTACCCTATAAATTAAGGAATTTGAGGGCTCATTCTTGAAATCTGTTAATCCCTATTGCATTGAACATTGTGAGACTACAAACATACATAAAGACTACTAATAAAGAAATAGATTTCTGGTTATGTCCTGTGGTGCAGAATAAAAGGAAAAGAGAGAATAGGAAAAGCTAAGTCATAGTTTATATAATTATTGACATTTCTGATATTTCAGCTAACCTGACATTAAACAATTTACTCTCTATGATTTATCACAGCACAGTTTGAAGAAAATATTTTTAAGATAATTGGCAGTGATATCTCAGAGATTTCAAATAATACAAATGTTTTTTCTTTAGTGTTTGTAAAAGAATTCCGTGAGATGCTTTCCAGTGCTAGATAGGCCATACAATTAAAAAGTTGGTACAGCTGGCATTCACTACACTGAAGGGAGGTTAATTTTTATATTCAACAGACAGTGCTGGAGTGTTCTAGATAGGCCACACAATGAAAAAGTTGGTACAGATGATGTTCACTGCACTGAAGGGAGGTTAATTTTTATATTCTTCACAACAGACGGTGCTGGAGTGTTTTACAAAATGTTCTTGCTAATAATTTAGGAGACAAGTGAAGCCGGCAGTTGGTAACAATTTTGTGCTGATACAATCTGTGTGCAGGTTTGCTTAGGTCATTAATCCACCCTTCCCAAAGTCAGTTGTGTTGAGACGGGGTTAAACTGGTCAAGAACTTGGCCTTTGTTGCACTGTTAGTTAGTATTGCCCAAGGTTTGAAAGAAAATTTAGAAGAAAAATTAGATAACACTGCAAAACAGGGGAAAGGTTAGAAACACAGTAGGTACTAGGAAGATACCTTGGCAAAACGAGGATGAACATATTGACTGGTATTAACATACATAGATTTAAGTGGATTTTCTAGTAAAAGAAAGCATAGAATCAAAGGTTAGCAGAGTTTGGGTTTTTGTTCAACTGGCAGTCAGTTGTGAGTCATAACAAATACAATAAGAAATAAAAATTTTCATTTAATAACAGAAAAGATGTTTACTCTAAAAGCAATTAAAACATAGGAAGACTATCACTATGTTTAATTTTTAATTATTCTCCAAGACAGGAACCATTCTAAGTAGAATCCCAAGGGTTTAAAGCAGAATTTGGTGTTGACAGCCTGTATGGAGATCCAGAAGACATTTGTATTTCACATGGCCAGTGGCCACACTATGTGGGTTTTCTATACTGTCTGAACTTTCTTTTTTCTGTGTGGATCCTTCTGAATTTTTTTTGCTTCATATTAATAAATAAATTTTGTTAAATATTTTCCTTCAGAAAACAGCAATTAAACATGCCATTAATATTTTTTTGTTAATTTGGAAAGGGGAAGAAGCAAAAAATATTTGCTAACCTACGCAGCACCTTGAAATTGGTTAGTCATGTGGTACTGGCATTGTACAGGAGGATTTTCTGGGATTGTACTCTGGTCACAAAGCTGAATGAATAACAATGAATGAATAATAATGCATGGGAAAAACTACAGGCAATGGTGAAGTTGTTAAAACAGGTTATGTTGAACCGGGATGAAAACAAAAGCAAACTCTTCCGTGCCCTGGTGAGGGACCAGAACTCCACAGAAGGGATCCTTTGTTCTTAGAGAAAGAGCATCCCAGAGTGCAGGCCACTTTTTATGGATTCCTGAAGCATGTCCTGTTCAAATTTCTAGCTCTGTGACAGATATAGGAGATCAAAAGGTGGGATTTAGTTAATTGTTACAAAGATCCGAACAGAGAATAGATGTCTGGCAGGTAGAGGACATAAAAAATTGTATTGCATTAAATGATTTAATAACAGTGAAAATATTATGTTAAAGAAGTGCAACAGATCAATGGCCTTACAGTTAAGTGGTCTTGTTGAGAACAAACCATGTATCATTTGAATGCCTTTCTCTAGTCAAATCTGCGGAGACTGTAAACCCTGGATAGACGGACAGAGGAACTTGATATGACAGGGTTCACGTCCTGTGGCCCTGCCCAGGACAAATTTTCAATTCAGTGCAGACCTTCTCTTTTTTCAAAGTTGTATGTTGTTCCAGAAGCAGTAAGTGAGTTTAGGAATTTTCCTAACTACTTTCTGACATCAATAGAATGATTCCTACTGACACTACACTGTACTCTATCAGCTCTTAATTAACACACGCGTTAGAAAAGGAGACTGCAAATTTGTCGTTTCTTTACAGTCATTGCTTTAAGAAGAAATACTTTAAGTCATGTGTTTTTATGACCTAAAAAGTCATATGATGAGTAGAGATGGGACATGTCAGCATATAAAACCATTATACAAAGGAATGTTAAATATTTAAGATCTAGTGTACTCCCTCTTAAGACTTCACTGGGTATCCATGTGGATTTGGGTATCAGGACACAAAAAGAGAGAATCTCTTGCTGCATTTCCTTTTTTTTTATGTGGCTAATAAAAAAAAGTTATAAAATTATTTGCATTAAATGTGTTAGAATTGCTTTTTCATGGATCGGCTGCTGTTTCCAGTCTTTAGTACAAATAAATAGCCTTGACTAATAAAAATCCATTTTTAGCTCTGGTCCTTGTTTAGGTTTCTAGATAAACATAGCAGTAAGAAAATCTGTAGAGAGAGCAAAGATTCATATACAAACATGGCCTAGAATAACGTTTCTGTCTTTGCATGATATTTACAATATACTTGTACTGCCGTATGCTGTGATGAACAGCGTAAAACAAACACTTTGCTTTTGATCAGACATTGTATTTGTCTTTAAATCTTGGCCATTGTGGTAATATAATAGGAGGTTATATGTCAACAGTGAGGGAAAAGATATTTAATCACCATTACTGTATCATATTTGGCAGCCATACTGAGGCAGACATTGTTTTCCTGAACCAATTTATACCACTCTAAGGGCCTCTCTGGAGTGCACTAGGGAATCTATATTTCTGCAGAAAAAGATCTCAAGTATGCACTAACCTTTTCACACTTTAATCCCATTGCCAAGGTAAGAGCCGGTACCTCCTAGCACAGAGTCTTCCTGGGCACCAATTTCAGGCAATGGGAGTGGGGTGAGGGAGGGCAGTGTCACTTAACAGCAACATTCGGAAAAGAGTCCCATGCCAGTATAAATTGACATAGGGGATCTAATCCCATTGTAGAGGATCTAATCCCATTGTGTTTCCAGCAACTTTTCATCACTAGCAGTCCAAATTTGTGAAGCAGTCATATTTACTACCATCAGAGACTTCTCACACTACAGATAGTGGGAGTATTTATGCACTTGAAGTTAAGCACATATACAAGCTTTCTAAAACCATGGTCATAACATTTTTCTTCACAGTATTTAAAATAATATAAAACTGTTTGTTCAGTTCTTAAAAACCTCAAGATTACATAGCTGGAAACAGGTGTTCCTGCATTTGTTCCTGAAGATATGCAGGTATTGACTTAACCTCAAGTTTGAGGAGACACTTCATACCAGTGTCAGAGCAGTATATAACTTCTTTTTACAGAAAATAAACACATTTGTTAGAAACAGAGTGTATCTAAACACTAGAGATACAATTTTCAGGGGGAAATGGATGCTGAGGGTTCGTGTACAGTGAGGTATTTATTGCCATAGGGGTTATCTGGATTCCAGAATTATTTCTATATCTCTTTTCATGATATATAGTTCCCCTGTGCCACTTAAAAAGGCCATGGCATTTATTGCATTTCATGGAGAATAGCAGCTTCTTACTCGGATGGGACAGAATTTGTCCCCGTCCAATTTTTTTTCCAATTATGAAATATTTTAAGATGCCTGAGAAAAGATCTTCTATGCAATACGTTAAATGAGTTTTAAATGTGCTGGACAAACTTTTTTGCTAACATTAAAAAAAAATTTTTCCCATTAACTCATTATTTCCAGATTTCTTGTCGCTGTTCTAAAAGCCAAGATTAATTTTTTTTTCTTGACAAATGTTCTGCTCTGAGATCCTGATCTTTTGCGAGTATTTGGACATACATCTTCAAATGTTAGGATGGACCAAACTCTAGTGCTGTACCAGACTCTAGTGCTGTAGAGAGGCATATAAGCCTGGATCTAGATCTCTCTTCTTTGTCCTTAGCAGTGTATCCTTCAGTCAGTGACACCTGGTGAAAACATAAAGATAAAATGTTTAATTTTACCCAACAGCACACCTTCTTGTTTTTAACTTTCAATGTTTAGTGTCATTTTCCATATTTTCAATAGAAATCTAACAGGCACCTCTGAGCCTGATACTTACAAAATGAGGAATCTAGGCAAGTCGTTATGTAGCTGAAGAGACATCTTGCCCGAGACATCCTAGAGCAGAAATCTGCTTTCAGATGTGTGAAAAAATTGGCAGTCATGACAGGTTAAAGTAGTCATGATAACACGAAAGAGAAACAGGGCCATACCAACTGCTTGGCAGAGTATATTCTTTGAGCAACCTTCTGTTGGTGTTTTTTCAGATTCTAATAACCCAAAAGACGGAAAACAAAAGACGTAGAAAAACTCATATTGAACAATGAAAATAAATCTAGTACTGAAAAGCTCATAGCTTGAAAAATTGCTGAACACAGTACTGTAATAAGCCATCCAAAATTCACTCAGCTGCTATTTGCTACCAGTCTTATTTGAAGTGAGTGAATATGCTTCTAGAAGGAATATACTGTTTGAAAGAGGTTGTCCTCCTGATGGCTGGGTACAGGAAAACCACATACAAAACAAAGAGTTGAATGTTAAATAATAGTGCTTCTGAACTCATATAAGCTTGCTACCTGACTCTTTATTGTATACTCAACAGCCTTCTTCCCAGAAATATCTGCAAAATATGTACCAAAATAAATCCATCTCCTTCTATGAATTCATTAGGTATGTTGCATATTTTTGCCATTTAGAATATTCAGACTCTGCTTGAACTAACAGGTGAAGAAAAAAGCATATATGCTATTTAAGTAACACTACATATTTCAGCCAATTTTTTGCTTGATCCTGCATACAAGTTATATGAATTTAGAATTTATTGTTCAGCACCGATGGATTTCCAGGCACTTTAGATAAAAGTTCCTGTTTTTACAGACAGGAATCTGGGGCAGATTGCTGGTGCAAACTTTCATGAGGTAACACAGGAAGACACTGTCAGAAGAGAAACCCAAGTGGGTGGGTACTCTTCAGCTGAGTGAGCCTATTATGGCAGTAGATAATGCAAATCTTGTATTATATTTTAATATTTTATTTCATATAGTTATACATTTATTTGTATAACTTTTTTCAGGGTCTTTTACTGTTCGGACATAGTTAACTTAGACAGGCAGTGCAGTTCCACAGTTCTGAACCTAATGGTCCTGTGCAGCCTGCTGTAGATGACCCTGCTTCAGCAGGAGGGTTGGACTAGATGATCCACAGAGGTCCCTTCCAACCCCTACCATTCTGTGATTCTGTGATTCTGTGAAGCAACAGGAAGCATACAATAGCCTAGATTATTACAATATCATTGAATAGTATGGGAGTTTTTTTCCCCTTTTATAATTAGCAGAATGCTTATGCTAAAGTATATATTTTTGTGCATGGATTTAGGGTTCCTGTGAGATGTGGTTAACCCTACCCCTACAAGAGACAGAGCGAACACTTAAGTTTGGCAATGTACAGCTGATATCTATGAAACAAGAGGAAATCAGTGTTAAACTCTCCTGTGTGCACAATAAAATGCATCAGAAAAAGGGAAATCACTTCCCCCCCCCCCGCATTTTTCTAGATAACTGTTGCTAAGGAGTTCTGAAACAGACACAGTAATTTTTATTTTTCTCTTGGCTCATCAGGAAAGTTGTGTCTGCATCATATTTTTGTTTTTCCAAATCCCTCTTTTCATTGGGAATGACAAACAACTGTCTAAGGTCATACTAAATACCCTTCTCTCCAATGGTGAGCAGTGATGGTTCCCTGGGGAAGAGCAACAAGGACAAGATGAGCAGTCTGCAAGACTTCCCCAGGATGGTTCCACAGCCTTCTTCACCTGTAGGCAATGTTACAGCAGCTGCATCACCAAGAGGCTGCTCCTGATGATTGAAAATTTTAGCTTGCTTTCATGTGAGCAGTGTTATAATCAAACTTTAAGGATACTCTTTTCAAAAGTCTTAGGTGCAAGAATTCACTGGAAATTACCACAGCTCTCTGGGTGTGCATTTGCCTTAAGAAAGAACTAGACTTCGTGGATGGCCTCATGGGCCATGAGGCTGAAGAAATTGATTGCAAGGCCTAATCTAAATGACAGAAGCCAAGCTGGGACTTCATTTTCATCCTGTGCTCCACAGAGAGGACAAGTGACAGAATCACACCAAGAAGAAGATTGCTGATAGCATGGTGCCGTAGGGTGTTGGAGCTGGAAGCTAACGTCTGCACCCCAGCAGAGGCTGAAGGACAGAGGCATTTCACAGTGGAAGATGGGAACTTGATAATGGCCTGTCCTCACCCTTGCACTGGCAATACTGTGGTGGTTTCACTTGCATGGAGAGCTGAAGGATCCTGGTGGCATCTCTCCCAAACCATTTTTCTGCAGGAAAGCAAGCAAAGTGGAATAGATCACAGCAAAAGGGAGGAGCCAATCTACAGCTGTGGGCAGGGGTTTTAGTGGGGAAACTAGGAAGTGGTTGGGTGGTTTGGAGTATTCAGAATAAAACAACAGCCAGAGATCCTCCTTGGGAGGACTTCAGTCAGTTGAACAGTGTGATTGGAAATGAAAGGAACATGTGGGAAAGAGTGTGAATGAGTCTCCCCATGTGACTATCGTTTGAAGGGGGAAAGAAAAACGCAAAGCAGGAGAGGTTAAACTGACTGCTAAATAGAAGCACATTTCTTGCACATAAAGTTTTATTGTGAGGGTTGTGTTTATGGGCCTAGTGAGAAGGGCTGATTAAATGGCAGGTTAATAAAGGGACAGCATGTGGTTTCTGACCTAGGTGGAGAAAAGTTATAAGGTGGGAGAGAAAAAAGTCTGACTGAGGGCCAAGTATGGAAGAGGAAATCTTGCATCAACACAGCTCATAATCGGTGCTCCTTATTTAATGTGGAGGAAGAGAGGTAAAAGAAAAATGTCATGTTCCATTGCTTTACCACCAAGGCTAGTAAATTCATGACTAGAAATTGTTATCAGACTGTAGTCAATGCTCCAGGTGACTGCGACTTCTGTGCCCCTAAGTTTTGAACTTCCAGCCCAGCACAAGGAAAATATGTTACAATACTATGAAAGCTGGCTGACATAAGGCTATAAAGAGTTGAAAGTTTTGTAGGTAACCTTGTATCTTAAAACGGAATCTTTTATGTAGGTCAACGACCAAAAATTGAAGAAAGAAACCAGTAAGCAATTTACAGTGATGCTTTTAGTATAAATCTATACAATGATACAATTATAATTCCACTGGATAGTAGAGCTATAGATAAGGTGAGCTGGATGAGACAGCCACTGTAGAATTTGGTCTGAAGAAACGTGGTCACAACTCCAAGCTAAGAGCTGACATTTTATACATAACTGCCATACACCTACACTTACAGGAATACTGAAGCTCACAACTAACTGAAGTGGTTCTTATTGTTGCGCTAGCTCAGCCTAGTTTCTTACTCAGTTTGAAACCCCTGTCATCATTGCCTCTACTGAAACTTAAAATATACATCAATTAGCAAGAATGGAGGTAAACCCATTTGCTGTCTGTGCATGCAATCTAACTGACACAACCAAATTTTGCCAAAGCTTCTACGCATCTGTGAAGTCTACGTTGGTGTCTGCCAGGCAAATTCCATCCACTTGCATCTGTGGTACTTCTTCTCTGTTGACTTAACTTTTCCTGAAATACAACCCTGTTTGACCTGCAGTCTTGGAAATGCCTGTTTAATATGGCAAATTACCATTTCTAGTTCTTCAACAGCATTTTTGGCAAATATCACTGTTTCGGCAGAAATGCATTATTTTTATGGAAATTTGCATGTGCTGCTCTATAACAGAACATAATGACAGGATGCCCTCAAGTGGCAAAATATAAACTCCACCCAGTAAAAATTAAAGTGATTAATATACAGACATTCCCTGCTAGAAGATGCTCTGGTGGTTTAGATATTGACACTGTAGATGAGCTTAAATATCTCCTAGTTCTAGAACAGTACAGGGAAACAAATTAAAATCACATAGTATAACTTTTGCAAGACAAGAACTGGGTCAGGAAAGAAGTTTCCAAACATGAAAGGTTGTCTAGCTTTTAGCATGTGTGGATTGACTAATTTCTTGTCTACAGTATTAACTTCCAGCTCTTTCACAAGACCAGAAAAATCTTAATATAGTTCCTGGTATTCCTAGATGGGGACTATCAACAGACAGTGTAATTGCATGAGTTCTTAAATATTTGCATGAGTTCAGGCATGAGCCTTCTATTTCAAAACCATACTGTACCAAGCCCTATGAAAATGAAGTACATTAATGTCTTCATACAGAATCACAGATGATGTTTTGTAAGTTCACTGTTCTTTGGCAATACAGTACACATTTACACAAATCATTTTCTGAATTCATAGGAAGTTGGCTTTCACTGAGAAACTAATCTGACAACAGCAAAAAGAAGTATTCAGCAGTTGGTGTAAATTTACTTTGTAAAAGTTCTTTGACTCCTGACAAGCATTTTCATTCTCCCACCTCCCCCCCCCAAAAAAAAAAACCCAACCCAACAGAAGGTCTGACTAACCTAATTTCTTTTTTTCCAGTAACCCAGCAGGTTTTGCAATGAATAGCATTACTACTTTGGTAATATAGATAGTTTTTCTTATGTGAGAGAAAAACAATAGGTTTTGTAACTAAGCCAGAATATGAAAGGTTGGAATATTCGCTAGTAATTCAAATACTTCCGTGATTACTCTACTAAATAGAACAGAGCAGAACTTTCTAGTTGCTATTGCTTTCCCTTTAAAACTGTGTTGTTTAACTAAACAGATTGCATCTGAAAAATTATTGGAAAATAAGTGTTCAGTGGCTTAGCTAATCCTAAACTCTTCCTCTTTAAAGTCACAGTTTTATCTAACATCTGAAGTTTCTCTTCATTAGGTCTGTAATCTTCTTAAAACACCCTATTTCCAAGAAAGTCTCAAATATTTCCACGTAAGTTTTTTTAAGTAGGTAGTTCTACATACATTCATGAGGCTGATGTGACATCATCCACACTGCTCAAAGAAAAAGGCCTTGTCTTTATTAAAACATTATGCCTTTCAGTCGTCTTTTGCTAGGCTAAGGCCTATAGTATTTCTAAAAGTACCACGCTGAACGTTTTACATGAAGGCTAAGAGGTTTTAAAACAATGTAGATGATAACCTTATTCTGATCTTTGAAAAAAGCAGAAAGGCTGTGAAAAATCATCAAAGTTACCACAGGTGTGGGAAATGGTGCTAGAATAATTCCCTTTTTGCACAACATTTATTTCCCTGACTCCCCTCTCAGGCGGCTACTTGCCCACATAATGTGGTCCTTGCCCTCTTACTCTCCCCTTCTGACTGCCTGGGTCAGTCTTTACATAAAAGAACCCAAGTTCCACCTACAAAGCCGTCTCTCTGTCTTTATTTTCATGGCAGACACTTTTATATCAGAGTACTTTCATCACAGTGGCACCCATACCAGAGCCACAATACTGTAGTTAAGAGTCTGTTCTTTGGCATTTCTATTCTAAAGCACTATTGTAAGAGGTTGCTCAGCAGCTAAAATTCCTTCCATGCTGAGACTTGGCATACAAGTGCTTAGCTCAAAAGCAATTTAATTTTTTTAAAATTTTGTTCTTAACTCTCGGGTGTCCCTTGGAAAATGTAAAGGTGAAAAACAACAAATGCTGACTGTCTTTGAGCAATTGCTGGCTTTGTCATTGTGTGAGTGACTTTTACAAAGAAATACAGCATCCTGTTTGTTAGTAATGTAGATTAAATAGTTTTCAGGGACTATCTGAAATCCTTGAATTGTCCTCTCTGAAATAAATGAAACAAGCCACAGTAGTAATTTTTTCTTCTGAATGGATGCTACTTTTCCTAGAGTGTGAAGATGCTCTCCTATAATGATAATTCTAAAAATGTTACGGTGATGGCTATCTTAGAAGTATAGATAAAAAGAAGTAGATAAAAATCAGAATACCTTTAACATCAGAATAGCTTTAACCAGGAGATTTAGGGGATAAGATAGTTGTCACGTGAAATGAAACAGAATTCTTGCCTTCTCGTCCCCTTGATGAAACAGTCTATCTAGTAAGGACCACTCTGAGGATTTCACGCCATCATTTGAAGCCATTGTTAGGGGTTACTCATAGTGGCAAGGTGCCAGACTGATCGTCTTTTGGTCTATTCTTATGTAGTTAAGAATGGAAAAGGTGCCGAGAAGCCTAATGTGGATTAATGATGCCACTTTAAATTATATCACTGTTATTTCAGAAAAGGCAGGAAAACACAACCACGTTATGTCAGGGTACTGATTTGCAATTCTCATACACCCACAAACGCTACTAGTAGTAGAAAAAAACAGATTAAATACACAAAGGGTGGGGTTTTTTTATCTTTTAAGAAATGACGAAAACCTGGGGGGTTTATTTTAAGAATTGGCGGCAGAATATACAGATTTCCAGGAACAGGCACAGGCACTAACTGATGGTGATGACTTTCTCTTTAGATAGGTTAGATCATGCAACATCAGTATTTATTACCACACTGGAGACAAGATGAAGCTATGACATCCCAGCAGGACAATCTCCTTGTGTACAAAACGTGACTGAGGGCAGAACTTACCCGCTGCAGGAAGGGGTAACTTGGGAAGCCATTGAATTTCTTTTGAATACCACACTTTTACTTGGAATCTGTCACTAGGACACAATCTACTGAAGGCATACTGGCCAGAATTGGTTATTTATTCTCAACTGTTAAATGCCAAAGGTAAATGATGTATACATTTTCCAGCAGTTACTTCATTGATCATATCTGAGCTATCTAAACTGGCTTTTAAGATGTCTGTTAGCTTGTTTTCATACTGGAAGAAAAGTCCTTTTCACCTGCTGTGCAGATTTCCCAGTAAACATTGCGGTCCAGTAAGCTAAGCTGTCCTGAAAAGCCTATTCACACTCTGAGACTACTTTTTACATGTCTTCTTCTGAATAATACATATATTTACTGTCCCTCACTGCTTTGCTTACATAATCCAACATACCTCTAAAGATGCAAGGAAATTGTTAGGTACCAAATGTTGTCTATTCTGAATTTTTTTGTGTTTATATGACATTTTCCTTTCCCAGTTTTTCGGTATGAGCCCAAGAAATATTTGGTTTGTACCTTTAAAAGCACCTGCTTCTCCTGTTGGCAAAACAAACTGGAAAATTCAAATATCGTGTCCTATTTGATGCTATAGTTCCTTTGTGAGGATTACAGGTAGTCGGAAAAACTGTGGGCATGCGTAAGACTTGAGAATAGCAGAGTGGCTTCTTCTCAGAATCAGGCTGTGACCACTAACAAGCTGGTTCTTCCAAGCTTCTCCTTCTGGGAACATCTAGCATCAACAGCACCCCCATAAATATGGAGGCAGCATACTGGTGGTCCAAGAAAAAAAAACATGTGAGAGAGAATGTCCAAAAACCATGTATCTATGTCGGTAAAAACACTCAGTTCCACTACCTTCCATTTCACTAGAAAATCAAACAGAGAAATATAATTGGAATAGCAGCAGAACTCCAATTGAAAATCAATTGTCTGCGGGAACTGTAGAGGAAACCTTTTTGAATATCAGCCAGCCTTTTTTTTTGTGTGTATAAAGATCCTCTTTTTCAAGCTTAGTCTAGTATGATAATCAGCTCTCCTTTTTAACAAAATGTACAAAATGTCTGAAGCAATTAGACTGCATTACTGTCTAATTATACCAAATGGTAATTTTCAAATCAGAGCTACTGTATTTTTTATAGCTATACAATCACAAATTAGCAAGCTCTTAAATTAGTGGGCTTCTGCTGGAATCACTGGCAAGGTCTTTAACTACAGTACAGCAGTGTGAACACACTTCTGTAATACACCCAATTAGTAAATCATTCTGTTACTCATTACCCAATTAAAGATTGCTTTTCTTTTTACACGTTTTCACACATTTATGTGAGCTTGGGTGTTTATGAATATGTATAGCCTATAGAAGTAGAACAAGCAGTACTCATTTATAGAGTATTATTTCTAAATTATGAAACAGAAAAGATCTTCTTCACACGGTGGATATTTATGAGGTTCTTAATTGTGTAGCAAATGCAGGTGATGGATGTGTAGAGATTAAACCCAGATGTCTTAGTCTCTTGATCTTTAAATTGTCAGCTAGTGGCACTCTTTTTTTAAGTAAGTCTGTTTAATCATTTCTTCTTTCAAAAGAAAGTTCCATGTTTTGCTTCAATGATGGACACTATTTCTTGCCTTACAAGCTGTGAAGATTGATGAGAAATTTTAACAAATTAAAAAAGAGATAAGGAACATTTTGATTAAACATACTAATTGTTGGAAGAAGAGTGAATAAATACATCATCAAATGACAGGATAGGGCCACTGTAAAAACAGCTGAAAAAAAACTCAGTAATGACATTATGTGTAAAGAAATAATTACATTAAATGAGTCATTAAGAACATTCAAATTCATATTTATTATTGTAAGCACAGAGGAAAAGAGAGAAGCAAATTCATATGAGAAATTTGGTATAATGTAAGTTATTTGTCAATAAAACTCCAACTTCAATTTTAGTTTCAGTATAATTTCAATAACTTTGTAAAAATGCCATAGAATACATGGAACTAGATCCTCATTTAGTTTCTTTCTAAATAAAGAAATAATATTCTGAAGGGAAAATATTTATACTAGTTACTTATTAGTTATTTATACTTCCGTTTAAAAATCACACTCTTCTCTCTGAAAAAAACATGAAACGCTGTTTCTTCATGTTCTAGACATAGGAGATGTACAAAAAAATATGGAAGATTCTCATCATCTGCCAATAAGGCGGAATATTTAGAAACAATAATTGATTGTAAGACTATTGCGAGCTGGTAACAGGCTGTGGCTGCAAAAAAAAAAAAAAACAAAGGATGATATCTTAAGCATTTCAGGGGTGCATAATGAAGTACCAGTGTTACGGTACTGACTCCTCATCTGGAATTCTCTTGGCAGTGATGGTGGATGACATGACAAATAGAAATGCAAACCTGAATGAATTCAGAAAAGGGTCATCAGCTAATCAGATGAATAAATTATTTGCCTTATGAGAAAAGAGTTAAAATCAAATCACACTTAGTCTAGTAGGTAGAAGACTGGGATGGATTGCATTGCTATCTGCTAGTGCCAGAAATGCACAGGGAGCAAAGCCCATCTTCAGTGGACGTAAAAGTAAGCCCAAAATCAAAATGTTTATTTTAAATGGGAAATCGAAAGGTTTTGAAGAAAACCCTTCAGTAATATCAGAACAAAGTAACACAGTACGTTTACATGGAACTTAAAGTCATGAATAAGGTATAGTGCATGTCATGGTTTCTTGTGAGGGGAAGGAAATGGATCTGGTGACATTAACATAAGCGTAGTAATCAGCAGAGAAGTTGTGTGAGGTCCTGGTCCTGCCACCTGTTAGCTTAGCACCAAGTGACTTGAAAAGACATGCCACACAGCTATTAATTTTCTGGTTTTGTTCCAAATGGTGTCCACGCGAGTGAAGATGCTTCCAGTCCTTCATCCTCTATAGCCAGCTATTATATCAAGTTCAGTTAAAAGAACAAAAAAACTGTGTATGTGTTTTCAAAATTTTGCGATGTGTTTGGTATACAAATCTGGTCTGAAAAAAAGAATGAAAGGATAGGCTTCTTTTCTTGGGTGGCTTCTCTCATTTACTGCTTCTTCTCTGGCCAGGTGCAGCCTGTCTCCTGCAGCCTTATAGTACACCTAGGCTGACATGAAGTGGGTATATACAGAGTGAAGCTAATATAGTGCAGGGGCTGAAACGGATAGGTAAGTGTTTAGTGGCTGAGCCTTGAACATTGCCAGCAGAGCAGGAGAAGCCATGTGAAAAGGCTAGCCAAAAATGTCAACTTTAATTTTAGAAGACTAATGCATTCACTCAGAAAGGAAATCCATACAACAGACATAGGACTAAAATTAAACCAGTAGGCCAGCTAGAAAGCTTAGGGCTCATAAAGTTGCTGCTCACTCAGTGTCAAAATATGCCTGTAGCATAGTCACTATTACCTGGAAATTAATCTGGTTTGCCTTCTGCAGATGTTGGGTAATGCTGAAAAAAGAGTCAACTCTTTAGGTGCTCGAATATGAGTAGTAAAGCTTCCCTTTAGGCACCTCTGTTTTGCACATTTTGCCTAACTTAAAATGTCACAAAGCAATGGACATAAAGGACCTTTTCTGCACTGAGATTTTTTTTATACCTGCTTATTCAAAGATGAGGTCACCAGAATAGGAAACAGTAAGTATTTGGCAAGTCAAATCAGGGACTGGAGCTGCTGCTCTCTGTGTATTCTGTCAGACAGATGGACTTGCAAACTACTGAGCTGTGCTGACCCTGTGTTCTTCAAAGATGCTCCCCTTAAGGGAAACTATTGATTTTACTTCCATCAGACAGCACAGTGAATGATGTTCAAACATTCCAATTATAATCATTTTCTTACCTTCTATCCTTCAGGTTGCTTTTCATAAGGTACTGATTTGAAAATTTTCAGGGAAGAACAAAAAAATAATTTTTATTTACTTGTTCATGCCCACCAAATTTTAATTCATCAAGATTAATTCCTTTATAGCAAATTAAAATTATTCACATCATGGCCAGAACACCAGGTGTGATCAGACAAGTCATTTGAATAAAGTAATACAATTCTTCTGTTTTTTGGTGCAAAGTGTATTTTCACCGTGTTAAAATATGGCTGAGACATATACCATACTATTGTAATTCTCTAAGTTTGTGACCATGCTCTTTAATTTAAAAATCCATTATGCTGCTTTTGAGTTGGACACCAGGAATATTACTTTTTTAAGCCTGTCTGTCTTTAAAGTCATGAGGGCTAAACGGTTAAGTGAAAGCTGCTTTAGGTATTTTCTTCTGGAGTTGAAAGTGGTAGCAAGCTCCGGGTATGTCATGGACAAAGACTGTTGGCTGATTTATTCAATTCTGACACTAGGAGAGGCTTTTCTGTCTGGATACAATGGGGTTTTCCTCTTCAGCCAAGCAGTTCAAGGTCCTCTGCAAATGGCTGCAGCTGGCAGAAGCCAGGATTTCTGAATACCTCCATGATGCCTCACAAACTTGCTTCTAGCAGAACATAAGCCTGGGATATTTGTAAGTGTTACTCAGCAGAGTGCCAACCGTGTTTAGCTACCACTGCTTTCCTGTCTCACCCAGCAGGTCTAGTGAGATGCCCTCTCTCACTGTTCTTGTTACAGCACCTCTTATCCAGGCATAAAGCATGAGCTGGAATTTTCCTCAGCTTACATAAATAAGTAAAGTCTCAATAAATGGTGCTGCAAACCCATAGTGCATATTATTTTAGTGTTAAAAAAACCAGCAAATATCTGTTGAGTGGAAATATTCAGATTTCCTTGTACTTTAGATCACATTTTAAAATCATTTATTGCATTTACACAAGCAACATTTATGCCTCTAATCTTGTTCTAACATGAACAACATCAGTGCTGTAGTTCTCCCTAAAAAATATCATAGGTAACCAGTATAGATTTCTAAAAGTTCAGGAGGTGTGGTATAAAACATATGTCAGTTTGAAGTTTAGTCGCTGTAACATAGTCAGGACAGTAGTCATTTCCGATACATCATGTCTTAATGAATTGGTCTGTTACTACGTGATGGTTTTGCAAACATAGACATTTTTTATGCCTTTTTTTCTGTTCTTTGTGAAAATACCACCAAAGTTATATTAGAGATTAATGAAAAGAACTGCAGAAAGTACTAACAAATACAGCAAAAGAAGTAAAGTAAATAATAGATTTTAATTTCCTTCACACAGCAATCCTGGACTTCTTACTACTTTTTTTGTTTGTAAGGGTTATAAGGGTTGTTCTATCCTTTATATAGTCTCATCTGAAGTAAAATTGACTACGATATTAATCACTGGCAATTCAATTATTTCCATGCTGTAACTTTCAGAGTGGTGCCACAAAGGAATTAAATCTTACTTAAATTAGTCTTTATTCCTGTTAGTGATTTTGGATTTTATGATATTGTCACATAATAATAGGGGAGAGGGACACTCAATAAAGGAAGTGAAGGGTGTGATATACAGAAGTGAAAGATCACATTACAAAATTTAGCCCAAAACTGAGTCATGCTGTATGGAGCAGACTTTGTGCTTCACTTAGTGTGACATATAGAGGATTTTTTTTCACTTTACCTATGACATTCACTCTAGAAATAGCTTTATCTTCTATAATTTTAGTAAGAAATTCGGGTATGGAAAAAAGCTGTTTTGCAATGTTGTGGCCAAACAATGATTATGTCCAATGTTTCCAATCATCATCTATTGAGCAAAAAGCCCGTCCCTATCCCCAGGGCTTCCCATGTTCTCAGGTGTTCCGAGGGATGCAGCGGAAGGGCGGGTGCATCTCGGAATTTCAGGCAGTGTGGATGTAAACAGTTGTTTCAAAACTGCAGCTTAGCAAACGATCATCCAACGTGCTTGCAGGTAGCAGAATAATTTTCAAATATCTGTAAAAAATAACTGTGATCTGACATAAACATCCTTGGGAAGAAGCGAAAGGAAAGACCATGGCCAGAGACAGCCATTCAAGCCGACCTGTGATTTTGCAGTGCTACAAGTGTGATAAATGTAATCTTTCTGAAAGATTCAGTTAAAACGATTATTGTTGAAGTATCAAATGTAAGAACAACCTTTTTTTCTTACCTTTTTTTCTTACCTTTTTTATTTTTTTCCCTAGTGCACTTTGCCCCATTTTCAGAGTCTCTTAGCACTGCAGATATTTTAAAGCAGTGGAACAACTAATACCAACACTGAGCATTGGCAAGGATCGTACTTCATTAGCTAATCACTTTCAGAGAAAAAATTGTCTAACAATAAGTAAGATTTTCAGCTAACTTGGGTGAAAAGATGAGACTTACAAGATTGTTTCCTGACTGTTCAACAGAGGAAAGGCTCACTGGCATGATGTTAATTTTGAAGCTAATAAGAATTAGATGAAAAATGTCAGCCCCTGGTTTTCACATTGTGGGTTTCAAGTTTTAAATGAAAGGTCCCTGTGACAGCCATGCGAATACTTCTACAGAGTCAGGATTATTTTGCATCAGTGTCTATGAACACCAGAACTATAAGCTATGTGTAAGACCTCTATTGGGTCGGTACTACAGCCACAGCAGCACCGAGTTTTGCACGAAGGCCATAAATTAGGTTTTGCTAAACTCTGTCATTTCACTATTGGACTATGACCAATTCCCGTGCTTACTGTCTAGTGGACTGTGACAACTCTGTAGACACAGAGAAAGGACAACAGACTGCAGTTTAGCATGGTTGTTAGGAACTTAATCACCCTAGTATACTTAGAAGATTCTCTCAGGCTGCCTTGCATCTATTAGCAATTATCTTTAAGAAGGTACTCATAGGGGATAGATCTTTTTAAAAGAAGAAACTGATGCATTATAGACTAGCTTAATTTTAATTAATGGAAAAAGTATTTAATCAAACAAATTATTTCTGACTACCTAGATGATAAGAAAGAAGTAAGAACCACCAAGCATTTTTTATAATCAAGCGTTGTCTATTTTTCTTTTGAGACATTTAATGGGCTTATGCATAGTGTCATACATATATACCTCACTAAGATTTCTAACAATATCTCTTATGGCTAGTTGAAACTGCCGTAAGATGAGCATGCAGACAGATAAAAGCAAGTTAGGAAGTTCATTGTCAACTTCGAAGGATGTTTTAAGTAGTATTTCACAAAGATCTGGATGGAAGCTATTCAAGAATGTCAATAGTGACTGTTTCATAGAATACAGACCCTGTTTACACAGGCTTCATCAGTGGGAGTGACTGCAAGCACATTTGAGTACAGTGCTGGGATTCAGCGTGATGCAAACATTGGAGGAGTAATCCTTGGAAATATGGATACTGTTTAGCAAGGACAAATGCGGAGTTCAACAGGTAGAAATAATCATCTGTCTCTCATATGAGTAGAGGGGTCTAAATTACAGTTATGCGGAAAAGGACATACAATTTTTAGCAGATCAAAGGCTGAATGTGAACTGTGGATGCAGCACTGCTAACGAAAGGCAAATAATACTGGCATGTATAAATAATGTAACTGCAAGACAATTGAAGTGGCCCTTTCAAATTCTGTAGTGCTAGCCAGGCCAGTACTTGTCCTATCTTGGACGTAACAGTTCAAAAAAGATTTTGACTAGCAGTGGAAAATCTAAAGGAGAACGAAGAAAAGGATCAAAAATCACAGTGATAGCCTTGTTTGAATCATTGCATTGTCAGACAAGCTGCAAAGAGGAAGAAAAATCATTCTCATGTCTGCTGTGGATGGAGTGCCACAGTATCACAGAATCAGAGTTGAAAGGGGCTTTGAAATGTTCTTGCAGGCAACATCATCCATTCTAAATATATTCTGTTAGACCATGAGTCATTAGTCTGAGTGGAAATCTATTGTAAGAGCTGCTACTCTGATATTTAGAAACCTCCTTTTCAAGGAATCAGATCATAGAAAACAAATAGCAGAATAAATTCCTATAAAAAAATGAACATATTCTACATCACGCTGCATGATTTTGTTACTGTTCTTTGTTTTGAATATCACTTGGATATTGGCAGGCTAGAGGTGTAGAAAAACCAAGCGAATTTTCAAGAAAATAAATTTTTCTAATCTCTGTTTCTCTTAGAAACGATGCATGTAAGCACTATCTCTACTCAACAGCCACTTATTACTTATTATTATTAAGAAAGCAGCAACTGGAATTTAGTCAGAAATCTGAAAATATTACTTTATACAGATCCCTAAAAGAATGTATAATCAGTTAGAGTACTCCTGATAAAATTAGGCCCAGCTAGTTAACCTTTAAAAACAGAGAACAAGATAAACAATCCTTTCATAAAAGCCTGCCAGGCAGGCGCAATTTATTCTTACAATATTATACTTATTGCCAGTGCAGCCAGACATAATCTGATCTGATAATTGATCTGTATTGTGTGCAAGAAATTTTACTTTCTTCGACATTGTAAAAATCATGCCTGCTAAATTACAGAAGAAAATGAACAGTCAAATGGAGAGCTGTGAATGAAGCAGATAAATCACTGAGTAGCCTAGAAAACATGTTATATTTCCACCATTTAAACTCTGAATCTTACACAACAAATTGCATATTTTTTTGTCCTAAAACAAGTTTTGCAAATAGGCTATACTTGGTCTGTACTTTGTGTTTAGCTCCTCCTTTTTGCCTCCTTATAGAGAAGGAAATTAGGAAGCTATCCTTCTATGAGTTTACTATACATATTAAAAAAAATAGAAGCAAAACATGGTCACTCACCTTCTGTAAAATAGGCAGGAAACACTTATCCCCTCAATCCCAACTGTCCGTGACCATCTTACATCAAATGCAGAAAGCAGAGACATCTCTTAAATCAAAAGCATGGTTAGGTCCACTGCACAATAATAAGCAATCTTTCGCATTTTTAAAAGTCCTTAATTTCTTTCAAATTTTATTATATTTTTTAACAATCTTGAATTTTAATAGAACTTACAGCCTTCTAAGTTTGTCCCCTTCCTCCTAAAATTTAGCAAGGTTAACATCCTCTGAGAGGGATAAATCCATCATTCTTGTCAGCCTTAATAATAAGTTTTCATTTAAAAAAGCAACTTGATAAAATAAAAAAAGAGCAATAGTAACATGTCAGGCAACCTAAGAGAACACATATATTGCAAAGTCTAGTCTGTGCTCTTTTCAAGCTTTGTAAAAAATGATCCTGAAAGAAGAGATGCATTAAGCTTTTTCTTAAAGGTCTGAACTGCAGAGAAAGAGTTCCTTTAGGAGAAGATCTTTTGAAATTTATATGTTTGAATCAGCTTTTGTCTGGAAAACCTGTAAGAGTACTTTTGCTACATGAATTTAGAATAAAAATGGTATATTTAGTTTAGTGAATTTACATTGCTGGAGGAGGGTTTCTGAAATTAGTTTTCTTAAGCTCTCTCTAAGCTTTCAAAGCTTATAGGACTTTAAAAAATAGTTCACTTTCCTGAAGTTTTAATTGAGCTGTATGTACAGTTCTGTGGAAGAGGAGAATTTTGAAAAGAGTTTTAAATATCCAATTTATCAAAGGTAGTTTGATAAAATTTGTTTAAGATTAACAAGCAATAATTCACATAATATCTTAGCTAGAGAGAGAAGCCAACAGGTAACATTTTTGCTGTTGAGAAGAAGGTTCTGTATCACATTCACAAATTATTTTCATTGGAACATTTCTTTGCATCGAGGTTATATCCAGCAATTTTTAGCACACTGATGCAGATTATATGCTAGGTCAGATTATCTGGCCACAAGTGAACACTTTAATCATGTACTCCACACTCCTTCATGATACAGGCCTGTGGTCCTCCTCAAATTAATTACGGTTTTAACTAGTGGATGACTTCTAAAAGCAAAACATTTTAAGAGACAGAGAACTCACAATACTCCTAGTATTCTGTTCCAATGGCTAATAATTTTTACTATCTAAAATTATTCACTTGTTTTCAGTTTTAATTTTTCTAGCAATAACTTCTAGTGTTTGGCTCTTGTTACATCTTTGGATGAAATGTTGAAGAGATTTTCATTAAGAAATTTGTCAGTCCCATAAGATTCACTGTGATCAAATGTCTCCATAAGCTTTGCTTTGATACTCTAAACAGACAGATTTTGAGTCTTTGCTGGTAAGGCGTGCTTTCCAATACTTTTATCATCCTCCTGGTTCCATTATTAACCATTTTCCTTTGGTGTATTTGCATTTACTTTAGACAATTGGGTTTACGCTAAAACAAGTATGCTTGATGCTTAACTTACACTACAAATCATATCTGTAATGATAACACTGCGCTCTTCATTCTGGCTACACCAGTGAATGTTGTTTTTCAGTTTGATGACAGTGATAGCCTTCAGTTTTCTAGTAAGAGAAAGTCTACTGGAATTCTCTTATCAGTGGAATTTGTTCCAAAATGTACTGTTTTTCTGTCCAGTCTTTACCAATTAGTCTCTTTTCACTTCCCTTTGTTGACTAATCTATGTTCCAATACCTCTGGTATACATTTTTCAGAAGTGTTGTGCCTTGGTGTGATGCTCATCTCCCATACTAATAAATGGTAAAGCTCCTGTTGACTTCCAGCAGCAGAGAGAAGGAAGTGCCAAAATTTCTGAAAGACCTTACCTTAATCAATTTCTTCTTGTTACTTCATAATACACTTAAAGAAATCCTCCTTTAAAACATGGTGCCCCCAAAGTATTGCTACATTTCTGTCTGCAAAGCATTAATTTAATCAGTAGACAGCTCAGAAAGCAACAATGATATATATATATCAATATGACTGAAGGAACATCCTTTAAATTCTTAAAAACACACTGTGATTTATATCATTGTGATTTTAAGCTCTCTATCTTGCTAGGGGCAACCGAAATTTCAAATTTACTTTGGAACCTTTCAGAAGGTATTTCTAGGGAAGATTGGATAATGCAAGGATTTTAGAATAGAGTTTACATTTGCTATTAATTAAAAGCAGTTTTTTCATAACTTTTGTCAGGTATCTACAGTTCACATTTATGCCTCTGAATTTCCTCTTGCCTCATCATTAACTAGAGACAAAACTATTCACCATGTAGAATGGAGAGAAGACATTGTCCTGTAAATATTGTCGTCTTACACTAGAAAATTAGGCATCTAGTCACTGGAAATGCACCTTTCTCATGGAAACAAGTAAAAGATTAAAAGTTTCTACAGAGGCCACTATGATTCCAGTTTCAGTTTCTCTGGAGGATGCATTGCCAGATCAGGGAACAGGTAACAGCCATGTGTCACTGAGGAAGCAGAACAGATCAGTCTAAGCGATTCTCCTGTGGATCATACCATGATTTACAACTCTTACATGATTTTGCAGAGAAGATATTCAGAGGATGTAATGATAATGAGGAACAATCTGTCATCATGTTAATTGCCTTTCAAATAGTGGTAGGCTGCTATTAGGCTGCCCTTAGCTGCCTCTTAACCTGACTAAGGAAGCTCAGTTCTTTCATGGTGTCTTCATAGGTCCTATGCTCTAGGCTCCTGGCCATCTCATAGCACTCTGCTAGATGGTCTTCAGTTTCTTAACATCCTACTTGAACTAAGGGGCCCAAATGTAGGTACACTAATACATACCAATGTGGATTTGTTCACAGTGTTTTATTCACAGTGAGAACACAGCTGGCTCATATGCTGCCTGGTATCTGTCATAATCTCCAGGTGTTTTTCAGAAGGGCACTTAGCAGCCAGGCTATTGACTTTTTTTTTGTTTATAGAAATTTAAGGTATTAATATGACTTCCATGAATTGCAAATGTTTATTTTCAGATGCTTCTTCCTCCAGTCATGCACTACAGCACAGGAATATTTAGAACAGAAATCTTAAACAACAGAATACTAGAACGTAAATAAATAAGTAATTATCCCATGTCAACAAAACTGTATTGACTACACTACTATTAAGGGAGGTGGTGGCTGTACCTGGCACAGCGAAAGGTATTTTACAGATTTCTTTGTTCTCTACGAGTCATAAAATAGCAAGATGGGAAGTGGAGCAGGGAGGGAAATGAATGACTGTAGAGAGCTTCTAGGAAGTCTAGGATGTAAGCAGGTGTTGTTTTCAACGGTCTCCCTACTGTGCAGGCACAGACATCTTACTGAAAATTTTGACTATAACCTCTTTACTCTAGCTGGTGAGTTTCATGTGAGATTCCAGAATTCATAGAAGAATATTTTTAGTGCCTCTTGAGCCATAGTTTAAAATCGTGCACTGTGCTTTCAAGTCATTGTTGTAGATTTCCATTGCTAGTTTGGAACCACTCCAACGTAACAGCCCTGTGATGGTGTCTAGAAAAGTAGGGGAGCTAGGAAGCCTGAACTGTGCCTTTTAAATGACTGAAGAAGCCTGTAAGAAGCCCAGAAGGACTCTGATGTGAAGATTAGAGGGAGGATACAAGGACTGTCTCTGCTGGTATATACACTTAAGGGGTGATCTAATCTCCTAGGCATCTGAGAGAAGTAAGTCAGCAGAGCTCTCTAACACACAGCGTACACCTTTTACACACCACAGCAGTGGAACTCCTTGGAAGCCTTTGCTGTCTATCAACTACGAATGTTTTCTTCTCAAAGACCCCCAAGGTACATAGAATGAGTCCTGGGAATATTGACTACTTGAGAATTTTGATATGCAGCTCACAAGGTCAAGAAGTTTCTTTCTCAGATAGACTCTGGTGCATAGCACTTGTGTTTTTCAGAGGCGAGAAAACCATGAGAACAGACATTTAGAGGAAAAAGGATTTTGTTATGTGATGCGTGTCCTCATCTTCTAGAGGAGTTTTGAGAAAACTGTAGGGTTTTCTTAGTGTTTGAAGGACAATATGTTTTGTAGCAGAATGTTTTCCTTTTGTTTTTAATTTCTAAATCTCTTCGCCATTTACGCATGCTTCCATTTCTTTGCATTAAAGATTGTATCTATCTGTTTTCTTCTGTATTTTAAGGATATCTATCCTGAAGTGTTACTAATTTCTATGTTACTGTAGTTTAATTCAACACAGTATCTAACAGATTGTGCCCTTCAGGTGACTAACCACATTTCAGATTACACTTCCTTGAATTTTTAAACCAAAGTTTTGCAAGATAAGTTTCATATTATTGTTAATATTTTTAATTCTTAACATTAACCTTATTATTTCTCTGTACTTGCTGAATGTCTGTAAATTATGGCATGTTACTAACGTAGACTCGGCAAACATCCCACAATCCACCATTGAAATGGCCTCACTTGATAATCAATATATCATAATCTATTACTATTTAGCTATCCCACACTCTGTCATGTAGTATTACTTCGAACATTTCATTCCAGAATGACAGGTAGCCTAAGGATTATGAAATAACTGGAAAACTCACAAACACCCAGAGCCAACAATCTGTGCTATAATTTGATGGTTATCACAGGGTGTGAATCTCCAGAGTCCCCCCACTTTTATGCTGATGTCACTTCGCCTGAATCAGTGTTGTGATATCCTGGAGAATTAGAATACAAGGGGTTAGTGCTGAATCCAGCTTTATTTAATCTTCATTAGTGATCTGGAGGTGGAAGCAAACAGCTCATTAACGGAATTTGCAGATGCTAATAAATTGAGAGAAGTTATGTACCTGAGGGAAAACTGCAAAATAGTAAAAGGGCATCCAACAGGGGTTTAAAATGTGGACAGAAAATAACAATTTAACTCAGGAGAGTTTATAATAATACAACTCAGAATATAATTAAAAACACAAATAAGAATGCAAATTAATTCCATACCTTAAAGTACAGAATAAGACATTGCATCAGCAGAAGAATATCTTTTCTCTCATGTATTTGGGAAGGAAACCAGGAAATTTTGCTTAGAATTAGAGCCTGTCATCAATAATAGGCAAAAAAGGTACTCAAAATAGTTAGGTGCAGGCATGATTCTATGGTTCTAAGATGCAAGATGCTTCTGCCTTGGTGTTTTCAGTTAGCTGATGATGTCTCTAACTGTAAAAGTTCTGTGAATTCCAGCAGTGGATTTTCCACAAATTTGGTTGTCTAAATATTCTCATTCTTTGGTCAGTCTGGCAAGAGGGTGACTGGATTTAACCTCAGTGAGAATTTATATGATAATATGCAATATGGAATTTGCAAATGTACAGACTGTGTATGCCTTTTAACCTTTATTAATTTTTATGCAGTGGTAAAGTTTAATAATTCTATGAAAACAAGTAAATACAAGAAATGTTGTTAGTAAACAAAGCGCATTACATCCCTTTGGCCTATCAGGAAATCCCCAGAAAGGTATTTCAGTCTTCTAGTATTTTTATTTACAGAAATAAATAATAATGCTATTATGTTTTAAACTTCTGATGACTGGATAAAAGAATTCGTATTTATTTCTGTCTTTGGACCTCAGTATCTGAAGACATTTATGCGTCAACAAAAATCAGTAAAAGCAATAATTATAAGAAAACACAGTTGTTTATACATAATTTCCATTCCTACATTGGGTTCTGTGTTTTCTCACTGTAGGGAATAATATGTCAGACACAAAGAAATAAAAATCGTGCTGCTTGCTTTGGCTAGCTGTAAAGAAACAGTCATGAGCTCATCAGGACATAATGCCATTCAGATGTGAGCATGAGGCTTGCTAAGCTTTGCCAATGATTTTGAAAGCTGATCCCTATTTCTTTTATATTTAGAAAGTTGAAAGTATAATTAAAAACTTCAGTTTGTTTAGCTCATTGTTCAAACATAATACAGGTCACTATATACCTAACATGTTTTGCAGAAGCGTCTTCCCTCCAGTAATTGCCTACCCAGGGCATTTTTCTCCTTGTAATCTTTTCTCCTTGTTTATTTGTTCAGTATTCATCTCGAACCAGAAAATGTTCCCTTTCTATTCCCAATACAGCCATTCTTCTTTCTCTTCTGCCTGCCTTTTGTTAGAATGATGTTTACTGGAGTAGCCCTTTCTCTGCTTTTCTCTTCCTTCTTTAATTGCATTGAGGTCTATTTGGAATGATTCCTTCTGTCTCTAAAGACTCTTTAAGATCAGATTAGTTGATCATTCCATCATTTTTGAAGTTGCTTAGTTGGAGGTGGCCTAGAGCTTTTCATTTTGAGCTTGACTTAATATGATGTTCTCCTGTCATTGCCACTCAAGCATATGTATCACAGCTGTGAAGCTGCAGAACATGCAAGTTTTGGCAGTTATCAAGCTTGCTTTGCATTTGAGGATGAGGAGATAAAAAAGAGTTGTAGCATCCTGAGACATGAATGATTACATACGGGGGAGAAAGAAAGAAAATAAAGATTATGCAGGCTTTGACCTCGATTGCACATTTTTGTGTGTCTGATTGCCTAACGATACACATCTGTGAAATCAGCATTGTATGCCCTCTAAAAAAGGGCAGTTCAGTTTGTTGATGTTACTGTGGAATGACAGAGCATGATTTGATCAGCATTTGTACAGTACAACCGAATTCAAGAAAAATGAGGAATACAGAAAACATGTAGGCTTTGCAGACAGGCAGAGGAGGATGAGCAAGGGAATGGAATTTCAGCTAATGTGTGTGGTATGTCTGGAATCTTTATCTGAGATACAGTATTAAAATTGAATTTCTCAGAAGAAATACAGGACTGTCAGAGAAACACCACTGGCAACATGAGAAAAAAAACAGTCCTTGCTTTCATTCTGTTATTTTTCTGCTTTACAAGCATAAATCAATCATTATGCTTTAACACAAAATAGTTAATATGCCACTTTCCCCTATGCAATTCCGCATCTATCCAGTGAAACAATCTTCTTGGCTGTCAAATACATGTACCTTGGAAATGCATACCCATACATTTAGGGCCAGGTTCGCTGTCTTCTTTCACCAACTGGAGTCCTCTCATTCATCATACTAGGTCAGGTCACCAAGTAGTGCTGGTGGGCTTGCTTGGCCGGCTTCTCTGCATGGCAGCTGCAGAGTGCTGACCGTGATTAATTGTATTCCATTTACAGTGCTATATTAATTGTTTTGCTTCACAGACGAAAAAAATTCAAAACTGTTAGGTCTCTAACAAGACACATGTTGCCTATTTGGTTACTTTGTATCGGGAATATAAATGTGTCAAGCAATAACACTGCATAGGTCATAGCTGATGTGATGCTTACTCTGATCAAAAAATTATATTTGTATTTTAATACTGGTCTTATAACAGTGTTACAGCACTAAGAAATAGTATGACTGTCATATTTTCTCCTGTGATTATGACTCAGGATACTGAGAATCATAAAGTATCTTCCTACCAATTAAGCTAACGGTGTTAGCTAGTTAGAAGATTCTAAAATAAAAGAATAATTAGGAAATATAAAGATTTATATTGAAGTTAAGGTTCTGTATTTTCTCTAAAAAATGTTTTTCTATCTTTTAGGCTCTCATAGTCAATAGCTTTTGTAGTTTGTACAAAACCTGAAAGCTAAAGCCAAATTGGCCAAATGCCTCTTTTTTTTCCCTCTCTTTTGGCTGTAATTGAAAAAAAATCCCTACTTTTTACATTCTTAAATAAAAATATAGTCTGAGACTTAAGTAGGACCCTACAGGATTTATTTCCTTTCCCTCCCAAATGCTGAGTCCAGTATGGTGCTCCTTAAAGCTAAACTCAGAGTGGTGTCTTTGGCTGGTTTATGGTCACAGTGCTTAGTACCGTTCTGTTGTATAAAATCCTACCATTTATTCTTTTCAAAATCCATGCCAAAGCTTTATTCTGTAATTTCATATCAGAGATTAGAAGGCCTAATAGTGCTTCCCTACTAAAAAAGACAACACTGTTTCTCCTTTTCCCTCCCTCAGCTAAAGGGTCCTTTCATGGGTGAGCTGATGATCAGAAATTATCCACTTTGGGGGCTGGAAGGAGAGAATAGTATTTCTTTACTGATATCTTAATTAGTTCACTGTGGGGAAAGAGAAGTGCCCTCACTGACAGAAGGCAAACAGGCAAGTGTAGTGCAAAGGAGTTGTAGAGGGGAGGATGGAAACAGTTATGTTAGCCTTCTTATCCTCCATGAAAGGTTATCTGTTCCTGAGGAGCAAACTGCATCCTGATCAGAGAAGCTAAAGGCTCCACTAGATTTAGTTGCATTGGTTTACGATATTAGTACCTTTGGCTGTGTGCCTTGCCTCTCATATTCATGCTGAATACACTAGAACAGATGCCTGCCCACCTCTCATCAGCCTTTCTTTATAGGCTCGTTTTTTACCATAAATCTACTGCTTTTGACTACTTGAATTAATATGTTGAGCTGCGAACTTGAGAGAGTCAGGTAACAAAGTGTGTCCTTCTGCTTATCCTGCTATGCGCCAGTAAATTCTGGTAGAACAGATAAGAAGTGAATACCGTGTTTTAACATATAGCCATTAAATTGATTGGCAAACATCTGTCAGAGCCCTAAGAAAAAAGAGCAAGAAGCCATACCCTCAGCATAGTTTGGAGGAAAGAGGGAATTCTGAAGCCAGATCTTAGCCTTAGAACACTGAACGAGGAAGCTATTTCAGACACTTTCTGATATCTCATTCCTCCAAAGTTTACTAAAACTATTTTTTTTAAATATAAATCCACAATGTATTGGAAGAAATCAGTCCATTATCAGTTTATCTACATAGAGGCATGAGCTTTAGCTTTTAGGTCAAAGAAAGTTACCAAAAATTTATTCCCACAGAAGACATCGTGAGAATGGCAGGCACATTGACAAAGGATTTATTTTTGATTCAGTCCCATCTAATTGTATGCGATTATATCTATTTCAATACATCATATAAAAACAAGCAGAAGGAAAGTTTTATAGTATGGTAAGCATCATCCAATGCAGTATCTTTTGTCATTCACAATTCACATTCTTTGTGCGGTATGACTAATACATGTGAAGAGTTGGAATGTTTTATAACGTTCCTTTAGAAACTGGGATAAAAATAAAAGCTATACAGTTAGATATGTGAGAAATAGAACACACCAAATTTTCCAATACCTTGGCTTTGTTCTGAACTATCAGTGTCATCTGGTTTAAAGGCCCAGTAATTCAGGAGAGGAAGAAGTATCTAAGAGTGATCTAAGAGCAAGAGTGATCTCCTGGTGGAATAGAAGTTCTTAATAAATATGATGTCTCTACTGCTGACAGGGGAAATAGAGTGAAGACAAAAAACAGGGTGTATAGCTGAAACAGCAGCACTTTGATCTTAGGCTGTGCTTTTAAATGGCTCCAGAGCCTGGCATACGTTAAATCAGCTCTTGTGTTTCTCCATTTGAGCATAGCGAGAATTGCTGTTACAGAGGAGAACAAAGTTAAAAAGGCTCAATGGTCACTTTCAAAACTTACCTACAGAGCAGCCTTCAATCCAGTCATGGTCATAACCAAATATCTGGCCCCGTACATTTTTATTGTTCTTAAGGAGCAATAATTTCAACAATTACAGAGCTGCAAGTGCATGTTGAAGCCTCCCCAACCCCCACATAGATATACAAGATTAATCTGAGAATCATACTAAAAGCATCTGATGACTGAATTAATCTATTTTAATTTTTATAGATAACAGTTTGTGAGATTTATAAAGCAACTATGGATTATTTTTCTTTCAAACAAGTTTTTTATAGCAGTTATATACAACAAACACTGGAATGGAGTTCATCCCATCAAAAAATCAGAACCTTTGTTAAAATCTTTGTCATTCTCTGTTGGCGTGGATTACGGAAACGTTGTAACGATGTCACCCTAATATGAGTATGATCGTTCACCTTTATTAGTCAGCAAAAACAAGGTTTATATAGTAAAGCAATTACAGCATCTGAATGGTTAGACCCCTAATCCATATATAGGCAAAGCTACTGCAACTCGTTGTGACTGGTGCAGAGCTGCATCTCGATGTGAAAACAGTGCTGTGGCAGGAAACAACAACGCGGCAGGAAGGAAGTGACAGTGTGGCAGGAAACGGCGACATGACGGTCCCCCTGCTCCAGTGTCCCGAGCTCGTCGCTCTACCTTCCCAACAGGGTTCCATGTCAGCCGCTCCCAAGGCTCACCTCTGAATCGGAACCCGGGTTGCTCAACGCACCAAGCTATGTCCCCTCTCGTCCAGCCAGGACTCCACAATTCTGTCTTCATAGCACTTGCAGAGGCAGCATAACCCAGTGGTAGAAACATGTAAGAACGAGGCAACAAGCAATAGTGAAGGCACTGTAGGACAAAAATAAGTACATATTTTTTTATTTCTAATTCTTGAAGGCATTACAGACTGTTACAAAGTTTTCCCCGGAGATCCTCACCAGTTAAAGCATGCTAGAGCTGCCTTGATCCTTCAGTTAAATTTTCTAAATCCTTGGGTCGATTTGCCAGCTATTCTGCTTCACCTAAATCACATGAGGTACGTGGGCGACTATAACTAAAACAGTTCTGTAATTCTGTAGCCAAGTTTATTTCAGCTTAGAAAAGCCAAGTGACATTCTCCAGCTAAACTCACTCCTGAACTCTTATATTGCAGCTAAGTTTTAGCATGGCCAAGCACATTTCCCTTCTGCTTTTCCATATTTGACTATATTCAAAGTGTTGCGAGAGGAGGGCACAGAAGCAGTCATTTCATCTCTCTGCCTGCTGGCAGATCCATTCCTGCGTAGCTCCCATGCTGACCCACATCCCTCTTTGCCTCCTGTACTCAGGAGGAAGGCAGAAAGCCCGTCCCTGTAAACAATTTATAAAGAACTGGCACAGATTTTTCTCTCTGGAGTATTCTGCGTACTTTTCTATGTATTTCCATTCTTATTTCTTTCCTTGTCAGAGGGATTGCCTGCATAAAGTGTGAAGCAATAGTACTTCCTATCAGGAAGGGCTGAAGTTTCATCCAAAAGCCTGTTCTGGTTTTGTTTTCTGTGTCTATTTTAGGAGAGCTAAACTGCAATCATGAAAGAAACCCAATTCACATGTGCCTAGCTTCCCAACTCGCATTCCATTATTTCATGTCACCAGCAGCTAGATGCCTAGTTGCTCTCAACACTACTGAAAAACCCCAGTAGTACAACTTCAGGCATTTCGTATACCATGATTATTTTAGATTGTCTTAGCTACAGAACATTCGTTTCAAAATAAGATACTCTTTAACATGTTGTACCTGCTCTCTGTTTGCTTACATATTAGTCTGGTCAACAGTTTTGAAACAACTGCAGCCTTGTTCATTAAAGTGTTTGTTGTCATTTTGGAGACACTAAACTTGGCATCAAATTATTCATCAACATACTGAAAAGCTTGCTCTGCTGAGAAAGACTTAAAGGAAAATGTCCTAGAAGCCCGGGTAGAATCTAAATACATGAAAAGTGCTCTTCATTGTAGCACACTTAGAAAAGTGCTCGCAAAAATGAATCCTTAAATGTTTTTAGATATTCCTGTACCTATTAACTAACACATTACCAGAGACTCAGTCATTCTCCAGAAAAAGTCTTCCATATCACTGGCAAGATATTGTGTGCTTTTCCTTGTTTCTTTTTTGGATTTCCATGTTTTCTTTCTTATTTTATCTTTTTTTTTATTTTAATCTTTTTTATGTACCTAGACACAGTAGTAATATCACTTTTCAGTGCTTGTGCTTTGGTATGGTATCTTTTGATGACATTTTGTTTTTCCATTGTTATACACACTTATAGGAGTAAAAAAATAGAGGCTGTTATTATTTTTGTGAAAATATTGAGGTTGGAGAATGTACAAAAAAAAAACCACAACATTACTGATATTTCTGATGTGCCAGAAATTTTCTTTGCTGGAAAATTTGCTTCCCTTAATATGCCCACTTACCCCATACTCTTTAAGTATGTTTGTGCTGTATGCACTGGTTTTAAAACAATATGCCTAAGACAAGACCAAAGACTAGCTCTGCAGTCAAGTCAAAGATATAGCTGTGATACAATTACCTGATTCTTCACAAGACAAATGGTTTAGATATGAATACTGAAAATATTAACATACATCCATCTTTTTCCCGTCTTCTTTGACCTCTGTTGAAAAATGGCCCCCTTTAAAGTATGCATTTGCTTAATATGATGTTGCACCTGGAACTGAATATAAACTGGAAGGGACAAGAAGTAAGAACAAGACAGTTATTCTTGGAAATTCTATTCTGTTGGAAATAAGTGTTTCTTACAAGTTATGCGGATGTAGTTACACAGATGCCTATCTACCCTCTAGTCAAATGGGTAATGATGGTATAAAAGTCTAAAAAAATAGTCTAAAAAACCTCTACCCATGGAAACAAATGACAAAATTTCTTCAAAAGAATAAATAAATTTTGTTGTGGAGATTTTTTTCATGACGATGGTTAATTATTTTCTTTGCTGTTTTTTTTTTTTTTTTGAAGGAGGAGCATGCATTTTTCTACAGTCTACTGCTTTTGGCTGGGGGGCAGGGTGTGGGGCAGTGGTTGTTGTTAACTGCTTACAGCAGAGGCAAAGCTGATACTGGTACTTCACTTTTGGAGTACCCAAGAATGAAGTCTGCAGGCTGCTGTAGGATTCCTGCATGAGCTCAACTTCTGTTTGAGAACTGTTGCCTGCAGAGTATGGCTGGCTCTTGTCACTGACAAAGCAGTAGAGAGTGAAAAGGCAACATTAGCTTTTTCCATTAATCCTAATACGTAAGGGCTGAAGAACCTATAACACTGTAAGTACAAGGCCTGTAGATATCTTCCCAGCATATCACATACTCGACGCATTTGTTGTTTCTGGAGCACTGTTGTGATAGGAGGGATGGGGTGGATGGGCAGGCTGGCAAGAGATCTTTGTACCAAGTATTTTTCTACCTGTGGAGGATATGTTCTTTCTAATGATGGTTTACTATAGTCTGTACTCAAAAAGAAATTCTGTCCACTGGATTCGGACTTTAAAGCTCTTATCTCTGTCTTTCACTACTCTGTGAACGATATTTCCCAAAAGCTACCACAAGGGTGTAAAGGTGTAGAGATTTCTGAGTACCAAGAAACTGTGTGCCTTGGGTTCATTTGTGCTGAATGGGAACAACTAAAGCTCAGTCCTGTAGCTCTAACTTGTGTTTTCTGCTTCCTTCATTCAGGAACAAGTCTGAAGTTCCTCAAAAAAAGAATATTCTAGAGGTGAGACTGATTGTGCAAGGAATGCAAGGAACGAAGAAAGAAATGAGGGGCATTAGGAAGCAATATGGAAGTCAATGACTTGTTAGAGCTCTGCCTCAAACAACATTGTCTACAGAAAAAATGATGTTCAATGGAATTTCAACAGCTAATGCTAAAGACCATTATTCCTTAGAACATCTGGAAGAATATAATAAATGTGACATTTAGAAAGCAGAAAGATACATTGCAAATCTTGCCCAGTGGTTCTGTGTCAGATAATGCAGTTTAGACTGAACTGCTCTGACCTTGAATTCGCATTCACACATTGGCTGCCTAATGCCTTTCTCAGTTAGCAAGACGGTTAATGCCAAACTTGATCAATAAGATGTTCAATTCTACTTCAGATAGATATTTATTTTGTCAAACAGTATTCAGTTTGTAATATTTGTTACAAAAAATGGGGGAAAGAAGGTACTTGATGGTCATAAAATTTGCTGCATACCAGAGGCTCAGGAAAAACTTTGAAATACATAAAGTGGAGCACTAAATGTGGTATACCCTATATAGACCAAATAATATTGTTAGAATCTTTGAAAAACAGCTATGATCTACATGAAACATGCAACTGCCTAAATGAAAAAAAAAAAAATGAATAGAGGGCTGCCCAGTTGTCCACAGAGTTATTCCAGTTTTAAATTAACATCATTCACATCGAAACCTGATATAATGTTACAGGGAATTTGCACATTAAAGCACAACAAGAAAGGAAAGAGAGAAAAGTCATCTTCTGAAAGCCTCTAAATTTTTGTCATGTTTAGTTCTTTCAGATGTTTGTAACAATACCAAGTCAATACTTTTACTGAGTATTAGCTGAAAAATTCTTGATGTTTCCAGTAAGCAAAATACTATTTTGTCTACTTAAAATGAGTAGAATTTGAGCTCACTTTTCAATCTGAGAAGGATATGATGAATATTGCAAAGAGTACTTGCTTTTTTACAGTGTTCACAGGGAATACGCCATCTTAGATCTATGTGATACATGTGATTCATAGCTCCATAGAACACTGTGGGATGCTTTCTTGAAGATTCAGGTTAAAGGCTTTTTCGGTTGACAAAGTAACCATTTTCTGTATGATAAGAGATGTGTGCATAAACTAAATACAAGAAGGTAGATAGGTAGTTTGCTTACTTTCTTATTTGGAAATGCATGTTAACTTTCAGGTTAGCAGAAATTGGGCATCAAATAAGTAACAATGAAACCCGTTCTTGTTGCTCTTTTGAGTAACCTGAAGAAGAAATGTGAAATTATTGTTTGTTCTTAACATACACACCTTTGAGCCAACAGCCAATCTTTGTACATTATTATTTAAATTTAATCAAAGTCTGACTCTTTGGCTGAATATAGTTCAAATTCCAATACGTGAAGGAAAGGACTTGCTATGATTTACAATTGAGACAGTTCGCTCTGACTAACCACAAGGTTTAGTGTGACATTTCAAGCAGGTTCTAATCTGCTCCTATTGTCAAATGAAGGAAAAAAATAGTGTTTTATTCAAACAACTCTTATTTCAATAGACTTAAATGAATAGGATGAGTGTTACATCATGTATAAAAGTACATACTCTACATAGTGTACAGATGCTTGCAATTTTTGCTTATGGCAAAAATTTTATAGTTTTCATCCTATACAGAAAGACTTATAATGAGTCATGCAGGTTATGGCAATATGCTGGCTTAAAATCAATAAATTTTAAAATATATCGTTTTGTTTTACTCAATGTCAAAAGAAATGTGGTAATGTTATGAAGTTCAAGTGCTGCCTCCAAAGACACCTGGAATAAAATCTTGAATCCACTGAGACTAACAGGAATTTTTCCTTAACTTTCGTGGTATTTAAGTTTATATGTGTTTATGTGTTATAACAGTGGTTGGAAGCATAAAATCTCACTCCCACTTGGGAGCCATCTCTGATACTACAAACCTAAGAAATGACCCAACTAAATACAGAAAGAAACCCTTACTACAAGATATGTACTCTGCAAGACCCAGCAGTCTAAACACTAATTTTGTTTAGATTTTGCCCGTCCCTATGTCATGATCAAGTAGCAGGAATACAGGTAATTTATTTATAAATAGATCCAATGAGAATATTAGCCTCTTATAGCAACGATTCCAGTAGATGACTGTCCGCACTGATACTATGCTAATACTTTCTTTCCAGCATTCAAAATGTATTATAATAACGTGAATCAAAGTCTCAACTTTTCACAACAGTCTTATAAGAAACAATAGGCAGGTCCCTGAATGTATAGCTTTAATTTACAAATGGATTGAAGGTTATGACTGGTACTTATGTTATCTGAACACTCCCAGTAGTATTGTCTCCTGAACTCTATGGAAATACATAGTTACTTAGGACTGCATAGATCTTAAAATTGAACACCTAGGTTATATTTTGCTGTGTTTAAAGATTAGTCCCTATGTTCCATGAATGGAAAACAGTGTTTAAAATACTGAAAAGAGAAAAAAAATCACGTCCATATGAAACATATATTTCTGCAGCAATAGGCATACCATAAGTAAAGAATTTATGTCTGATGCCTTGCACTATGAAGTAACTCTTGACAGAGATAAATCAGCCGAGAAAACTGAAAACATGAATCAAAAGAGAGGGGAAAAAAGAAAAGGTATTAAGACCAGATAAGTACAAAAATAACTAAGTTAACTGAATAAACATTATGAAAACAAAATATAACTAAGGGAATAGTAAGGAAGTAGCATAAATACTTCAAAGCAAATCTGATTTTCATAAAAAACAATACTGTGATTAGTCTCAGTTTTCTAGCCTAGAGGTATTTTTCTAAAATTCTTTTGTACATTATTCATATTCTTAGTATAAATAGCCATGTTGTCTCTATTACGATTGTTAGTAGGATAGCAACAGAAAGAGCTGTTTTGCTTTTTGCTTTGCATTCTTTCTTGCAAGTAGGCTCAAATGGTAAAGTGGCAATGGAATTTGGCACTCAAGTGTCTACCTTCAGTCTCACAGCTAGAATTTGATTCCCAGCATTCACAGTATCTTTTGAAAATGATGAGTCAGACAGATGCTGGCAGACTTCCAGATCTTGGTTACATGTATGAAAGGATACTGCTTTTCTTTTAAAGAAGGGAAAGAAAAAAATCCCAGATGAGCAGTCATAGTTTTGTTCCCAGAGAGAAGAAAGATGAACTGAATTTGCATTAGAAACCCCTGCACCCAATTAGAGAGTAGAGGAATGTACAGTAGTCATAAGAAGACATCTCTTGCATTTCCAATTCTCAACAGCAGGAAAGGAAATAAAGTTTATTAGGATAATTCTTGTTTTAAAGAAAAGTTTTTTAAGATTTAAAACAATCCTTTACAAAATTGTAGAATATTAACTAATAAAAGAAATCTATATCTTGAAAGATACAAGGTCACTTCTCACCTTTGCCCAACTACCAATTAATGTAACTGTTAACCTCAGAGACATTTTTCCTCATTTAAACTGTATGAGCTAGAGATAGGGTGAGAAACTTGTCACAGGGAGAAAAAAGTGCTGGTACCACCAGCAGAATCACTTTGCCCGGTGAACAGGGGATTGAGGTGTGAACCTGGGTCCAATTTGGATTACAAAACTCCCGCAAATTCATGAAAGATTGGATATGATATTTTTAGTTTAAACCAAAGCCACTAATTTCCGATGAACTAGAGAAAGGGGTAAAGGGTTCGGGATCATTTTATGCCACACACAAGGGTGACCTCTCCTGGCCAAGGACAGAACTTCTAAACATTCTCCCCTGAGTTTTCAATCTTGTTTTTATCTTAAATCAAATTATTCACCCCTCAAAGGAAGTACCCAAAACTTCATTTCCTAACACTGTGATTTATTCATAAAAAAGAGGAAAAGTACAAATGTAGATAGTATATAACCTGACTATTGTGTCAATCTGGAATATGCCATGATTTATTGGTATTTATGGTACATTCTAAGTTACCCCAGCAACACTTATCTGGCTCTATGATTCACACTTTCAAGATTAAGAAAATTAGTGTTGAATTGTCATCTATATTTGTAGATGCAACTGATGCAATTGCATACACAATTATAAATTCCCTACTGTATTTCCAAATGAGGTGGTTTTGTCAGTAACTGTTGCTGAATGTGGCTGGAAGGAACTTCAGGACCACCCCTAAAGTGCATCATGGGCCAAATAGTGTTGGATGAGAGTCCAGAAGACTAAAACAAAGAAAAGTGAAATCCTGATCAGCAGAGATGTCAATGAGAGTTTTGCAATCAAGCTCAGCTACACCACAGGTCATCCCTAAGTCTTTAAACAATTTACTTATATTTTAACCTGTTCTAAAAGTATATTACAAATGCTGGGAGATTATTTCATGTAAAACATTAAAGCAATAATATTTATTATTTTAGAGTAATAATTTACTCAGATTTTCTCAGCAGAAATGTTATAAAATTTTCTGCAAAGCTGAAATATGAATAAACCTGTAAATTATCAGTTTCAAATAATTCTGAAAACTATCTTCTTTTGCTATTCAGAGGAGAATACAGATGTAAAGTCATAGTTATGGTTGGTGGTTACCATAAGATAAACATAAAATATATAAAGAGCTATTTAAATATTTTCAGTGCAATGGATGAGGCTTCTTAAATATTGTAGCTGTTGCAACACATGAAGTTCCATCTGTGGTTGGTAGTAATGCAAGTTTCATTCAATATCATATTAAAGTAATTCTCTGGTTGATGGAATTTCAATCTATCAAGCACTAAAAGAGGCCATCTTCCAAAGCAAGGTTAGAAATTTTGTCCTGGGGATGATGAAACCTGTGAATACCATTCCTGAAAGACCTTTTAATAGCTTATACTTTATGAGAGCAGTTCTCAAATTCATAATTCCCGAGACACAAAAGCTGCACCAGGCTAAATCAATTCTTTATTCTCTATTGTTTTTTGAAATATTCTTTGCGACAGATGCCTGTGCTTATGTGTGAAGAGCTAATCCAGCATCACTGTACTTCCTGGATAAATCTCCTGATTATTTTTAGAGTTTTATTTAATACCTCATTATTTTAAGCTTAAAATTTAACTTAATAAGATAAATCCTTTGGAAATATCTATGCTGTAATATTAACTGAGGGCCTGAAATTGTACTTGAGGCTAAACACTAGGTTGAAGACTCCTGTGAGAAGCCACAAAGGAATGAACTTATCTGAATTTTCAGCAGGTACAAAGAGGACATATTTGAGTTTAGATCCCATCCAGGAAAAGGTCTGAGCTTAACAGAGGTAGACTATTCAATGCTGTGAACTCCAGTCCAGCCTGGACACAGATAACAGAGTTGTCTAACTGTAATTTTATGGTTTAATTCATCTAGAATTGGTCTTTGTGGTTGAAAAGGAACTTTGAATATGTAGAGAAGATTTGATCACTGAGAGCCAAAATGCTTTACTTTATTGAGGAAACATCTGGAAGACTTAGATACTTTTATATACGATGTTTGCAACATCAAAGCAGCACTCCAATCATATTCAGATATAATTGGGAAGTCATTGAAAATCTTTCCATTGTAAGTTCTAAAGTTCCCCAGCTGCTAAGAAAAACACTGCCACACCTCCACTGGCAGCCGCACACAGACCTGTTCAAAGGTTCTGACTCATACAGTTCAAGTGGCTGGGAATCTTGCCACTACCACAGGAAACGGGCAATTTTCAGGACACCTCTATTTAAGAGGAGTGCCTTTGTTAAACACTTAGCTTTCTGATTGAAAATATGGAGCATGGTGGGATTAAAGAAAATTATTTCAGTCCCTGAAATGAATGCTTGCAAATTTGAAGCTCATTGCCTGGTTCCCCCTCTTTCTGTAGCGGAGAGAGGAGGAGCGTCACCATTGTTGATAACTTTTGGTTTAATTTTCTCACACATATTAATTCATCACATGTAACACCGGGAAATAACTAATGGGTGAGATGAGTGTATATGCGTGGCTTTGAAAAGGAAATACTAGCCTTGAAATACTGTTTTCTTTTTTAATACCCCTCTGCAGAAGTCCCAGGAACAGTTTGAGAAATGCTGCTCCATGCTGAAGGGCTACGTTTCCGGTATGTGCTACCAAAAGTATTTATTAGTGCTATCGTACAGTCTTTTGTCTGGTTTTGATGTGTAGGTGTAGATTTATTTCTTATGAGTGCTTGTATTTAGAGTCGAAATTTCAATTGTACACTCAGCCATAGGAAAAAGAAAAGAATGGATAAACTGTATGGAGGAAATATGTGAAATCTGAGACATTACAGAATTCACTAACCTCTGGCAATCTTACTTTAATTCAGATTTTACTATTCTGCATCTCAGTTTGTCTTAGATTTTTTAGTGCAAGCAAAATCCACTTTTAATAAAATATTTTAATTTTAGAAGACTAAATGCACATATAATATAGGGCAGCATGCAATATCAGTTTCAAATCTCGGTGTTTGTACCACAGCATGGATACCTTAACAGTGACACTTTATCAATTTAGAAGAACTTTCACTAAGACTTTTACAAAAAAGTTGTTTTGCAAGAAAAGGAGTCAGGCAATTCAGGTTTCACTTTTCATCAATGCAGAGGAAAAAGGATGTTGGGGGTTGGGTAAAACACAAAGTCAGTAAATTTTTCCTTTACCAAGTTTAGTTTCTCTAATTTATGTGTTAATTGATCTCACCTGCTACTCTAATGCAAAATTGCTTTGTTAATCACTCTCTAGGAAGCAAAACACTACACTCTTCTCATTTGAATCAGGTAACATAGCCGTACAGTCTCTTTAGGTGAGACCTTGAGCCTTCTTTTTTCAAGGAACTGCCTTTTGAGCAATATATATCTAGTCTTTTTCTTCCTTCCTTTAGGCTGGCCTGTGCTAAAGTCAATGCCAAGAGCTCTTCCAGTATGCAAAGGGTCCAGACATATGGTAACCTGATGGTGTGCCTCTCTTGTGTTCACTGGGTATAACATAAAAACTTCTACTTCCTGCTTGCAACAAGGTAGCTTTTTCCTGTTCTCACACTAGATCTTCCTTAGGAAATACAGGCAAAGATGCCTAATACATCCAAACTTCTGTTGGAGTCCTTCTGCTGGAGGAATGAAGTTTTGATGGAGGCTGGCTTTGGAGTAGTATGTCTGCCATTACAGATGTATTCTATCTTATTCTTTTTAAAGACCATCACTCTTTGTAACTTCTAGGACAGAAGATTTTCTAGAAGCTAGATGAGCACGATGCAAGAATTGAAAAGCAAGAAAAATCAGGATAGATTTTACCTCTCACTCAATGGAAGAAACAGGGCACTGCATCTACATGTTTTTATTTTCCTTCCCTCTACAATAAAACCCTAATGTTATCTTAAAATATCCAATACAGTACTTACTTGTTTTATATTGTGAGACTCACTGCTGTGAAGAAGTCTCAAATTTTTCCTATCTTCTTAGAGTGTTCCATTTTTTAAGTTGGTAATTACCAGTACATGCATGCCTACAGCACAATTTAGTCCCATGAATTAGTCTTGAAATTATACTGTGGTCAGTGTAAAGCACATAGAAAACACCGAAATAGAACATATCAGAACTGAAGCAGTTCGTCAGAGGAAGAAAAAAAGTCAGTTCTCAGGACTCTACCTAATTAAAATGAGGATATGTAGGTAGTACCACTTCAGCCAATGATGAGACGCATGAAACCTCAGTACTGCATTTGGCTTTCTCACATCAGCTGAGTCTGATACTGTGAGTACTTTTTGTTCAAAGCATCACTAATATCATTTGTCCATACGATGCAAATCTGCCATCCTTTATTTCCTTTATTTCCCATGCTTCAGACTTTTTCACTGAATTGCATACCCACAACAGTTCTATACAGTAAGTGCTTACAGACTTCTGCTAAAAGTGTTGAAACAAACTCGTCAAAAACTTAGCCTATCTAGTGTCTTCCCAAAATTCAGAGCAAGGTAATCCCCCAGATTACTTAAGAGTCCTCCAGAGTGTTAGATCCCTGAAGATCTGCAGGCAACAGCAGTGATACCACTAGGCTGAAGCACATCCCTTGAGCCTTCCATAGTTTTAAACAAATCAACACAATAGGAAAATGGCTCAGAGATCTAGCTCATCAAGATGACCTCCTAGTCTGACCTCCACACCTGTTTCGTAACCACAGCCACTGGGCTATTTATTTCCCTGGGTGAATGGAAGTCAGTTCTCCTTCATGGATGCATGGGCATTTGTTCTGTCCTAGGAATCCTGTGCTGGCTAAAACCTCTTTGACAAAGAAGATGACATGGTCTAACTTCAAAGCTAAGTCTGTCCTCAAAGATAGGACATACTAGAACCACTTTATACCATAGTTCGTCCTTTGTGGTGGGTCTGTTGGGTGAATTTTAGCTTTCCATAATGTAAATCAAGTGTCTAGAAGCCAATAAATATGTAATATCTCCTTCATCGCAAACAAGAGATAAAGTAAAATACTGCCCCATATCCAAGATTCCATAAGGGTTTTGAAAACATTCCCAGCACATACCACTGAACAGTTTTACTAATCTGTCAGGAGAGGATCTTACCAGACAATCCGTTGACTGGGGCCAGGGTTTCTGTTTCAGACAAGATGGGACTGCCAAGATTTTGAGTTCCTCCACTAACACGCTGTTACATCATAACCTCAATATATCAGCTGGGTCAATCAATACTACACAGCTAAAAGTGCCTACTCATAGTGGTTTCAAGAAAACTGCAAGCTCTGCCCAAACCTTTCAAATAAGTGGTATGTTAGAATGAAGAGGACTGTGGGTTTAGGTTATCACCTGACATTCTGGGCAAAGGATTTCAGGTCAGAAGCCAGGCCAGAATCCACTCCTCAGATCTGCACTCCCACAGATGGTTAGATCTCACACGTCATAAATCAGGCAAAAGATCAAATTCTAATACATCCAGGAAACCAAGAGGTGTATTTCAAAGTCTTCTATCATCCTGTTCAGGATTTCCCTTACCAAAAAGAAAGGTTTAACCTCCAACTTCAGATCTAGAAGCTACATCATCAGTTTAACACCTCCAGCTTTGGCAATCTGTTCATAGAGCAAGGTTAGCATAGCCAAAGTCATTGACTTTTCAAGACATGTAGGTGGATACATAACCATTCACCTTGCAAGATTATCCTCTAATGTCCTTTTAGAAGCAAACCTTCTAGTGTTATAGTGTTCCTATGATTCTCACAGAGTATTTTCATTTTGCTTGTCTTCTTGCCTAGGCCAGTCACAGGCACAATTCGCTGATGCAGATACACAGGGGACATCTTGAATGCCGTACTTCAGACATGGCAGTCTGTTAAGCACAAAAGATTAACAATAATTGGTAACTCTTCCCAAAGTTCAGATAATGCTACGCTGTCACAGGAAAGGAGCTCCTCCCATCCTACTGCCATCCCCAGTACTTCTCTTTGTCAGTACTAACTTCTTTCAACCCCAGTCCTCCCAGGGCAAGGCATAAACCTAAAACCTCCCTGAGTCACAAACATATATGCAAATTTCTGTTCCTTTTGGGAGTTGAAAACCCACCAGTCCTGGATGATTTCTAGCACCTGTGCATGATTTCCTTACAAAATGGGACCAGCTGCCTTTTTAAGGGCCGCAAAACTCCCATGCTCTGTAATACTGGAGTGGGGGAGAAAAAAATTTCTTAAATTTTACTTAAGCGAGCGCTGGAGTGGAAGATAAATTAGAGCTTACGGACTCATGAACAGGAGGTTAAGCTGAAGGTAGAAACAGAGTAAGGGCGAAGTTGGGAGGGAGTAACAGGATCTGCTGTAAATCAGGAAAGAATAATGAAAAAGGAACAAAAAGGCTAAAGAAAAATAAGTATTCTGGAGAAGATGTGAAACATAGACTAGGACAGAAAATATTACTCACTGGGTATGAATAAGGGAAGAGGCATGAGATACTGTAGAAAAAGGGAGACTAAAATTAGTGTAAACATGAGCGGGGTATATGCAAAAGTGGAAAGCCACTTTTGCACATAAACAAGGAAAGTGAAACCCCAGCTGTTGAATTAATCCATTATATTTATTTGTTTTATAGTGAAAACTGGAAGAATTTGCTTATAAAGAGGAATCAACTTTAGAAATTATTTCAAAAGTGGGCTTTGGACATGGTAGACCAGAACAGCTGCTCAGAAGCCATTACAGTCCATTGTGTAAATTTTTCTTAGTTGAGTGCTTATTGGCTTAATAGAGTGCTCAGCAGGAATTCTTACGGTCCCCTCTATTAATCTTGCTGTCAGCCCTGAACAAATTCCACAGTTAAAAAAATATCCCCAGCCCCCCCTACACTGACAGCATGATAAGAATGCAGAGGGAGTCAGAACCGCTCTTCCAAAAAGAGAAGGGGGCAGTACCATGAAGATATTGTACATTGCAGAGCTAACAGGGGAAAATGAGGCGCATTGCTGTGCCTGGCTTCCTCTCATTCCCTTTCCTGTTATCTAAATACCTTCTTTTTTCTGACTCTGTGTTGCTTTTCACAGAACCAGTGTTTTCATCTCTTCTAAAGTGAAACAGGTCTGTCCCTCATCACATCCCAAAACACAAGGGACACAGAGTTCTACCCTTCGCTCATCCCTATCTGTCTCTTCCACTCAGAATGATCATATAAGTAGACCTACTAGCCCAAGGACTAAAAGAAATCTTCTTGATGTTTGTTTACACAGAAGGCATCTTTAAAAGTAAGACTGCAGGAGGGGATATAATTTTCCCTCTGTGGTAAAAGCAGAATATATTTACTTGGTTTGTAAACCCACACCGATGCATTCACACAGCTTTTGGAATGGTACTTCATAGACAATGTCCGTCCACAAGGCAGTGAGTAGAGATGCCTCAAATTGCTAGAGGAAAGGTTGCGTTGAAATTGCGTGGCATTTTTTCTAATATCTTCATTATCCAGTATATGCAAAATAGATCCTGAAACATCATTAGTTTCATGTTCTCCATTCCTGTGCATGATAAATTGTCAGTTTTTCTTCCAAATAAGGTAAGCTTTGATTTATCTTTGAACTAGGCTTCAGGCTGGGATAAATTTTTCCCAGTTGAACTGTAGTCCCTAGAAAAACTGCAGAGAGGTGTTGACATAAACTTCACCAATGTGGTTCTGCTGGTTTGTTTAGCATAGCTGTTTGCTTTGGAATAGCAAATTTAGAGAAAAATCTGTGCATATTGCACTCTACAAAGCATAAGAAGATCTGTGACTTCATGTAAAATACTTAAACTTTCATCTGGAGCTGATTGGTCCTCTTTATGTCATATGTATAGAAGATTGCAATCTAGCTCGTCCTGCTATGCAGCCAGAACTTTGGTATCACTGCAGACCTTTGTCCTGTATCCTGCCCTGAAGTTCATCCTCCTTTGAGATTACTCTATGAAGAATAGTTACAATTACATTAACTTCTTCTATCTCCTCCCTTTGAAAAGGGTTTTACATACTAGCACCTTTCATGGTGCATCTGAGTTGTGCATCTGAAGATGAGGCTGAATTTTCCGTGTATAGTAAACAGAATGAATAAAGCAACAGACTACAGAATGCTATGTAAATTATTCACAGGATTTAGGATGTTTGGGTATGTCTTGCATTAATCAGTTTGGTTTTAATTACACTTGCCACAAATGGAACATATTTTTTACTAAAGGATCAAGGAGCCAAATTTGAAGATAACAGACTTCACATGTTTTGTACCTTCTGTCATGACAGATCAAGCTATCATTTACTGCATGATATGTATTACTCTTTTAACAGTAATGTTAGTTTTCTTCAGGGCAATGTCATAACAAATAAATATAAAGCATAAATGCGATGTCTTTATATCCTTAGCATCTGAGGTGTGAGATCGCCTACATTAGCAACTGCCCTTGAGCTAAACAAGAGAGCCTGAAAATTCAGATCTGTAGAAGATTTCACTGATGTTCTTGTGGTTAAGAATTTATATATAAACTGGTGCCAACTTTTACTATGTATTTAGTTTGGGTTTTTGGATTTTATTCAACTTCTAAAAGCCTATTTTGACAGTACAGATTCGTCTATGGGTAAAATAGCTTAAAGACAGGCAGAATGTAGCTTCCTATGTATTTGAAAAGAACCTATGAATTTGAAAGACTCTCTGAAAGAATGATTTAAAAAACATTAAAGGACAGACATGAAGTTACTTGGAGTAAATCAGCGCAGCTCTTTCAAATTCAAAGCCACAGTGATTTATACCAGATGAGGATCTGCCCATAATAAAATCAGTTTAAAATTTAAATATTTATACAACTGAGGTATTACAGAAGTTTTAAAAGGAAAAGATTTTTCTTAATCTTTCTAGTCAAAGTCCCATGACATTTTGTGGTTACTGATATGTTTCCACCATGCTATTTTTTAACAGAATTACTGGCCCTTGATTTCCTGCAGGTCATCATGTATCTGTACATGTGTGTACTTTTGAGCTGAATAAATGAAGGTGAATGAAAATAAAGTTATTTCTTTTTCTAAAAGATATTTAAAATTAACAAAAGATAACTGCATTTGAATTACAAATACAAGGTGATAAGGAGAAAAGCAAGGTTTGTTAACAACTAACATCTGAGCAGTGAACAGAAATCTCTACAAAAAATCTAAGGAAATTTCAACACACTTACATCCAGCTGAAGGCTCTCCATAAATCTGATGTCATCACCCTTAAAGTTCTCCCTCTGGGTGATGCTTGGGCCCCAAGTTCCAGAGATTCCTATTCCCATATGTGTTCTTGTGTTTATTGGAAGCTCCCCTGAAGTCAATGGCTTATTCTGTGTTGGAGTCCTTGTGTGTAAACTGAAGGTATTTTAATAAAAATTTCTAGATTAAAGGTGCTTTGCTGAGGATTTCTAAGAAGTCTCATGTCCTGGTCTGTGTATACCTCAAGGAACATGTGATTCAGTAGTTTCAATTTTTTGTATAGTTCTTTGTGCTAATCCATAGTCCAGATGTTCCAGCAGAAGTTATCTGGAAGCCAATACTCTGCTTGGGACCATTTTTTAAAATATGAAATAATGAGTCAAGTCATCTGCCTGGAATAAAGAAAAGAATTCCCCCTCCTCCATGAGAACAACTCAGCTTAGTTCACTGATCTAGCAGAAAAAAAATGTAAATCCTCTGAACTTTCACAGTGCCATCTGATTTTGGAAGTACTTAGTATGTACTGCCTATTCAGCCAGTTGTCCAAGTTGTCCAAGTGTCATTAATAGTGTCTGGAGTTATCCTGACACAGATAAGTATTTCAGGGCTGAGTTTCAGCTAAGAAGGTTAAAAGGTGGCTAAGCATTGCTGGAATGTCAGCCATTTAGTCTTCGCTTTTCTTACAGGAAACACACATAAGGAGTTCTCCATTGCAGACCCATTTCCAGGGCTCACTTGTTCATTCAAATATGCCTGTACATAAGCTGCACATCTGGAGCTATTGATCTTTGATTGTTATGTGAGCTGAATGGGTTGCCTAAATGAGTATACACTTTTCAATGGTCTTTTAGGTCAGTATGTAGGCTGCTCACCTTAGTCATACTATAACTGAATCCTTCTACATTTTAGTTAAAATTTCCCTTTGTAATTTAGGCTATGATAGTTGCCGTTCTGACTTTCCAGATGTTTTACTTGGCATAGGTTTATTTCAAAACTTTTTTCAGTACAAATATCACTAATTTGAACCATCCAGATCCACTAATTATAGATATTTCTGGAATCAGAACAATGTCCCCACAGTAACATCAGTATATTATATGCTTGTTTAGGCAGAAAAATATGTAGATGGAAAATTAAGAGATGATCCATAAATATAAAAATTAAAATAGCTGTATAAAACCCCTTCCCTCCTCACTCCCCCAAAATGCTTGCGACCTCTTTAAATAGTAGTTTCAGAGGTTTTATTCAGAGTAACATGCACTAGAAAATAAAATATGTGTTAATATTTTGATCATTTATAGCATTCCTTGAATACTCTTAAATGAAGTAGAGTTCAAAATGGCAGTTACATATAGAATGAAAGTATTTTAAGTGTTGTGTACAGCAACATTTTTGATGAAGGACATCTTTTGATCATACCAAAAGACAATGGCATGAAGTTGAACACCTCATGTATACCAGACCAACATCTACTTTAGGTGCATATATTTACATCTGAATGTACTGTTATGGCCCTCACAATCTTTAATGTATTTGTTCTCACCAACAATTCTATCAGGAAGTAATATTAGTTTATTATTCTATTAAATTGTTTTTCATTAAGAAAGAAAGAAAAAATAATGTGCTAAGGAAATTCATAGATGATACCAATTTGGGAGCAAGTAATTTTAGATTACAGTCATAGTAACATATGATTTTTTATGATTCCTTTTGTTTTACTCATGCACAGAAAAGCACATTCATTTATATATATATATTCAACAGTGTGACTTACCTGATTATAGTATTATGTCACTTCATAGCCACTGTTCTACATAGTTCACCTTTCTCCTCTTAGAGGAGCATGTGAAATGGCTGCAGTAAGGAAGAATGATAACTTCTAAGTTACCTTTATTGGCATTAGGAGCCCTTAAGTGTGGTATCCGCAGATGAGACAAGATAATATATTACAAAAGCTCAGCATGCCTCAACTAAGTGACACAGTAGCAGCTAGCAGCGTAAGAGAGTCCCACGTGCAGCCAGATCACGCACAGGCAAACCGCAAAAATTGTGAATGAAAAGGAGTCTTGAGATTTGTCCTGAAAGATACTGCAGCTGAACTTTGACATAAAATGTTTGGGAAAGAATTTCAGTGATGCTTGCCCTGAGAGGAAAAGGCCTCAGCAGCCAGCCTTTCTGGGTTATATCCCACTCTGTTTTATCTGACTCCAGCTGTTGCAATCAGAGACAGGGCAACAGGTGTCCCTGCAAGAAAGGGTCAGGGCTCCCAGGACAAGGGAAAAAAAGAGATTTCATAAAGTACAGGCACAGAGTCCAGCTAACAGATGATGAAGACAGGACATTGCAGGTAGGAAGGACTCACTAGCAAGTGAATAAAAGCCAGAAGAATGCTTTCAAAATAACGATGTTAAATCTGTACGTGTCTAGAAACAAGATATTTTATTCAGATATTTTCCTCTTTTTGAGCTGAACTTCCCTCATTTTTTTCTTATCATCTATAGTACTTGTCAACATTTATGGTCTTAAAATGTATAATAGCTTCAGGCAGAATTAATTCAGTCATGATACTTCTATGCCAAAGCAAATCACCAGTAAAATTCACACTCATTAAAACCAAAAATGTTTAAAACCTAGTATCTCATTGCAAAAACTGTCCTTTTAGCGAAACCCAATTAAAATGCAATTAGCTTTTTAAGTGATGTATGTAGTATCTACGAAGGTCAATTGCTCTGCACTTCATAGCTTTAATTTGTTTTCAGATCAGCTAGTGTAAGAAAATTTTGAATGGCTTTAAAGTTTTCACTTTTAGGGAGTATTTGTTACTATATGTTGCCTTAACTTAAGAATTGTTATTAAAAAGAAGTTGAATAATTGATTGTGAATAATTCTGTGTTTATTTGTGTGTTCTTCATGACAGCCCTGAATGATAGAATTTCTAGTAATAAACATCCCTGTTTAAAGAAACTACTTACTTTCAAACATGCCTAAGTAGATATTATAATCCATATAAACCAAGATGTTCTGACTTTCAATGCTACTCAATCAAAACCTAAATAGCTATCAATGGGAGGTTAGACACCTGTTTGATTGTATGATGAATTACTTCTCTTTAGGTAGCTATTTCTCTTTACTGACCTGGATCAGTAAAAATCTGGACAACTAGCTGAGATGGATGCCTAGTTTCCACATTTCCTAGACGATTTGATGAGATGACTCTCCACTAACTATATATAATAATTTAATTTGGAGAAAATTGTTTATGATATTATAGATCCTTTGTTCTAAATCCTGGTAGAAATAAGATCAGTTTCAAACATTTGTCATATTGTTAAAAGATGAAAGAAATCGGTATTGAAAGCCATTGAAACCAATTTGCTTTTCATATACTTTAGTTAACAGCTTATGAACCAGCTTGAGGTGGAAACTAAATTCTCAGCTATCTCTTTTATGAGTCTTCAGTGTAAGCTATTAAACATCCTTTCTTATCCTCATTGTTCATGCCAACAGATTTTCTTTCTCTTTAATTACTGATGGGCTAAAAAGATCTCCTCCCTTAATTCAATATGCATACTTGAACTTGTTACTTCTGTGGTGTGCAAGAAAAAATGTTTCAATTCTGCCTTTTCTATATCTGTTAAAATGTGACCTTCTTCATCCATAAATAGGTCTATAATTTCAGAATTTATCTTGCTGCTATTATGTTTAAACCACTTTAGCTTTTTAACTGTAAGTCAAGGGGTTTTTATCTTCAATATCTCAAACATTCTATTCTCTTTTTTGTATTTACAAGAACACGTTTCCATAGCTCCTTTTTTTCTGATCAGCTGTCTTCACTTCGCTTTTGAGCCAACAAAGCTTTTAACCAAAGTGGTATTTTTTTTGAATTTGTTTTGGGTTTGTGTCATGCTTTTTTAAATTTTTAAATATTCTATTAATTTAAAACACAGAGAGATCTAAAAAATAAATTACAACTAGTTTTCTCTCGGCACTAGGTTTTCTTGTTTCTAATGTAGTGATTGTAGATATGGTATTCTATTTACATCCATAAATTACATCAAAGAGACGATTCCTAGCAGGTAACTATGATTTTCACTTTTTTAATAAAGAGAAAATTGGTGTATTTTCTGACTTCACTGATCACTTGTATCAGGAAACATCAGGGAAAAATTACCCTCTGGCCTTCTGTCTGGTAAGTTATAATTATAGAGCAAGCCAGACATTGTCAAGCTTGGAAGAATTTAAATACCTGTTGTTTTGAAAGAGTCTTTTTTTTCTCTAAAAATCCTAGACAAACTGGTATTTTCAGAGATAGGTATCACTTTTTATGTGAATATATTTTGTTATGGAGTGATTGAACCTGTGTGAAACCAGTTGGATTCCTGGAGTTTTAATGTTTACATACCATTATGATAATCATGATAGAACTATGTAAGGAAGTAGGTTTATATGGAGATAGATATATATATACACACACACATATATATATATAAATTGGCATTTAACGTAAGTCATATGCCTGACGCCAGACTTGTCTGACATCCAATGCATCTGGGTGCAAGCCCAGGCTCAGACATGGGTTCTGGACATGTCCTGGAGTACAATGGGGGAGGCTGTGTGGGCCCTTGGCATGCGCTCATCTGCCCTGGCCTGAACAACACAAATGTGCACGAGAAGGTAGCACCAGTTCTTCAGTGTGTGTCCTCCGTTGCCACCTGCAGTGGTGTCAATCATCTGCCCACCCGCTGACCTACTCCATCACAGAGTATGCAAGCAGCCTGTGCCTCTGGGGCCTGTAGCCTCCATGAGCAGGGTGTAAGGCAGTTTTGTATCATTCACTTGTGGGTTTGGGGCTGTGTACCCTCTTCTTATTCTTGCTTCTTCAAAGATGCAACACTTTTGTAGTCTATATATATTCCATGAAATTGAAAACATTGTAGAAATGTAGGACTTGACTTTTTGACTTGTTTCTCTCAATGACTTTGAGTTTACAATGGCAATAATGGCATAGTTGGTTTGTTTGAGGGTTTTTTTCTGGCTACTCAAGCCTTACTCTTCATGAAAAAGGAAAAAGGAAAAGGAAAAAACAAAAAGAGAAAGAGAAAGAGAAAGAGAAAAAGAGAGCGTTATTTAAAAGCAAATATATTGAAATTGATTAATACATTTGTGCTTAGTCTTTTAACAAGAAAAGTATTGTGAGTGAAAAAAACAGCATAACACCACCAGAAAATTAAGATATCTCCCAAAGTAAGCCAAAAACCTGTAAGTGACTATTACCTTCTCATCCACATAGATAACTATAAGCACTCTCACGGAATGTTACCTGCAGTTAAGGACTCTGAGATTATTTCTCTAGTCTTTATTTTGTCATTAATCTTTTTCAACTGTCTGGACAAATACTAGCAGATATCAAACACTTTTTCTGTAACCTTTGATTGCTATCAAAGTAAGCCCAGGGCATGACTGGTTTTTAACAGAAATAATCCAGTATAAATAAGTCTAGCTCTATTTGTGCTCTTGTGACTCAAGTCAAAGTTGACAGCTTATGGCAGTGGTGGTATGTACATAAAATTTAGAATCACAACTCCAGAGAAAGAGTGTTGGTTTAAACAGATCAGAATTTCAATATTTTATTTCAGTTGACTAATACCCTTGGAAAATAACTTCATGGTTGTTTTATTTGATGATAATTTTGTAAGAGTCTTTGCCTGTAGGAATGTGGTAGACAAGAGGGATATGGACAGAAATAAAATCCAAGCAGAACAAAAGGTCCACACAGGACCTCTGTGACACTTAAACCCTGTTACTGATTAACATAGCTTTTAGTCTCTTCAGTTAGGAGATATGTACTTGGAAACTCTGTTTTTACTGTTAGCTTGTTAATAAACTTCTTAAAACGGAAAACGAAAGACTGACTCTCACATACGTAATTTTGGCAAGAGAAAGGAAATGGTTAAAGCCATGTACTCACAATACCTGTGTCAAAATCCTGGTGATTTTCATGAACACTGGACCTTGGGTCTTCAATAATAGTGTTCTAAGAATAAGGTGCTCCCTACAGTAGATAAATATGAAAAGATCACATAAGTTTTTCTCTTATTATTATTACTACCGTTGTTGAAGATCATCATAAATTGATATTGAAATGGAGTTTGGATGGCATTGCAAAAGTTCAGAAAGAAAAAGCAGTTCAATCAATAAGCTGTATGACCTTTGTATTTCAGATAAGTAGAAACGGAGAACATGTTATGATATTTCCTCTGTAGATGTATATTTGGTAAAAAATATGCATGGAATTAAAAAGGACATCAGCTAAAAATGTATTCATGTAGCTGATCAGTGCTCATGAAGTGTAATTAAAACTGATAGTATGACCTCGCTGGGGAGGACAGGGCTCATACATGAAAATTTAATGGAATATTTAAGTAAGAATTTTTTTTAAAACTGAAACAGACTCAATTTTTAATCATTTTTCATCTAGTCTGTAAAATTCAGTACTGGTAGCAAACTCATTTTCTGGATTTTTCTAAAAGCCAGGTTGATTATGAATGGGTAGCAGGAGTAGGATTTTAAGACTGTTTCTAATTTCGTAATAATGTAGTATTTCACAACCACAGAACATTTGAGCAAAGGCAAACAGGTAGTTTAGTCCAAGGTGTGATTGCTGAGAGGACAGAGGGCAACTGAACCTTTAAACATCACAAATATTTTAGAGGGGTTGGAGGAAAGGATGTAAAGAGTCCTGACTGGGTTTTTTTAATCCATTTTAGGAGGCTTTTGCAGAATCAAAGGCTGTCAAGAAATAATGTTTGTCTGCTGCTGTGAAGGGCACCACCACTGAGAAAAGGCAGCAATTCTGGCAATGTGCCAGACGAAGAGAGACATTTGGAAGAGGACAAGATTGCTCAAACACAAAATATTTCCATGTCTTTGGATACAAATTTGAATTATTCCAAGAACTCTACTTTCAAATATTCTTTATCCCTACACGTGGTGAACCTGGTAAACAAGTAAAAAGCAGATCCCATGATCTCCCATGTCCAGAACTCATGGCAGTTTCCAGGCCTAAATTCAAGTGAAGACACAGAAAGCATAGTTGCCCAAAGGAAGGAAGACGACTTATACCTGCATTTTAGAATGCATTTAAACCTACAACAAGATTCTTAGGTATTGTTCTTTTTTGTATATGGGATACGATAAGCAGATAGTAGCACTATAAAGACATGAATAAATACACAGTGAGTATTCATTTCACAGTTTGTGAAATATATTTGACCTGGGAAATTAGGGTGGCAGTTGGATGACAGGGGAATACATGCGCTCTAAAATAGTTTGGAATTTGCTAATAATATCTCTCTTAATCACACAGACGCTAAAATCCCTGAGAATAAAAGCACGTATTTGGCAAAAACTAAAATTAAATTTACCATCAATCCTTTTTGTGTCAGGAAACATCTTGACTCCCTGCTCACCATGAGAATGACTGCAAAGCGGTCAATGCCCTGTCAGAGTTCAAAGCCCCTTTTCCTTTGTAGCCTATTTTGTGCAATAGCAAAAACTTAAAAGCTTTCTTGATTCCTTTTTGTGCTTTAGTGTCTAATATCACCCATTCTGCCGCAGCTGCTTCCTTACAGTTTCAGGGTTTTCAAGCCTCCTTATGACCTTTCTGGTTGACCCTGACCCATTCTTCATGTTTCCATGATGTGGTGTCATGATGTTTCCATGAAGTGCAGTCCCTGAAGGGGTTAATGCTCCCCTGCCATTCAGTTACTAGTTTCTCTTGAATTTCCCACTAGACTGTCACAAAGGATAACAGAGATGTAATAAAAAGGTCATGTAGGTGCTTCCATAGAATATCTTATCAAGCCCTACTAGTGAAGGAATGTAACTGGGCCTATATGAATGAACAATGAGGAGACAATAAAAGGAAAGTCAAATTATAGACGGCAGGCAGATTTGCACTAAAAGAGTAAACGGGATTTACTGTATTCACAGAGCCTGAAAAATTACACTCATTAACCATGTATCAAGTAAATCAATAATACCATTATGTGTTACAATGCGAATTAGCTTTAACAGCTATTTCATACAACTCAGCAGGGACTCACTGCTAATTCAATTTCTGCTGCATTATATTCTCAGTAATATTGCTTCAAAATGGCATTATTTTAACTTTCTCCTTCATCTATTTCCTCACCTTATTCAGTACTTCCAAAAAAATAAAATATAGCCATTAAGAGGTTTAGTTTTAACGTAAGGTTCATTGCTACTGTGCTTTGTGTCAAAACACAGAAGACCCAACCTTTATCTTGGGTATACTTCTACTGACGACTTCATTAGACGGTTGGCTTTCTATTCTGCAATAGATCAATGCCAGCTCCCAGTGATTCCTTTAAACAGGTCATCCATGGACAGCTGCAGTAAGGATCCTTCTGCTACCTCTCTCCTTGTTTTTGCTTTGTCTGAGGCTTCCTGAAAGGCTATTATTCTCAAGTGCAGCAGCTGCATGCTTAATTGGGAGCCAGTAAATGAAAACAACTTGTTGTTCACACCTTTACTGTACTGCATAGTTTAATAAATAAGGACAGGAAGGAGGGAGAGATACAAAAGGATGCTTTGTGAAAAAAGCATCCAATAAATATGGCTAATGTGGATATCAAATGCGTATGCCATGGACAAAACAAAATAAAATGTAAGTAGTGAATTGCGGCAAAGCAATAAAAGAATGATATTTAAGACTTTCAGTGTGCGAGGACTTGTGACAGAAATCTCAGCCTTTACGAGAGAGAACTCAGGGCAAATATTCAACAGAGCATAACCAAAAAAGTCTATCATAATAACATGTCAACAGTCTTCCACAGGGTCATTTCCCTTGGTAAAGAGATCATAATCAAATTAATTTTTTATCTAATTTCACTTCTTTTACTCCAAGAAAAATTTTTTTAATGGAAAGGGAAAGCCACACGAGGTTTTTTGTGTTAAAAAAATAATACCCAGAGAGAAAATAAGAACCTGTAGAGATTTAGGGAAGAAGGGAAGAGAATCATATATCATATTCGTTGCGTCACAACCATTGTACTTCTAAGATTTTGTTCTATATCTGACCGTTTATTCCTCTAGACAGATATACAAGATACTAAAACCTGAGATATATGAGATCACTAAGTTGTACACAACAGTCGCTGAGGTTCATGTCCACAAGCCATTTCCAACATTCTAGTGTATGTTGCAAATGAATCACACAGGCCACATGTGCAATCTGGATTTCAAACATTGCTTCATAATATATTAGCCTATGATAAGGATAGTGAACCCTTCTGAGTTGCTTCTGTCTCTGATATCTGAGGTTGACTTCAATCCTTGTATGCTCTTATGGCAAATGCACTTTTACACTACTATAAATAAATAATCAAAAAACCAGGGATTTCTTAATAGACCGCAAGTGGAAGTCTGCAAATAATCAAAATTATCAATGTTCTTAATTGATCATTAGAGTTTATTTCTTGAATTTTTTGTTTGTGTCAAATAGCAAAAATATGGAGGAAACTCTTCATGTAAAAGAGTCCAAAACCAGAATAATAACTGCTGACAATTATTTGCTCAGTACTGTACATTACAAAATTATCCTTTTTTTGTCTTTGATAAGACTAGCCAAATAATTATTTGTCATGTAACATAAAATGCACACAGATTTCTCTAGAACCCAGTTGTCCTCTCAGGTTTTTATCTATGCAGTGATTTTGGGGGATCCCGGCAAATACCTGGCTTTTAAACCTGCTGTTGCAGATTCTTTGCATATGATTGTGTGTTTAAAGTTTGACTGAATAGTAAGAGAGTAGTTATTAGGTAGTATTGGGCTGTTAAAACATAAGAATGGAATTAGGGATTTTTTTTTTTTTCTTTTTTTCCTGAGGGAATGCCTAACTGGATGGGGAGGTACCCATACTGCGTGCTTAAACCGGGGATTGTTTTCAGTTGAAAACAAAGCTGCAGAAGGTCAGAATGGTTCACTTGTACAATAGTGAATTTTTCTAAATTGATTGTTTTCTTGGTGGCTTATTAAGATCTTTATTTAATGTTTGCCAGTCTTTCCCACGTATAATATTGTAGTAAGGGACACAATATCAACATGCATAACAAACTATCACAGAATCACAGAATCACAGAATGGTAGGGGTTGGAAGGGACCTTTGTGGGTCACCTAGTCCAACCCTCCTGCCGAAGCAGGGTCACCTACAGCAGGCCGCACAGGACCTTGTCCAGGCAAGTCTTGAATATCTCCAGAGAAGGAGACTCCACCACCTCCCTGGGCAACCTGTTCCAGTGCTCCGTCACCCTCAGAGAGAAGAAGTTCTTCCTTATGTTCAGACGTAACTTCCTGTGCTTCAGTTTGTGCCCATTGTCCTACCTAGACAAGGCCCAGAGCTATAGCTTTTAGTTTGCCTTCAAGTTTCTCTGAACAACATTGCTAATCATCAATAGACTGAATATATCAGCATATATAATGAATTTCTTGAGAGCTTATGACATCTGTGCAAGTTACATGTAACTTCAATCTAAAGTATTAACAAAATCAAATAAAATTTTAAAGAACTCAGAGGAAGACGTAAAAAATTCATTTTGAGGGAAGTCAGAAAGCGTGAAACAAAAGCCTACAAGTAGATGAACAGCAGGAAAGCAGGAAGAAAATAACAAGATCAGAGTTGTCAGTATGTGTTGTGAATAAACCCTTTTGCCACCTTGCCCTTTTATATCCAAAGCTGCTGTTTGGGACCACATCCTCCCACATGCAGAGGGCAGACTGTTATTTGAATAAGTCAAAACAACAGAAACCCACAAGATCGTAACATGCAGACTATGCTTCTGTCTGCATCACTCTCTAGTTTCACACATTCATTCATCTGCAGCTGCCTTGCCTCATCTTTGAGGCTACATCAAGGCTTCCTGCTGCCAAGCTGCGGCAAGACGGCTCAGCTCAGCCATCCTGGAGGCAGAATGAAGGCACCCATGAGTGACTGAAGGTAACAGATAGATGGACTGAATGCTCAGTAAAAAATATGAGTGCCTATGAAAAGTCTGGTGCCCCAGGACAACTGTCCATTTGGCCCAACCCCAGCATTTAACAGTTGTTCAAACATGTTTGTATTCCCTTATAGTTCATTTTTCCCACATATTTACTGTAGAAGATCACCTTTATTGGCTCCAGTTTTTGAACTGGACTGACCTATCTTGTCAAAATCAGAACCATGTCAGCGGAAGATGGAGACTCTTGTGAAAAATACATGTGGAGTCTACTGTACATGATAAATTTCAATACAGCTTATTTTCTCTCCTTGCGTAGCCCACAGCCTGACGAGCGCTGTGAGGAGTGTGTGTGCAGTGAACAGCAACAGAACACAAGGAGAGCATGTTGAGTTTTAAGAATCCTGTTTTTCTAGCAGAGTATGCCTTGTCTTACCCCCACCAGACACACACAGAGTGCTGTATGGATGACTGTTTGAAAGGCACTCTTTGATGACCTATTTTGCTTTCTTATCACTTGTTCTGGCAGAAAGAAATTAGCTTAAAATTGAGCTGTGCCATTCTCCTATTTTTTTAGATGTTATTTTCTGGAGAATAACTTACAGTAAACAAACGTTGGAGGCTGGCCTGCCAGCTAACAAAAATAATTACATGAAAAGATATGACTAAAATTCTAAGACTGGTATAGCTGCAGAAAATACAAGTAATGTTTAATTAACTATGTGCAAATTTCCAAACTTTTTCATAGTTCTGCACAGAATACATGAGTATAATTCTAATAGACTTCCGTCTCTTAAGTTATCTTTGCTTCTGTCAGGCTCTGGGAATAGATTTTGTCATGTCCAAACTCGAGAAACTCATTGTAAAGACATGCCCTTCAAACAGCATTTGTCTCGTCCTACCTGTTCTCGGCACTGTGAGAAGCACTGGCCTTTCTGTCAGCTGCTCAGAGGGCTGCTTCTCCCCAGCCCTCGTATGTAGGGTCTCTACACTACCAGGTCATGCATGCTGAGCTCTCTCATCCTCCCTGCAGGAGAAGGCGAGATAGACCTTTCAGTTTTAGTGTGTTTATTTTACTTTATTTTCTGTGATTATGTTGGGAAAATCAGGGTGAACAAGGGAGGGTGGTGGTTTGAGGTACTTCTTACTTTCTTTAGGCACTCAGAGGCTCCAACAGTGGTTTGTGGCGATCCTCACAGCCCTGTTTGTTACACAATCATGTTTCCTGCTAACGGAGCAGCTGGGAAGAAGAGAAGGCTCTGGAGAGACCTTATTGCAGCCTTTCAGTACTTAAAGGGAGTTTATAAGAAAGATGGGGACAAACTTCTTAGCAGGGCCTGTTGTGATAAGACAACATGTAATGGTTGTAAACTAAAAGAGGGGAGATTTAGATTGGATGTAAGGAAGAAATTTTTTACAATGAGGGTGGTGAAACACTGGAACGGGTTGCCCAGAGAGGTGGTAAATGCCACCTCCCTCCCTGGAAACTTTCAACGTCAGGTTGGACAGGGCTCTGAGCAACCTGATCTAGTTGAAGAAGTCCCCGCTCATTGTAAGGAGGTTGAACTAGATTACCTTGAGAGGTCCCTCCCAATCCAAACTCTCCTATGATTCTATTCTATGATTCTGTGTGGGTCCATTTCATGATGGTAGATTTCAATACATGGGGAAATATTAGTAGACTTATATTACAGCTACACTGATAAAAGCTTCTTCCTCAGGTTGTGGCCCCTTACTCTGTATGCAAGTGAACTGAGAGGCTCATGCTTCTGCTTTCTGGGTGAGCCTCTCTAAAGCCAGCAGGATACTTCCACAAGTCATAGTTCTTGGCCCAGGTCTCCCATAGGCTGTGCATGATGCCATTGTAGCCTTGAAATCAAGGGGGTTTTGTCATATGTGAAATCACTGTTCAGGTAGCTTGAAGGTTGGTATATTACAATGTGACCCTAAGGTAGTGTGGTATGTCCAGTTGTGTTACTTAAAGAGACCGTTGGGTATCGGCAGGCAGAAGGCCTGCTGAAATAGCATCGTAGTGCTGGCAGGTTGGAAAGAGCCCAGCCAGGTGCACCTTCATTCTTTCATCCATGTTGTCTTCAAGGAAGGATCTCCAAAGCAGATTATCACCAGAATGATCTGCAGGTTTCATCTCAGAGAGGAACATGGGCAGAATGGAAAGTCAAAACATGAGAGTTATCTGGAGTTGCCTTACCGCCCGAAGTTGACCCACATCATCTGTGTGTTACCTGAGTGTTGAGCCATGTTTTAGAATTAGGTCACATAGGAGCTAAGTATGACAGTGACCCTTACTGATGCTGCAAGGGCAAACAAACAGAAGTCCTGGTGCCTTTGTTTCAGAAATAGCTATGTGGAGGTTGATTTAATATAAAATTGGATTTGTTTTTCATGGCTTGCTCTTGTATCTCTCCACTAAACTAACATAAGAACGTTTTTCTCACGGTGTTGTGTTTAAACTGAAAAAGAAAATTCACTTACTTCCAAAATTTAATTTGTTACAGCCGTGCAAATGTCTGGTAAATCTTAGGTGCTACAGAGAATGAATACTTCACTTTGTCCGACCAAGTATTCCCATTGGAAAAACTCTGTTTTGCTTGGGTTGGATAATATTGGAGTAGTCAAGTGAGTAATTAACAAGGATCCCAGCAAGTTTTGCATCCCATGTTGAACCTTAGGCTTCTGTGGCTTCACTGTTATCTACATGCACCCTAAGTAATGTAAAATTTACTTGGATACATACCTATCAGCTACAATTTTAATTTAACATGCATATGTTTACCCTTGGAGGCATCTAAATGTATGCCTGCATACTTCTGTGTATGGAAAATAAAAAAAAATATATTTTGAAGGAAAAAGGTGCTGAAATAAAAAGAAAGAAATTTGAAAGGCATAATATTTTATTTCGTGTTTGTCACCTATTTTAAGTCACAACAGAAACAAGGATAAATAGAGAAAAATCACAGAAATGGGGAATAATAAAACAGAGGAAATCTGTAAGTTTAAATTAATAGCATTGGCAGTTTTTTCAGGGGTAGTGTTCTGGTTCTATGTTTTTTCCCCAGTTCACAGCTCTGCCTGTCTAGTATCATCTGTAAGATGGTAGCAGCTCACTATAAACAGAGTACATATAACCAAGTGTTAATGTCATTAGATACTTTTGTCTAATTTTGTCCAATTTAAGCCACCGTTTGTCATCAATATTCTCCTTTTGTAATACTCACATCTGTTTATAATATACTTTATAAGAAACTTTGAATTAAAGATTCGGAGTTTTACAACAAAGATATTTTCATCCCAGGCTGGCATTTCCAGAGCCCTATAGAATTGCAGGCAATAGTAAATATTAAAATAATGTCTTGTAAGACTTTTAAAATAAACTTAGTTATTGTGTATGACCTACTCTTCTGAAGCTGATTTCTACTACTTTTTCAAAACAATTATGCTTTTGTCCTGCTTATTCCATTTATTCCACTCCTATTTTTCTTATAGCTGTTACAGATGTTAGCATCAGATATTAAATAAAACCGTATATGACAATTATTTAAACTAAAAATCTGTATGTAGCATTCAACCAATAAATGATACAGCAGAAAATAACAAAACATAATTTGGTATTTCTTTTATTATTGGAAAATAAAAACCAGGAGCCAGAAACATAACCTGAAAGACCTGAGCTATTTCATACCCGGCAGAAGAGCTCACCTGGGTCTCACTGTACAGATGCTGACATAGAGAGCAGGAGGGATAGGGAAGGCACGGAACACAGAGCAGCTCGCAGAGTGCATACTCCGGCATCCCACCCTCACACATCCCAGAAGACACTATCCCTGCTAGCCACCTCCTTCGTTGTCATGTCTCATGGATGTGCGACTTTGCAGACAAGCCTAATCCTTGCCACTTTTTGCTGGTTCAACGTCCAACTCTTCAGATGCAACTGAGATCAAATGGATAGCTGCAATGGATAGACGCAACTTTCATTACATCAATGATCTGGATCTCACATGAATAGCATGAAGTTTTTCATAAACAGGGTGATGGGCACACTAACACCTTCCACTTCTGAGGCAAAATATGGATAATTATTTCCTTTTAAGCAAGTGAATTTTTAAGCAAATATGTAGCTCTCTTTACTGTTGCAAATAGTCAGTTGTTATGGGAATGTGACATGCAATGTTTCATACTGATGCCACGAATATCAGTATTTTACTTTGGAAACGTCTCCACGTATCCTGCTATCACAGGCCTTAGGTTCCTAGAAGAAACTGAAAGGAAATTAAAGTAAATAATTAGAAGACTGTATGCATTTAATGACACTAATTTGTATTTAAAATACACTTTGTATATATTCCTTTTAGGGGCCTCAAGAGTATCTTGTCATATTGTGAGATTTTCTAAGCACTGATAGATTTCTAATGACTGATAGAGACTAGTATTAATTTCCAAGTGATTGGTGTGGTTTCCTTTCATCTTGGAGTTTCCATGAAGCAGTCCCTAATTTAAAGTCTAATATCTTTCTTCTATTCCCATATGTAGCAGGTGGCACATGCAACTACATCCTTCTTTTTAATTCCTATGTGACATTTATTATTCATCAGAAAGGAAGTTAAAAAATATTATCTTTCCAGCTTCTGGTTTGGTTAATCATATAAATTAAAAAAAAATATATTGCTTAAAAGCAACTATATTTGAAGGCATAAACAATATTAAAAGTATAGCATAGAGGCCACCCAGTGGGGCAGCAATGTATTGTTCTGTCAAAGTGTAGTTCAATAAAAAAACACAACTGTTGAAACCTGTTGCTTACCACCATCTTCCACTATATATTTCTGTATTCAGCTGGTGACATTTCTCCATCAAGTACTAAAGGAATTGGACTAATGCTCAAGTACTGGTGACTATATATTCAAATATACCCAAGTTTTCTTCTATTTGTTTTTGTAGAATAATTTTATAAGGCTCTAGAGAAGTGCAGGCAAGGTTGCCACTTATTCTTGCAGGTAATCATCTTCACATGTATCTTCATGTGAAGATAAAGGGAAATATTCTTGTCTGATTAACTGAATATCAGTATTTTTAAGTGGGTATGGCATACGTACCCTAGCACAGCAGGAATAAAAAGTGGGAGTGTCTTGGACAGCGAGGCAAAGCTGCCTGTGAAATGAAGAAGATTTGCATTCTGGTACCTTATTTTTTCTTCAGACTGAAGTAGTTCTAGTGTTCAGTATTCAAAGACACCTGAATGTTTTAGAAACACAAATTACTGGTATTCAAGAGTGTTTCTTTCTAGTAAAGGACATAAGATTTTTTTTTTTAATTAGATTGCAAAAATAACTAGATCTTGTCCAGCTCACAGGATATGAGTTCCAAGTTTACCCAAAACCAAGTTCCCTGTGAAAGTTCTGACCGTGACCTGGAGTTTGTACACTTTCTAAACTGTTGCCTCTGTTAATGACTGAAAAATATTGGAGATGCAAATGTAGCTTCTGCTTTGGTTTTCTAAAGATGTAGAATTAATCTAGAATTTGGGGTTGGTTTCATTTCCAAAAGTAGTAAGGTGCTATGGGTTATGCCTTTCTGCTATGTCTGCTCAGCTTCTGGAGTATAAAGAGGTCGGTTCCATGGTAACATGTTTTTAAACTATCATGTACAGCTATTCTTAAATACAAAAACAAGTCACTGTTTAAAATATCCTGTAAAATATCTGGCCTAAGGAAAAACAAATAGTATTTCATACCAATTCATGCTATTGTTACTGAATTATAGTCATAATGACTAAAAATCTGTGTGGCATCTGTTTATCCCCTTTATAGAAGTCACTCATATCTTGCTGCATGTAAATAAACATATAAAGGAGAGAAGTGCATGTCTTTTAACAAATTCAACATTCTTCAACTCAGAGCATATATATACCAGTTAATCTTGTAATTGTTCTTCACTGTACACCATCTCCCTTTGCAATCATAGATCCAAATGTCTTAGTTACACTTTTGGTGTTGACAATTAAATTCCACTGGCTATAAAGTTAGATGTGCATAGCAGAGGTTACACTAATGTACTATTTTAATCTGAATTACCTTGAAGGGAGTCATCCTGATAATAGCAAAGGAAGAACAGAAGAGATGCTAAAAATATGCCTTTCTTCCCCAGTCATAGAATCATAGAATGGTTTGTGTTGGTAGGGACCTTAAAGGTCATCCAGTTCCAACCCCCCTGCCACAGGCAGGGACACCCTCCACTAGACTAGGTTGCTTAATGCCCCACCCAACCTGGCCTCAAACACTGCCAGGGAGAAGGCTGTGGGACACTAGACTTGTCCAGACTTCTTGCTGCCAAATACAGAAATCGCTGCAAGTCAGCAGGGAGTAGCAGGGCTTGACTTGAACAATGTATTTAGCTTGTGCCTTGACTTGTTGCTCATCTTGCAAGACTTGTGCTTATCTTGCAAAACAGATGTAACGAATTGCGGCCTAGCACTCAAATCGACTGAGTGATGTCTAAGGCAAGGCAAAAGCCTCACAGCCCGATGTGGCTTCACCAACCTTCCCCGCCCCCCCCATACATCTGTACTGAATTCCCTGCCCCCATGTTGAACCGTCAAGTCCTGCTGAGTTTTCATAAATGACATCCCTTGATAAGGGCCAGTTGGCACACAATAATTGACACAGTCTCACCTCTCCAAGAGTATAAACCTGGCATTCAGAATCCCCTGTTTTGAGGATGAGAACTCCAACTAACTGGACAGTTTGGTGGACCTGGACCTCTCTCCTCCTCAAGTAGGGATGCCTCTTTGCTAAGATTTGCGCCTTCAACTATGTCAGGTGATACCTGGGGAAATTGTTAATATTGCTTAATTAATTAATTACTGGCTAGCCTTAAGATATTTAGTGTGAAACACAGCAAGTGGATTTATCAATGGAAATTCTGAATGTTTTATATCTGTCGCCTTAATAAACCATTTATCGGTTTGCAAAACTGACTCAGTGAAAGTCATTGAGAGGACCCTGACAGGCAAATGTTGACTTTGATAGATGGCTACACACACACACTCCTTTAGACATAAACCATTGACCAAGTCTGGGACTAAGACTGGCTCTAGGTGCACCTGCACTCCTCTCTGAGAAGGAATTTAGAAAGCAAGTGGGTCCTTTCAGAACCTCATGACTCAACAAGAGGGCCTTCCCCAGCCATATGTCAGACTTACACCTAAGGCAACAAGGACATCCACAGCTTCTTTGGGCAACCTGTTCCAGGACCTCACCACACTCATAGTAAAGAATTTCTTTCTTAAATCTAATCTAAATCTATCCTCTTTCAGTTTAAAACCTTTACCCCTTGTCCTATCACTACATGTAAAAAGCCCCTCTCCAGCTTGCTTTTAGCCCCCCTTCAGGTACTGGAAGGCTACTAGAAGATCTTCCCAGAGCCTTCTCTTCTCCAGGCTAAACAACCCCAACTCTCTAAGCCTGTGTTCATAGGAAAGGTGTTCTAGCTATCTGATCATTTTTGTGGCCCTCCTCTGGACTCGCTCCAACTGGTCCATGTCCTTCTTATGCTGGAGGCCCCAGAGCTGAACACAGTACTCAAGGTCATACAACACTTACTTTTATGCTTTTTTTTTATTAAGGTCTAGAAGGATGCAGATACTTTTATTCTTATAGTTCCTGCTTACATAATAGCTTCAATGATGCTCCTCAGTGGTCGACTTTTAAAGTGATCCTGATGAAAACGAATCCAGGATCTTCAGGTCTTGAAACCTTAAGAGTTACCTTCAGACTTTTTTAAAAACTAAGGAAGAGAAATGAGAATGATCACATAGGGCTAAGTGGTACTGGTGTTACCCAGTTTTTCATTCATCCTTTCTTCTCAGTGAGTGAAAAGGCTCACTTATTTTATTTATTCTTGTAAGATTCTAACCTCCTTCTTCATGAAACTTGGCTTAATTCTCGTGAGGCTTGTGAAAGCTTTTTTTAAAATATTTTAGAAATTTTTGAAATTGACTGCCATCTCTATCTGTAAAGAATAGCGTTTTTATTTTCAAAGTTGTGTTAACCAGTAGGAACCCAAAGTATCAAACTTTAAGAATAAACCCCTTGCATATAGTCCTTTCAAAGTTTATGTGGTGATAACACTTTCTATTAATAGTTTTTTCCTCAAAGGTAGTATATGTTTTCAATTTTAACCAATTTCTTTACCTATGTCTCCTTCCAGTTCCTAACCAGCTATTAAAATAACTGAATTTTTTTTCTTTAATGTTAAAAAAGCTACTGACATATGGTTTAATAGGATCATGCTCTTTAATGCTCCTGAAAGTTATTTGCCTGACACAGAATTAAAACTGTAAATTATTAGTCCAAGGATTCTGTAGGTTAATCTAATTAAGAATCCAGACTTGTTATATCTTGGTTGGAGTCCTAGTACCACAGGAATTTATAGCTCATTTCACTAGAAATTTGTTTTTGCCATCTGCCTACAGAAAAAAAAGTCTGCAGTACCTACAGCTTGCATTGCACTTCCACGATGCATCGTATTTTTGCTACTACATCCAGATGGGCTGCTCATTTCCTATGTAGTTAATAATAGTCTTCAGGCCTGATCATAAGGGAGGAAAAACATTTGTAGTATATCCTGTAATTTTAAAATGTATTGTTTTGGTATATACAGAATTACTTTCTCCCTCTCACACTTTCTCCTTTTCCCCATCTTTCCCTCTATTTCTTTCTAACATTGTACCTCAGCTACCACTCTCATTCATGATGGCAGAGAAGTCCTGATAGATATTCATGTGGTAGCAAAATCTTTCATGTATTCATTTCCAGAGTACTAAAACTCTTGGATTTATTGATATGTATGCATATGATTTTCTTACTAAATTTGATCGCTGTAAAATTGCAAGGTTATTTATGTGAATTCTGCTCAACCATGGTTTTGGAAAACCACAGTACTTCCATAAAATTCTCATATGTTTGGTGATAAATGCCATCATAATAATTATTTCCAAATTTTATGGTTCTAAAAATTCAAGATAAAAACAGACTTACATTGTATTTCTATAGAACATGCACTATGATTGCTCTTCAGAGACAGGTAAAATAGCCCATTATTAATTTGGGTCCATTTGTTTTAGATCATAGATTTCATTAAAAAAATATTCAGTAAATCTGCTGGTGAAGGAAATATTTTCCATGCATGTGTGGGTGTTTTTCCTCTCAGCTTTTCCGTACACTTTCTACTCATCAAACTGAATTCAACTGACAGGTAGGGAGGAGTCCAAATAGTACCTTTTTTTCTGCTGATGATGGATTGAGAATGAGAAGTCCAAGATACAAATTTCTTCAGTAATTTCTGATGCCTTACCAAGCTTCAACTAAACTGCACTGAACAAAATATAGGTAAAATATATGCATTTGATTATACAAAATCAGTCTTTCCATCTCCCTTTGGTATGATCTTATTCTTCATTTTTGATCCTATCAGAAGGAAAGGAAAAGCCTTGTTAAACTCTTCCAAAGAGTTACACCAAGTAACAAATTAAGCTTTTAACGCTTGAAAGGTAGTCATAATCTAAATGCTTGATGTTTCATAGCTCCTGAAGAACACTTCTTTACTTGATCAAAGCCTTGTCTGGCCAATGGACCCATGTTTTCCCTCTGAGGCTAGCCATTTTCCCTCTGAGAACAGTTCTTTTCATTTTACCCTTTGTCTTTCCCACCTAAATTAAACAGTAAAGTCTTTGAGCCACATGGTCCCTTGAAAATGCCCTTAGCCCCTATATTCACCTACATATAGGCACAACAACAACGAAATCAAGGCAAAATGGATGTTCTCATTCAAATATGTATGCATTTCAATGTACAGCCAGTTGTTAAACTTTGCTTCCCAGCAAGTATTCACTTTAGGAAATGGTTGTCCAAAATGGGTTTTGGATTGTTTTTTCCCCAATATATTTCTAGAAATACAGCTTTTTTCAAATGTGAATTAAATTGGAAAAGGGTCTCTGAAGAACAATATGCACAGAATGTACCTTCTAAGGGTGGAGTTGTTCACAGCAAATTCCTTCCTATGCTGGCGTGGCACTCTACATCCATGGATCCAGAACTGCACTCATGCAGATGGAGCTCTGAAAACACGGCTGCTTTCCAAATACATTGTTTTTTGTCCCTATAATAAATATTCTCAGAAAGGATAGTCTAATGAAATGAAATTAAATGATTTCACAGGATTTTGTCTTTTTATCCCAGTAATCATTTGGCCTTTCTGTTGAGGCTTTATTATTTTCGAACATAACTCTATGCAATTCCCATGCAGATGAAACACTAACACAGATGATAATTTAAAACTCTCCTTATTATTCCTCATAACAACTTCAATAAATCATTATAGTATTATCATTATTCAGACTTGTTTTGACAAGGCTACAACCTTCATGTTTCAAAATGAGTTAGGTCTGAATTTATCTAAGCCCAGGGTACTTTATGTGTTCTGAAAATGTCATGAAATTTTCACTGCTATATATCTTCATAGTGCTAATTTACCATCAGTACCATATGTTTCTAATCTTAGATTACAGCTGTAGAAAACACTCAAAATTGTGTTCATTAAAAGTATGCCTGTGGTTAGGTCAGCCAATCTATATTTATTTTAGGTATGATGTAGGGTTCGTAATCTATTGCTAGGCGTTTTGTAGACGCTAGCACACATTGGAATGGCACAGAGGAACTGAGAAGAAAAGCAAATGTGAGTACAAGACATTTTTTTGTGCATGAAAGGAAAGTGCATATCCTTATTCAAAGGAATGTGTATATGTTAAACATTTGCTGCACTCCCAAAATATAACTTCAATGTTGGCACAGAATTAAAATGCCAAAGGTGATGTTTCAAAGTGTGCATTTGTTTTCATAAATATGGTTATGGTTTTCATTCTTTTTAACAAGTTGGAGAAAAATAGTGTCAAGTACAGTGAAGCAAAAAGGTATCCAAAAGAAAAACATCTGGCAAAACCAAACGTTTTGAACATGTCAGCTTATGGTTGACTGTCCTACTCACCTACTCTCAAAATTGTGCGTGAAGTAGAGATGTGCTTGCATGTATCTTGTTATATGTAAGAATGTTCTTTGAAGGGAACTCCAGTGTATCATGTGTTACAAGAAATGCCATGTAGTAATGTTAATTTATTTTTGGTGACGTTGTTTAAGCAAGTTAAATAGATACATAAAACTTACATGAGTTGTTGGCACGAAACTCTTCTTCCTGGGGACTGCAGCAAGTTACTGAAACCTTTTTGAAATGATGTCAGGATTTTTTGTTATTGAATATGCATATTTTAAAAGTTAGAGGCTGAAACACTTTTTTTGGCAGGCCCTTTTAACAGATGCACATGCTGGGGCCCTATTCTAGGAGGTCTTAAAACATACGTAAGTCAATATTTGTGCATAATTTATAAAACTGAGCAGTGGAACATGGCTTTTCCATCAAATTTACATGATCATATTTCCTTCACTTTGTTTTTTTGCTTGAGGAAAACAGGATGTAGAGGCTCCAAAGACATCAAGATGTAAAAAAACCCAAAACCAAAAATTACAATGTAGGATGAGGAACTAAATACTATTAGTTAATACTAGTAGAAACTGACATTTTTTTCTGAAGGAAAAGTACAAATGAAAAACAGAAACAAAGGAGATTATTGAAAACTTGTAATTTCTCTTTCAATCCATACTCTCAAGACTCTGAATGTTTCTCTTTAATTAGTCTGTCTTTCAATTTCTTTCAGGTTTTGATGAAACAGATAAGCATAGGCAAGGTTGTACTGAGCAGAAATAATTTTCAAGACATGTCTAAAGTGTTCATAATATTAGTTAGAGTTACCTATGTATTTTCGAGTTCTTTATGTTGCCTTCATGCATTCCAACCATAAGAAAGGGAAGACACACAATAAACATACTTGTGAGGAAACTGAATTGCCATGTCTCCAACATGGTGCTATGGTGACTGAAGGTGACTGAATTCAACCTATTAATTTCTGGCCCTGCTACAGTGATTAGAAATCCATTGAAAAAATCATGAGTTTATTAGATTATTAGCCATTTTCTATATAGAGCCAAGGTTGCATAGATATTAAGGTAAACATTATTTGACTTTTTTGACAGGCTGCCAGATTATTGACAATAAGAATATACCACACAAACTAAATGAAATCTTTAAAGGTAGTAAAGATCTCGGAGGATAGTGATGTTTTATTTTATTTCCTGTATTTTTATAAATTAAGAATGAGAGTCATATGCTGCTGGGCAGAGAATCAATAAATATTGTATGAATATCAGCTATATCCAGTATTTCAGTTATATCCAGTGAATGTTTTTTACACAACAGCTTACATATCCCTGAGTACATTAGGGTAAGGGGTTTGGAACTGTTATTGTAGAAAATAAACCTCAGCTGTGATTGCTGTGGATTAGAATATGTTTCATTAAAGACAAATTATACCAACTTATGGAGCACCTTATCAGAACCATTCTGAAATATTTAAAATCCCAATAAACTCTTATGAGGATCCTTTATTTTAATATTTTTTAAAACATATATTCTTCCATTTGGTCAAATTTAAAAGACAGAAATAAGACCAATGATGTTTCAGGCACAACTATGAGAATGCATACGCACATGGACCTTAAAATGTGCTGGCTTCTCTCCTGCCTAATTTTTTTTTTTTCCTGGTCAGGTCTTCTGATTATAGGCTAAGATAATGTCCTATCACTGATTTTATGTTGCTTCTTTACCACAGGATCTGAGTATATGTTGCATTAACACACAGCTTCAAGGTTTATAAGAAAAGCATCTATAGTGTATTGGTTTATTGAGACAAGTGATGACAGCATGTCATTGATTATTTATTATTTAGAAACATAGAACTAGGAAAAAGACTGAAAATCCATTTTGGTCAACCTAATCTGCCAACAGCTGCTTTCAGGTGCTGGTTTGAGTTTACTTCCTATCAAGAAACAATGACAGAGTGATGACCAATGAATTTCTCATTCCAGGAAAAAAAATCCACTAGTCAATATAGTAGCTAAATCTTTTTGATGTACAGATCTGAAAATTGGGTTATTCCTTTATTTCTTCTGTGGTAAAAATCCTGCAAAATGTGCCCTATCCATAGTATCCTGTCACTTCTCATTCCGGAACTGGGAAATAATAACATATTAAAAAAAAAACACTAGAAGAAAATATAAAATCAGAAAAAAAAATTATCATGATATCTAGATTTTCAGAAAATGTTTTGCTTTTGTTCTGTTTATATTACCAGAAATGGTACTGAGTAAATAGCTTTGCTCTGCAATGAAAAGATTTTTATTACCCCTGCTATTTAGTAAAACTCTATCAAACCACTTAAAAGATACTAAAAAAACATAAAACTGGAGTAAAATGAATATTCTTTCACACAAAGGTGAGTAGACATTAGATCTTGTCAAACACAGTAGGTTAATTGTTTAACTGAAAATTGAGAGAAAATTCAGCAATTTCTACTCAGATTTGCTTTTGGTATGGAGATTTATTTGTGTAGCTCTAGTTTTCAGTTTAGCCTTTGTTTTATACCCTGCATAGGAAAAAAAATTGGTAAAAAAGATTTATTACTCCACAGATAACAAATGAACAACAACTCTGACAGCTTCACAAGAAGTTCATGCTGTTGCATGATAATGAAGAAGAACTATTCTTGTTACAAGCATGGGCTGCTGATTTTAATAACAGTTTTTAGTCACAAAGCTTAGATTTGGATATGAACTTTCCAAAGAATAGGAAATAATCAGGTATAAGTCTTTAAGTTTTGGCTCCTCTTATAAAAATAAAAGCATTTCAACAGGAGGAAGTAGAGGTTTTTTATAAAATAAGCTAGATATTTCTTTGCTGTGCACATTTTACCTATGTGTGTTCTGAGGTACATAAATACTCCAGATCACACAGCAAAATTTTGAGTGTCAGGAATATAAACTAGCTATTATCACTGATTATAGCCACCAGACCACATTCCCATTAGTTAAAATACGTTTAATTTCAGGGAAGATGTCTAGAGATTGGGGCTAACAAAATGTTATTTTCCAAAAATCCGGTCTTTAAATAGTAAATGAATCACTGGGAAAATAGACCTAGACTTAACTACAGCTTGCATATTCCTGGCAACTTTTATTGGCATTCTACTGCAGACACCACTTTTAACGTCTTGCTGTCATAAATTTCAAATAAAATGATAATGAAGTCAAAGATATGGGGTTAGATGTGGCATCAAGAACATAGTTTACGTATACTGTGATAAACTTCCTTATATAATAGAGAGAACTAGCTAAGAATTCTTCTTTATCAAGCGTATCCTAATACAAACAACTAGAATAATGAGTTTAAGGACATTTTCCCAGTATGCAGATGTGATTAAATTGTGTGGAACATCAAGTAATAAGGAATAATAAAGAAGGACTTGAATCACTGAAGAAATGTGCCTGAGCTAATTTGTAGTAAATAGGCTTTGACAAAGACAGATGTGCTAAAAGGAAAGAAACCTCATCTGTGTGAATGGAATGGTGCAGAACTCTTCTCATTTCAGACAGATAAACCACACTTCTGCCAACACCCCATACAACGTACTTTATACATAAGCAGCACTTCATATATATAAATATTGTTCCACAGCAACAGTAACATGAAATGAAAAGGAAGTCTGTGAAGTATCAAAAGGAAGCAAATGAAAGGGAAAGAACACCCCCCCCCCAAAAAAAAACAGAGGAAGAAGAGCGGGAAAATCTGGAAGTACAAAGTGTTTCAATTAATTTTAAAATCTTCAAAGCTAGATTCAAAGAGATTGAAGAGAAGAATCCAGCTTTAGTAAGAATATTCAGTAGATTAAATACTCCAGGGTTTTTTATGTGTAAATCCTTATTATGCTTTGTAAGATTACCGAGTTCTGGTTTCTTTTTCAAGTGGAAAATTGTTGCTAAATAGTACGTTTCAAAATACAGCAGCTTTCTTCTGCTTCTATTTTTTTATGCACTTCCTTCCCTATATTGAAAATTTAAGTCTCAACAGAAACAGAGCTTGGAAGTTTACTAAAGATAAGTATTTCAAACCTTAGCTGCTTCCCTAAAACTTGAACCAAAGTAGCCTAGAAAACTTGTCGAAATAAGCAGCCTGTACATACACCCATGTAGCACAACATACTGGCATTCTATTGGAGATGTGCATCTGGTGACTGTTCGCCTATATGTTTAGATTTCACCAGACCCTTTTCATTCACTAATGACTCTTCAATCACCCTAGCAGAACATTCTGTCCCTTTTTAATTACCCAAATTGTCCCTAACTGCAGTCTTATTCTCCCTCTTAATTTCCTGCCATCACCACCCTGGCCTGAATCCAACCCCAATTTAACAACCTATTTTACCTTCAGAGTGAGCTATCTTAATCAGTTTCTCTCTCTCATCTCTTCAACCTGGTATCTGAGCAATAACCACAAGTGAAACTCAATGCTAAATCTGTGCCAGTACCCCCTTCTCCTGTTTAGTGCACAGAGAGGCAGCCAGATTCGGAAGAGGAGAACTTCCATTTTGTTGCATCCAGTGATTTCATCAGGGTTCTGAATCATAAATTTATACTCCCAGAATGAAATCAAATAATGAAGGGTTATCTATGCACTTAATATGGACAACGTGAGTAATTCCCAGAGTTATTGAAACATAATGTAAATCAGAAGAATGACATTTGTTTTCTACTTCTACTTTTAATTTCCTGATACTTCAACGCATTGACTTCTTGTTATAGCTATCAATATATCTGTGCAGTAAAAAAGCAAGCAAGTTGGATAAGTGTTAGTGCTTTAATTTCCTTGACTACTGCAGCTGGTCATTGGTAAAGTGGCTGTAAACTGGATGTTTCTGAGATTTTTCTATTTGTGTTCATTCCTGGAATAAGTCCGATGGCATATTAAGATGAAATACAACAATAACAAGCAGAAAAGACACGGTTTTCCTATTATCTATTGACCATAAAATGAGTGAAATGTTTAATATAAAAGAATTTATGCTATACTATTTCTTTTTCTTTCTTTGTTGAGAGAATTAAAATGACTGCTTTTTATGTTTTAGGCTTTCGTTTTTAGAAAATGGCTGTTGTACATAAAGTAATAGAGGCTACACAAGCCCTGCCTGTCTTATTTTGTCTCCTTCTTTCAGAATAACCTCATCCACAAGGAAACTAGTTTTAGTTTTGTCTCTGAGTCTGAAGTATACCAGCTCCCAAGGGAAGGGGAAGAAACAGTATTTTTTTAATCAAAAATAACAGCACACTGAAATATGTTTTAGGTATTATTATGATCTTATATATTAATTTGTGTATAATGGTTGAAATTAAATATTACTCTGAATAAGGAGTTGATTATGTAAAAGTATATAATTGTTAAATTTCCATAATAGTGGTTTTCTCTGAAAAACATAAAATATAGTTTAATAAAGACAGGGCAATACCTGTATTTCCAGGAGTAAAAATTCATTCGAACTGAATATCATAAAATAACCAGATATCTCACAATTATCTTGATACTAATACAAAATTTCTTCAGGATTTCTGGCATGCCTCAGGAGGCCAAATGTACTTCCGGAAAAGCAGCGTGAAGCAAATATGACTAATCACATTCTACTGTGATAATATACATATTCGCCATCAAGAAACATTATAATTATTGGGTTTCAGCAGCGGTATTTTACTATCAGTGCATTCTTGAAAGGGAATCTCAATAGAATTAATATAACAATGAACAAATATCTCTTGCAAGCGACATGACAAAAAAAATTTACCACAGCTAGGTTACTGCTGTGCTAATACTAGTATTGCTTTTGCCAAGTCATTGTTTCCCTTTGTTTCTTTACACACTCTCTCTGTATCTCTTTGCTAATCTGATGACACTTAGATGTCAGAGATTGCCTTTTGGCTGTTTTGCATATGTCTAGTCTGTTTCTCTGATGTATAGATATGTATTTCTAACAGTAATTATTACTAGAAGTAGTGCTGTTTAACGACATGTTGTGGTATTTTTCAATTTTCTCAGTCATTTCTAATAAACAAATATATGAAGTCAGAGGGAGCAGAAGACTACAAGAATTTGAAATCATATGATTTGTATCAGAGAGAGTGCCAATGAGTCACTCTGTTTTGGGTAAATGCACCGACAGGTTTATGTTTGAGGTTCAAATAAACTAGTAATGAGAATGAAAGCTGAAGGAAGCCTTAAGATTGCTTCAATAAGAGTATTTTTTTTCTCCACAAATAAATAAACAACATTTCATCAATCTATAAGATTAAAGAAATTAGACCAAAGGAGTTCTATTATGAGCCATTGAATATCTGAAGTCAATAAAGAGGCACTGATTTCTGTCTACCAAGGATACACAATCAAGGAACATTCAAAAGGTTCAGAAAACAAAGGAAGTGATACAACTGGTCACATACTGGTTACTAAAGTGTCATTTTCTGTACAGCACTCTGACCATACCGTATCCATGGTCACCAAAAATAATACTTCATGAATTATTTATTAACCTAAAGATACTTGCAATGTTCAGTTGGAAAATTAAACGGATCCTTTCCCTCCTCCATGCTTTCTCTTTCTGTCTCTGAAGCATTAGTTTTAAATCACCTGACACAGATGTGCCTTTGAGCACCAACAGCAGGATTTGCTGTGATTCTTCTCAGAACTTCAAGGTTAACCACTTAACCACCTGACTAAAAGAACATAGCACTGAGAGCTAGCTCTAAAGCTTCTCTGTGTAACTAATGAAAGAATTATCAGTGTTGGTACCACAGGCAGATTATCCTTTCCTTCAAATAGTAGAAGACTATGTTATATAGTGCAGATGTTAAGAATGTTTTCCAAGTGAGACATCCAGGCTTGTTTTTGTTTTTTTGTTTTTTAAAATTACTTTAATTAATGCATGTCTCTCTAGACAGAATATATCTTTGAGGGAAATCCTTAAGCAATTCTGCTTTGCTGTGTACACAGAAAAAAAGCCCAGCCCAAAGCACATCCAAGGTTTTGTGTCCTCTAATTCCAGCATGTGGCTACTTCACAGCACTGCAAAGGGAGTTTGAGCTCAGGTAGGAGTGAGTGAAGAAGTGAGTTCCTTTTTGAACATGCATAACATTTATTTTCCTCTTCAGACATTTGGTACAATAACAAGTCTTTTTTTTTTTTTTTTGCATAATAAATATTGGTTTGTTTTGATAATAGTTGGAGGGTATCTGTCAGTTTGTAGCATGATTTTGGGAACAGGAAAGCATCTACTCTCTTGTAAAATAGAGAATAAAACTCTGTTCAATTTATGAAACTCCCCAAGGACCTGGGGTTGAATATTCGAATAAACTCAGATAGCGCTAGACTAAAAGAGTTTTAAATATACCTTCAAGAGGCAGAGTGCTTGCTCCTAAATCCTGAGTTTGTTGGCTGTGGCAAAAATATTTATCATGTTGCTCCTTTTAAACTCCAGGAAATGAAAAAAAGCCCAAACAGAAAAATAAAAGCAAATAACCAAAGCACATAGAAACTCCTTACAGCATCTTAGTCTATAAAGACAATACCACTTCTGCTACTCAATAACGCCAAGATGAGTAATCAACATGTTGCACAATGGAAGACCATGAAAGTTGCTAAGTGTACTTTCAGGTTGATTAATAGTTGTAATCAGAAGTGTGTTTTGCTGGGATCCTTGATAAGAATTGGCATTTATTATTTTTGATTGACATGGATAAGAAAAATGCAATCACATTTATTACTCTCTTCTTTTTATTTACACTTTTTTTCCCATTCAGAGATTTGCAGGAACATGGAAAACATTTTTTAATACTGGTGACACCAGGGAATTCCACAAAATAGAGGCTTATAAGATTTACTTGCTGATTCTTTTTTAATTGCCTGCTTGATGCTAAAGTACATTCATTTTGAAATCTCTAGTACAAAGATTTACAGTATTAATAGCCTCAAGATATTTTGAGTCTTAGTCAGTCCTCATGGAGACAGCATTTGGGCAAATTTTCTCCTCCCAACTCCACCTTTACTTTTGCAGTAAACCAGTAGTTTAACAAGGAATTTGACCAAAAGACTCAGTTAGGATATTAATCTACAAAAATTCTTATATAAATAATTTTGTAAAATATGAATGTAAAAGACTTGCAGCTGAAAGATCATTTATTAGACAGGAAGAAATTAAATGAAAGATTTGCTGAGGCTGGAGTAACTGGAAATAAAAATCAAGCATCTAAATCTTCAGTGGAATCATGAACTTTACAATTATTTACAACCTAATTTTTCCACATACTAGCACATGCATCTATCTGAGCAACACCTTATCTTACTGCAGCTGAATGTTACCTTCAGAAGACTTGAGAAAACATGGCCACTGGTTCCCCAGAAGACCTGGAAAATCTGAAGCTATGCAGAAAAACAGAAGATGATTGATGCCAATATCCCATTTCTGAGCTAACACTTTCCTTTTGATGTGTATTTGTAGAGTTTTCACCAATCACAATATAGGGTGATGCAATATAGGGCAATGGACTAAAATAGTTTTCCCACCAACTTCAATGAAACAAGGATTTTGCTTAAAATTGCAGCATTTTTTTATATCTAGCCTTGATATGTTCCAGCACATCTGGAGATGTCTCTTACGAGGCATGATTTTATTCTGGATGCATTACCATCAGGATATACTGGAGACACCTGCCCCACTGAGGCCATTGATGTGGAAAGTTCTGCCACTCAGCATTCTCCACACTGTCACTGAGTCACTCTCATGGGAGATGCCAGAGATACTGGCCAGTGCCCAGTGGAGGTGCCATCTTCCGTCCCAGACATGGAAGACAAGACAGTGTTGTCCAGGAGACTGCATCCCTGGATCATTCTAGCTTTGTCACAGTACCCTTTCCTGCAGTCTCTATGCCTTCTTCTAAAAGCTCTCTGAAACCACGTCCTTATTCTCTCTTCTCTTCTGGATTGACATAATATGCTGCCACGCATATGGTGGCATATGGTGACTGGGGATACACTGGCATCACCACCAACTGCAGCCCATGCTAAGCTGTGTGCTACATCACAAGGTGTATGTGGTGTACGCAGGTCAAGCCAGAGTGCCAGGCTCAGGTCAGGCATGCCACAAAGTTTGGTAAATGAGAAGTCTTCTTGATAATGCTGTCTGTGATGAACTACAGATGCCCCAATCAGGCACTGGAGCCTTGAGTACCTTCACTAGTGTAACCTCCAGAAGTAAGCAAGCCTATGAAGATTTTGTCTCCCCTTTTGAAAGACTGCATGCAGTAGACAGCCATAGACACAATATAGAGCACAGGAGTAACAACCAATTGCTTATGAATTTATAATTAAGCCATGTTGTTGGAATAATTTTTGTCTACTGCACTTACAGGCATTTTTCTGAACTTATTTCTTCTAAGAGTCTTTTGGAACAAGTGAAAACCCAGACTGAACTGATGGAATGATATTTTGATCTAAGGATGTAGCTGAGTATTCCATGTACAGTACATGTGACCAGCAGCAGGTGGCCAATATTTAGAGCCGGATACCATTTCTTTTAATATTGCATAAATTAAATTGGAGTGAATGAACTGTGGCAAATATTCTATCGTTACTATTTTTAATGATGATGGTCCAAACGTAGAATCTGAATTGGACACTATATATAAAGAAAAATCTATTCACTTGAATGTTATTTATTGACCTGTCTATTCATTGGAATATTTATATTGTTTTTCTGATGTTGATTGTACACTTTTCCGTTGTTCCAGGAACTCAAAATAAAGATCTGATATTTCCTGTATTTCTCTTTATAGTTTCCAGATATTTCAGCATATGTTTTTGCCATTTTGTGTACGTTTTGAGTAGTGAAGTTATGTATGAAGGCTGATTTATCTGTAACAGACACAAGGAGGGAGAAGTCTCATTAGGCACTTGGAAAGGAAAGTACTTTTCACAAATAAACTGTTAATTTCTTTCCCATTTCAGCACCCATGTACTCAGGGATGTTGGAGCAGCTATGATGAGAATGATGGATGTTCCAAATTGATTGCACTAAACTTCTGCAATTTCAGACGGTCACAGAGTGAAGAAAATGAAAAATCTCTGTTTAGGCAGAGGCAGTTACCCTGGCATGGCAGTCATACCAACACAGAGCTTTGTTCTCGTATCTAACAAAAAATCCTAAAACTATTTCTAAAATATTTTTTAATCATTTTTAGAAGGTTGTTATCTCTTTAGCTCTTAAAGCTTATGATTTATTATTATTGTGCTTTCATTTATGTTGTGTTCAAAATTTTATCTCAATGTATTTGTACATTTCTAATCTTTTGTTTACATATATTTTACATCCTTCATGTATCCAGATATCACAAGTATTCACACACAGTCAATAAATTCATTCCTTTTTAACCACTCTCTGCTTTGATCAGTTCTGTCCCTATGACCTTAAGAAAGGTAACTCTATTAAGATTTTCCTTTTTTCAACTGTAGTTACAAGTAATTGCCTGTTTCTCTTCAGTGCTAGTCTTTATTGTCTTCTGATTGTCAATCATATTTCTGGGCACACATCTAAAGAGAACTATACTTTCAGCTAATATCTTGCATGAACATTTTCTACTCCTTACCTTCTTTTAATTCTGCAGTCCCAGAACCGTGAAGGTGAATACTTGCCTAGATTCTGTTTAGGCCTAATATCCCAATGGAAAAAATGGGAATACAGACCCCTGAATAAGAGTCAGGTACACAAATATCTTTGTGAATTTTGTGCAGTAGAATAGAAATATTCTTACTATGTAAGCTGTCCACTTCTGAAGGGATTCTAAGCACTTTCCATTGGGAGTATGGTTTCTTTTATAGCCAATGGTAAGTATATAGTAAATTGTGATTCAGAGGATCCAAGTTAGAGACCTGAAGTTACACAGAAATTATTTTTCTGTTAGTGCCCACTTACATCTTTGTTATTTTTAAACCGTAATGAGTTGAAGCTGTTGCAAGGCTCTTTGCTCCCCATATTGATACTGGCAGAACTCCTACAGAATCCCAGAGCCTCCATCTCTGTAGTTAAGAGTACTTAGCTACATCATTTTTCCTTTCCCTTACACACAGTAGAGCTTTTGTCCTCTTGATCATTACATCTTTTTTTTTTTGAGTTAACCTTCATTGAATAAGGGTGACCAGAACTTTACACAGAGTATTAAATGAGGATTCACTAATATCTGGTACATGGGTTTAGTTCTTATATTCAATGGATACATGCTTACAGATACATAATAGAATTTTCTATAGCTGAAACAACAGGTATCTTGCTGTCATTCAGCAGCTGACTGCTCTTGTACTTTGAATAAAAAACAAAGATCCAGTATTTATAATGAGTGAAGAGCCTTTTGTGGAAAAGTATTGCAACGATTTAGCAGGGGAGATGATGACCGACCAACATCAGTATTCTCCACACAGATTTTAAGCCACTGTGTGGGCACAGCAATATATGAAGACAATAAATAATAAAAAATCTGAATCTAGCTGTTCTTATCACAAGTACTCATGTGTGATGCTAAATAAGACACAAATGTTAATGGCATTTTCCTCCCATAAACTATGTTTGCCAGATTGATTGCACTAAAACCAGTAGGGAAGAAGCATCCTTACTTGATCAATGCAACCCAGAAATAAGCATTCATAAGCTGAAAGAAAATTGAAAGGAGTTCCTTGACAGTTTGCGACTGATTTTCCGCAAAAAAAAAAAAAAGATAAGTGCTTTTCTCATTGTCTGAGACAAATATCTTACCAAAATAAAACAAAAACCACTAAGTAACCAGTTCCAGCCCTTCCCACCTCCACACATCACACCTGGAGTAATTGTGTAAGTTCTCTGAAAGGGGAGATTTAATGAGGTAACAGTCATCTAACATGTCTAAACAGGAAAGAAGGTAGAGACCAGGTAGGGTAAGATTTCCTGAGATGAGTCAGATGTATTAATGAAGCAAATAATAAAAGGTAAGACGCATCCTGGCTGCAAAATCAGTGTATGAGATATAGAAATTAATCCAGTCTGCTCACACCTGTGGTCTGGCCACTTCAGTGTGATTTCACATAGGCAGAACTGGGATGCTTCCAAGAGAAGCCATATGTAAAGACACTGTCTTCAAAACCACACAGCCTTACGTCAAAGCAGCTCCATTCAAAGACCTTTTGGATGTGTGGTCACCAAAAGAAGAGGAGACGGAAGAGAAATAGTGATGGGACGCTGGGAGTAGTGGAACGTGGAGTGTTACTATACATTTTCTAGTAGTGGTTTCACTTACTCAGAGGGTTAATTCTAATCTGTCCTAAGACCATTTAAGTAGAAGGGTGAAAAATTACACCATATAAATTTGTCTCAAACCTAAAAGTTTTTGTCTCTGCTTTTATGCTTTCATTCACTATTCACAACTAGGAGCTCTTTTTTATAACAAATTTAGTTCTGCAGGAACTATTAAAACAACTAGGGAGTACAGCAGTGCCAATTCACATTTAATGGATTAAAACTAAGTATCACTTATGAATCTAGGTAGATATATAGCTTCTGAATACAAATAATCTACCCGGATAAAATCTTCACCACTAGCCTGGCTTCTTTGATTGAAGGACATGAATCTACAATTAAGAAATAATTTCACTGACAAGGACGCATCAGAAGACACCATAAGAAATCAGCATTAAAAAACTTCTTCAGATGACTGGAACAACTACTACTGGATATTTTTACAAGTGAGAAACAGTCTAAATATACATGGTCCTGTCTTAAATGGGGAAGATTATATTTAATGTAAAACTTAATTTTTGTGCCGTAATGTGTCTGGAGAAACCCAAAGCTAATTATTATAAATTATCTGATGTGAGTAGGTAGAGTCTTATTACTACCCCCAGATTCCCTCTGCTGAGGAAAGGACTCAAAGCTATCTTCCTGTTGGAAAACGTATTCCCAGTTTTCATGTTACTGTAGCTTTCTTTGCCACGGAAGGAAAATCAGCACTATTCTTCAGGAATCTCGTCTTTAGTGTAAGACTTCTGTGAGAGATCCTTGGCCAAAAAGATAGTTCAATAATTTACTTCATAATAAGAGTTTAGAACAAGTGGGTATACATGTATGCAGTCTTGTTACTTCCGTGAATGAACACATTCCTCGAGAATTGCATGGTTTTCGTCCAATTTGTATAATTTTTGAGACCATTACAACATCACATGTTCAGGGAAACTTGCACTGTACATACATTTTAGAAATCTTCTGAACTCTTACCCACCTTTTGCATTGCTCAGTATCTGGACTGGTTTAGCACAGGACAAAGTATCATGTTGGGTACACTGTGAACATCAAATCACCATCAACAGTTTCTGATTTATCTTTTTCCTTACAGCTTTGCAAATCTTTTCTTCAATAAAGGCTCAAGAGGTTTTACGTGAAGATGTATTTGTTTCCCTGCTCCCTGTCTTGTGTGTTGCTTTTAGGACTCTGTGGGAATAAGGTGATCTCAGAAACAGATGAAATTTTCAAAGGAATTCAAGTGAATGGAAAAATAAAACACCACGTGACTAATTTTATTCGCTTTGTAAAACTGACTCCCCTGCATTCAATGGCAACATTCCTGATTGCCTTCATGTAGATCAGGAATTTACCTCTGATTTTCTGAGACTCAGAGATGAGTTGGTTTTATTACCAGCTTTATGTATCTGTTGAAAGATATTTATAGTAGCTCATTGTACCTGCACAAAGTTAAGTGCTGGTACTTGCTTAGACTACAAAAATTAATTTAATATGAATCTTTGCAAAAGAAACAATGTCTGCCTATTTCCAATATTTTTTGCAACTAGATCTCTGCAAACACGCGTAGACTTTCTGAAATGGAGTTTATCCAATTTTCACAAGGTCAGATTACTCTGTGAACTCAGATATGATTTATGTGTGGTAACATAGATCAAAAGTGTGTCAGAAGAAGGACATACTAATATGAGACAAAATATGAAAAAATAATTAGATTGTTTCCTATTCAGGTATCTATATACAGGCCTTAATCCTTTCCAGGGAAAGGAAGATAAGAAACATAAGTGCAACAAGGTAATTCAGGTCCAATTTTATGTCTTGTCCTCTTGGTTCTGAAATAAGGATTTGCTGAAAAAAAAAATAAATTTTGGACAGCACTGACCTTTTCTTTCTGAGTTTAATAGGATACAAATTAAACCATATATACACATAGAAATATAAAAATACAAATATATGTAAGATGTACATATAGATCCAATAGGACATAATATCTGGATGAGGACAATCTTGAGTACTGGAAGATTTACTGAAACTTATGAAAATCTCAATCATGTGAGATCATAAGCAGCTATCAATGGATTTTGTTAACGCAAGTGAAAAAAATGCACATTTTCATTCACAACACTAAGGCAATTCTTAATATCCTGTAAGTACAGTGTAGCTTTAAAATTAAGCATTAATAGCACACAAAGACTTTAAAGAGAATGAGTGTAAGACAAAGACAGATTCAGGGTGTAATAAGGCAAACAGCAAATATAGCAAGACAAATCTGAGTAATTCCCAAACCTGATTAAAAACTGAATAATACTCAGTACTGTCACATGTGCGATGAAGTAAACCCATAGTGGATTTGGATAGTGGGGTTAATTTAAAAGCCTGGGAGATTCACTTGTAATCCACTCAGTTATCTCACTTGCTCACTGACTTCCCCTGCCACACCAGATTCCCTAAGTCTCCAGTCCCCACATGGGAGATGAATGCTGAGCCAGGGAAGTTGGGCAGAAAGTTGTGTCAGTAGTTGCCATGCTGCTGCTTGCAGGTAGCTCTTCTGGGCACAACCAGCCAAGGTCCCTAGACACCCCCGAGACTTTGTCTCCATGCAGCACTCTGATCTCTGGGACATTTCCCTACTTCCCAGATATTTCCTCCAGCCACAATCTTCATCTTTTACTTCCTGGGCCCCCTTTTTTGTTTCCAAGACTACTTCTTCCTTTTGAGAATCCCTCTTCTGTGCATCATCTCTTCTTTCCAGGACCCTACACTCCCAGTTTTCCCAATCTAGATCATCTAAGTAAGGAAGCACAACACACGACTGGCCTTCCAATTTGTGGCTTTCTCTCAAGTCTCTTTCTCAATTGGAAGATTCAGGATGTGACATTTTGTTTGGTCCAGGTGTTACAAAAATTTATAGCCAGCCCACACCAGCTGCAGCTAGCAAGTAGGAGGCTTCTGTAGGACAGTTCAAATGCTCAGTTTTGGATATTCACCCTTTCCAAGCACATACACCCAATTGTTTTCTGCCTGGTAACATTCACAATTTGAGCTATATTTCTCGCCGGGGATACACTCTTTGATTACTTTCCTGCTGAAGTTGAACAGCTAGTGCTGCTTTCCATAGCCACTTTATTAGACATAACCAACTTAGAAGAAAGACCTAGAAGGGACAATTAAATTCGATATTGCAAGCATCTGCTATTCTATCATAACTGAATATATGGCACACCTAAGAGTTTGACTGTTATAGAATAAATAAATCATATTGAACAGTATAAAATATGTAGTCACAGAACACAAGACTTGGAAAGAAGGCCCATTTTCTTACTTATTCACCCTCCTGGAAAGCAGAATTAAAACATATATTCTCTTGAGCTTTATACAGACAGGTTTTTACATATCTATAATTATCAGATTTTCATTATTTTCCCAGAAAGATTTTTTCATAATCTAGTATCTTGGAATACAACTCTGGCATTGATTACATTTTTTTCACAGAAATACAGTGAAACCTATGGATAGTTGATATCACCCAGTAATCCACCTGTCCAAGCTTAGTTGGTTTTGGCTGATAAAATTTATGATATTGAAAACATAAATGTCTGGTTTTGAAGTAGATGCTCATTTTTCACTCAGACACAGCATAGCCTAATAGAATTGTCCTTTACAGATGAAAGATTACAGAAATCTCTGAAAAAAATGTAGTGGTGATCTTTCATATTGAAGAGACAAGAACCACAAACGAATGTTTTATGCATAAATCACTATTCAGAAAGACTGAAACCATATGCAAAAGTTTGACACACTAAATCTATCCCATCTGCTTGGTACTGATGACCTTAAATATTAAAAATCTTGTAAAATAATTAAACTCTAAAAATTAATCACTGTCAATATTTGCTTTCTTATGATGATCTATGGATAGTTTCCAATAAACTTTTCTTCTCGCCTCAAGCTCTTCAGATGCATGGAAGTTTTCATCACGTCAGTTGCAGGTAACAATTCAGACATTTTAACATCTAAAAATTAGTCACCCAGCAGGAGACTCAGAATGCAAGCTAAATACTGCACACTAAGAAGGTAATTGCCTACACCCAGGAGAAAGAAAATCATTTGCATAGGAACCACTCTGAACTTGTCACCCAAATTAGGGCTTCTCCACCCCATGGAAGTTCAAAACAGAGTTCACTTCCAGGAGTGTTCATGTAGTAAAAGAAGAGATGAATTTTTGCACAGTATCTACATGGTTAAAGAAAAGAGGAGAGCTTTCTTCCAGACAGCCTTTTCCTCCTAGACATGTGGACCTGTAGTTTCTACTTCTCCAACGCGTGTCTTACTGATTGGACTATTGAAAGTAGCCTGAACTGACTGAGATCCATACGGCCAGTGAAAGCTGGACAACTATGAAAAAAAAAAAAAGCACAAGGGAGGCTGGCTCTGCATCCTTCTCTTAAGCACAGAGATGTGGAAGTGAGGGCACAACGCTGTTATTGCACTGTACTATTTAGTGGTATTTTAATGAAAAATGCATAATCAAACAAAGATGGAAACCCAAAACCCTCTCAGATTTAAATGAGAGTCTACCATAAAATCTATGCATTTTTCATTTTAACATTACTCTTTAAAAGCACTTCAGATATTTATTTCATGCCATTTACAGATTTTTTGTCCTATTGCCCAGTTTTACTGGAAAATAATTTAGAAATAATAAACTTGGCTAGAAAGGGGGTTTGGTACTTTTCTTTCTAACAGTATGTTGTGTGTTATACAGAGGAGCTATCTTTTGACACATTATCTAGAAAAGTGTGCTGTATTTTAATTCCTTCTCTGATGACATCTGCCATCTGCCTGGAGTTGCAAATATCATTTGGGACAGAAATGAAGAAGAGAAGGAAAACCACTGAAAGAAAAGTATCAAAATATCAAGATCACAATATCAGTATTGAAAAAGATAAGAATTTTTTAAAGAAATCAGCAGAATTGATTTAATTAGAAGAAATACAGGAAACAAATCTAAGGAAAAATAAGATTTGATATCAGAGAAAAGAAATAACGAAAAAGCTAGTAGTGGAAAGATTGAACAATAATCCAAATAGGTGTATCTACAGTATAAGGGCATAAAAATATATAGTATTTTACAGAGGGGATATAACAACTTATTTATTATGCATTTAGGACAAAATTACAAGAAAACTAATACTGGAAGAGATTTACAGGCAAAAAAAATCAGTTTCTGCTTGTTTTTTAAAATATTTCATTTCTTAAATCCAGGTAATTCTATTTTGAGAAATATTACCAGATCAATTTGAAACCTTTTGAGAAGTCATCACAGTAACTAAATAAAGTTGACAGTCTGCATCTTAAACCTTTCTGGAACTTCAAAATAGCTGGTATGTTTGTAAAACAAGAACATATTGGCTATGGCTTTTTTTTCAATCAAACATATCTTTGCAATTTCTGTGCCACAGCATGTCACTTCTGATTATATCATATTACAGTATGTGTTGATGTAACCATAGCAATCATTAAATTCATTCTTGGAATTTGTAGGGCACATGGATCCTACAGATTGTTCAAACATTTGTTCTAGAAATGCAACACTTTCTTTTTAAAAATTATGTATTCTTAAGATTTTCTTAAAGAAAATTCAGAGTTTTTATAGAATATTCAGATGCTAAAGGAGTTGTTGTGCATATATAGTCCAGTCTAATGTACTTATTTCACACTTACACTTCTTATTTGCTGTTAATCAATCTGAATTAAGTACAATCTACTGTGCCCGCTACACAGAATTCCTGGCATTGATCAATTCACTATACACTTACATACTGCTTTAAAACTTGATCTGGAAGATACAAGTGATAATTCCCCTTGGAGCCAAGAGTCAAGACCCCTCAGAAGTACAACAGTAAGTGATAAATCATATTGTTTAATTGTAAACTTGAGTACAGCTTATTTGTAATTTCAATCAATCATCCAACAACATCTACACCGGGTAAAATTTTAATTCACCCTTTCAAGGAAGAGCCCTGACCTGTAATTTTCCTTTATTGAGCAGATAATGGAAAGATCAGATGATAAGGCTGAAGAGGGAATACTCAGATGTTAAGAAGTCTTCTATTTTACTTTGCAATTAGAATTTGTAAATGACAGCATTTAGGATGTGTTGAACTGTTATACTAGTCCATTGCAGTACAATTGTTGTAAGGAATATAAGGATGAATATATAGGTACTTGTTAAACAACACTCAGAACCTTGTAGTTGGCAGGCAAGGTAACCACCAAATCTTTGGAAATGGAAATATGTGATGCTTTAGTTTGATGGGATGAGCAGAAAGGCAGCCACAAGAATTTTGGAGTCATTTCTTGGTTCTTTTTATGATCACGGCAAATATCTCCAGACCAAACGTAACATTGCATCTAACGATAAATGTTTTTATAAGCTTCTGTATGATCAGTGGTTGAAAAAATCCTGATCACATGGAGCATAATGCAAAATCATGCTTATTTAGTCTGAATAAAGTTTACGTGTGATTTATCACTTTCAAACATAGTCTGAGGTAGGGAACACTTCAGAGTGGAAAAGTATACAAGTTCCTTTGAAGTTTTCTGTTTGCCAGCCAGACTGTGCATGAATCTCTTGGTAATTTTGATTAAAAACCCCTCTTTTCAAAATTTTCAAATCTATTTTCTGAAGAATGTCTACCAAAATAATGGCCTAATTTTGACTTCTCATAAATATTCCAAAATTCCGAATACTTGTCTCTTCAGTTTTAATGCTGTTAATTTGGTTTAACTATGTTTCAAATCAAAACAATTCTAGAAACTGTGAAACTGTAACTTACAGTAATGGCTTAGAGTGTGCCACCCTCCAACACTGTCTGAAATTCACAAGAGTGGCATCCTTACGCTCAATATCTGAGACATGGCTTTCATGTTAGAAATCTTTAAAGTGGTTAAAAAGTTGTTTGCAGACAGGGCAGAAAAATAAATAAATACTATTCTAGAGTTAGTGCATCTTACAAGGCTAAGTAGAGGAGTGGTCTGTATCCATCACATAATGACATTATAAATCTTTGTACCTTGCCAGGCAATGACATGAAAAATTACACTGAACAAGCCAGAGAAGTACTATTTGTAAGCCTCAAAGGAAAGGTTAATGCAAGTTAAATATTGACATGTCAGCAATAAGGATTATAGCAATTATAAATTTGCACTAATGCCAGCTGCTGTGTAATTATTATGTGACACTGACAGGTCAGCTTGGTAGATTGACAGCTGAAGGCGTTTGCCTTATAGGAATTATTCAAGATCTTTGGAACAGGCTCTGATCTCAGTTACACCAGTTCAATTCTACGCGCAAATCTCCTAGAGTCAGGGGAGTTAATTCATACTCCCAGTGGCAAGAGCAGAATCTGCTACTATGTCACTTGTTTTATTCATTTTCCCTAGTGTCAGGAAAGTGAGTAATTAGTTATCATGTAAATATATACAATAACACACTTCGTCTCTTCTTTCCTTTAAGTCAGTCTTCTAAGATCCATGCTAGAACTTCTCTAATTACTGTTAGCATCTGCAAGAAACGGGGGGGGGAGTCAAAGATGTGAATTTCCACTCTAAATGGGAATGTTTTTATTAATCTCAGTAATTATCATAAATATTGAGCTTTTGGGAAGGGCTCAGAAAGAAAAAATACATAGACAATGACTGTTTTTTAAGGAAAAAAAGAAAATAATTATTAAAACAGAGTTTCTGGAGTACGGGGATTGAACTCTGCTGAAATGTACTGGATCTGATTAAATTATTCACCTGGAAAAACTAATTCGGTGACTGCCATTTTGTTGCACTTGCATTGCTCACTAAGCAATCTTGACATCTAAAAGCATGCTGAAATTATGGCAATAAATGCCTGCAAATAACCAACACAAAGCCTGTGAATCAATTAAATTATAATTAGACTTTAACATACTGAATGAACAGCATTTAATTTGTGGAAAGGTCTTAGTCCCTCCATACACTGATGTATTTCTGAGAGACTCTATAAAATAGAAATTCAGAACAGTCATGCCTTTTCCCCATTAAGCTGTACGAAAAAAATAACGCCACGCAGAGTTCCTGGTAAAACTGCAGTTTTCTATGACAGAATTCTGTGGATTTGGGCAGATTTCATCTCTTCACCTGTAGTAAGACATGTTTATTTCTGAATATGGCTAATATGCTGAAGTTCATCACATAACTTCCTCTTAAACACTTTGCTTTAGCTGTCTCAGATTATTGAAGGAGCTTCTAGCTGGGCCTCAGCACTAGTAAGTGGAACTGCATTTTAGTTCTCAGCTATCGTTAAAACCTGTTGCTTCCAATCCCTCAGTTAAACTTTTATAGATATCTAAATGGGCTTGGGTTTTTTGTTTTTTATTTGAACATTATAAATTTTATGGAAACTTATTGCTGGAGGCTGCTACACGCTGCCTTTTCTATGTTTCCCCTCTGCTTACACCCAGTCTTATGAATTCACTAGTGACATGCAATCTTTACCCTTCTATAGGATTCACTACAGCTCTTCTTATATTCCTATCTTCAAGTTTCATTCAAATGTAAAATTAAATTTCTGGTAAGATGAAACACATAAGATCAGTGGCACATGACTACACTGTAAAGTATCTGACCTTAAGCAAGAATTGTTGGCATCATTCTTTCCTCTCTTCATTGAAAACAGGATGTTTCACTTGTTAAAAGAAAAAATTAAGAAGTAACCTCCAAGAAATTTCAGATGCAAAATTATTTCATGTTAACATTTTACAGTTACAAAATTAAACCAAATGAGAGGCAACCACTGCAGCACAAGGATCTCTGAACTTTAGATTTGTGTCAAACTTCCAGTATAGAGTACCAAGAAAGTACTACACAGTTTCAGTATTGTAAGAAAGAAAGTTTACATGAAGCTTCTAAAATAAGATTGCGGCTCCTTTGTCTGAACCAAAGCAGACTGAATGGTGACAGTGGATTCACTTAAAAAAATGCACTCCTGTTCTAATCTAGAACAGCGATGTAGATGAATCCTGTAGTGTCATTCCACTGTGTTCTTCACAATAAATGAAGAGCTATATTGAGACTTCTTTTATGGCAATTACTGTGACAGCATACCATACTGCACAATCTCTAAAGCAGACCAAAGAGGTGGCTGAATCAGTGTCTTTTACCCAGACCTTTCCTGAGCTTTAGAGAAGAAATACTAGTGATGTTCCTGCACTGCAGTAGTTTAACAGAGATTATTCTAAGAGCTTTCATGTGATTGAAATGTAAACAGGCATATATTATTATAAAAGTTTCAGCATTAGTAATTAGCCTAATGTTTGCAAGTATGCTGATAGAATGAATTTAGAATCCTCTCTAATCAGATGAAAAATAGATTAATCAGACAGCTATGTCAGCTTTTATTCTCCTGCACCCAAACTAATAGCAGCATGATTTGATTTAAAACAAATATATGTATATAAGTGTAATCTCAATTAAATGGGGCAAGCTGCATTTTAATTAGAATGTTTTCTCAATTTTAATGCACAAATCCATTTTGTGCAGAAAACGAAAGACATTTCTCCAGTTTGTGGGCGGAGTCATAAGGGAGTTATAGCACAAATTTCAAGGACAAAAACCTTTAAAAGATTGACCAATCTCAATTATGTTCTTAATTCCTGAGTGTGCTCATACGAAAAAAGTCATAACAAGATCCAGTGGGCTTGGCAACTGAAAGAGTGCTTCTGCACCTGGCATTGTACATGCTCTGCATCACAAGCAGGCAGAAAAGTAGAACTCTGTATTTTTCTGGAGGACTTCATCCTGGTATAACAGTAGCAGTAAGTGCCATGATAAACTTTCCGGAGGAGGGAATAGAATTCACTGATTTCCAAACTGGAAAACAATTGTAAACAAAACTGGTTACAGCAAAATATTTTTTTATGCAAAGGTCATTAACCTAAGGCAACCATAAGCACACCTTCATAGCTCTTCCAATCTTCACTGATTCCCCAAGTGCTAAATCTTTTCTCATTTGCTGTTTAAGGAGTTTCATGTTGTTTAAAGGGTAAGAGGACCTCTGCTATTTAGTAGTTATAAGATTAATGCCACTTTCCAGAGTCACTTAAACAAATTCACAAAGTAAGATTTTTGCTGTCTTTTTGGTTTTGATGCCGAGTACAATTTTTTTTAAGAAGGGTGTGAAATTTTAGCTTTTAAAAACTACTGAAATTGTTGGAATATATTTATACATTTCTAAAAATCAAAATTGGATCCAAAATGACAAGAAAGATTCCTTCAAATAGTTTTTTTTCCTGTGGAAAAAATGGTCTGCAGAAATCTGAGAACTGCCAGTCTGGATCATAGCTATCACGTCTCTGATCTTGCATGCTGTCTGAAATGATGTCCAACACCAGTTTACAGATGTTGTATTATCTACCCTACTACCATTTTCCTAAACACACTAAATCTTCTTCTCCTTCCCACTCAGACATCCCAACTCTGCGGGTTTTTTGAGGATGTGTCTCCGAGTAGACACTCCCAGGACTCTTTCCTGAGTTGACGCAATGCGCCTATCGTGTATAGGAAACTCAAACATTATCATCTATTGTGGATTAATTAGCATTTTTTAGTTCTGTTTGACACTATGCTACGAAGTTACTGTTCACATAATCATCTAGTCTTTTCTTGTAGCTTTCTCTGGATTAAATGATTTCTGATCTTCAGGAAAAGTTGCATCACTAATATTCTTTCTTAATATTTATAAATATATTAACACTGGACTTTTCATGGAGATTTTAAACATTGTACTGTCAATCTGATGTGACAAAACCTGATCATTTACCATCTAGTTTATTTCCTCTTGCCTTCTACTGGAGAATTCTGAGTAAAGGTTTGCTCCTATATGCATTTATTACTTTACCAAAATATTCAAAGGATTCCACCAATATATCTTAAATCAGAATTGTTAGATCTGTTACCCTGGAAGAGACATCCTACTTCAAAAAGTGAAATCTTTGGAAACAAACTTCTTAAACTCACTTGGCTCCCAATAAAGTGGAAAAAACCCAGCTTCTTAGTCCCAGAGAGTTCTGCAGCTTTATTGTGAGAAAAAAATGACTGTATCCCTAAAAATCCTTCATGGTGTAGACTGAGGATAGAAAATCATTGAATTTAGCAATACCTTGAACTTCTTCCAATGTTTCCTCAAGCACACTCAGATACACAAAAAAAGACTCTGAACAATTTGATGTGGCATTTACTGTGCAGTTAGAGTAACTGTCATGCACATGGCACTGAAACGATGAATAGAAGACTTTTATTATCATTTACAACTTTGAACACAGTAGAGTTTAGTAATGTCACAGATAAGAGCTGAGCCTGACAGGTAGCTGAGATCAGTGAAAGACAGAGGCAAACATGAGCTGAAATAGGGGTTTTTTGAGCTTTTCATGTCCCTTTATGTGCGAAAATCACCCTCACGTATTTTATGTGTTTGCAAATTACAAGTTCATAATATTTCTGGGATGACTGTAGGAAAATGGGGAATGAGAGACAGGGAACAGCGAGAGCAAATATTGTCCTTTACTGCATGGTGTGGAGAGTATCCTGGAGGGGGTGGAGAAAGGATTCTGCATGCCCTTCTGCTTTCTCTCTAGCGTGGTGAGGCCCTGGGGACACGGATTATGAGAAATCTGTTCTTACCACAAAGATGTTCATTAAAAACCCTCTTTGAGCATTCTTCTGTCAAGATTCCTACCAAAGCATGGCAATGGTCAGTGGGGAGGTGGTATTATCGCCACGCAGTTTATCAATGAGCATGCTTTCTTTATTCCCCTGTTCATCCCTGTTCCCTGGTTTTCACTGATCAGACAGTGTGTCTGTGAGGAGGGTTTTGTTCTGGGGGCACCCAGATGATTGGGTCACCAAGAAGTCTGAGTGGAGCATTTATTGTCTGATGTTTACTCTCTATTTATCCTCAAAAAAATGAGATTCAGTTTGCAAGCCTAGAGTTCCTAAACACTACGATAATTGTGATGATCACTGCTACAATCTCCAATTAATCTAAACATAGAATTAGATTTTTGAACAATTTATATTTCCCATAAATTTGTGTTAGTTAATGTGAATTATTCTCCTTTATGTCCTTAGTGGTGAAAGTTTGTCCACTTTTTCATCAAGGATAAAAGTTCTAAGCTTATAAATAAGCTTATAAACTACTCATACTTGTAATTTCTGAATATTGGCACAATATAAACTGTCCTCCAGTCTTCTGGATTTTTTCTGCTATCTCTGAGATTTATTAGAAATCAACACTATCAAGCCAGAGATGTCATCAGTCATCTCTTTTGTAAGCAACTCTCCCAGCTTGATGATATCAAATGTTTATGACCACCAGATGTTATTTAACATCCTTTTTAGTTATTAATAGAGATTATCTATCTATCTAGACAGCCGACATCTTAATTCTTTCCAAGTGTAGGAGTGTTCCTAAACTTTTTTATTTCTTAAAAACTCTTAATCTTCTCCGTTTAGTGGATGACCTCTATTACCTAAGACTTCTGTTCCAATGAACTTACTATGTATTCTTATTATATAAATCTTAGCACAGAATATTTAATTTCACTATCAATAGTCTACACTTAAAACCATCTATCAATTGAGACATGATTTTGTTTTTAATGTTTTTATATGTAGTATTTACCTTTTGACTTCTGCTTTAATTTCACCATCATACAAATATTAGGCATGCAACCAAGTTGTCCCCTTTCCTGTTTTCAGAATCATATTTTGTCATTGAATAACCTCTGTTTGAAGCATTCTTAATTTTATTCACATGGTCTTCTGTCTTCTGACTGCTGTCGTAATTCTTACAGACATTTTGTTTTCTGGTCTATTTAGACACTAATAGGGCAGTATGTATTAATGGGTTAACTTCTCTAAAAAGGAATAACACATTATTTAGAACGGAAATGATTGATATGATATATAAAGGAAAGTCACAGAGATGTGAAAGAAGGCGGTATCACCTGTCAGTCTTGACATTTTTAATTCCTTAGTCTAAGTCAAACCTCTCATATATTATTTGAATAAACCTTTTTCTGCTATGGATATCCTAATTCTTTCCTGCCCAAGGCTAACTGAATAAGTGCTGGAACTGGTCCATCTCTAGCATTCTGGAGCTGCTACTCCACAGTAGACCTTGAACTTCTGAGTGTTAGAACATAGGGTGAAAAGAAGCACATTCTATGTGGCACAATTATATCAAAATAAATATGGAGTGGCTGTAGTGGTTATATGCTCTCCAAGCTGTTCAAAACTTAAAATGTTCTATGGTAGACACCCTCTATTTTTCTTTGGTATTCTTAGTCTGTTTTCCTGATCGTTGAAAGCACATAGAACTATGTAATTCATAAAGACCTGTATGCTTAGTCTTAAAGATCTGCTGAAGTACTTCTGCAAGATGTCAAATATGTAAATTACAATCTCTTTCTTGCAGATATTTATGAGGATATTTAGCTTTACACTAAGTAAATAAACACACCAAAGATAACGGGATCTATTATTAATTCTATTCAGAGTTTGCATATTAAGACTTCTGTAATTTACTATTTTTCATAAAGTAAGTGTTACTGCTAATAGAGTTTTAATTTATGTTAGCCTTTCACATGCAAGCATTAGCTAATAACTCTTGTCTATCTCTCTGACTGGCTAGGACACTCCTTTCAGACAGCTGTGACCTCAGAAATACACACATTCATATTTTCTTGTCTAGAAACATGACAAAATGTAGACAGCAGTGAATCTGGAGATGTGGAACAAAGTGTACCTGAAAATTCAGGAAAGTGCAGGTATTCAATATGAAAATTGAATACCTTGGCTGCAATCAGCACATCAGCTCCTTCCACAATTCTTCAGACTTTTGCCTTAGGTATCTCTTCTGAAGACAATCCAAGGTGATAGAATTGGCCAGACTGAGAGCAATAACTGACAGTTCTGTTTATTAGGTAAAGTGGAGTGGTTTATTCCATCAGTATGGAAAGAAACTTCTCCAGACTGATTCAAGAACGCAAGCATTCCCACACAGTCTAAAACCCATTTCAAACCCATTTTCTAGGTAATATGTGTTATGCTAAAAAACAAAGTTACAAAATATTCCAGGCATTAAAGAAATAAAAGTAAAAAACTTCTCATTTTCTGCTAGAGTCCATTTTAGGGTCGTTTGAGATACGTTATTCTTGTGGTGATCTGAACAGATTTGGAGTTGGAAAGATTCCAGTAGCAAAATACACAAAATGTTTCACATGACTTGGTAGTCTACATTATACTCTCAAAACATTTCTAGTAATTTATTGACATTTTTACAAAAATTAAGCTATCCTAAAGTCCTTACAGAGGAAACTCTGGTTTTAAATTAATTTAGTTAATTTAAAAACAAGTAAAAAAGAGTGTAAAACAGCCCCAGCACTAATTCAAATAGGTTTATATTCCCCAGATCTGATCCTAGATATTAGCTGGAAACAAAATGGGAATTTCATTCTTGCTAGTATCATTATAAAGCTAAAATACTAACTTAGGGTTTCTTCGTAGTGCAAATCCAAAGTCAGAGATGATTCTTACTTTATAAATGAATAGTAGGTACAAAATAGGAAGCTGAAGATTTCCCTACGGATTACATAAATAAGCCTTTAATAACCTATAAATTAATAAACTATTACAGTTACAGTAACTCACTCTGCTTTGAATGGACTGTCCCTAAGCCTAGCTATGAAACTGTTTCCAAAATTTCTTCTCCCCTAACACAGGTGTATATGGAAAGGCTCAGGGACACCAACATAGCTGTCTACAAACCAGGAACCTGCCAGCAAGTTCATATTTCACACAATTGAATTTCTAATCCGACCACCGTTTCTTTGGCTGATGTAAATCAAGACAGTCCTGCAGATGTTTACAGAGGGAGTATCCTGCTACAGGTGCCCAAGCACTGGTGGGGATCTCCAGCAGTGGTCCCAGGGCAAAAGTGTTCTTCAGGAATGCCAGACTTTCAGGGCTGCTTAATACTTCAGTTTGAGAAGCAAGGGAAAGTTTTTGCATCAAAATATCTCTTTTTCTAAAGAAAAAGACATTGATTTTCCAATATTTTTATTTTGCAAGTTAATCTAGAAGCTCATCCAGCCCCTCTCACTTCTTTGCAAATTAACTTTAAATTGAGACTTTCAGTGAATCTACAACGTGCCAATCAACACGGAGAGCAACTTCAGTTACACATGTCCATACCTTAGCTAAGGTATCCATACCTTACGTGGGTAGTGTTACCCTGAGCCTGAATGGGTGCTGAGGGGGAAAGATGACAAACCTGCACCTTGAACTCCACCCACCTCTGGCCACTGTTGATCTGGAGATGAAGATGTGTGTGTTCCCTCCATGAAAACTTACTCATTGTACACAGTAGATGTTTTAACATAAAAATAACACCCACATCCCTAGTTCCCTATTTCAAAGTTGGCAACCAAAAAAAGGGCATATAGCATATGAACTGATGTAAACACACATTTATAACTGTGTAGTGCAACGTTAATTCATTTGGCAAATGTAATTTTCACTGTAACATACATTTTCTTATGAAAAGTTTTGTATTTCAAGTATGAGTCTGGAAGACAACTCTTTCTTTTCATTTCAGATCTATTATAGTATACAGAACATAAACTTTGCTATCTCATCCAAATTTAAAAATCTTCATGAGGTTTTTTAAAGAGGTCAGCTAATGCCATGTTATCTTTTACAAAGTCAGAATCTAAAGGATTATATATATTCATGTGTATTTATAAGATAACATTTAAGTTTCTTGGTAAAAGACCTTTTGACTAGGTAGAATGTGCGTGGAAACTTCAATATCCAACAATGAAAATGTTTTTCTTTTTATGGGAATGCAGTGATTCTTCTGTTTCCCCAATGGAATCTGGATTAGTTTAGCAAAATGTAGTTTACCCATAACAGCTGCAGCTTGCACCTGTGCAGTATTCCAGAAGATCATTAAGAAGTGTATATTATTTTTTCATTGCTATGTTGTGGGTGAAACAAATGGGCAGAAAGTGGTTACTGAGACCTAATGAATAAGAAACTAATGCAATATCAATTTGAAGAGATATTCATTTTTGAGGTATGTAACTAAACAAGAATAAGGTTTAAGGAACAAAAATGCCCTGTTTTCACAGTCTCTTCTGAATTGAAACAGCAACTAAGCTGGATATAAAATGTATGATGCTTGTAATTTCTTTCAGTGCTAGGAGGGATTCAAAGCATGCTCTTGCCAGATTCTGATCTTCACAACCTGCATTCGAGTCATGGTGGCGAACTACAAGTACTCATTGCAATAAGGGGAAGTGCATTGTACATTTTAACATCTGCCAGGGTTGTATTCAACCCTTGTTTGAGAGGCAAGGACTAGCTCAGCATGAACCTCACCAGGTCAGAAAACGCAGGGTACACATTGCTGTTAGTGGAAGGGGACAAGAAGCAAACAAAGCCACTCTGCACACCCCCACCCCCCAAACAAATCCATGTTTGTCTCCTCTCTAATGTGTTTTGTTAGCAGCAATGTCAGATGGCACAAGACATGCGTTGGAAAGCCAACCCTTTCCCTGAATTCGCAATCTCTGATTTGGTGACAAAAACCTGAGACAATGACCATAAATTTCTAACAGGGTTCTTGTAACCGCATTTGCAGCATTTTAGCATTTGTTAAGGGAAGAAAATAAAAACAAATTAAATATACTTACTTCCATCCATATTTTAAAGAGGTCTCTGGCAAGTTGCCCAGAAAATAAAGATAAGTGAATCCCAATTTAAAAAAAAAAAAGGAAAAAATAAAAGGAAAGAATGTCTTCCCATTAAATGCAGATACAGTAACAATCTTATTTTAGTTATTTCAAAAAGCTACAAAGAAATCACTTAAAACAAAACATAAAAAGAATGAAAGCTATTAGAGACTGTCACTAGGCTTGACAAGTTAATGAGGGTTAGATTATGAGAGTATTATTGTTTTAGCAGAGTATTATATTCCACTCGGATTCTCCTCCTGACTTCATAGACAAAACTTGCTCAGAAATCTGTGCCAACTGTTACATTAGGTTAATGGGACCCTGACACGCAAAACAAGGCAATGCTGTCCTGTTGACCTACCACATGGGAAAAGCATACTGTAGCTGCAAATTCAGAATGGACACTAGACGGTTTTATACTTTTTTCTTTTGAAATGAGAGAATTAGGTAAAGTGACTAAAATTATCTCCAAAACAGTGAACACCACTGAATTAATTGTTTTACTCCAGCAATGTACATCATGGTGCCTAAGTGAAGTTGGCTTTTTTTCTCTTCAAATTTTCTTTTATCTTTGAAAAGGGTAGAATATTTCCTAGAATAACCAACAGCTGAGAAAGTCTCCTAAAGACACTGCTTTCACTAGTACTTTCTTGAGGATCTGAAAATAGTTACCTCTGTTTTGCTCTCTCTTGCCTTAAAAGATAAGTATAACGCTTTTGAACCTAAACACATGAATAGCACACCTAAAATCTGCTAATTTGATTAAGTTCCAGACAAAACAGCCACAAATACTTCAGCTTTTTGTTCAAAACCACATCTGTGGTATAGTTGCTCTTTTGCTTCATATAATCATTCTGTGGTTAATGCATTCCACTTGAATGTAGAAATTTGCATTGAAATGTCTTCAGCCTGACAGGTTTATAGCCACTATCTGAATTCCAGGAACAGTAAGCGTGAACTGTCTAGTCCAAGACCCATGGAACAGACGTAGCAAGTATCTCAGAACCTAGGTATGTAGGAGGTATGTAGGACATTCTGGGAAGTGGTACCAAACAGCAGAGGATAGCATCCCCAGACATGATCCTGTGTCAGGGATGGGCTGCACTGGGCATGCAGATGAGTTAAATGGATAATTCACTAAAGCAATTGCTATAGCCCCTCTCAGCTCTCCTGCAGCTGTGGTGGATTCAGATCTCCCTTTGGTTATGTGATGCATATCTCACATGTAACTGAAACTTTTGATCCTTTCTTGAGCTTCCGTTTAGCTGAAGAGCATCATTCTGATCATTGTTCTTCTGTCTACTTAGAAGGAGAAAAGATTGTAAGGAAGTCAACCATTAAAAGGAAGGGCTACAGAACTTGTCTTTCTGTATCCTCTTGAGGCTTTGCTAGGATTCATTGGTCAAGAAATGGAAGATGACTCCCTACCACAGCCACTATGTCATTTGCGCAGAACAGGTAAACTGCTGTAAGTAATTTTTGTATTTTATCTTGCTTCTTTTTTGATTGTCACCTGTGTCTGTTTGTGACTATTGTTAGTGGAATGTTCTGCTTTTCTTGCTGACTGCTTATAGCCTCTGTCCTGCTATGCCTTTCCTATATGTAGCTGCTCTGCTGCATAACTAGTTAATAATACAATTTATACCCATCAGTTTCCGTTTGATCTTTATCTGGTTTAACCCTTTAATCATTAACTCTTCTCTCCTCTCTCTAGCACATAGCTTGCTTTACTTCTGCCTTGACTGTTGCACCTATTTGAACAGCTATTCCCTTTCCCCTTTGTGCCTGGTCACACCCTTAGCCCCTCCTTTTCTCTCAGACACAAGTAAGCCTTTGTTGTCTTGTCATAGTTGAGATCAAGGGACTTCAGCCAATTTCTGAAGTCCTTAATCAATGACTTACAGGACAGTCACTTGATTAAGGAGTGTGAACTGAACTTAGGATCTATAATGTCTGACAATACACATGAAGCTTGCCTGTAATCAGAAAGAAGATTACACTGTTCTTTCAGCTACAGTGATTGTTTTCTGATTTTAAAATATATTTATATTAACTATGCATTTTTTCCTATCCTTTTCCACATTTTTTTAAAACCTAGTGTCAGGAAACAAGTGATAACGATCATTTTTCTAAATAGTTTAATACTTTAAGAATTAGGTATTTATCCCTCTTCAGTTTCCTTCACAATAATTTTGTACTGTGAAGTACTTCTGTTTACAGGAAGAGAATAATTTGTCTCTGGAAAAAGGTTATTTTTATGAATGTATGTGTATGAATATGGATTAGACAGAGAGAGAAAAGTGAGTTAGAATTGGAGAAGAATATTTTGGTAAATGAGTGTCATCTAACTTTAGGGTAAAGGCAATTATTGATGGAAAAAATTGAACTACACTGAGTAACGATTTATGAATGGAAATGTATGTGCAGCAAAACTAATTTCACCTGCTGTTGTAGGAGAGCTTGGACATTCAAGCTGTGTCTGGGCAAATAGCCATTTTGAGAGGCTTTTAAATCATGTCAATGAAATGCAAATCAAGCAAAAATGTGAAACACTGTTATACTAGGTACAGCAAATGCTCAAGTTTTGTGCAACATTCCATTTTATCACAAGACTGTAAAATTTTCACTCAGCCATAGTATTTCAGAATGATAGAGCAAGTTCATGTGAACTTTTCGTATAAACTGGAGGTTGCTCAGCTTTGCCTCGGCAGCAGCATTTGTTTAATCAGCCTGCACTGACATTTTGTGAAAGGCACTCATGCCATACTGTCCTGAGAGTGTGGCCTCTTTGGATTTTATTCTTGTTTGATTGTTGCTCGGATGCATCCCCTACCCCATTACTCCATAAGCTATGCTCTGTGTTTTTTCTTCTGATGGTATTTAAGCTGACATAGCAGCCGAAATGACAAGCAAACAAAGCCACAGAAACCCCTCTGCTTACAGCCAGCCTCATCCTTGACAGTTTGACCTTGTCCTGCTAATTTTAACTGTCATGCCAATTGGATTTGAGAGCCAAAGCACAGATGAAATCAGTAATACAGAAATATTGTTCACATTTTATGTCTGTTCTCCTGTTTACAAGGATAAAATGTAGAAAGAAATCATGCCGCCCGGTCAAGTTTGAGGATATGTAGGTCATTTTGCTAGCAGATGTATTCACATGGAAAGAATACTATTAAGATTCAGCCTGTGAAATAATCTTATCAGACTGCAAAGAATTGATCAAGCTCTTCTGTAGCAGAAAATTATAGCAGTAGTGCAGTCAGGAGGAGCAGCTTCTACAAACATCTCTGATGACTGGAACAACACACTTTAATCTGCTTCTGATAAACAAAGTAGCAACTATTTCTTCACTATGTTTTTCTCATAAAGTTTCTTATATGGATTTTGAAAGTTAATTTGGATATCATTTTTTTCTAGTTATTGCTACGGTTTCCCAGCAGTGCCTCTCAAAGGCATTGTTTTCTTTGCAAGTACTTTTATACCCATTTAAATATGTATGTGTATTATATACTTGTATATATGTGTATACTTAAAATTCAATAACTTCTTTATTTTAATATTTGCTGAAATCTGCAAACCGTGTCTGTTTTTTAATAAATTTGTCACTTTTGTGAGAGTGATAGGAATAAAATGCTGAGTTTTAGGCAGGCTGTTGAGTAATGGAATACAAGTACAGTTTCTTCCTTGTTAAGGTTACTGTACTCAGGGAATTCAATAACTCTATGCCATCTAACATGAAAGTGTCATTTGAGATCCTGTTACCAGAAGAAACAGGAAAATCACTATGGCCATAAGTGAAATTACACAGGAAGAAAGGAAAAAAAAGATAACATGAAATAGAAAGTAATCACATTTCTCTGTATTCTGTTCTGTCTCAGCCGCCAATATCTTCTAATTAATCTGCTGAGTGAAGTGATATTTACTCATGACACAAATTTTTTGGGGAAAAAAATCTGACTCATGTCATTGAGGACTTCCATAGAAAAGTTCTTGGTTTTGAAGGAACTAGAAAATCTCCTATATCTGTTATGGTGCTTAGAAGTTTTCACAAAAAAATTAGAAAAGGAGAATTTCTCCTTTTCTTTCATTGACATTTTCTGATAGAACTAGTATTGACCAAATCTAATGCATCTTCCTCTGTGCTGTACTCCTGTTGAATTTGTGTTTACACATGGTCTTTTGCTCCTCAGTAAAATATATGAAAGAAACAAAAACAAAACTCTTGAACAGTTCCTTCCCCATCTGTCTACAGAGCTGTCATCTCAATCAGTGACTGACACATTCATGTGTTTCTGAAGATGCAGGAACCATACTGACTAGCAATTGCAGGCACAATGGATATAAAAGACATTCAGCATTTATCTGCATGATAGTAACAATATTCAATTCAGATCTGAGCTCTTAGTAAAGGGGCTATCATTGTGTGCTATGTTTGTACAGTTTCCTGATCCCTGCTGGAGACTCATGAATGAGACCACTGTAGAAATTAGAAATAATGATTCAACCAAAGGAAAGGTGCTTAGTTCTCATTCAGACATGCTTTTTAAAGGTACCATCAGTGCTTGGATTTAGTTATTTATGGCAGAGGTCTAAAGAGAAAGCTGTTGTAGAAGTAATGGAGTTTGAAGAAGTGGCAAAGATACAAAGATAGAAAAACATAACAAATCATCCTTTAGGAAGAAGGGTTATAAAAAGGCTCTGACTTACATGAGCAAAATTCTAATATGGTCATGGTGCTGGCTGATTCTTTTGTTACAGTGTTGTCCTGCTTTTGGCTAGGATAGAGTTAATTTTCTTCTCAGTAGCTGCTGTGTTCTGGATTTAGTATGAGAAGAAGGTTGATAACACTGATGTTTTCAGTTGTTGCTATGAAATCAAGGACTTTTTCCAGTTTCTCATATTAAGTTAATGAGCAGGTGTGGAGGAGCTGGGAGGGAGCACAGCTAGACAGACAGCCAAAACTGGCCAGTGGAAATAATCCATAACATAGGCTTCATGCTCAGTTTATGAATGAGGTTTGGGTGGGGGGCACGAATCATTTTTTCTCTGCTCTTCTCTTTTCCATGAGTAGGCATCGTCTCTTGTCTGGGGGGTTGAACTTTTTTGGGAAAATTCTCAAAAATTTATGAGTTTGGCATTCTGCGATAGCTGCCTAGGGACTGGCTGTGGATCAGTCCTCAGACAAGGAGAAAAATTCTATTGTATATAGTTTATTTTGTATATTCATTATCATTGTTATTATCACTACTACTATTAGTATTATTAGTAGTATTAATATTTCCTTTGTTGCCATAATAAGCTGTCTTTATCTCAACCCATGGGTTTCCCCTTTTGTCCATTTCTCCTCCCCATCCTGCTGGGGAGGAAGGGAAGGGGTGAGCAAGCAGCTGACTAGTGCGCAATTGCCAGCTGCTGGGTAAAACTACAGCAAATATGGCAAATTACGGGTCTTTTACACTTCCCTAATCCCATGGACTTCATAACTATTGTAGTCAGTGGACTTGCAGAGGAGGTGTAAGGGAGCAAAGAATCAGGCTCTCTTTTTCCTGTCTGTATACAAACTAAGGGATTCAAGTCTTTTTTGGTCATACTTTGACCCTGATATACAAGGGAAGAAGTAGTTCTATCCACTTGAACAAAAGGATGTTGCAACATAGCTGATGGTAGTAACAGCTCAAACCTTTCCTTTCAGCATTGTTGTAAACAGAAGACACCAAACCATAAAGAATAAAGAAAATCCAGGGACTGTTACTATTTCCCACTATGATTTATTTTTATGCAGAACAGCATACTTCCACAGAGTGAAAGATTTTACCAACATGGCTGAAATACATCCATGTAAACCATATATGCATTTTTCTTTTAGAGATAAAACTATGCAAGTTGAGTGGTTATGAAATTTCCCAACAGCTCAGATAAGATTACTCCACTGAACATCCAGCTGCCAGCCTGATGTAATATAATTTACTTCAACTCTTTTAGCCCGACCCATCAGCCAATTGCTCACACAATGTATTATGGGCTTGTCTATCTGTGTGCTCCTGTGATGGATGTGCTTGACCCCTTGACCACACTGGTGGTGGTTTGGTGCAGGCTCCACAGAAGGTAAAGGCTTGAGCCATAGCAGGGCCAAGAACTCTTCTAGTTTCAGCCTGTTCTCTGGAAAACCAGAAAGGATCAGTGACACTATGAGCACTGATGCATATGAGCTTGGAACATCGCTCATGCGATCAACTCATGAATAGCGGATGGCTTTTCCAAGACTCATTTATCAAGGAACAAAGAAAGAAGTGGGCACAAGGAGTCTCATGCATACCTTTCCTATCGCATGTAATTTGACTACAAGCCAATGACTTTGTTCCATAAACAAGACAGCCTAAGTGAGCCTTCTTTGAGTTCTCCCTGCTAGGCAACATGGCTGCATGGCAGTGATGTCCTGTTGAGCTGGGATGCCCCTCAAGGTACGTTCCTCGAGGAAAAGATATCTTTCACCAGTGGCAGATCTTTGGTAAATGACTGATATTGTGCATAACCCTGTAGTGTGATAACTTTGATTTTGCCTTCATAACTTTGATTGTGTGCTGAATTGATGCTAATTCAAATATAAGCTTTTAGACATGAACCATTGATGAAGTCTGGGACTAAGCTGCATCTAGACTCCTCTCTGAGAAGGAGTTTAGAAAGCAAGGGGATCCATTCTGAACCTTGTGACTCAACAGGAGGGTCTTCTTTACCCTTTTTTCACTGGTATCTCTGCGAATCATTCTAATTTGAGTGTAACTCAATTTTTATTTATATGTTCCTTCCATGTAGTAATTAATACAGTGAACCTCGCCATCAAACTTAGTTCAGTCACATTTTGACAACATCATATTAAAACTACTTTTGCTAATACCTTTTGACAGAGGTTCTTTAAGCAACCCTATGCCGACTTTCAGCATCCGTGAAAAGACAGGAACGACTCTCACACACATTGATACGATGCACAGTCGGATTCTTTATTATCCCGCTTGTGTGGTTATATACATTTTACCATATCTGTACACGCAATTACGCTTATTCGGATAGGCTACAGACATAAATAACGCGCTGTTCACACGCCCCACATTCCCTTATGATTGGTAATTATGCACTAACGCCAATAGCAACAGACTGCCTCCACGTCCTTGAACACATCTTGTTTTTGCTAACCCACACCATGTGCACTATCAGAATTTTCTCAATGGCTATTCTTAGCTGTCTTTTCCAGCAGCCCGTTCAATTATGCTGTTTTGCTTAAGTGGCCTAGTCGTGCTAATTCTCAAGCTACATCGACCCCAACATCTCCCCCTTTTTCTTTTCAAAAAAATCTAAGCTATCTTATCATTACCTTAAAAACATTTGCTCAATTTGTGTTAGTTGCATCACAAAAATTTTCTTCACCGTTACCTCTAGTGCCCTTTGTGTTATGCGTATTATACACGGGACCAACATAATCACTGCCATAATCATTACAACAATAAGCAATAACATTTTGATTAGTGACATTAACCAGCCAGAAATTCCCCATC